>Ga0116223_10000481_pt1 | contig 48852 bp, 33 predicted proteins | sample Sb_taG_3_FD_90092 | JGI IMG/M metagenome (GOLD analysis project Ga0116223, IMG submission 90092) | Peat soil microbial communities from Weissenstadt, Germany - Sb_50d_a_PC metaG | ecosystem: Environmental > Terrestrial > Soil > Wetlands > Peat | place: Germany: Weissenstadt | collected 2010-09-21 | reverse complement strand
TGCCGTGTTGGTCGTCGTGGAAGACCGGTATGTGCATGGTCTTCCTCAAGGTCTCCTCAATATAGAAACATTCCGGGGCCTTGATGTCTTCCAAGTTGATACCGCCGAAGGTCGGCTCCAGCAGTTGGCATACCTTGATGACATCGTCGGGACTGTGGCTGTCGACCTCGAGATCAAAGACATTCACGTCCGCGAAGCGTTTAAAGAGGACGGCCTTGCCCTCCATGACCGGCTTGCCGGCGATGGCGCCGATGTCACCCAATCCGAGAACAGCGGTTCCGTTGGTGACCACGGCGACCAAGTTTCCGCGCCCCGTGTACTTGAAGGCATCGTGCGGGTTCCTGTGGATCTCCATGCACGGAATTGCCACCCCGGGGGTGTAGGCTAAGCTTAGATCGTGTTGTGTGCGGCAAGGCTTGGTGGGAGTGACTTCAATCTTTCCCGGGCGTGTGCCGAAGTGGTAGTCGAGCGCTTGCTGTTTGGTAACTGGCATATATTCTCCTCACTGATTTCGAAGTAGGCCTGATTTCTAGCGGCCTGATTTCTAGCGGCCTGATTTTCGCGGCCCTGGGAGACGCTTAACCCAAATTGCGTCGCAGACTGCCTGGGCTCTACGCATAGGAACGATGACTCCTTCACCCCTAATCGCGCAGTGATGCCGCTCACCCACTGCAGTGAGCCTCGCCACAGCGTGACCCACCGGCTTGTCATCGCGAAAGTGATGTGCTCAAAGATGCGATCCATGCTAATGAGCGCGAGGTCCAAATCGGTGTCCGTAATTTTCTTGTTCCCACTTGAGTGCATAAGCATGGACAATGCCGGAGATGAACGCAGCAAGGCAGGTCACAGACGTATGTGATCTGCGTCACAGAAAACCTCTGAAATGAGCGGTAGGGTCTGAACGCTCACCGCAGTACTGCGGCGCGGGGATGCGTCCGATCCAAAGCCTTCGTTTGTGCTGTGAATTGATCTCGAAATCGCCACCGAAAGCAACGGCGATCGGACAGCATGTGAGGGGCATCACAATGGCGTGTGTCTGGCAGCACAGCCAAGCGTTTCATCCAGACGGAAACTGACCTCAGACGAGGCCGGCTCAACTGGCTCGTGGGCTCCGCAAGATGCGATTCACGCAAGCGAGCCGGACCCGAGGTTGTTACAGGAGGCTGGTTCATGCTCTCGCCATACGGAATGGAGATTGTAGAAAGTTGCCTTACATGCAAGCTGCGCTCAGATCGTATCTTCTGCGATCTGCCTCCTACCGCGCTGCAGACTTTTGAAAGCATCAAGTACGCGACCGCGTATCCGCAGGGGGCTGTGCTGTTTGTAGAAGGGCAGGTGCCACGCGGCATCTTTGTGCTCTGCAAAGGCAGCGTCAAGCTCTCCATCAATTCCCCTGGCGGCAGAACGGTCATTGTGAAACTTGCCGAGCCCGGGGAAGTGCTGGGGTTGAGTGCCACGATCTCCGGCAAACCTTACGAGGTGACAGCGGAGACGATTGATCCCTGCCAGGTCAATTTCGTCAAGCGCGATGATTTTCTTCGGTTCCTGAAGGATGATGTGGAGGCCTGCTTCAAAGTGGCCGAGCAGTTAAGCGAAAAATATCACAATGCTTGCAAGGAAGCGGGCTCGCTGGGGCTGTCACACTCCGCCGCCGAGAAACTGGCTAAGTTGCTTCTGGAATGGAGCTCCAAGAACGGAGAAGGCGCCAAAGCGGAGCCCCGGTTGAAGCTTAGACTCACTCACGAGGAAATCGCGCAGATGATCGGAACTTCACGAGAGACGGTTACCCGGCTGTTTGCGGAGATGAAGAAGCGTCAGATCGTGCAGTCGAAAGGCTCGACTCTGGTGATTCGCAACACGGCGGCGCTGCGCGAGATCGCAAACCGCAACTAGTCGCGCCCTCCGTGCCAGGGTGGCGGGCATGAGCGCAGGCAGAAGGGCATGCCTGCGCTGTGAAGCGCTCGCGAAAACGTCGGTCCAGCCCCAATTCCCCAAATTCAAAAAGATTTAAGTCTCGTGACCGGGATCACAATTTCCGGTGATCTCAGTCACCGCTGGATGTTTTGCTCTTTATTATCGTTACGCCTAGAGTGGGTGAGAGAAGCATGGTTCAAGTGGGAGGGAAACCGCACATGGCTTCGGCAAACGGCAACGGGCAGCATTCGAATCAAGTGAGCAAGAACAAGCCACGATTGATTTTCTGGGAGTTGACCAAAGGCTGCAATCTCCGCTGCATCCATTGCCGGGCCAGCGCTACGGAGCTGAGTGCTCCCTCCGACCTCTCCACCCAAGCCGCACGCGAGATCATCGATCAGATTGCCGCAGTGTCCACTCCCATTCTGGTGCTGAGTGGTGGCGAACCGCTCTTCCGATCAGATATTTTCCAGTTGGCGCGTTATGGCACGGACAAGGGTCTGCGCGTGGCGCTGGCCACGAATGGCACGCTGGTGACCAAGCACGTGGCGCGCATGATCGTCGATAGCGGCGTGCAGCGTGTTGCCATTAGCCTGGACGGCGCTGATGCGCTCACCCACGATAGTTTCCGCGGCATTCCGGGCGCATTCGATGCCGCCATTGCCGGCTTCCGTAATCTGAAGAATCTGGGCATGTCTGTGCAGATCAACACGACGATCGCCCGCCACAATGCCCATCAGCTTCCGCAGGTGCTCGAACTGGCGAAGGCGCTCGGAGCGGACGCGCTGCACACATTCCTATTGGTGCCGGTGGGTTGCGGCGTGGACATCGCTGCCGAACAGATGGTTCCGGCGGAAGAGTACGAGCAGATGCTGAACTGGTTCTACGATCGCTCGCTCGAAGGTGGCATCGAGATGAAGGCGACCTGTGCGCCACACTACTTCCGCGTGGTTCGCCAGCGGCGCGTTGCGGAGCACCGTTCCGCGGCAGCGGCAGCGGCCGCTCACGCTACGCCGCCAGTACTTGAAGAAGCGCACGATTCGCCCAGTATCGGCCCCACAGAGATGGCGATGCCCGGCTCAACCGGCATCGAACTGAAGCATCATGGAGTGGGGCAGACAAGTGTTGGACAACCTGTGGGACACCCTGGAACTCATCCTTCCGACATGAACGCCATGACCAAGGGATGCCTGGCCGGAACCGCGGTGTGTTTCATCTCTCATCAGGGCGAGGTCTATCCCTGTGGATACTTGCCGGCATTGGCAGGGGATCTGAGAAAGCTGCCGTTCGCCGACATCTGGGAAAACTCGGTGGTGTTCAATGAACTGCGCGACACCAGCAACCTGCAGGGGAAGTGTGGCTGCTGCGAGTTCCGCAATATCTGCATGGGCTGCCGCGCGCGTGCTTTTGCGGCCACCGGCAACTATCTCGATGAGGAGCCGTTCTGCGTCTACCAACCGCAGACGAAAGGTTTGAAGGAGAAAGAGACCGAGCCGACGGAAGTCGCACGCTAAGCGGTACGCTTCCTGCCGCCGAAGAGGGCTCTTACCACAGAGACCCGGAAGCACAGAGAAAGCACAATCCATTGTGCGTTCCAAAAAGCCTTCTCCCGTCTCCGTGTCTCTGTGGCAAGAGCCCTTAGGGGGCCAAAAGACACGAGACCAGCGTGATATTCCGCAATCCCGCCTTTCAAATGGCGCTTCCTTGCTTACCGGAACTTAGCTAAGCCACTGAAACGACAGCTGTTTCCCATTCTGGTACTGAAATTTCTTTGGCACGCCGGGTGCTTTTCCTATGGAGTGATCTGCAGGAGATGGAGCCTTGGAACCCTCTCTCATGGTCGTTGGCCTGAACTACCGTACAGCCCCGGTGGCAGTGCGGGAACGCTTTTGGATCAGCGAAAACCGGCGCTACGAAGCCCTGGTGCAGTTGTCAAGGGCGGAAGGCATCGAAGAAGTCATTGTAATGGCCACCTGTAACCGCACTGAGTTTTGGCTGTGGGCCCCCGATGTTACTCTGGCTGCCAACTCGGTGATGCGGCTGCTGGGCGCCGAATATGGACTCAAGCTGTGCGAGTGGAAGCACTTCTACCGCTTGCTGGATGAAGCGGCGCTCCTGCATATTTTCCGGGTCGCATCCAGCCTCGACTCCATGGTGGTCGGCGAGCCTCAGGTCGTTTCCCAGGTGAAAGAGGCTGGGAAGCAGGCGCAGAAGGTGGGGGCAACGGGCCGGTTCCTCGATGCTGTGTTGCAGAAGGCGCTCACCGTCTCTGAGCGCGTGCGCAGTGAAACGGCCATCGGCAACGCGGCAGTTTCGATTCCTTACGCCGCCGTGGAACTCGCACGCCAAATTTTCGGCACGTTGGAAAACAAGAAAGTGCTCCTGCTAGGCGCGGGCGAAATGAGCGAGCTCTCAGCCCGTGAGTTGCTCAACCATGGCGGCGGTTCCGTCCGCGTGAGCGTCATCAATCGCACCCTCGAGCACGCGGTGGAGTTGGCGGCGAAACTGGGTGGACTTGCGATCCCGTTTGAGGAGCGCTGGCAACACATGGCGGAGGCCGACATCATCATCAGCTCGACTTCCTGTCCACACACGATCCTCAGCCGCGAAGAGGCCGAGTTCATGGTTCGCGGGCGCAAGGAGAACGATCGACCCCTGGTGATCGCGGATCTCGCGATGCCCCGCAACGTCGACCCTGCGGTGCGCAACGTCAAGGGTGTTTTCCTCTATGACCTTGACGACCTGGAAAACGTGACCGACCACAATGCGAGCGAGCGTGAGGCCGCCGCCGCCGACGCGCAGAAGATTCTGCAGGCCGAGGCGCAAGGCTTCCGTGGCAAGCTGATGGCGGAGCGTGTCGTACCGACTATCGTTGCACTGCGCCTGCGGCTGAACGAGATTTGCCGGCAAGAACTGGATTCCTTCCGCGAAGAGAACGGGCCTTTCTCCAAGGACCAGGACGAAATGTTAAATGCCGTCATGTCCCGGATGACCCAGAGGATCGCAGGGTCCCTGGCCCGTGAACTCAAGGAACTTCCAGAGAAGGTGGAGCAAGAACAGATGACGACTGCGTTGCGGCGGCTGTTCCACCTGCAAACAGCCGAACCGGCGATTCCCAGCACCAGACCCTGAACGGCGTAGCGAAGACCGCGTAGGGACAGCCGCCCCGTCCAGGCGAGCGCAGCTCGCTTGGGGTTTCGTTCATCCTTGCACTCAAGGGCGGGGCTGCGCCCCGGACGGCCGAGGGCGCCTGTCCCTACGCGCGTTTTTCCGATTGAAGCCCGCGCGCACAGATCACTGGTCGTCAGTGGAGCCGGGGTGGGAGCCTTCTTCATCTCCGCGAATCAACCCAAATTTCTTTAGCTTGTAACGCAGAGCGTCGCGGCTGATGTCCAGCAGCTTGGCGGCGTGGGTCTGGTTACCGTTGGCTTGGCGCATGGCCAACTCGACCATGGAGTGCTCCACTTCCTCCAGCGACGTTCCGCCTTCCGGGATATAAAGCCGCGGCAGGGTGCGGCCGTTGGGCAAGGTCTGTCCGCCGTCGGCGGGTGAAGTTCGTTCAAAGACAGTGCGACCACCCGATTCGCCCACGGAAAACGGCAGATACACGGGTCGCAGGAACGGCTCGTCTTCCAGGATCATGCCACGCTCGATGGTGTTCTTCAGCTCGCGAACATTGCCCGGCCAGTTATGACTGAAAATAAGACGGCGGGTCTCATCGGTAATGCCACGAACCGACTTCTTGAATCTGCGGTTGTAGCGCTCGATGAAAAAGTCCACCAAGGGCATGATGTCTTCTTTTCTGTCCCGCAGGGGCGGGATAAAGATCGCAATAATGGCTAGCCGGTAGTAGAGATCCTGACGAAACTGCCCCTCGCGCACCGCCTTTTCGAGATCGCGGTTGGAGGCAGCGATCACCCGCACATCGACCTGCATATCGCGGATACCTCCCACGCGGCGGATGACTTGATCTTCCAGCACGCGCAAGAGTTTCGCCTGCAGCAACGGAGAAAGTTCGCCGATCTCATCGAGAAAAAGCGTGCCGCCGTCGGCGGCTTCGAACAGACCCTTCTTCATCTGCTTGGCATCGGTGAATGCGCCTTTTTCGTGGCCGAAAAGCTCGGCTTCCATCAGCGTCTCGGGGATGGCCGAGCAGTTTATCGCTACAAAGGGTTTCTCCTGGCGCGAACTTTCGTAGTGGATGGCCTTGGCGATGAGGTCCTTGCCGGTACCGCTTTCACCTTGAATCAGGATGGTGGTGGCCTCGCTGGACGCAACCTTGCGAACGAAGTTCATGAGCTCGGTCATTTTCGCTGAGACGCTCACCACGCTGTGATAACCGGCTTCGCGCCGCACCTCACTTCGCAGGGTCTGGACTTCGGCGCGCAAGCTCGTGGCCTCGAGCGCGTTCTTGATGGCAACGTGAAGCTCGTCGAAATCGATCGGCTTGCCCACGAAGTCATATGCTCCGAGCTTGAGTGCGGCTTTGACATCGTCGAGCTGCGGATCGGCCGTGATCATGATGACGGCGCGGGCATCGCCATTTTTCTTGAGTTGATCAAGCACTTCGATGCCGCTGAGGTCGGGCATGCGCACGTCGAGCAGGACGAGATCGGGCGATTCATGCTGCGCGAGCTTGAGCGCAGGCTCCCCAGCGTCCGCCTCAATCACGTGGTAGCCCCACTCCTCGCACTTCTGGCGCAGCGACCAGCGCACCAGGCGCTCGTCGTCCACGATCATGATTTTCTCTGCAGGCACGGTGTTTAATTTACTACGAAATGGAAGTGGCTTGCTCTGGTGGGTTTGACGAAGAAGTTCTCAGTTCCCGGTTCTCAGTAAAACCTATAGAACCGGAGGGCGGAGGGTTTTTCTGGGAACTGGGAACTCCTACGGGACTGCGACCTGAGCGGTAGGCATGTGAAACGGAAGCACTACCTCAAATCTGCTTCCCTTTCCAACCACGCTACTCACTTCGATGCGGCCATGATGCTCTTCCACGATACGGCGGGCAAGAGAGAGACCCAGACCTGTGCCATTGCCCTTGGTGGTGAAGAAAGGCCGGAAAATGTTTGGTAGGAGCTGAGGAGGGATACCACGCCCGGTGTCGCTGACAACCACACTGGCGTAATCATCTCGCGAACCGATCTCGACACGCACTGTGCCCGCGCTCTCCATGGCTTGGACTGCGTTCAGGAGCAGATTCAGAAGCACCTGGTGAATCTGATCGCTGTCGTGCTCGACTTCAGGCAGATCGGGTGCCTTCTGCAGCTCGATCTTGATTGGTTTGGAGAGCACCTGCTGGCGAGCCAGCATCACGGCGTGTTCCACGGTCGTGTTGAGGTTGCTCCGGCAAATCTGCGGCGGATGAGGCCGCGCCGTTTCCAGAAGGTCGGTCAATATGCGGTTGATCTGTGCGATTTCCAGGCGAACATCTTTCACTACCGCCCGCGCCGGACTGGTCGAAGGCAGATCGCGACCGATGATTTCAATGACCCCGGCGATTCCGGCAAGCGGGTTGCGAATCTCGTGGGCCAAGCCGGTAGCCATCTCGCCGAGCGTCGCCAGGTGCTCGGCGCGAGACATTTGCGTGCGATGCAGGCGCTCAATCTCTCCCCGGCTCTCCCGCAATTGCTGCATCATGTGGTTGAAGTTGCGGCCGAGGTCTCCGATTTCGTCGTTGCGCCGGGAGAAGCTGACCGCGACGTCCAGATTGCCTTCACTCACCAGCGCGATTTTTTCCTGCAATTCGACCATGGGCCGCTGAATCACATAGGCAAGCGCGACGATCAACACTGCGCATATTGCGACTGCTCCCGCTCCCGCGACGAGCAGCACCGCGTGGCGTACCGGGTCCCTCAAAGATACGGTCGCTAGAATGAAGAGCAGCAGCCCCGCCAGCAGTACGAGCCCTACCGGCAAGATTGCCTTGAGCTGCCAATTGACGCCTAGGGAACCCAAGCGGAAGTCCTCCGCCTGCGACGGCCCCCCAGACACTGTGGGCTTGCTGCCACCCGGCCCACCCGGCGGATGGTGGGCCGCAGCATTCGTGTGGGCAATCTCCACCAGTGGACCAGTTACGTTCGACGCGGACTGAGGGCGGCTAGGCATAAGCGTGCAGTCCGGGCAGCAGGTAAGTCACACCGAAGAAAGTGAACATCACTACCGCAAAGCCGAGGATGGCGAAGTAAGCGGCGCGACGGCCACGCCATCCCCGAGTGATGCGCATGTGCAAATAGCCGGCGTACACCAACCACGTAATCGCCGCCCAAGTTTCTTTTGGATCCCAACTCCAATACGAGCCCCAGGTCTGGTTCGCCCAGTACGCTCCGGCGGCGATCATCAGTGTTAATAGGGGGAAGGCTAGACAAATAGTTTTGTAGGTGATGCGGTCGAGGTTGTCCGCGCTGGGCAGCAAACGCTCCAGATCCGGACGACGCCACAGCAGCAGCAGGTAAAGCAGCGAGATAAATATTCCACCCACCAGACCCGAAAGGATGAAGGGGCTGGCGGCTAGGGTGGTTGGGAACAAGCCGTCCGCGTCGAGTGACGGATAGCGGCCATCACGGGCACGCACCACAAACATAACCAGCGCCATCACCTGGAGAAGAATGCTGAGGAATACAGCGCGATTGGCGAGTGTCAGGAAGCTGTCTTTGAGGTTTACGACGTTCTTCCAGCGCGCGAGCCCGTAGAAGACCAGCGGCGATGCCACCACCAAAAGCGTCAGCGTCATCAGCCAGCCAAGGTCCGGAATGGTGACGAACAAGCGCACGCCCCTGGAAAGGAAAACTTCCGCCTTCGCTTCCGGATTCCACGCCACCAGGCTCAGCCCACCCCACTTCTCGAAACGCGTTAAAACGATGCTCGCGTAAATGGCAAGGGTGCTGGCACTGGTCACGGCGAGGAAGGTCTCGGTCTTCATGTTGTCCTGAATCAGGAACATCGCGGCCAGGGCAAAACTTAGCGCGCAGGCGGCGTAGGCCAGCATGGCCAGCGTGACATGCACGTGCAGCCAGGTCGACTGAAGGGCGGGAACCAAGGGATGCACATCGGTCCGCAGCAACTGCATCAGCACCACGCCCACAATTGCCACCGGCATCGTGACCGTGCCAATGACCTTGACGCCATATTTTTTTTCGGCCACCAGCGTGAGCACGGCCAACGTCCACACGAAGCTGAGCAGCATTTCGTAAACACTGGCAAACGGTGGATGTCCAGCTTCATACCAGCGATGGGCAATGGCTGCGGTATTCGCGATCAATCCGAGCCAGGTGGCGAGCGATGCGAACTTCACGTACGACTCGGTGCCGGTGACTCCAAATCCCAGATACAGCGCGCCGGCGCCGGCGTAGAAAACCAGGGTGGCAAAGAGCAGGTTCGTCTCGCTCAAGAGATTGCCACTATTGACCACGTTCAGAAATGCCATGAACAGCAGGAATGCAATTGCCAATCCGACCAGCACGATCAGGGTCATGCCGGTGGTCGGTTGCTGCTGTTCTACTTTTGCTCGTGCCATTTACATCCTCCAATGAGCCGGCTCAGTCCCCGGCGACTGTAACGACCTGCTCGCTCGAAGAGGTCCTGGGAGCGGTCTTCAGTTCTTCTTCCACCAACGCCACCAGATTGTTGAAGCGCTGCTCAAACGCATCCCGGTTGCGATTCGCAGTTCCCCCGATCCACAGTGAGTACTTGCCCGTCTTTGGATCGCAAACCGGAACCGCCCAAAATCGCATGTGCACCACGTAGAACACGAATGCCAGTCCAACGCCTATCAACACTACACCTGACCAGACTCCCCACTGTCCCGGTTCGTGGGAAACCTGCAAACCCGTGAAGTGGCCCATCTTCAGGTCGGTGGCCTGGAACTGGTAGGGCGCCTTTGAGTTGTCGGCGACCTCGTCCATCGCTGGGAACCACACGTCGAAGTCTTTGCCCGCGCTCTTCGAAGTCACCACCAGGTGGGCTGCCGGATTTTCCAACTCGTTCGATTTCCGATATACCTGCCCGTCACGAATCGCGTAGTCGGGAAAGAATTCGGCGAAACGCACCGTGGTATCGGCGTCGAGCGGAACGGCGTCGTTCAGCGCCAGCCCGATCTCCTGCTTCTCGCCAGAACCGTTGCTCGGAGTCGCGACCAGCGCGAGTTTGTCGACCTTGCCATTGGGGCCGTAACTCGACTGGTAGAAGCGGACACCGCTGTAGAGAAGGGGATCGTTCACGACAATTTCTTTCTTCTTTACATCCCGTCCGTCTTCAACCACGGCCAGCTTGGACCACCATTTCTTCGGAGTGCCGTCCTTGTAGTTTTCCTGACCAGCTGAATCGCAGCGAATCGCGAACGGAAGCGTGCGCGCGCTGCCGTCGCGCAATTCCACGAGGTTGGAGGTCTGCCCCTCATTCAGATTGAGCGTGCCGCGCCAGCCCCAAAAACCGTCCACGATCGTGCCAAAGAAAATGAGCAGGAGGCTGGCGTGGACGATGTACACCGCTAGCTCGGAGATGCGGTGCCGTTCCGCGAAGATTCCGAAGTGGTCTTCGCGCACCACCCGCTCGGGGTTGAATCCCAGCGAATGCAGGGCACGCTCAGCCGCCACCAACCCCGATTCTTCGTCCGCGATGGCCAGCGATTTCTGCGGATGTAACGCGCGGCGGAAGCTTCCGTCGGGATATTTGTAGGGACGCGAGAAGTAGCGCCACGAGTTGGGAAAACGATCGATGGAAGCCGCTGTGATGCAGAGGCTGACCAGCAGCATCAGTCCAAGGAACCACCAGGCGTGAAATACGTCGGTCAACCCGACCGCGTCCAGGATCCGGAGCACCTGCGGGGAATAGGCATTCAGCATCTCGTCGGGCTCGGTGACCGGGCGCTGAAGCACGATGGTTCCGGCCGCCGAGAGAATCACGACCAGGATCAACAGAACCACGCCGGTCTGGATGGAAGCAATGGTGCGCCACGTTTTGTGGGCGAGTGCGCGCAAGTCTACGGCCATATCCTCCCCCTGTTCCCTGCTTGGCGTGCAAGTTCCACGCCAGACATACAATAGCGTGCAACTAACAGATTTTGCTTGACTTAGAAGACAAGATGGCGATGACCACGAGCGCCGGTTTGGGCGAAATCGCGCACCCCAACCCAGTTCGGCGGGGATTTGACACATAAGGAGCCAGGTTTCAAGGTTGCAAGGGTTGCAAGGTTGCAAAGATGCGAGCAGGAACTCGACGATCCGAACCTACTGAGCCTTTGCGACTCCGAAACTCTGAAGCCTTGAAACTTTGAAACTTGGCCTTTGGGGCATTTCACCGACGATGCTGTGGCAGAAGGCCCATTCGAGGCTCATAATTACAGCCAAAGGTTTCCGAGCCAGATCGCGTATGTTTCTCAACCTGCTTTTGTTCAGTCAGTTACGCCCACGTTGCAACTCGCAACAGTTTTTTTGTGATACGGTGACTTTCGTGCACACGCACCCTCCGGAGGCCGTGTGAAACTGCTCCCCCATCGCATGTGGTTCCGCAAAAAGGTCGCAAATTGCGGCGGCCGCATTCTTCCTATTGATGTCCTGATTTTCTTGGCGCTGATCGCGCTGGTTTCGCGTGCCACCGCCGCCGTTCACCCCGTTCCTCTGGACAAGAACACGGACTCTGCCAAGTGCCTCGAATGCCACGAAGATAAGTCGAAAGGCAAGTTCGTCCACTCCGCCATTGCGATGGGCTGCATGAGCTGCCATGAAATCCGGGTCAACAAAGACATCACCCGCGTAAAGCTCATCACGACGACTCCGCAGTCACTCTGCATCACCTGCCACGCCGACAAGGACGCGGCGTCGCTGAAAGGGACCGTACATCCGCCCGCGGTACGCGACTGCATCAAATGTCACGACCCGCATGTTTCCGACAACAAGAATCAGTTGTTGAAAGCCACGGCGGGAGAGAAGGGCAAGAACCTCTGTCTTGATTGCCACAACCAGGGAGTGAAGGTCCCCGAAAAAGGCAGCCGCCACGCCGCCCTCGACATGCGATGCGACACCTGCCACACGACGCACAAGGTTGGCGAAAAGGGAAAACAGGAATTCGACAATCACTTGACCAAGACTGTCCCCGCACTCTGCATCGACTGCCACAACCCCAAGGATGCCGCGCTCATCAAGGCTCACCAGGGGCAGCCCTTTGCTACGGCCACTTGTACGCAGTGCCACGATCCTCACCAGTCCACACAGCCGAAGCTGCTGCAGAAATTTACGCATCCGCCATTTGCCGACAAGAGCTGCGAGATCTGCCACGAACCCGCGAAAAACGGCAAAGTCGTCCTGACCAACGCCGACACGAGAGCGCTCTGCGCCACCTGTCACAGCGATCAGGTGGAGAAGATCGACAAGGCCAAGGTACCGCATCCCGGGGCCCAGGGAGAATGCGTGGCTTGTCACAATCCCCATGCCGGCAGAACCCCGGGCTTTCTGCAACCGGATCCGGTCCGCGCCTGTCTGGCCTGCCATACCGACCAGGCCGATCAGTTTAAGAAGGCCCACCTCCATCAACCAGCTTTTCAACAGGGATGCGCGATCTGCCATGAGCCCCACGGCGGCGAAAACGATCACCTGTTGCGCACCAAGAAACCAGATACGCTGTGCCTCGAATGCCACGGGCCCGATGCTCCTGCACCGAAGAAGCTCGAAGCCGAGCACCTGATCACCATCTTTGATGGAAGCGTGAAACTACCCGAGGATTACTTCAAGAAGAACAAGGTGGTGGTGCTGCCCCTGAAGTATGGACGCGGGCATCCGATCGAAGGCCACCCGGTTGTCGACGTGATGGATCCGACCGATGTCACCAAGCTGCACGCGCAGATCAACTGCATGTCGTGCCATCAGCCGCATGCATCGGCGCAGCCCGATCTGCTGGTGAACGACCAGCCTAACAACCTTGCTTTCTGTGTCACCTGTCACAAGGATCTGACGAAACGGTAGTTCGCATGAGGAGAATGACGACCATGTCTGAAGTAAGAGCAAGCTTGATTCGCAGTCGCAAGAGCCGGTTCGTGTTGTGTCTTATGCTCGGCCTGACGCTGCTTGCGCCCATTTCCGCGTTCGCTGACAAGAAGAAAAAGAAAGTGGCCGAGCCCAAGAAGATTCCGGTCATCGACTATTCCAACATCGTCTGGCCGAATCCACCCGCCATTGCGCGCATCCGGTTCCAAGCGTGGTATTCGGCCGAGAAAATCTCGCAGATCGAGACCGGAACCAACACCAAGAAGGCGAAATGGATGGACCGCCTCGCCGGCACGCAGCCCCAGGGCGAAAGCGGCAAGGTTCTGTGGCAGCTCGCCGAACCGTACGGCATGGCCGTCGATTCCAAGAACAACTTGTATGTGGCGGATCAGAAGGTGGGCGCCATCTTCATCTTCAACACCGAGACCCGCGATCTTGACATGATCAAGAACAAGACTCACTCGCACTTCGTGCGCATCATTGGGCTGGCGATGGATGACAATGATCGTCTCTTCGTTTCCGATCCCGGCCTGCGTCACGTTCTGGTATTCAATGCCGCTCACGCGCCCGAAGACGTTATCACCGAAGGACTGGTCATGCCGGGTTCGCTGGCCATCGATCATGAGAACCGCCTGCTCTATGTGTCCGATGTCGAACTCGATCAGGTGTTGGTGTACGACGCGGACACGCTCAAACTGAAACGCAAGATCGGCACCACCGGACACAAGCATGAACTCACCAGCCCCGGGGATTTCGCCAAACCAGGCGGGTTGGCGGTCGATCAGGAAGGCAATCTCTATGTCGCCGACACTCTCAACGACCGCATCGAGATCTTCGACGCCGACGGCAAATTCATCAGCACCTTCGGGAAAAACGGCGATGGCCCGGGATACTTCGCGCGGCCCAAGGGAGTGGCGATTGATGGCGACGGCCATATCTGGGTCGCCGATGGCATGCAGGATCGTGTCCAGGTGTTCAACCAGCAAGCCCAGTTACTCATCGCATTTGGCGGCCACGGCCTGCTCCCCGGGCAGTTCCAGGCACTGACCAGCATCACCATCGACAAAAACAACCGCGTCTTCACCTCGGAGATCTTCCCGGGACGCGTGCAGCAGTTTCGTTATGTCACCGACGCCGAGGCCGACCAGTTAAACAAGGAACGGGAGACACAACGCGAAAAGAAAGTAGGAGCGTCAGAAAAAGACGCGCCGCCGGTCGCGGCTCCTGCTCCCCAAACCCCGACTCCGCAGAGCCATTAGTAGACACTTTCCCACCTCTGCCATGGGTTGATCCCACTCATCGCAAGGAACGCGATGAGTAGGGGCACCCTTTGTGTTTGTGACGAAAAAGGTCAGGAAGGTACGGTATCGCTAAAGCGATACCCCGATACGAACCGACTGCCCGATAACCTCACGCGCGACCGGCTGCCAGAATGCGGGGCGTTCCCGCACGGCTGTTCCACCTGCTACAACTGTTGTGTTTCGCAACACCTACGTCTACCGTAACCGTTACGGCTGGGGGATTTCACTTTTCCAGTTGGCTCATTTCCCCCACTTCGCTACCGGTTTACAATTTGGAGGACGACGACTCCGGAGTGTTTTTCCTGTAGTATCAATAACTTACTTCGACTCTCGCGCAATGGGTGGTAAGGTTTGGTTTTGGGTAGCCAGTTGCATTTACAAGTGCCGAGGGGCGGATGCGTAGAGTGCCCAGGCACACATGCGCAGCCCAAGGCCTAGGCCTCTGAGAATTCGAACGCGTTGCACAAATATATGGAGGTTTCAAAGTTTATGAAAAGAGCGATGTTAGTTGTGATGTTGGTCTTCGCATTCGCAGGGTTTATGATGGCGCAGAATTGGTCGTCGTCGGTTGACGTCCTCGGCGCCCACAACAACCAAGGCCGCGGCTGCGCGGGCTGCCATGCTCCGCATAGCGGCTCGTTCGGTTCCGGTCACGGCGGCGGTGCTGATGCCGGTAGCTATGCATTGTGGGGCCAGGACGCCAGCCCACTGTACGGCCAGACAATCGCATTCGGCGACAACGGCGGCTACGTCGAAGTTCTGCCCAGCAGCATCAGCAGCGGCAGCACAGAAGTCGGCGGCATTCTGCTCTGCCTGAGCTGCCATGACGGAAACCTCACGCCGAGCAATATGATGACCAAGTCGTCATACGAGCAGCAGATCGGCCTTCTGACGAATACCGCGTACGGCAGCAAACCGATTCCGACACTGCTCGGAAATGACGGCACGGGAACCAACAATTACACCAACGATCACCCGGTGGGCATAAATGCCAACATCAGCACCACCCAGAACGGACTCGTCTGGGCCAACGGGGCATTCTCGGTGACTCCGGGATCTCCCTATGCTCAGTTTGTAGCGAACTACGGCTGGCCGGCCCTGGCGCCAGGAAAGTGGTCCGCTCCCTACGGCGTCAACGGCGCAGGGAAACCCTATGTGGCTTGCACCACCTGCCACAACCAGCACGTCATGACCGTTTACACGGCGAGCGCAAGCAGCCCGATCGCTGGCAATAAGAGCGGTTGGTATGCCACCTACTTCTTCATAAACGGCCCCTACAACGTGAACCTTCAGGTCTACGCCAAGACCTCTGCACCTTCGACGACGCAGTTCTGCCGTCAGTGCCACTTTGGCGAGGCGAACGAGTCTAACAACACCAACAACATCACGACGCAATTCCAGTAGATCTCGCTGTGATACAAAAGGGGGAGAGAATTTCTCTCCCCTTTTTTTTCGACTCAGTTTTCGAAAGAATTCAGCAAGCGAGGAAACATGAAGTACCAACACCCAATCTCGGCACTGCTTCTGGTGGCGCTCTCATTCTCAGTCGCCTCGGCCCAGGTCGCCTCTCATGCCCCGACGGCGGTGGCGAACACGACTGCGCCTCAGGCGTCGCCCCTCCAGGTAAGCGATAAACCGGTGGCGCGCGTGAACGGAACCGTGCTCACCGACCGCGATCTGCTGCGCGAAATGTATTCCATCTTCCCTTATGCCCGGCAGCACAACGGATTCCCCAAGGCACAGGAAGCAGCGATCCGCCAAGGCGCGCTGGAAATGATCATTTTCGAAGAGTTGGTGTACCAGGAAGCGGTGCGTCGCAAGCTGACTGTTCCTCCGGAGGAGCTTAATCGTGCGGAGGCGGACTTTCGCAAGCAGTTCAACACTCCCGACGAATACCAGCAATACCTGCAGTCTGAAATGCACGGTTCCCCACAGCAGGTTCGCCGGCAGATCCAGCGATCCCTGCTGATCGAACAACTTTTGAAGAGCGACGTGGAGAAGAGGTCTGCGGTATCGCTGGCCGAGGTGAAGGCCTATTACGACAAGAACCCGGCGCGCTTCCAACAGCCGGAGTCATTCAGCTTCCAGAGCATCTCTATCTTGCCGCCACTGAAACCGACAGCCGAGCAGGCCAAGGAAGCCCAGAAGCGCGCGGAAGATGCGCTGCGCCAGGCCAAGGCGACCAAGAGCTACCAGGAATTCGGCCTGCTCGCAGAAAAACTTTCGGAGGACGATTTCCGGGTCAACATGGGCGACCACAAGGTCATCGGACGCGACAAGCTACCGCCCCAGGTTGTCAAAACCCTGGTGGCCATGCCGGCCGGACAGATCACCGGCTTGATTCAGATTGAATCCGCATACACCATCATCCGCCTGAATGCCCGCACCCCCGCCCGAAAGCAGAGCCTGGACGAAGTGAAGTCCGATCTGAAGGTGGAATTGCAGAAAAGCAAATACGAGAAGTTGCGTTCCGGCCTCGCCAAACAGTTACGCGCCAAGGCGAAGATCGAAGTGGGCTAGATCGTAACGTAGGGACAGCCGGCCCCGGCTGTCCAGGCGAGCACAGTTCGCCGGGGTTTGCGTTATTCCATCCTTGCATTCAAGCATGGCGGGGCTGCGCCCCGCCGGACAGCCGGGGGCGGCTGTCCCTCCGCGTTTCGCTTCGCACCTTCCCACGATTGAGTCTTTCGACTCGCCCAGCGGGTGATATCCCGCACTGTGGTAATGTCCGGCGTTCCGCACGCACCTTTCCGTCGCAATAACACCTGTGTTTTCAATCTCGTATCGACCCTTCCGGAGCGGGAACTTTGGCAATCATTGTGCCTTTTGGAGGTCAAGGTCGACCCCGGTTTTTTAGCCTCTGGCAGGAAAGGTAGCAGGTCCATGAAGGTCGCGAATCGCATCATCGGGCTGGCGGTTCTACTTCTGATGACGGCGCAACTCGGTCAGGCGCAACTCGGCGTTGGTGAAAACACGAAACTCAACGCCGGTGGCCTCGTCTCCTTCGGGTACGCCGGGGACTATGGCGACGCGATCCCCTCCAGCCATGGCTTGAATATTGGAGTCGACGGCAAGCTCTCCGGCTACTACTACAATCCCAACTTCATCTCGTTCACTGCGACCCCCTACTATAACGAGTCGCGGGCTGATTCCAGTTATCAATCCCTCACCGGGGCCAGCGGGATCGACGGTACGGCGAATTTCTTCACGGGCAGCAACTTTCCTGGCTCGGTCAGTTACCGCTACGATAGAAACAGTACCGGCCAATTCGGTTTGGCCGGACAACCGAATTTCACGACCTACGGCACGGGGCAAGGCTTCGGCATCAACTGGAGTGCATTACTTCCCAACTGGCCAACGCTGTCGGTTGGGTATTCTCAAGGCAGCGGTGACAGCACAATCTATGGCACCAGTCAGGAGGCCAATTCCAGCACGCACCTGTTCAACCTGCATTCGAGTTACCAGATTTCTGGCTTCCGCCTCACCGGTTATTACACTCACAACAGCTTGGACTCGAAATACCCGGAGTTTCTGGCGGGCGAGCAAGAGCAGGTGCAGGATACAAGCGGGCACGATTTCGGTTTCGGGGCGCAGCACAACTTACCGATGCATGGGTCGTTTTCTGCCACTTACAACCGGGCGTCGGCCAGCAGCGATTATCAGTCGAACCCGGGTCAGAACGCGAGTACTTCGAACACATCAAGCTATACCGACAGCAACGAAACTGCCACCGCCATTTTTCACCCTACGCAGAAGTTTAGCTTCGACGTCAGCCAGAACTACACCGGCGATTTGAGCGGCTACCTGGCGCAGAATCTCGGCAGCAACGGGGTCCCGGTGCCCGGATTGAATTTGGGGTCAGGGTCAGATTCGTCCACACTGGGTGGCGGATTGACCTATCAGTTCACAAACGTCCTTTCAGGCTCGGCGCAGGCCACATACTATGATCAGCACTATTTCGGAAAGACTTATTCCGGCGAGTATCTGAGCGGCACGGTGAGCTACAACAAGAGGCTCTTGGACATGTTCACCTTTTCCGCCTCGGTGATCGACAGTTCAAACGGCCAGGGCACCAATGCGCTGGGATTCATCGGCAACGTGAACTTCTTTCGCCGCATCGGACGCTGGCAGACGTCGGGCCAGTTTAGCTACGGGCAGAACGTGCAGACACTGCTGGTTACTTATACAACTTCCTACTACCAGTACAGCGGCAACCTGAGCCGCCGTCTGCCGGGCGGCATACAGTGGATAGCGACTTTCAACGGCAACCACAGCGGCTTGACACAAGATCCGGGTAATAGCAACCACAGCGAGGGCTATTCCACTTCGCTGGGCATGCGCAGGTTGCAAGTCAACGGTTTCTATGCACAATCCAGCGGAGTTTCACTGCTGGGGGCTGGGGGGCTGATCACGCCCACGCCCACGCCCGGCTTGACTAATTTCGTCCTATTCAGCGGATCCAATTACGGCGCTGGGATCTCGGTGACACCGTTGAAGCGGTTGGTAGTGGCGGGGGCCTTTAGCCGCTCGATCAGCGATACCATCTCCAGCACGACCTCGCACAACAACACGGAAGTCTTCTACGCCCAAATGCAGTACCATGTGAGAAGGATAGGGTTGCTGGCCGGTTATACTCGGTTCGCGCAAGGGATCAGTGCCATCGGGGCGCCCGTCAATACGACGTCGTATTTTGTCGGGATAACCAGATGGTTCGACTTCTTCTAACCGTGTAGGGCAAATCATTGCAGGGCAAATCATTGCAGGGCAAATCATTGCAGGGCAAATCATTGCAGGGCAAATCAGTGCAGGGCAAATCATTGCAGGGCAAATCAGTGTTGTGCAAATCAGTGTTTTGGGCAGGATTGGCGGTCGCGGGGCTGGCAGTTGTGCTGGCCACGCCCGCCCCGGCTTCCAAGCGTTCGAAGGACACGATGGGCCCGCCGCCGCCCCCGGACTTGCTGCTCGACGGCGGGCGCAAACTTTCCTTTGAGCGCACCTTCAGCCTGGAGCGCGAGGTCAAGCCCAAGCGCAGCTTCTGGACGCGGGTGGTGGACGCGATCGCGGGCCAGCCGGATTTCCACTATTTGGTGAGCCCGTACAGCGTGGCCACCGACTCGCACGGGCGCATCATCGTCACCGACATGGCCGCTGCCGGAGTTCACATCTTCGATTTCACCCAGCAGAAATATAAGTTCATTTCGCGCCGCGACGCCGGCAAGGATCCGATGCTCACCCCGCAGTGCGTGGCGGTCGACGCGCAAGACAACATCTACGTGACCGATTCCCAGACGGGCAAGGTGTTCGTGTTCGATGCGAACGGGAAATTCCGGCGCGCCATCGGCAGCCTGAAAGGCGGCGAGGGATACTTCAAACGTCCCACCGGGATCGCGGTGGATTCCGCGGCACAACACATCTACGTCACCGACACGCTGCGCAACAAGATCTTCATGATGGATATGCAGGGCAGCGTGCTCCAGAGCATCGGAAAGAGCGGCACGGGAGAGGGCGAGTTCAATTTTCCGACCGAACTGCGGCTGAACGGCCCGGACCTGGTGGTGGTCGACGCCATGAATTTCCGCGTGCAGGTGCTCGATCGGTCGGGCGCGTTCCGCTATGCGATCGGCAAGGTCGGAGACGGGGCCGGATGGATGTTCCGTCCGAAAGGGATCGGCTTCGACTCCGAAGGGCATCTCTATGTCGTTGACGCACAGTGGGGCATGGTGCAGGTCTTCGACCGGGAGGGCCGCTTGCTCTATTACTTCGGCCAGAGAGGGACGGGGAACGGGGAGTTTCAACTGCCGACCGGGCTGCAGATCGACAACCAGGATCGCATCTACGTCGTGGATTCCTTCAACCGGCGCGTCCAGGTATTTCACTACTACGGTATCGCTCAGCAGGCGGACGGGAGGAAGCAGTGAAGAAGATCCTGTCACTGGCCTGCACGATGATACTGATCGGGATGATCGTGGCGCATGGTTTGGCGGCGGCGCAAGTGTCCGGCGATGTGTTGGGCATGCATAACCTGACGGCGGCGAGCGGAGCGTCGGTCTTTTCCTCGGGAGGTCTCGGTTGCACTTTCTGTCACGCTCCCCACAGCGGACTGGGAGGCAACACACCACTGTGGAACCAGAAGCTGTCGACGCATACCTACACGCCCTACACCAGCACTACCTATATTGAGCAAGGCAACACCCAGCCCACGCTCGGAATCACTAGCAGTCTCTGTTTGAGTTGTCATGATGGCACGGTGGGAGTGGGACAGTCAGCGGCGTATGGTCAGCTGCCTATGACCGGCGCATTGAATAGCGTCGATTCCTTCGGGACGACGCTGACCGGTTCTCACCCCTTCAGTCTGGTGCTTCCCATAAAAGACGCGGCCAACTTGGTGGCGTCGCTGGTATCGCAGGGCAAGACCGCCGATCCTACCGGTGCGGTGAAGCTCGTGAAGAACAATATCGAGTGCACCAGTTGTCACGACCCCCACGTGCAAGGGACCGACAGGATCGCGCAGAATTTCTTGGTCCGGGACAGCTCGAACGCGCAGATGTGTCTGGCCTGCCATGATCCGAACCGCGTGGTGCAGGGACAGATCAACCCGCTGGCAGGTTTTACGGGAAGTATTCATCAGACTGCGACCAACGGGGTTTCGCCGGATGGTCACGTGGGTTCTTATGCGACGGTCGGAGTGAATGCGTGCACGTCCTGTCACATGTCGCACAACTCGCTTGCGCCGGCACGGCTGCTGCGCCCGGCGACACCTGCGGCGACGGCAAACGATCCGGTAACGCAGGATTGCATGACGTGTCACAACGGTAGCAACTACCTGTCGCCCGTGCTGACGAACGTTATGGCCGAGGTTGCGAAGACCGGCCATCCTTTGCCCTCCGGGAATAACTTCCACGATGCTGCCGAAGTGGCGCTGTTGAACAACAACCGTCATGCCACGTGCGTCGATTGCCACAGCGCTCACGCCTCCAACCGGACGACGCTACCATTCACGGCGCCGCCGGCGTTGCGACCTTCGCAGGCGGGTGTTACCGGGATCAGCGCCGCGGACGGTGTCACGGTTCTTACTCCGGCGATCAATCAGTATGAGAATTGTCTGCGCTGCCACGGCACGAGCACGGGCAAGCAGCGGCTGATCCTCTACGGGTATGCACCGGCGCGAGTGGTGTCGGCGCCGGATCCGCTGAACGTCATTCCGGAATTCGCTTCCACGGCAACGTCGAGCCACCCGGTGACCCATGACCGAACCAGTCCCCTGCCTCAGCCCAGCCTCCTGCTGAACCTGCTGAATCAGAATGGAACGGCGTCTGCGCGCTCGATGGGAACGCGCATCTTCTGCACCGATTGCCATAACAGCGACGACAATCGCGAGTTCGGCGGCAGCGGCGCGAACGGCCCCCACGGATCGAGCAACTCTCACATCCTCGAGCGCAACTATCAATTCAGCCAGGCCGCAACGCCGGGCGGGGTGGTCACGAACCTTTTCCCCAATCCCGACCTGACGGTGACCGGGCCGTATGCGATGTGCGGAAAGTGTCACGACCTGACCCAGATCGTCGGCAATACCAGCTTCGTTCAGCACAACCGGCACATAGTCCAGGACGGCTTCAGTTGCTCGGTATGCCACACCGCACACGGCATGGGCGCAACTTCCCCGAACATCACTGGGGCGCGGCTGGTGAATTTTGACGCCAACGTAGTTGGAGAAAACAACGGCGCTCTAATTGCCTACAATCGCGGCACCAGCACGTGCACGCTGATGTGCCACCAGACCGCGCACAACGCCGATGGTTCAGTCTCCATTGTCCAGGGGTCGAAACCCCGGCCGAAAATTAAGTAGGTCACAAGCCACTGTCCGAAACAGATGAACTCCGGCCCGCGAAGAACAGATCTTCCCAACTCGCGACACAGTCTGTTCGATACGGCGGCGGCACGAATAGGGACGATGCTGCTGTTGTTCGCTTCCGCGGCGGTTTTCGAGGCCAAAAACCTCTCTTCCCTGTCGGCTCTCTCGAATGGCGACATCTGGTGGCACCTGCGCACGGGAATTTGGATCATCCAAAACCATGGCGTGCCGCATAGTGGGCTTTTCTCGCAGTCGCCGCAGCTTCCCTGGACTGCTTCAAGCTGGGGCTATGATCTGCTGGTTGCTTTCGCCTTCCGGATGCTCGACCTGCGCTCCATCCCATTATTGCTGATGGCCTTCAAGTTGGCATTTGCCGTGGTGACATTTTTCCTGGCGGGTGGCTTATGCGGAAGATTTTGGCCCGCAGTCGCACTATCGGTCATCGCACAATACATACTCGGCCGCGTTCAGCCGGTTCCCAGCTACTGCTCGATGCTCTTCTTTGCTGTCGAATTGGTCCTGCTGAACGAGAACCGCGACACAGGCAACGTTCGACCTCTTTTCTGGTTGCCACCGCTTTTCCTGGCGTGGGCCAATCTGGACATTCAGTTTGTGTACGGGATCTTGCTTCTTTTGCTATTCCTGACCGCCTCTCTCCTCCCGGATCTTGTACGTCGCTCGGGAGTGGCGGGCTTGCAACAAAAGTCGGCTACTGTTTCGCCAGCGAACGCGGGAATTGTAGCAACGCTATGTGGGATCGCCACCTTGATTACGCCGTATTCCTATCACCTCTACGGAGCTTTTTTCTCGAGTGTCACCAGCGCGGCAAACCGTTACTTCCCGGATCATCGCGCCATGAGCTTTCGCCAGCCGCAGGATTATGTTCTGCTGCTGCTGACGATGGGAGCGTTTCTGGCGCTCGGTCTGCGCCGTTCGCACGACCCGTTCCAGATTTTGCTTATGATCGGCTGCGCGATGCTCTCGTTCCATGCGGAACGCGACGCCTGGCTCGCCGCACTCGCAGCGATTGCGGTGATCGCCGAGGCAGTCCGCGATAGGGGCGGAACTGCAGACGCGGACCATAAGCGCACCTGGAACCAGCATGTGCTGATTGCGGGCGGATTGTCGCTCACGATTTTGTTCCTCGCGGCGGCATTTGAAATTCCCCGCAGCCACGAAGAGCTGGTGGCCAAGACCGCTCAAACCTATCCCGTTGCCGCCTGCAATTACATTCGCGAACATCAGCTTCCGCAGCCCTTGTTCAACTCCTATGAATGGGGAGGGTTCCTGACCTGGTATTTGCCGGAATATCCCGTGGCTATCGACGGCCGGGTCGGCTTGTACGACGACGATTTCATCGTCCAGTATTCGAAGGTGATGAACGCGGACGTGCCTTACCAGTCCTATCCTGCATTGGCCCAAGCTGGCACGCTGTTGTTGCAGCGGAACTCGTTGATGGGGCAGGCGCTGAGTACGCTGCCTCGGTTCAAAGTGGCGTATCGCGACGATGTGGCGGTCGTACTGACCAGACCATAGTTCTTCATTCCGGGTTCACCCGTGACGACTTTTATCTCACTACCTTGCTGGCCCGGGGCGGGTGCGGTGGAAGATGAGGTACGCCTCCCTTTCATACACAGCGCTTTTGTAAAAATAGTACCCGTCCGAGAAGTGGACCATCTCGTAGCCCAGGGAAGCATAAACCGGACCGTCGACATCCAGCGTCACCTGTGGGACATTCGAGTACATAACCACATAATCAGGGTTAACCCGCTCCAGTTCGTCAACATCAAGCCGCTCGCCGGCGACGGGTAGGCCATGATGAGAGTAAGTCGTGGGGATGTTCGCGAGGATGTTGTGATCGAAATAGGCTTGCACTCCAGCCATGCCATACGTGAACCCGAATATGGGTCCACGGTCGGCTCCTACTGACTTCAGATATTTTGCCGCATCTTCGGCGCCACTATAGGGATAGAGGTATTCGCGGCGGATGACTACCGCCGAATCCCAGATATTGACGGCACAAAGGCACAGCAATAACGCCGTCATTCCCTGCAGTGCCCAGCGCTCGCGCTTGTTAGATGCATTTTTCTCTTCTGGGTCGGGCCAGGCGATCCAGAGGCCAGTAATCGCAGCAACGAAGATGGTTCCATGGTGGTGGGCAAGCCCATGGACAGCTGCGTACAATAAGGTAGTTAGTGCGACTGGCAACGCGAAGGTCAGTAATCTTCCGCGCAGGAAGCACCATGCTCCAGCAAGCGCAATGAAGAGGAACGAGGGCACTGAATAGTCGAGAAAAGCGCCGGAGACCCCCGCTACCAGTTTCTGTGCTGGGGTCGGTCGAGGCATCTGCGCTAATTCCTTTCCCCGAACGAGCCCCGCGACGTACTCCTTGGTCGGCATCAGGATGACTAAGAGAAACACAAACGTAAGTGCCATCACGGCGATGCTGATTAGGTAGCGATTCCGCACGGGCCGTTCGAGGATGCGCCAGGATTTGATTGCTTCCCGCAGATAGCCCAACCCGATGCAGCCCGCGATGATCGTTCCGTGAAGAGTCAAGTTTGCCAGCAACACCAGCACCACCGTCATGCGCTCTGGATGCTTGATGTCCCTAAACAGGATCGCCGCCGCAAAGGCTAGCAGCGGCAGCAGCGTGTACGGCCGCGCGATCACCGCGTACTGATAGACCATGAAATAGGTGAACGCGAGCGGCCAGCGGATAGTACGGGGAAACGGTGCTTTGAAGATCAGCAACGCCACTCCTGCCGTGGCACAAACCGCACCGATGTAGCCGATCGCGCCATATCTGGCGTGGAAGACGCGCTGCGCCAGCCACAGGATCGTGTGCCACAGGCCGGGCGATCCTTCGTAGCGCAGTTCATGAAACCAGATGGTGCGCAGACCGAGATCGCGCGCAATCAGCCAGGCTTGGGCTTCGTCCGCCCACTTTTCGTGATATTGAATGGTGAAGCTGACAACCACAATCCACAGGCCGAGCACGCCGAAATCCCCGATGCGCCACCAGGGATTGACCGAAGAGGCGAGGGAGGAAGGCGGGGACACGTCGCTGGAAGCGGGAGCGGGCGGAGTGCTGCGGTCGGGCGCGAATTGCGTCGCGGGAGGGTCGGCCAGCGGGTCGCGGAGAACGTTGGTCGGGTCAGTCATTGGTCCGGTCCGTCATTGGTCTGGTCCGTCATGGCGCGGCTTCCTCACTGCTTGAGCATGTGGCCGGCTGAATCATATCCTGGTCACCACGGTTCGACCTATTCAACAGGCCAGACCTCCATGTGGAGAGCCGGGCGCCCCGCCCGGCTGAACGGGCGAGGCGCCCGTTCCTCCACCGTATGAATCATCGCTGGCGCCGCGCGTATACCGTCGCGATCTCATCGTGGAAAACGAGCTGGAAGCGCGGATCAACGGTCAGTATCTTGGCCAGCGGAAGCTGCGAGTCCAACAGCAACACGCCCGCCTCATTGAGATAAGGGTCGGTGGTATACGATGTGTCGGCGTTCTGGGAATTGAAGAAGAGCCGGTCGAGTTCGTCCCCGTAGAGATCGTTGCGACCGTCGATCGCCACGGGGTAATCGGGCATGTACCACATCAGGAAGCCGCCCCAGTTGAGATTGTTGTAGAGCGGCCCGGGCACCGGATTTCGCCGCAGGAAGTTGATCGCGTTCACCGGGTATTGGGAACTGATCGCCCGATCGAAGCCACGTTGGTTGAAGTTGGTGCCACGAGAGAAGAGCACCAACAACAGGACGACGGCCGCCGCCACTCCAGTTTTCTCGAACCAGCTCTCGGGACGGTCGCACTCCGCCTCCGAAGCGGGAAAGTCCGCGATGCACGCCGCGGCCGGAATGCAGATGAACCAGGCGTCGCGCATGGTGCGATAACCAACTACGCTCGCAACCGTCAGCAACGCCAGCTTGTATGGGTCGAGCTTTTTTTGCCATCCCACGGCAAAGAATCCCGCAGCGGTGAGCAGGAGTTGCGCGTAATCGTTATACCAACGGAAGGTGAGCGGCTGTAGCTCGATGATCACGGAGTAAGCAAACTTCGCTTTCGAATATTCGTAAACCGCTTGATACGGATGATAGAAGTTGGGACCCACCAAGGTTGCGAGTACGCAGGCAGCGAACAAAACCACTAGATTCTTAGCTGGAAGCGTGGGAGGAAGCAGGAAACCGGGAGCAATCCCGAGTGCGTTTGCCAGACGCTGCGCCAGCGATATGGCAACAAGCAAACCTACGAGGAACAAACCATAGATGAACTGAATGTGCAGGTTGGCCCAGAGCAGAAAAATCGGCGGCAGCCAGTAGAGGACTCGCACACGGCCGCTCCGATTCGCCTCCAGAAGGAGAGTCAAAGTTACCGACAACAGCACCATGGAAAAGAAGAAAGGCCTTGGCATTCCGTTGAAGAGGAACGCCGAACAAACTACCCCGGTCAACACACACGCCAGCCAGAATCGGCCCGAAAGACGGCGGAGCATCCAGTAAATGGCATATGCGACCGCCAGGGTGAGGAACGTTCCGAAGATGCCAATACCAAGGAGACCGAACCAGGCGTAGGCCCGCGACAGCAACACCTCATAGCCCCAACTGTAGGCGACCCACGGGCGATTGGCCGCGGTGCGCGACAGGATGCCGGTATGAGGAACGGCCAGATGCTCGACGATCCAATCGCCAACTTTGAGATGCCACCAGATGTCGAGATCGAGAACCGAGAACTTCAACTGGAAGGCGACCACTCCCACTCCGGTCAGCAGTGCGACCGAGGCGCATAACTGAAGCCAGCGTAACCGCAGCAGTGGACGCAACTCCTCAATCCAGCTCAACGTCTGGGGCTCCTTGACGTCGGAGACCGGGGCGGCGCCCACGACACACGTGCCGGGACTTCGCGGAGATCCGTTCTCAAAACGCTGAGCGACTCGGCGCCACCCTCTCCCGCCTCGTGATATTCGGCGTCCTGATTCACCGCCCAAACGTCATACTTGCGCGTGCCCGCCAGGATGTTCTTTGCGGTAAGCATCGCAGTCATCATGGCGTGGTCCTGATTGTTGTACTTATGCATGCCATTGCGGCCAACCAGGTGAAGCGTGGGATAGTTCTCGTCAAAGGCTTTCCGAATCGTGTTCACATGCTGCTGGTAAGCGTCGTCATAGACCGGATATGCCTTGGGCTGCCGGATCACGCAGCCATCGACCACATCCGCACTGGCAGCGAGATTTACCTGTTGGATTTCCCGCTTGGCCAGTTCGATCAGGTCCTGGTCACTCGCGGTCCACAGTCCATCACCCTCGAAGCAGAAATATTCCAGCCCATAGGAGCAATAGCCGGCATCGGGCACCATCTCCGGCGACCACGACTTGTAATTTTGCACGCGGCCAACTTGCACACTGGGATCGTGGATGTAAATCCAGTTGTCGGTGAAACGGCTGCGGTCATGCACGATCAGTCCGACCGTGAGGAAGTCACGATACCGCAACGAGCGCGCGGCCTGGAGGGCGGCTTCGGGAAGTTGCGGTTCGATCTGTGCCACCAACTCCCGGATGGGCATGGACGAGACCAGGTGTTCGCCGCGATATTCTTCCAAATCGCCGTTGGCATTGCGGAAAGTCACGACCCAGAGATTGCTGGTGGAGTCGAAGCGGCAGCCAACTACTCTGCGGCCTAGCAGCACTTCGCCGCCCAACTTGCGGACTTTTTCTGTGCACGCCTCCCACATCATTCCCGGTCCCAGTCGCGGATATCGGAACGTGGCGATCAGCGTCTTCACAACCTGCTTGCGGTCGTTGGGTTTTCGGTTGCCGAAAAACGCGTGCTTGATGGTCGAAGCCAGCGATAGCCCCTTAATCCTCTGCGCCGCCCAATCGGCGGAGATCTCGTGGCAGCTCATCCCCCACACCTTCTCGGTGTAGGTCTTGAAAAAGATACGGAACAAGCGCTCGCCAAACTGGTTGGAAACCCAATCTTCAAAAGTTTTCGGGTTGCGTTTCGGGTGGAGGCGGGCGGCCATAAACGAGAGAACGCAGCGCACCGACTCGACAATTCCGAGCTTCGAGAGAGCCTCGAATGGTTTCAAAGGATAGGTGTAGAACTGGCCACGATAGTAAATGCGCGACGACCGGGGACGATCAAGCATGTCGCCGCCGGCAATCTCGGTCCAAAGATCTTCAACCTCGCGCGACTTGGAGAAGAAGCGGTGCCCGCCGATATCGAAGCGGAAGCCCTTATAGTTGACGGTGCGAGAGATTCCGCCGACGTATTGGGGGTCGCTCTCAAGGACAACAACCGGGGCATGCTGCTTCGACAACTCGTAGGCGGCGGTCAGGCCCGCCGGTCCGGCGCCGACAATCACTGCCTTGAAGATCGATCCTTCCATATATTCGAGAGTGAATCTGGTTTCGTAATCCGATTTGCCAAACTTGCGCTGACCGGCAGTCGGCGTGTGCGAAAGATGGAATCCCCCACGGCTTTCCGGTCGGGGAGCGGCAATCGCGATGCCAGCTCAGCACAAGGAAGTGAGTGCAAGATTAACATAGACTTGGACTGTCAAGCTGGCGCAGACGGCAAGGGGGCGAAGGGGCAAAACGCGCCCTCGGTGGGGAGAAAGCCCCGATTCGGGACCGCTTTCCGCCCGGGAAGCCGTTCCCGCTCCTGCTCATAAATAGCTGAAATCAGAGCTGCAAGCGGCCCAGCCGAGGTGAGCTGTCGTTTTGGCAATTCCGATGCACGGGACCAAAGGCGTAACCTCCATAGCAAGTCGAATTACGGCGAGATTGATCGATGCTGAACTGGGTGTGTGGATTTTCGCTTTCCTCGGCCTGACGTTATCCACCGCAAGTTGCTTAACGTTTTACCTTGGAGACAATGCAGGGCTGGCTCACGAGGGGTTTGAGGACGCGGTTAGGCCCACGAAATCAGATCCGATCCAGCCCTGTTTCGTCAGCCGATGGCGGCCACGGGCCGGCGATGCATACCGCGGCAGATGTGGGGAGACCTGGCATCCGATTCGCAAAGAATGACGACCTCAGCTGAACTAGAAGAGCCCGTGCGTGGCTGGCGCTTCTGGGCGCCACGCATTGCTACGTCGGTCTTCGTTCCCTTGTTGTTACTCGGCATAGCGGAAGGAGCGTTGCGCCTGTTTGGCGTTGGATTTCCAACCGACCTTACCGTCCCGTGCACAGCGCAGGGCCGGCCCGCATCTTGCTACAACCTGTTCTTCCCTGCTCCCTTTTTTCCTCCGGGCATGATCAAGACCCCTCAGGCGTATGCGATTCCGGCAGAAAAATCGCGGGGAACCTTCCGAATTTTTGTACTCGGAGAATCCGCGGCCATGGGGGATCCCGATCCCGCCTATGGATTCAGCCGCTACCTGGAGGTGATGCTCCGGGAACGCTTCCTTTCGATGAAGTTCGAAGTGGTCAATACGGGCAGCGTCGCCATCAACTCGCATGTCCTGTTGCCGATCGCCAAGGGGTTGGCGAACCAGCGCCCGGACTTGTTCATCATCTACTCAGGCAACAATGAAGTCGTCGGACCTTATGGTCCCGGCACTGCACTTACGTCCTCCGGCATGAGCCTCCCCGTCATCCGCACGAGCATCTTCGTTCGCTCGACCCGCATCGGCCAGCTTCTCACCAAGGTGGGGACGCAGAAGCGGGAATGGGGCGGGATGGAAATGTTTCTTGACAAGCAGGTCCCAGCCCGTTCGCCGCTCATGAAGCGTGTGTATGAGAACTTCGAAAGCAACCTGCGGGACACGATCGCTATCGCTCGCAGCTCGGGCGCCAGGGTAATCGTCGCCACGATAGCCACGAATCTGAAAGACTGCGCCCCATTCGCATCCCTGCACCGCGAAGATTTCGGGCAAGATGCTTTGCGTTCATGGTCGGCGCTGGTGCAACAAGGATCCGACTTGGAAAACGGCAGGTCGTACGCGGAAGCATTGAAAACATATCTCTCCGCGGCGAAGATCGACGATCAGTATGCCGAGCTCGAATTCCGCATTGCTCGCTGCCTGTGGATGCTGGGAGATTACGGTGCGGCCAGGGAACACTTTCTTCGCGCCCGCGATCTCGACACGCTTCGGTTTCGCGCCGACAGCAAGATCAATGACATCAATCGTTCGGTAGCCTCTTCGTCCGCAGGCGCCGAACTGGTGGACGCCGACGAGATCTTCGCCAAGGAGAGCCCAAACGGGATCGTTGGCAGCGAACTCGTTTATGAGCACGTGCACATGACTCCTGAGGGCAATTACCTTCTGGCGCGTGCCATGTTCCTCCAGATTGCGAGCAAGCTGGCGAGGGACGGCGATGTCCGCCCTGACGTCCCTTCTGAAGTTGAATGCGAGCAACTGCTGGCGTTCACGAGTCATGACCGCCTCCGAATTACGCGGGAGATGCTGCAGCGCTTGCAACAACCTCCATTCACAAATCAACTCAACCACTCGGATCAGGTCTTGAGGTTGACGATCAAGGCAGGCGCTTCCGACGAAAGCCCGGATGAGACAGTCGCTGAGTATCAATGGGCAATCAGAAAAAAGCCGGACGACCGGATCCTGCATTACAACTTTGGCCTCTTTCTTTTCGACTACAACCGCGCGGCGGCGGCGGCGCAGTTACGCATGTCTCGGCCTTGGGACGGATTCCCGGTTTTTGCTCCCGACGGTACGCCGATCGAATAGACATTTCAGACTCCTCGGTTCGCCACCCTTCAAAAATTCCGATACATGAACTGGGCCGCGTCAGCGCCGCGAGTGTGCGTCACAATTACGACTAGAAGCAATGCCAATAAATATAGCGGCGGGATCCAAAACCACCGATTGCGTGCGATGACGGCGATCATCTTTGAACTGGAGGGGGCATTGGCAGCTTCCGGCTCAACCGAATAACGATCGAGCGCTTCGGTCACCAACAGCACAATCATGTATCCGGCCGCCATAGCGATCACCAGGACGTAAAGACTTCCGCTGAGAAAGCGTAAGGAATAACTCGCAGGCGACAGCACTGCCGCCAGCATCTGCCGCGCCTCTAGCAGAGATTTGGCGCGGAAGAATATCCATCCCAGACTGACGAGAGTGATCGTTGCCGCCCATGAGATCGGCGTCCAGAGGGCTGCCGGGGGCGTCCAGTCGAACTTGCGCTGCAGCGCCTCCACCTGGCGATGTAAGACGAGGAGGACTCCGTGATAGCAGCCCCAGAGCACGAAGAGCACGCTTGCTCTATGCCACAATCCGAACAGGACCATCGAAATCACTAAAGCGAGATTTCGCCACCACATCTCGCGGCGCATTACTGCCAGCGGGAGGAAAACGTAGTCGCGAATCCAGAAGGATAACGACATGTGCCAGCGCGTCCAGAAGATTGAGGGGCTGGTGGATTGGAATGGACGAGCGAAGTTCTCGGGCACCGTAAATCCGAGCGCTCTCGCAGCGCCGATTGCGATGTGCGAGTAGCCGGCGAAATCCAGGAAAAGCTGTAATCCGTAGCCAAACGCCAGACACCAGACGTCCGTGCCACTCCAGTGAGTGACATGATCGAAGCCAGAGTTGATTCCGTCGCCCGCCAGAATTCCCTGCCCCAGCAATTGGGCCAACTGCATCATGAGCACGCCCGTTGCAATGCGGGTGAATCCGCGTCCGATGTCGTGCGCAGGCGTGGTTTGCTCGGAGCGGAATTGCGGAAGCATTTCGGACATGCGGCAGATCGGTCCCGAAATCGCGACCGGGAAGAAAACCATGTATAGCGCAAATTCGAAGAACGACGGGTCGAGGTCCTCGCCGCGGTAAAGGTCAAACAGGTAACTCATCGCCTGGAAGGTCCAGAATGAGATGCCTAACGGCAGGGCAAGATGCGAGAACCTTTGAAACGAGGATAGAGGGACATTAACCGCGATTTCCGGGAGGTACTTGAAGCCGCCGAGCAGCGCCAGGTTCAATAGAATGCCGGTCGACAGAACGGGCCCGGAAGGCTTTCGCTGAAGCCATTTCCCCAACAGGAAGTTCATCACTGTGGAAGTGAGCAGAACAACCGCGAACCATGCTCCCCATGTGAGATAGAGCGCGTAGCAGCCGATCAGCAGAACAGGCTGTCGTACCGCACGGGAGCGGACCTTGGCAAACACCACTACGCAAAGCAGAAACACCAGACCGTACAGGATTTCTCGAAACAACATTCCTCACCTGCGTTATCGAAGCCGTTTCAGATTGCAAAGCATTATTGCGTATTCGTTGTGCTCTCGCATATGTCCTCGCGCATACCATTAAAAAACTGGGTGGCGTGATCTGTGTCGCGGATTCCGCCTCTCGCACCCGCTACAATGACCGGCAGCGTGACCAGATTTCGCAATCTCATCGAAGCCCTCGCCGCAGCTCCCGGCGATCGTCCATTTGTTACTGCCTGGATCGACGAAAACGAGCGCGAGACTGTGACTTTTGCGGAGTTTCGGAGTCGCGCCCGCTCGCAGGCCAACGTACTCCGCGACCATGGTGTGATCGTCGGCGATCGTGTGATCATCATCATGCCGCAGAGCATTTCCGCGATGACGACCTTCGTCGGGGCGATGATGTTGGGCGCTGTGCCCGCCTTTCTTGCCTATCCCAATTTCAAGGTTGAGCCTTCCAAGTACCGCACCGGACTAGCTGGAGTAACGGCGAACCTCAGAGCCAAGATCGTGGTTATCGACCAGGAATTCCCTGACGATATGCTCGGCCACGTATCTCTCGGCGAGAAAACGAGGCTGCTTCGTGCCAGCGACGGCAGGGGCCCGGGTGGAGAGGAGGAACTGCCGGAATTGGAAAGTCATGCCGAGAGTTTGGCGTTCATCCAGCATTCGGCCGGTACAACCGGTCTTCAGAAGGGCGTGGCCCTGACCCACGCCGCCGTGCTGAACCAACTCGAACACCTGACGCATGTGCTGAAGATCGACGGAGCGACGGACTGCGTTTACAGCTGGCTGCCTCTCTACCATGACATGGGATTGATTGCCTGCTTTATGCTGCCCATGGTTTGCCACACGCCCGTCGTGATGCAGTCGCCGCTCGACTGGGTGATGCATCCGGAAACCATGTTGCAGATCATCAGTGAGTGCAAGTGTACTTTGGCATGGATGCCGAACTTTGCTTTTCAGTTTGTTCCCCGGCGCACGCCACCGAGCCGATGGACGCAGTACGACCTCTCGTCAGCTCGCGCATTGATCAATTGTTCGGAGCCGGTCCGGTCCAGCAGCATGCAGGAGTTCCACAATGCTTTCGCTACCATTGGATTAAAGAGCGGGGTCCTGCAATCGTCTTACGCCATGGCCGAGAATGTTTTTGCCGTGACCCAATCGGACATCAATCGGGCATCGGGTCCACCCCGCATTTGGGCGGATGGTCAAAGATTTCGCAGCGCACATCTCGTCGTCCCGGTTGCGGAAGGGACTCCAGGAGCGGTTTCCTTCACATCGTCGGGCCGGTTGCTGCCTGGCAATGAAGTCCGGATCGCCGCCGATTCTCGCTCACTCTTTGCCCCTGCCCTCGCCCCCGGCCATATCGGCGAGATTCTCGCCAAGAGCGATAGCCTGTTTAACGGCTACTATAACCGTCCCGATCTGACGGCCGAGGCGATCGTCGATGGCTGGTACTACACTGGTGATCTTGGTTTCTGCCTGGAAGACGAACTTTATGTAATCGGCCGGAAGAAAGATCTCCTCATCGTTGGCGGCGAAAACCTTTACCCGCAAGACATCGAGGAGATCGTCGCCAGCCACCCGGCCATTCACGATGGCCGCGTGGTTGCGATGGGTGTGTACAATCCCGATCTCGGGACGGATGACATCGTCGTAGTTGCAGAAGTGGAACGTAAAGAACTTCTTGCAAATTCGGCAGAAATCGAACGAGAGCTCCGCAATCTTGTGGTAGCCGGAATTGGAGTAGCGGTTCGGACGATTTTCCTAATGCCCCCAAAATGGATCGTGAAGAGCACCGCCGGCAAAGCAGCGCGTTCCACCACGCGCGAGAAGTTATTGAAGGAACATCCGGAACTCAACGTCGAGTCTTGGGAGAGCAAATTCGCATGACGGCAGAAGCACAGCAAATGATTGAACACATTGTCGGGCTGATCCGAAAACCGGGACTGACCATCGACGAAAACACTCCACTGGTTTCCTCTGGCTTGATCGACTCGATGGCACTTGTGGATCTGTTGCTGAAGCTCGAAGAACTCACCCACATGCGCATCCCGCCGGGGAAAGTGCAACCGAAAGACCTGGAGACGGTTGCCAGGATGTTCGCGACCGCGCAGCGCGTGGGCAAAACGCGGAAGTAGCCCGCTCCTTACTTGATCAGCCGGAAGAGATCGCTGTAATCGTCTGTCCAAAGTCGCGGCTGAAGTGGCTTGGTGTCAGGGGGAAGCCTCGGTTCGAGTCCCGGCATGTTCAGCACTCCAGACCTCCGGGCAAGCAGTACCCAGCAGTTGCTCAGGAACGGCCCTTCGCCCTCCTCGTATCGGATTACCGAATCCGCCTGAAAATGCGCTGCCGCTCCTAGCACCACTGGCAAGAGATTGACGTGCCTGCTGCTGACATGGATTGCGATGATTCCGTTCGTCGAGTCAGCATGCTGCCAGTAGTTTTCGAACGCTTCACGAGTGAGCAGGTGAACCGGGATCGCATCCCCAGAAAAGGCATCCACAACCAGGACGTCAAACTTCTGATTCTCGCCCTGCGCAGTTTCCTGTTCCAGCAATCGCCGCGCATCGCCCAGTACCATGTCAACGTGAGCGGCGGAGTCTTGGATGTACGTGAAAACGGGATGCGGCCCGGACGACAGATCAATGACGTTAGGGTTGATTTCGTAGTAGCGAAAATAATCGCCGTGCCGTCCATAGGCGGCAAGCGTGCCCGCACCTAATCCGATGATCCCGACGCGCAGGCTTCCATTTCCGATATTCCTTTTCGGGTGATTCTGCATCACCGCCCCGATTCCACTTTGCCGGCCGTAGTAGGTCGTGGGCTCCTTATCGACGGGTGGTTCGAATTGGCCGCCATGCACGGTTCGCCCGTGCATCAGCATCCTTCCGTGAGGCACGTTAAGAACTCGGATAGCTCCGTAGAAGTTGCGTGCAGTCAGGTAAAGGCCCGGTAATGGCTGAGTGCTGCGGCCAAGCGCGAGGATTGTCACGACTCCGAGCACAAGAACGAGTACCTGGACAAAACGAAACCCGCGCTTTGTGGTTGTGTGAACGCTACGGAAGGTGAACGCGCCCAAAACAACAAGGAAACCGATCACGACTGCGATCGGATAGAAACGGAAGTCCGCCAGAAGCTTTGATATTTCCGGCCACCAGCGTCCGATAGCATAAGCGAAGCAGATCGCTCCGGCGCTGATTCCGGCGGGCAGCCAAGAACCGGGTTCGTAGATCCACGAAGTTGCGTCGCGGTACAGACAGACCAACGTGAGGACGATAGTAGCCCCGAGCGCCAGCTGAAACTCAGTAAAAAACGTAAACACATGGGGCGCGACGATCGCGACAAAAACTCCGCCCACGGCTCCGCCCGCCGAAATAGCCAGGTAAAAGGCAGTCAACCGCTCTACACCGGGCCTTAAGCCTACAAGTTCACCGTGGCAAATCATGCAGGCCAAGAAGAGGAGGATGGGTAGAGTTGTGAGCTGAACGATCGGACGCTCGTAAATCAGCGCCGCGCAAACCAGAAACACGCCGATGATAAATAGTGGATGGAACACCGATCTCTGATACCAACGCGGATGATCGAAGCACAAAATGAAGCTGAGCAGGTAGAACGACAGCGGTAGCACCCAGAGCAGCGGGACCGATGTGACCTCCTGGCAAAGCAGGTTGGTAGTGGCCAGCAGCAGCGCAGACGCGCAGGCGGGCAGCAGGAACCACAACGAGTAGATAAGCGGGCTAGTTTGCACTCCACCGCCAGTCTCTTCGGCTTCCTCCGCGCTGTTGACTTCTTCGCACGCGTGCAGCGCTTTCCGCGCGCAAAGACAGCACCCCGTCACGAACCCAAAAAACAGCAGTGACCAGATCAAGCTCTGGGCCTTCATTCGAAGCGTTGGCTCGAGCAGGAAGGGAAAACTCAAAAGTCCAAGTAAGGAGCCTAGGTTCGAAATGGAGTACAGCTTGTAGGTCTTGGTGCCCACACCCAGGCGGGCAAACCAGCGTTGCAGCAATGGACCCGTAGTGGAAAGAACAAAGAACGGCAGACCAGCGGACACCAAGAGAATCACGGCAACGTCGCGGACCGGACTTCCGCTTTCCCGCGGTTTCCATGACTCCGGAGGAGTAACCGCCGAGGGCCACAGAAACATCAGTGTAAGGACCAGCAGGAAAACTGCAGTCAGCAGTGCCAAGTGCAATTTTGCTTGCGCCACCGCAGAGAGCCGCGCAGAAACCAGATGCGAGTAAACATAGCCGCAAAGTAAGAGCATCTGGAAAACCAGCATGCTCGTCGTCCAGACCGCGGCTGAGCCACCGAACCAAGGCAGAATGTACTTGCTGACGATCAACTGCACTTGGAACAGCAGGAAGGCGCTTAAGAAAGATGTGGCCGCGAAAAGTAACTTAGTAGTTCCGGGTACCAGGCGGTCGTGGTTGTCGCGAGTGGACTTATGCAATGTCGAGCTGCTGGAACTCAAGCCTTCCCCCTTGGGATTTGGACTGCTTGATCAGCAGGCTACGGCAACGGCTTTGCCGGCGTGCCCGGTTTGACGCCCGAATGTTTTTTCACCTGTGCCATCAGTTCCAGAACCTTGTCCTTGCCTTCATAGTTCGGATTCGTATCCAACAGCTTCTGCCACGTGGCGACAGCTTTGTCGATGTCCATCTTGCCCTGCCACTCGACGATGCCCAGATTGAACAACGTGTTGGCCTTGTTAGGATCGTAAGAAAGCGATTTCTGGAATTCCGCGATGGCCGCATCGGCGTTGCCGTTGTACCAATAGGCGGTTGCCATGTCAGTACGAACAGCCGTGTTGGCTGGCTCTACCTTCAGCACGCGCTGGTAGTATTCGATGGCTGTGGGAAACTGCTGGGCGTCGTAGTATAGGTTCCCAATGTTCGCCAGAAGTCCGGCGTTGGTCGGGTCTGCCTTGAGCTTCTCGATCAACGGTCCAGCTTGCGTGTCGGCCATTTTCTGCATCTGAGCCGGAGTTGGAGTTTGGGTGCCCGCGTCTGCACTCCCGGCAGCCGGGGCGGGTACGCTCGCTGTCTCAGCCGGAACGGCCGCTGGACTCTGGGATCCGCGGATGAACCAGCCGCCGGCGATTCCCACCAGCAGGCAGATGACCGCCAACACGTAAGCCTGCACGCTTGTCCATTGCTCGATAGAAGTTGCTCGATTTGCATCCGTCATTGCTCAGTGCTCCTTCAGATCCCGTTTCGTTTGCTGGCGGAAGCCGCCGCTAGCTCTTGCCCTGCATCTGGGCATCGGCCATCAGTTTCTGCACTGTGGCTTTGCGCTCTGCACTCAATTGCGGATTCGACTTCAGCAACTGCTGCCACGCTGCCACTGCTCCCTTGCTGTCCTGTTTTCCCTGCCACTTGATCATGCCGAGGTTGAACAGCGAGTTGGCATCCTTGGGGTCATAGCGCAGCGCCTGCTGAAGCTGGCTGATCGCCCCATCCACATCGCCGTCGTAGTAGAGGCACGAAGCCATCTCGGTGCGAATGGGAACGTTCTTTGGATCGACCTGCAATGCTTTGTCGTAGTAGCCGACCGCGTCCTTGAACTGGTGGGTGGATTTGTAGATGTTTCCGACCTGGATGAGCAGATCGCCGTTGTTCGGATCGCCCCTCAGCTTTTCGAGCAGCGGCGCTGCCTTCTTGTCGGCCATCTGTTTCATCTCTTCCAGGCTAGGCGTGTGTCCGCCCATAGCGCCTGCAGGGGCGGCGGGCTGGGCGTTGGCCGCGGGTTGTGCCGGCGCCGCAGGCGATTGCGATCCGCGGAACAGGTATCCGATCGCCAGCCCAACCACGAGGCTGATTACCGCCATCGCGTAGACCTGCTTGGCCTGCCAGGCAGATCCCGCAGTTGGTTGCGTGGTGGTTTCATTCGCCATGCCCTATTCCCCCGTAGTCTGTATTGCGCTTGAAGCTCGGCTTGCGCTGGGCATCAAAACGGTATGAACGTTCTCCCGCAGCATGAGAGAGCTCTACCGCCCTTCGACATTGCTAATTTACCTTAAAGGGGGAGAAAAAGACGGGTGATTCACCGTCACTCGGGAATGGGATGGCGATCACGGGCGAGGAACCGTTACGAGGCAGGGGTTCTGGGCTCGACACGCTCGTGCCAGGGCACGTCATTCGTTGACTAGCGGGTGCAGCGTCCGTAAGATGAAGCGACCCGAAGGCCACGTTTCTTCACAATGTATTTTTACGATTTGTACGGTCTGCCATGTGCACCGTTGATAATCTTAACTAATTGATGTCCATCTGACGGCCCCCTCTGGAGGGTTCGTAGAAACTCGGCGATGAGTCACGACACTGGAATCCCCGCTACCAAAATTCTCGATCAGAAGTTGGACGCGCGCGCAGCGGCCGGAGAACAGGTTGAGTTGTCTGTCGTCATGCCTTGCCTGAATGAGCGGGAAACGGTTGGTGTGTGCGTGCGCAAGGCGATTGCCACCCTTCAGCAGGCGGGCATATCGGGTGAGGTGATCGTGGCCGATAATGGCTCGACCGATGGTTCGGTCGAGATCGCCCGAGCGGCAGGTGCACGGGTGGTAAATGTCGCAGAGAAAGGGTACGGCAACGCTCTGAAGGGCGGGGTCCTGGCCGCATGCGGAGAGTACGTGCTCATGGCCGACTCTGACGACAGTTATGATTTCACCCATATTCCCCGTTTCATGAAACAATTGCGCGCTGGATCAGACTTGGTGATGGGCAATCGTTTCAGCGGCGGTATTGCGCACCACGCGATGCCCTTCCTGCATCGCTACTTGGGAAATCCTGTGCTCACCGGCATCGGAAGACTGTTTTTCGGTTCCACTTGCAGAGACTTCCACTGCGGCATGCGTGCCTTTCGCAAGGACAGCTTCCTGCGGATGGATATACGTTCGACGGGCATGGAATTCGCCAGCGAGATGGTCGTCAAGGCCAGTTTGCTGCGGATGAAGGTGAGCGAAGTACCCACGACACTATCTCCGGACGGGCGCAGCCATCCGCCGCACCTGCGCACATGGCGCGACGGCTGGCGGCATCTCCGCTTTCTTCTTATGTACAGCCCGCGCTGGCTCTTCCTTTATCCGGGGATTGTGATGATCCTTTTGGGGCTGGCTGGGTGCGCATTGTTGCTGCCGGGGCCACGCGTCTTCCACGGCATTGGCTTTGACTTGCATACGCTCTTGTACGCGTTCGTTTCCGTTCTGCTCGGTTTTCAGCTTATTGCCTTCGCCACCTTCACGAAGGTTTTCGCCATCACCGAAGGCCTACTGCCCGAGGATCCCCGCCTCAACCGTGTCTTTCGCTGGGTCACGCTGGAAACGGGCCTGATTATCGGCGGCTTGCTGATGGTCATTGGCCTAGGTGGATCGGTCTGGGCTGTTTCCCAATGGGCGCGAGGCGCCTTCGGAGCGCTGCAACCTGAACAAATGCTGCGCATCGTCATGCCTTCGGTCTTCGCTCTGACCCTGGGTGCTGAGATCGTCTTCAGTAGCTTTTTCCTGAGCATTCTCGGTCTCAGGCGGCGCTAGTGACTCTGCGGCGCTCGCTCCTGGCAGTTGCTTCGATCGGGCTAGCCATCCTCCTGATCGCTCTGCTGATAAAGGTCGGCAAGATCAATCTTCGAGTGACCCTGCAACAGTTGCGGAGCGTCAGCCTGATCTCCTTTGCCAAGTTAGCCTTGCTGAACCTTTTGCTGGTTTATTTTTCCACTGAAAAGTGGCGGAGCATTGACGCCGCCTGGCGCCGTTCCTCTGATTCCGTCCCGTCAAGGACCACCTCGTTTGCCCTGACCAGCGCGGGGCTGGCGCTGGGTATGCTCTTTCCCGTACATCTTGCTATGGCGACTGCTCGCACGTTGGGAACATATGTCCACGGCAGGCCCTTGAAACGCGGGACGGCCGGCACCCTGTTGGAGCAGAGCTTTGACCTCCTGGTCGTTGCCTTTCTGGCGGTCGCATCGGGAGCAACATGGTTCTACAGAGGCGGGGCGATGATGTGGACTTTGTCTGCTGTTGCCATGACCGCGCTGGCACTGCTAGCGGTCGGACCCTCGATCCGCCTGATCCGATGGCTTGCTGCCTCCTACAATGCCAGAACCACAGCGCCCCGCAACCGGATCTTGCGGAATTTCTGGGAACTCCAGCACTCGGGCATCCTGAATGCCGGCTTGGCGCGTCGCCTCGTAATGCTCTCGGTAGGCCGCTTTGTCGTTGTTGTGCTGATGTCGATTCAGACTGCGGAAGCGATCGGCGTGCACATTCCTTTATGGCAGATGGCGGCGGCGATACCATTTGTCATCTTTGCGTCTGTTATTGCGTTGACTCCGGGCGGACTAGGTGTGAACGAGTTGACCGCAGTGACCGCGCTCAAGGTTTTTGGAACGCCCTTGGCGGTTGGGGCACAGTGGGCTCTGGCCAATCGAGTCCTTCTGGCGGTGTCCTATTTTTTGGTCGCGACATGCGCTGCGATCATGCTGGGTGCCGGAAGAATCATGGCTCCACGCACGCGTGATGCGAGGCAGGACCGCTAACAATAGAGAGAGAAGCCGTTGCAGACCAATGCCAGTCCTCATGATAGAGTCAAATCGCGCTGAGAAAAGCTGCGAACAGCGCCGATGTGAGGACGCCGGCGCGAGTCGAAATGCGAATCGACAACGGTGCGAAATTCAAGTCAATAGCAAGGTTAGACCAACATGCGTCCCGGCCCACTAATTAGGCGATTGTTCGGCCCATACGAGCGCGGCGTGGCAGAGGCCTATCGCCGGATTTTTATCGATCTTGACGCACTTGCCGATCTTATGATCACATGGGTACCTCAGGCGCGGAAAATTTTGGAGGTTGGCTGCGGCGAAGGCGCCATGACGGAGCGAATCGCCCGGACCTACCCGGCTGCTGCGGTGACGGCCATTGATATTATCCCAAACGTTGGGCGGCTTTTCCGAGGCCGCACCTCCGACGTGACGTTCTGCCAGGAAACAGTCGCGGACGCAGCCGGCCGCGAACCGGCGTCCTTCGACCTCGTCGTCCTGTGCGACGTAATGCACCATGTGCCTGCGGATGCCCGCCGATCGCTAATAGGTGCGATCGATCAAGCTATGGGACCGAACGGGAGCCTGCTCTTCAAGGATTGGGTGATCTCCCCCACTCCTATTCATTGGCTTTGTGGCGCGTCTGACCGTTACCTGACAGGCGACGACGTTGCGTATTTCACGATGGACGGCATCAACGCCCTGGTGACCGGCGTCTTTGGCCCCGGCGCGATCCGCCGCACCGGCACGGTAGAACCATGGCACAACAACGTGGCCGTTCTGGTTCAACGATCTTCGGCTCAACGATCAGATCAACCGTTTTCGGCGGATACGGGAAATAGGTGACGAGAGCCGTGGCTAGGATACGGAGCTAAGGCTCTGGCGGTACTTATTAGGATACCCAATGAATCCTTCCCTATCAGTTATCATGCCGACGTACAACGGCGAACGGTTCATCGCCGCCGCGCTCGAAAGTGTGCGTGGGCAACACGACGGGATTGAGTTGGTGATTGTCGATGACGGCTCGTCAGATCGTACTCTCGATATTGTTCGCGACTTTGCCAAAAGTCTTCCGATTCGACTGATTACTCCCGGCAGAATCGGAAACTGGGTGGCCGCCACTAATCTTGGTTTGCGGGAAGCCACAGGCAATTGGGCCTGCTTTCTTCATCAGGATGACCTTTGGCTTCCGGGCAGGATTGCGAGACTGCGGGGTGAGATGGAGAGCGCTGAAAGCGCGCTCGTACTTCACAATGCGATGTTCGTGGGTCCAAATGGACAAGGGCTCGGACCTTGGACCTGCCCGCTTCCGGAAGGTGTTGTGCCGCCGGATCAATTCCTAGAACACCTTCTCGTTCAGAACTTCATTGCGATACCGTCGCCGGTGTTCCGGCGAAGCGCTGCGATTGGCTCCGGTGGATTGGATGAGGCGCTCTGGCATTCGGCGGATTGGGATCTTTGGCTTCGACTTGGAGCACTGGGCCCAGTGCGCTTTATCGCCGAAACATTGAGTGCTTTTCGCGTCCACCCCGCATCGCTAACAGTGGCTCGTAAGCTGCTACCAAATGAATGGGAACAGCAGTTGACCACGGTACTTGAACGCCACCTGCGAAATTGGCCTTTTCCGAGAAAACTCAGTGCATCGGTGGAGCGGGCTGCCATGGCGTCGATCGCGGTGAATTCTGCCCTATCGGCTGCCCTTCGCAGAGAACCTGTGATGCCTTCGGCGGTTCTTCTTAAGCTGCTCGCGGTCGGCCCTTCGGGGTGGCACAGATACCTGAGGGATTCGCGGATTATGCAGCGCGTCACATCGCGACTTAAAGTGCAGCAGCTGGCAAGGCCTTGGAGTTGATGCGTTACACTGGCGTTTGTGAACTCATATATGATTTGTGAACTCATATATGAAAGGTAATCTCGCTCCTTGAGCCTCGAAACCTACGATCGACTTTGGACTGAAACCTGGGGGGACCAGCAGACCTTTGGTCCGGTGCACCGCCGGATGCGCCTAGAACTGCTAGCGCTAATCACAAAACTCGCGCCAGCCAGCGTGCTTGACGTGGGCTGCGGTTCTGGCGGTAACCTGGCAGCTCTGGCTCACGCCATGCCGCGCATCGCGCTCTCAGGAGTGGACGTTTCGCCAGAGGCACTAGCGCTCGCCGCGCAACGAGTGCCGGGTGCCAGCTTGCGGCAACTTGATGCGCAGAAGGGGAAGCTCGACGAACGGTTCGATCTGGTCTTATGCAACCAAGTTATTGAACATCTTGTCGACGACATGACCGCACTGCGCAACATGGCTCTCATGGCGAAGCGTTGGGTTCTGGTGGGCACGATGCGCGGCCGCATGCGCAAATCGGAATTGGCGATCGGCCATTTTCGCAACTACTCGGACGTCGAACTACGTGCGAAAGCTGAGAGCGCAGGGCTCGAAGTCGTCGACATCTTTGGCTGGGGATTTCCGTTTTATTCCCCTCTCTACCGTACGATGATCGAATGGCTCCCCGGTGGACCGCCGGAGGGGAAATTTGGAACGGGGCAAAGGGCGATTGCAAGCTTTCTATATCACCTGTATGCCTTGAACATCCCGCGTCGCGGCGACGTGGTGACGATGCTTGCGCGACCACAGGAGTCCACCCGGTAGGAGCCCTTTCTTGGAAATGTCCGACACTGCTTCAGAAGCTCAAATCGAAGGATATGGGAGAACCGAGGCGCAACCGGCGAGCCTCCAGTTCATCTTCGTCCAGGACCGCGTGCTGTACGCGATTTACGCCCTGACACTTGCTGTATCCGTTTCTATCTGGTTCATTGCCATCCGCGCACCGCTGTGGCTGGATGAGACCGTCTCGTACTTCCTGATCAAAGGGGGCTTCTCAGAGATAATGTCTCGCCAGGGGTGGCCCAACGTCCCCGCTTATTCGTACATTCTTTGGCTCTGGACCAAGATCATGGGAACGGGCGAGATCGCGCTCAGAATTCTCTCCATTCTCGCCATGCTTGGGGCGGTCTATCTGCTGTATCGCGCCGCACGGGAACTGTTCGACCGAGACGTTGCCATCATCGCTGCCGTCGTCTTCTGCCTTCATCCGGTTGTCATTTTTGCGGCCATTGACGTTCGGCCCTATGCGTTTGGAGCCCAGGCAATCACCTCGTCTATTCTTGCTCTGGTTCACTTACGGCACAACAATTCAAACTGGCTGGCGGCCCTGTTCGGCCTCTCGGCAGCATGCATTGTTTACTTCCATTTGCTGTTGATTGTCATCCTGCCAGCCCTCGCCATTTGCTTTATCGCGGTCAAAATTGGCGACCGCAAGGCATTGTGGCGGCAGGGTGGCGTTGCGCTCGCTGCGTTTGCTTTGGCGTTTCTGCCGGTTATTCCCGGGTTGCAATACATGTTCCACAGCAGCGGCATCCACGTTTTCGCCGAAGCTCCGAAGTTGCGAGAGCTAGGCTCGACGCTCGCGCTAAGGGGGCTGGCGTTTATTTTCGGCGGTACCGTTTTTGTTGCCGCCGCGACCCGGCGACTTGATGTGCAAACCCCTTTTGAGGGCTGGCCTATCTTGCTTTGCGCATCATTGGGGCTCGTCCCGATTCTGATCCTCTATGGCGTGAGCGTGGGAACATCAATCCACGTTTTTGTGTTCCGCTACCGGCTGGTCGCGATTCCAGGAATCGCGCTCTGCTGGGCTTTAATCGTCAGCCGGATTGATTCCCGCTTTCTACGATTGCTGTTCTGCATAGCCATCGTTGCGACTACCGCCTACCAGTACTTCAGTTCCCCATTTTCCAAGCTCCACGGTTACACATGGAAATACGCCCTGGAATTTGTTGAGAAAAACGCTTCTGCCGACAATGCTCCCGTGCTGATCTGCAGCGATCTGCCGGAGGCTGACCACATGCCCATGCCAGTCGGTGCAGCAGTAAAGGACAGCGGCCTTTTTGCACCGCTCACGTACTACAAACTCAGCGTGCCGGTTGTGGGGCTGCCACGGGCGCTTAATGACGAGGCTATTCGCGTCGCTTCGGGATTTCTGCAAGAGGCAGCACAGCGGCAGGAACGCTTTCTGGCCGTTGCATATGAACCGTCGTACAAAACTCTCAGGTGGATCGCGTCCAGCGCTTCAGGAACGCACTACGTCCGCGAGTTAGGGGTATCCGAGGGAATCGCGGTCCTGGAATTTATACCGCGCGCCCAGGCGGATCTCTCGCGCTGACTCTGACGGCGAGTGTTCGTCTTCAGAACCTATGAAACCAGCCTTGTGGTGCGCACAAATTCGATCAGTGCCTGGACTTCCTCATACCCTTGAATGAGAGGCATCTGCGCCGACTGCTTCGTGATTGGGTCCACCATTATAATTACGGACGTCCCCACGCAAGCCTCGGCTTAGAAACAGCGCATGAGAAGACGGACCAGCCTGATCAAGTCACCGCTCGATTGGCACACGGAGGCTGCACCGGTCGCTCATCCTGCCATTCCGGTGCTTGCCGAGCGTGGCGGCACACAGCTAAGAACACCGCGACCGACTGTGCTGGTAGACACGCGAGAACAAAACCCGTTCAACTTCTCACGATTCGAGGGCTGGTTTGCCCCGGCGTTGAGAAGAAAGCCCTGAAGCTCGGCGACTATTCCATCGCCGGTTTGGAGGAGCGGTGCGTAGTGGAGCGCAAAGATCTGTCCGACCTAGTGCACTCTTTCACCGCCGAGCGTCCGGCCTTCATTAGTCGCCTGCGCCGAATGAGCACCTATCCGCAGCGGCTACTGGTGATCACGGCTCCGCTGAGCACCGTGAAATCTTCGTACCCGTTCTCGAACGCAAATCCCAACCTCATCCTGCAATCGCTGGTCGCAATGGTGGCCGGCTGGAACGTGCCATTCGTGTGCACGGAAACGCATGAACTGGGAGAGGAGATCGTAGCTTCCTATTTGTACCAGGTTCACCTGTACCACTGGCTAGAGTCGAACGGTCACGGACGATTCCTAAACGACGGTGACCTTTAGCAGGTGATCTCCAGAGCCGGTTTCTGTTCTGATCTAATTTCTGCGGCGTAGGAGAGCCGATATTTCTCAAATTGTAACTTTCGAATTACCATCCAAGCGATGACTTCTCGCCTCGGACGATGGCTGCGTGATCCACTTTTTCTCTTGTGTCTGACCGCGGGGCTGCTCGCTTTCGTAGTGCAATCCGGCGAGTTGGGGACGTCCGACACGGCGCATCGGCTTCAAACCACACATTGGCTCTGGACCGCGGAGCCGCAGGTTTTCCCCAACGAGTATCCCGAGTTTGGCCTGCACGGCCGTGGCGGGCGTCTCTATAGTTCGTATGGCATCGGCCAGTCGCTGCTCATGCTGCCCGCCGATCTCCTTGGGACGCGGATTGCGCACTGGTCTGTCTTCTCGGATTACGGCGACGACCCTGCGGTGTGCAGCATCGTGGTCAGCTACATCACCAACATTGTGGTGAACATTCTCACAGCGCTGATTGCATTCCGGTTGCTCGGTCAGTTGCGCTTTGGCATGACAGAGTCAGCAGCGGGCGTGCTGGCATTGATGTTCTGCACCACCCATCTTCACTACACGCAGAACATGATGGAGAACAACTACATCATGTTGCTGACGCTTACTGGATTTTCATTTCAGTACGAGTGGCTGCGCGTGGACAGCCGGCGGGCGCTCTTCACGGGCTCCTGCGCGCTGGGGCTGAACCTGCTTACGCGTCTCACCACTGGTTTGGATCTCATCGCGGGAGGAATCTTTGTCTTGCTCACACTGTGGTTTGAAGGAGCACGCGGCCGCGGGTTGCGGCGACGTCTCATCGCCTACAGCAAAGTCGCCGCACCCGCTTACCTATTCTTTCTCGCGGTCGATCGTGCCTACCAGTTTTACCGCTTCGGGTCCTTTACCAATACCTACGTAGCGGTAGCCGCCCGGGAACAGCGCCAGATGGATCCTACGCTGCCGGCGAATTTTCCCTGGAGCACGCCTTTTCACGCCGGCTTTTTCGGTGCGCTATTCCAGCCGGAGAAGTCTATTTTTCTCTTCGATCCTCTGCTCGTGCTGGCAGTTTTCCTCTTGGCATGGCTGTGGAAGCGCCTGACTCCAGAGGTGCGCGCGTATGGTGCGACCTCGCTTCTCCTGTTGCTCGCCTATATCAGCTTTTACGCAAGGTACACCTACTGGAGCGGCGACTTTGCCTGGGGCGACCGCTATGTTTCCACCACCGTCGAACTGGTGACACTGGTTGCTGTGCCGCTGCTCATGCGCTATCGAGAGCCTTTGGGAAGAACGATCTGGCGCGCGGGATGGGCGCTGATCGCAGTCAGCCTGATGATCCAGTTAGCATCGTTGGCGTTCTGGCTGCCGCTCGAAATCTACCAGATGGAGACGCTCGGACATCCGACGTTGGTTATTGCTCTGCGTTTCAAGAACATCTTCGCCTTCGCTTTGGGCAAGATGGATGCCTGGGGCTTGGACAACGAGGCCATGACCCAGGACCCGTGGGATTATGTTCACATCACGACGTGGAATTTTCTGCCGTTTCTGCTGCGCCGCGTCGGGGCAGCGCCAGGCTGGGTAGTGAACTCGACACTTGGAATCTGGTTTGCCGGGACTGCAGCACTTGCATCGGTTTTGCTCCGGTTACGAAGCAGCTTGCGAACGGTCGCGTGAGGGCAACGCTTAAGACGAGTGTTGACCAGGGCATCCACGGACGACTCGGTTCAAGCAACGCCCAGGAAAGCGAAACGGGTGTACAATGGCCCCGTTTTCGAAGTCAAAAAGGAAATCTCGGGTAGATTGTCGTGTTCCAGCGGGGCCGGCGAACCCCCCGCTGTGTGGCTTGGTTTCGCTTTCGGGCTGCTGGTTCAGGCCACGCCCCGCCGATGGCTCGCCGTGAGAGGAGAGCAGCACGTGGAAGACCGCATCCTCAATGAATTTCGCGCCATCGTCGGAGCGCCCGGGCTGATCACCGAGCCCGAGCAGCTCAGCACCTACGAGTGCGACGGTCTGACCATGTTCCGGGTGCTGCCGTTGGCCGTGCTGCTTCCCACCTCCACCGCGCAGGTGCAGGCCGTCGTGCGCGTGTGCCATCGCGAAAAGATCCCCTTCGTCGCGCGTGGTTCGGGCACGGGGCTGAGCGGCGGAGCGCTGCCGGTAGCCAAAGGCATCGTCATTAGCCTGACGCGCATGAACCGCATCCTGGAAGTGGATCTGCCCAACCAGAGGGTCGTCGTCGAACCGGGCGTGATCAACTTGAGCGTGACCGCCCTGGTCGCGCCCGACGGCTATTTCTACGCCCCCGATCCTTCTTCGCAGTTGGTCTGCTCCATCGGCGGCAACGTCGCGGAGAACTCCGGCGGCGCCCACTGCCTGAAGTACGGCTTTACCACCACGCACGTCCTGGGCATGGAAGTGGTGCTGCCTGACGGCTCGCTCGTCCATCTTGGCGGGCGGACAGTCGATCGTCCAGGCTACGACCTGCCGGGGGTCTTCGTGGGATCGGAAGGCACGCTCGGCATCGCCACCAAAGTCATCCTGCGCATTGTGAAAAAGCCGGAAGTCATCCAAGTCCTGCTGGCGGCCTTCAACTCCACGAATGAGGCGGGCGCGGCGGTGAGCGGCATCATCGCGGCCGGCATGCTGCCAGCGGCCATCGAGATGATGGACAATCTCGCCATCCAGGCCGCTGAAGCCGCGGTGCAGGCCAACTATCCCAATTGCGGCGGGCTGTTGCTGGTTGAACTGGACGGCCCAGCCCCCGAGGTCGAGACCCTGATGGAGGAGGTGGCCGACGTCTGCACCAAATGCGGCGCCTGGGAGATCCATGTCGCACAGTCCGACGCCGAGCGCGCTCGCGTCTGGACGGGACGCAAGGCCGCCTTCGCCGCCGTCGGTCGCCTCGCGCCGGCTTACATCGTGCAAGACGGCGTGATCCCGCGCACGGCGTTGCCGCACGTGATGAGCGAGATCATACGGCTCAGCTCCGAGGTCGGCTTGCGCGTGGCCAACGTCTTCCATGCCGGCGACGGCAACCTGCACCCGCTGGTGCTCTATGACAATAGCGTGCCCGGGCAGGACAAGCTGGCCGAGAAGCTGGCCGGCGACATCCTGCGGCTGT
>Ga0116223_10000473_pt1 | contig 49329 bp, 44 predicted proteins | sample Sb_taG_3_FD_90092 | JGI IMG/M metagenome (GOLD analysis project Ga0116223, IMG submission 90092) | Peat soil microbial communities from Weissenstadt, Germany - Sb_50d_a_PC metaG | ecosystem: Environmental > Terrestrial > Soil > Wetlands > Peat | place: Germany: Weissenstadt | collected 2010-09-21 | reverse complement strand
GCCCTTCATCCCGGCGGGAGGAAGAAGGTCGCGGAAATATGGGCGAAGGCGCGGCCGCATATGCTTGCCGAAACCGAGCTCGTCGGCACGTTCGAGACGCGCTAGCAGCGCAAGCGCTTTGCCGGCCGAAGCCAACGGGTCCGGCCTTCGGCCGGCCCGATAAGAGGCTCCGCTTCGCGCCGGGATCCATGGCCGCGCCCGCCGACAAATAGCCTTGCAGTTTCCTTTGGCGGCAGCCGAACGGCCGCATGTTCCACCACCCCTCGCGCGCGCAAGGGTACGCGGGCTACCCGCTAATATTCACGCAACTTCGCAACTTGGGGAGTCATCTGGGGAATCCCGGTCAAATAGCGATGTTGCCGACCGCGCGCTCAGGCCGCGGTACTGCCCTGCTAGTTCGTAAGAGTGACCGACCCGCTGCTGCCCGAACCGCTGCTGCCGGAACCGCTGCTGCCGTAACCGCTGCTGCCGTAACCGCTGCTGCCGGAACCGCTGCTCTGCCGCCGGAACCGCCCCCTGTATGGTGCAGGAATCGCGCAAGCGGGAACCGGCGGGGAGAGCCCTCGTCGTTTGCCGAAAGGTTCACCTTCTCGCCATAGGCGGCGGCCCACGCCGACCGGATCGCACGCGCCGCACAGACAACGAAAACGGCAATAAAAAAATAGGTCACGATCATCGTCGCCTCCGGCGACCGATGGCACGCGTTTCACGCGCGTTATGGCAGCCAGTCTCGTCTGAGATGTCTAATCTGCCGCTACGCTAGCCCGCGGGGAATGGTTTATTTGGCTCAACCTTAACGAAGCTCGAACCATTGTCGAAATCGGCTGAGACCATTCTGTTGGCACCATGGCTGAGGCTATCGGGGACGCTAAGCCAGCATGTCGCGCTCGGTCTTCAATCTTGTCGGCACGACTTCCCAATCGCCCGGCCCGTGCATCTGCCTGGAAGTCGGCCGCCCGGCAAAGCCTCGCCAAGGCGAAAGAGCCTTTCGCCGCCGGGCTCGATATGATCTCATCGCGCTCGCCCATGAGCCACGCCCGCTGAGAGCGGTCGGCTCAAGAGGCCGGCGTCCGCGCATCAGGATCGGTTTGGAGCTTGCAAGCCGAGCGCTCAGATAAGATCATGGGGCCAACAACAACCGCAAGCAGGGAGACGCCAGCATGACAAGATCCTCTTGGAAAGCGGAGCCGGAGGGGCCACGCTCCGTCGCTCTCGTGGGCCCCTACGGCAGCGGCAAGTCCGTGCTGTTCGATGCCCTGATGGCGGCGGCCGGCGTGCCGCCCAAGCGATCGCACAGCGCGTCGGGCCGCACCATGAGCTCCGAGCTGAGGCTTGGTCATTGCACATTCATGGACGAGCCCTGGTCGATCGTCGATTGTCCCGGTTCGGTCGAATTTGCCTATGAAACCGCGGCGGCGCTCGCCGCAGTCGATTTCGTGATCGTCGTCTGCGAGCCCTCGCCGGACCGCCTCTTGAACCTGCCGGTTTTGCTCAAATCGCTCGAGGACCACGGCCTCCCGCATCTGATTTTCATCAACAAGATCGACACGCTCGGCGGCCAGGTCGGCGATACGCTCGCGGCGCTGCAGCCTTATTCCAAGTTTCCATTGGTCCTGCGCCAGATGCCGATCCGCGAAAACGACGCGGTGACCGGTTATATCGATGTCGTGAGCGAGCGGGCCTACCGTTATTGCGGGCAGGATTCCGAACTCGTGAGCCTGCCGAGCGACATGCGCGAGCGCGAGCAGAAGGCGCTTGCCGGATTGACCGAGGTGCTCGCCGACCATGACGATGCACTGCTCGAAAAGGTCCTCGAAGACATCGTGCCCACCTCGGACGAGATCTTCGCGACCCTGCACAAGGACCAGGCGAGCGGCACGATCGTCCAGGTGCTGATCGGCGCTGGCGCGCGCGGACATGGAATCCTGCGGCTTTGGAAGGCGCTGCGCCACGATGTGCCAGCCGCCGCCGAGACCGCGCGCCGGCGTGGCGTTTCCGCGTCGGATCAACCGCTCGTGCAGATCTTCAAGACGGTGCATGCCGGCCAGGCGGCCTATGCGGGCAAGCTCTCCTATGGCCGCATCTGGCGCGGCAGCCTGCGCGACGGCGCTCCCTTGGACGGGACCCGAGTCGGCGGCCTCTATCATTTTGCGAGCGGCGAGGCGGTCAGAATGCAGGCGGCGCAGGCGGGAGAGCTCGTCGCGATCGGCCGCCTCGAAGGCGTGGCGACGGGCGCCGTCTTGGGCTCGGCCAACACCAGCCTGCCTTTCCCTGAGCCCCCCGCCCCTGTCTATGCGCTCGCCATCGCCGCCAAGGACCGCAAGGACGATGTCAAGCTCTCCGGCGCGCTTCACAAGCTCGTCGAGGAAGATCCGTCCTTAAGCGTCGAGCAGAACCGCGAGACCGGCGAAACCCTGTTGCGCGGGCAGGGCGAGATCCATCTCAACGTCGCGCTCGAACGCCTCGCCAACGTCTATAATTGCCAGATCAATGTCGCTCCGCCCAAGGTCCCTTGTAAGGAGACGATCAAGCGCCGCGTCACGCAGCATTCGAGGCTGAAGCGGCAGACCGGCGGGCATGGGCAATTCGCCGACGTCGTTCTGGAGATCGCGCCGCGCCCGCGCGGCACCGGCTTCGAATTCATCGACAAGATCGTCGGCGGCGCCGTTCCGCGCCAATATATTCCGGCGGTCGGCGAAGCCGCCGAGGAGGCGATGCAGAAGGGTCCCTTCGGCTATCCTGTGGTCGATGTCGAAGTCACCCTGTCGGACGGCAGTTTCCACAGCGTCGACAGTTCCGACATGGCGTTTCGCACCGCGACCCGCAACGGGATCGCCGAAGCCCTCGCCAAGGCCGAGCCCGTGCTGCTCGAGCCGATCGAACATGTGACGGTCTCCGTGCCTAACCGGTTCACCGCCGCCGCGCAGAGGCTGCTCAGCGGCCGGCGCGGGCAGATCCTCGGCTATGCGGAACGCGAAGGCTGGCCCGGCTGGGACGATGTCGAGGCCCTCGTACCGGCCGCCGAGCTCAATGATTTCATCCTGCAGCTGCGCGCCGATACGACGGGGCTCGGCTCGTATGCGCACCGTTTCGATCATCTCGCCGAAGCGCGCGGCAAGCCGGGCGAGAAGGCGCATTAGGGGATCGGGCAAATCCGCCGAGGCATCGCCTAAGATCAAGCTGATGCCGACCGGCGCCGCGGTGGAGCCCTAAGATCAGGCTCGCTGCCCCCGAGCCTTGCCAATCGCCGCGCGCTCTCGCGTTCGATCAGCGCTTTCAGCGCCTCGCGAACCAGGGCGGATTTCTCTTCCAAGCCGGTGAAGGCCTGCGCCTTGGCAAGCAATTCGTCATCGAGCGCTAAGGTTGTCCGCATGGCGACGCCTCATTCAGTGGCACGCTTTTATCATCAACCGATGATGATTCAATGCCACCTGGGCATAAGGTGCGCGTCGCGATGATTCCTTTGCCTAGCCGCGCAGCGCCGTGATCGCCGCGCCGATATGCGCGACGACCTCGTTCCAATCGCCGCGCGCTCTCTGCCGGAAGAGCCGCATCGTCGGATACCAGGGGGAATCGTCGCGCGCGAGCAGCCAACGCCAGTCGGGGACCTTCTTCAACAGCACGAAGACCAGCCGGCCGAGCGCGCCGGCGAGATGCGCGACAGATGTGTCGCAGGTCACGATCAGGTCGAGGCTATGCATGACCGCCGCGCAGTCGATGAAGGCATCGGGGCCGGCGTCGAAATCGTCGCCGAGCCTTTCGATTTCGAAGCGCGCGGCGTTCAGCTCATCGATCCCGTCGCATTTCTGCAGACTGACGAGACGCACGCCGTCCCGCGCGAGCGGCGCGAATGAGGCGAGCGGCACCGATCGGCCGGGATCGGCTTTAGCATTGGGACTGCCATGCCAGCAAAGGTCGATCCTGAAGTCCTTGCCATCGCCCAAGCGTTCGGACCATTTCGCGACAAGCGCAAGTTCGGGCGAAAGATAAGGAACGTCCGCCGGAATAGAGTCGAGCCGCGTCGCGAGCGCCCGCGGCAGGCTTAGGAGCGCGATCTGGCTGTCGAATTTTTCCTGCGGGCCCAGATCGTCGACGCAACGTACCTGCCCGCCGAGCCCACGCATGAGCCGCAAGAGGCTGCTGCGGCAGAAGAATGTGACATCGACTCCGGCTCTCGCGATCAGCGGCAGGTAGCGGCAGAACTGAAACGTGTCGCCGAACCCTTGCTCATCGTAGACGATGAGCTTTTCGCCCGCGCGCAGCGTGCCCTGCCATTCCGGGATCGGGAACTGCAATTTGGTCTTCGGCGTAAGCCCTGAGATCCAGCGATGCTCGTAGCCCTGCCATCCGTTGGCGAAATCGCCGCGAAGCAGATGAAGGGCGCCTTTGTTGTTCTTCGCGTGGGCGGAGTCGGGCTCGTGGAGGAGAGCGGCATCGAAGGCGGCAGCCGCTTCATCGAAGCGGCCTTGTTCCTTGAGCGCGACGCCGCGTCCGACGAGCGCCGCCGGATAGGCGGGCCGCAGCGACAAGGCGCGATCAAACGAGGCGAGCGCTTCCTCCGGAGAAGCGAGCTTCAAGAGGGTCGTGCCGCGATTGAACAGCGCCTGTGGGAAGTCGGTCTTGGCGCCGAGCGCCACATCGAATGAGGCGAGCGCGGCCTCAAGCTCGCCGAGTTCCTGAAGAATGACCCCGCGGTTGTTGCAAAGATCGGCATGGCCGGGGAAGAGATCGAGCGCTTCCGAATAGGCGTTGAGCGCCGCCTCGAGCGCGCCGAGCCGATGTAGGAGATTGGCGCGATCGAGGTGGGCTTCGAAGAAGTCCGGCTTGATCCGCAGTGCCTCTTCGACGAATTCGAGCGCGGCCTCGAGCTGACCCGCCTCGCTGAGCAGGATTGCGCCGGCGCGCACGGCCTCGGGATAGGCCGGCTTCAGCTTCAAGGCCTGATCGAATGAGGCGATCGCCTCGTCTCTGCGGCCGAGCGCGCGCAGGACGAGGCCGCGATTATAGAAGGCCACGGGGTCGACGAGACCTAGTCTCAGCGAATCGTCATAGGCTTTGAGCGCCTCTGGGAAGCGGCCGAGCGCTTGCAAGACGGCGGCCATGTGCCTGGCGGCTTCGACATGGCTGGGGCGCAGCGCCCGCGCCCGCGAAAACCAGGCAAGCGCCTCGGCCGGAGCTTTGGCACCGGTCATGATCAGGCCGGCCAGATAACAGCGCTCGGGGCTCGCAACGAAAGCCGGATCGAGCCCGCTGAGCCGTTCGCGCGCTGCCTCCACGAGACCCGATCTAAGGTCAGTCGCGGCGGCGTTGAGCGCCGCATCGAGTTCAGCCTCGGTAAGGGCGCCCGGCAATTGCGCCGGCCCCGTCTCAACGTCGCGGTGCCTGAAGAGGAAGCCATGGGGAGATCCGCGGAGCCGGCCGACTGTGCGCCGGATCGGCTTGCGCGAAACTGGCGTCTCGCCAGCTGGCGCCGGCTTGCTCAGTTGAAATCTTCAGGCAGGAGCGGAATCGGCAGAATGCAAATACCGTCGTCCAAAAGCTTCTCAACTTCCTCGATGCTCGCCTGCCCGCGAATCGGCCGGTCCTCGACATCGCCCTCGGCGATCTTGCGCGCTTCCTCAGGGAAGCGCGCGCCGACATCCTCGGTCACGCCGAGAATATAGCGCCGGAACGCGCGGACCTCGGCGCAGACCTGCTTCTGCTTTTCATCGAGAAGCGCGACATCGGTTTTCGGCAAGGGATGAGCAGCATCGCGCGGCTCCCGCGCCCGCGTCGTGAGCGCCGGGGCCATGATCGCCTTCGCCACATCCGACGTGTGGCACGTCGGGCATGTGACGCGGCGTTGCGCAGCCTGATCCTCGAAGCTCGCCGCGCTCGAAAACCAGCTCTCGAACTCATGACCGCCGCGGCATTTCAGGGAATATTTGATCATCGCGGCAGATCGGCCAAGAGAAGGTCGAGCTTGCCGCTGGCGTCAAGCTCGTAGAGTTCGTCGCACCCGCCGATGTGCGTGTCGCCGAAAAAGATCTGCGGAACCGTGCTGCGGCTATGCGCCCTCTGCATCATTTTCGCCCGCGCTTCGAAATCGCCATCGACCGAGATTTCCTCATAGGCGAGGCCACGCTTCCGCAAAAGTTCCTTTGCCAACCGGCAATAGGGGCAGCTGCGCGTCGTATAGATGACGATGTCGACAGGGCTCGGCATGGAATCAACCTCGAGGGCTTGAGACTATATGGGTTTTCAGAGCCCGGTCACAACCCGCGCGAAGACGAGAACGTCGACGCGTCTCGCGCCGGCGCGCAGCAAGGCGTGCGCCGCGGCATTGAGCGTCGCGCCCGTGGTCATCACATCGTCGATGAGAACGATGGCGCGCCCCTCGACCGAAAGCCGCGCCTCTTCCGGCACGGAAAAGGCGCCCTGCACATTGGTGGCGCGCTGGGCGCGCGAGAGGTCGACCTGCGGCGCGGTCGGCTTGACGCGAGCGAGTGCAAAGGGATCGACCTTCTTGCCGCAGGCGCTGGCGACGGAGGCCGCGAGCGCATTGGCCTGATTGAACCGCCGCCAGATGAGGCGGCGGCGATGCAGCGGGACCGGAACGAGAAGATCGGCTTCGGCCAGGATTTCCTGTCCGGCGCGCGCCATCCAGAGCCCGAGGGGTTTGGCGAGTTCCATCCGGTCGCTATATTTCACGCGATGCACCAGGGTCCGCGCCGGCCCCTCCTCGAACCGGGCGACGGCGCGGGCGCGGCCATAGGCCGGCGGGTTGGCGATCGCCTCGGGCGAATGCAGGCCCTCGATGCCGAGATCATAGGGAAAAGGCGTGCCGAGCCTTTCGCAATAGGGCCGGTCATGAAATGGATGCGGCCCCAGCAGGCGGGACAAAGCGCGCCATGTCCGGCCGTCGCCTTACGGCAGGCAAGACAGCACCGCGGGAACGAGGTCGAGGGCGGCCGCGCCGAGCCCGTAAGAGCCGGTCGCGAAAGGCCGCCCGCCCCGCGCGCGCTTGAAGGGGGCTGGCGCGGGCTGGGGATGGGCATCCATCCTATCATCATAGGCCATGCGGCCGAGCATAATGCAGGTTTCGCCGAGCGCCAGAGCAACTAGGCTCCCAAGGCCAGAAGTGTCTCATGTGTGGAGACACTTCCGGCCAAACGGGTCACTTGCGGGCGGCGGCAGGGGAAATTCTGGTGGGGACGGCGGCAGCCTGATCTTTCGGGGAAACGGCGGCAGCCTGAGCTTTGGCAATCAAGCTCTCGACCGGCTTGAACGCTTCCTTGGCGAGGTTGGCATAGAGTTCGCCGATTTTCGTCGCCTGGCTGACAAAGCCCTCATAAGCCGACTTGGCATATTCGGATTGGGTCTGAATGGCGGCGTCGAGCGACTTGGCCCCCAGCAATTTCTCCACATAGGCAGAGTTCGTTTCGAACGACATTTTCGAATAGTCGGTCGTCTCGGCCGCGATGGTTTGCAGACCCTTGGCGAACGAGGCGGCAGCCGTGCTCGCAGCCTCAAGCTGTTCCTTCCCGAATTTTTGGAACTCGTCAAAATTATTGGTCATGATCCCTACTCCTTTGAGGGGACGCGCGTGGGTCTGCCAGGAGGCGGCGCGTCATAGAGCCCCGAGGCCATGAACTCACATATACTGCGCCGCACAATCAATGTCAATAGAAATGTTGCGGTGCAACAAACCCGATGCTCGCCGGACGTTCCCGCATTCGCCGCGTTTGAAAAGCCGCTGGCAGCGGCTTGTCGGCCTTTCGAAATAGGGCCGGCCGATGAAATGGATGCGGCCCCAGCAGGGGGACAAAGCGCCCCGTGTCCCGCCGTCGCCTTTCGGCAGGCGAGACAGCACGGCAGGAAGACAAGGTCGAGCGCCATTATATGCTGGAAAAGCCCCAGCCGACCTGATGATACGCCGGCCGGCGGGCGCGGGGATGTCTGCTTGAGAATTCCGTGTCGCTAGATTTCTTGATCTTCGATCGCGCGCTGCAGCGCCGCCGGCTTGCCCGCGCGCTCGCCGCCGGCCCGGCAGAATTTCTGCTCGACAGGGCGGTCGATGAAATCCTCGACAGGCTCGCCGCCGTGAAGCGGCGCTTCCTCGCCATCGCCGATATCGGCACGCCGCTGCCGCAGCTCGCGGCCCGGCTTGCCAACGCCGAGACGATTGTCGCGCGGCTCGCGCCGCTGCCGGCGGTGCTCGGTCCGCCTTCTCTCCTGCGCCTCGTCGGCGACGAGGAGGCACTTCCCTTCAAGGCCCAATCTTTCGACCTCGCGGTCTCGGCGCTGGCGCTGCACAACGTCAATGATCTGCCCGGCGCGCTCGCGCAGATCCGCCGGTGTCTGCGGCCGGACGGCCTGTTTCTCGGCTGCCTTCTCGGCGGCAGGAGCCTCGAAGAATTGCGCGGCGCGCTCGCCGCCGCGGAAATCGAGATCGCCGGCGGCACCTCTCCGCGCGTCGCCCCATTTGCCGACGTGCGCGACATGGGCGGCCTGCTGCAGCGGGCGGGCTTTGCCCTGCCGGTCGCCGATGTCGAGCCGCTCAGCGTGCGCTATGCCAACATGTTTGCGCTGCTTGCGGACCTGCGCGCCATGGGCGCGACGAACGCGCTCGTCGAACGCCTGCGCCGGCCGGCGCGGCGGCGCCTGTTCCTGCGCGCGGCGCAGATCTACGCGCGGGAGCATGCCGATCCCGACGGCCGCGTGCGCGCGACCTTCGAGTTGATCTTTCTCTCCGGCTGGGCGCCGCATGAAAGCCAGCAGAAACCGCTGCGGCCGGGCTCGGCGCAGATGCGGCTCGCTGACGCCTTGGGCGCGAAGGAGAGAACGCCGGACTGACCGGGCTATTGTGCCGTCAGCTCCCAAGTGACTTGCACGTAGGTTTGCAGAGTGAGCGTGCCGGGCTCGATCGGTATGGGGGCCTCGGCTGGACGCCCCGCCGAGGCGGCGGCGAAAGCCAGATTGGCTCTCGGCGCGGCGCCGCCCTCGAGCGGGCTGATTTCCAGCACGCGGCCAAGTCTCAAGCCGAGCGCGGGCAGATAATCCTTGGCCCGGCGCCGCGCGTCGCGGATGGCTTCGTCGCGCAGCTTGTCGTACGCCTCGTCCTCGTGCTCGTAGGCGAAGCTCACGTCTTCCAGCTCATTGGCGCCCATGTCGATCAGGTGTCTCGCAAGCGCGCCGGCCTTATCAATCGCATGGACGCGCACCGCAATGCTGTTGCGCGCGATATAGCCGCGCAAGACCGGCTTCAATGTCCGGGTTGCGTCGCTCACGTCCGCGTAATCCGGGGACAGCGTCACCGACTGGGTTTTGATGTCGCGCGCGTCGATCCCTTGCGCCTTGATCTCCGCGATGAGCGCCTGCGCCGTTCGCGCATTTTCGGCCGCCGCGTCGTCCGCCTTGGCTTTCTCGGTCACCACAGCCAGAGACAGGATCGCAATATCCGGCACCACTTCCGTGCTGGCATGGCCGACGACGGTGATATGCGGCACCGAGTCTTTCAAGGCCGCCTGCGCGGCGGCCACGCCAGGCACAAGCGCCAAAATGGCGGCCATGATCTGAAGCATGATAGCGCCCTTGCGCATGGGCATCCCCTTTGTGATTGGCGCGAGAAGTGCGCCCATTAGGCCCGCCTTGAGGTCGATCTTCTGGAGAATGACGCTCGGGCGTGTTAGAAGCCGGTCATGAATTTTCACGAACAATCGCGCCCATCCTCACCGCCACTGCGGCCGAATGATGATGCCAAGGCAACGCTGCCCTCGCTCGTCGGCGCGACGCGCACGGAGCTCGCCGAGATTCTGCACCGCCACGGCGTGGCCGAGCGCGAGACCAGGATGCGCGTCGGCCAGCTCTGGCATTGGCTCTATTTCCAGGGCGCGACAAGCTTCGACGCCATGCTCAATATCGGCAAGGCGCTGCGCGCCGAGCTTGCCGGCCATTACAGCCTGGCGCGGCCGCAAGTCGTGACCGAACAGGTCTCGCAGGACGGCACGCGCAAATGGCTGCTGCGCTTCGCCCCCGCCGGCCGCGAAGACAAAGGCGCCGAGATCGAATGCGTCTATATCCCGGAGAGCGACCGCGGCACCTTGTGCATCTCGAGCCAGGTCGGCTGCACGCTCACCTGCAGCTTCTGCCATACCGGCACGCAGAGGCTCGTGCGCAACCTGTCGACGCGGGAGATCGTTGGTCAACTCATTATCGCGCGCGAAAAACTCGGCGATTTTCCCGGCCTCGTTCCGCCCGAGGACGGGCTGCTGCCCGCCAACGGCACGCGCCCGATCACCAACGTCGTCTTCATGGGGATGGGCGAGCCGCTCTTCAATTTCGAGAACGTGCGCGACGCCGTCGGCGCGCTTGCCGACGGCGATGGCCTGTCGATCTCCAAGCGTCGCATCACGGTATCGACGGCCGGCGTCGTGCCGCAGATTGGGCGGCTCGGCGCGGAGGCCGGATCGATGCTGGCGATCTCGCTGCATGCCGTGCGCGACGAGCTGCGCAACACGCTCGTGCCGCTCAACAAGAAATATCCGTTGAAGGAATTGCTCGCCGCCTGCCGCGCCTATCCCGGTGCCTCGAACGCGCGGCGGATCACCTTCGAATATGTGATGCTGAAGGGCGTCAACGATTCGCCCGCCGAGGCGCGCGAACTCGTGCGCCTGCTGAAGGGCATCCCGGCCAAGATCAATCTGATCCCGTTCAATCCCTGGCCCGGCACGATCTACGAATGTTCGGACTGGGAGAAGATCGAGGCATTCTCCGAGATCGTCTTTAATGCCGGCTATGCGAGCCCGGTGCGCACGCCGCGCGGCCGCGATATCCTCGCCGCCTGCGGCCAATTGAAGAGCGAGACGGAGAAGCTCAGGGCACGGGCGAGATTGGCGGTCGAGGGATAGCCGCGCCTGGGAATGTTCTTACTTTTTGTTAGAGCCACTACTCGAAGGTGGATTCGCAGGTTTAGATACCCCACTGCCGGTCGTGGGAGCTGCTGGTTTGGTACCACCCGCTGGAGCCTGATAACCACCTTGGTACTTTGGTGGCGTGTGAATTACACGCGGCTGGTAACCATCATTGGCAAGAACCCTGGTGGTCTTGTTCACCTGCTAGCCTGCGGCACGTGCTTGCTCGTCGACATTTTGAGGACCTTTATTCTGCGGTTCCCAGAATTCAATATATTTGATTTCCTTAAATGGTATAGGCACTCCCCCCTTCTCGGGCGCGGTTTCCACAAACCTTCGTCCGTAAGAAGATATTCTTCCTCGATATATAGGTCGCGCTCGGTGCTATCGGAAGATGCAAAAGAGGCACTCCCAAAGTAACCGGAGACCTTTTCATCGCTAGTGAGCGTTACCATAACAAACGTTCCGCTGGCAGAAATTTTTGAAAAACGCCAATCCCATGCAGCGGGAATCATGTGAACCACACTAAGATGGAACCGTGCCGCAATCCATGTCAGCCACTCGTTCTGAGCTTCAGCACCGAGTAAAAGGCCGAGTACGGCTGGTCCGGCAAGCGTCAACGCAATCCAGATACCGGCTCGAAGGCTCCACGGATGTTGGATCGAAAGTGCTTTGTCGATGAATGGAATAGTCAGGGTGTAATACACAAGGGAAAGAACCAAATAACTGAATGCGATCGCACTCGGCCAGTTATGAACCTCGATCGGACGTAAAGGATTATCAGCCCAGGAACGATGAAAGCCAGAACCAGGTAGAAGTTATCTGTTCCTTTAAAATCTGGCATAGCCCTTCCCGCGTGGGCTGCAGCGTATTGTGATAGTTCTTCTACTAGTTTTGAGGAAGCGTATCGCCGTGAAGATTAGCTCGCAATCCAAAAATAGCCAGCCCCGCCAGGACCAGCGAGATCACCGCGTTCCAGCCGGCGAGCGACAGACCCAAGATGCGGATCGCGGCAGCGTCGCAGCGCGCGACCTTCACATTGTTCAACTGATGCAGGAATTCCTGCATCGAACCCGCTTTGCTGATCGCGCCAGTGCAGCTCGAAGGCCCTGGCCAAAAGCCCCATTCGATGCCGGCATGATAGGCGCCGAAGGCGGCGCTCGCGGCGAAGATCAGGAAGAGCCCTGCGAAGGCGGCGGGCAGCAGCCGGCGCGGCCCGCGCAGGGCAAGCACGATCGTCAGCAAGGCCACCACAATGCCGGCATAATAGGGTAAGCGCTCCTTGAGGCAGAGCTCGCAGGGCGCGTAGCCGAGTGCTTGGAAGACGAAGGCGCCGGCGATCGTCGCCGCGGCGATCAGGAAGATCGCAGTGGCGGCGCGGACCGCTTCAAGTCTGCCCATGCTACTTCACGCCAGATGCGTCCCGATCCAGAAGCCGAGCACGATCGCGGCGGCAAACAGGATCAGGAAATAGCCGAAATATTTTTCGAGCAGCGCCTTGATCGGCTCGCCGTACCGGTTGAGCAGCACGGCGACGGTGAAGAAGCGCACGCCGCGGGTAATCAGCGAGAAGATGACGAACAGCGGCAGGCTGTAGGCAAGCAGCCCGCTGGTGATCGTCACGATCTTGAATGGGATCGGCGTTATGCCCTTGACGAGGATGAAAGCCCAGCCCCAATGCGCATAGACGGCGCGCGCCTCCGCGACGCGCGGCCCATAGCCATAGAGATTGATCAGCCATTTGCCGACAGTCTGGAAGAGAACCGCGCCGATCGCATAGCCGAGCAGGCCCCCGGCGACCGAGGCGAGCGTGCAGATCAGCGCATAGAGGAGCGCGCGCTTCGGCCGCGCGAGCGACATCGGCACGAGGATCGCGTCGGGCGGGATCGGAAAGAACGAACTCTCGGCGAAAGCGACGAGGCCCAGCGCCCAGGGCGCATGGCGGCCCTCGGCGAGCGAAAGTGTGAAATGATAGAGCCTGTTGAACATGAATTGCCTTGCGCGCAACGCTTCTCCCTCGAGCGGGAGAAGGATTCGCTGTAGCAAGATTCGTTGAAACTTCATACGTGGTCTTTGCGCAACTTTCGATCCACCTGCGCGCTCACCCCTCGATTTCTTCACGCAGAATTTCGAGGGCGAGCCAATCCTGCTCGGCTTTGGCGAGGTCCGCCTCGGCGCGCGCGAAAGCCTCCGAGGCTTCCGCGAATTTCGCCCTATCGCGCCGATAGAGATCCGCGTCGGTGAGAACCGCCTTGCAGTGCGCCGCGACTTTCCGCAATTCAGCAATGCGGGCCGGCAAAATCTCGAGCGCGTGTTTCTCCTTGAACGAGAGCTTGCGCTTCGGCTTGGTCTCCGGCGTTTTTGCCGCGACCTTCGGTTTCGCCGGCTTCTCGATCTTGGCGCCGATGCCGGCGCCGCGCTGCGCCACCATGTCGGAATAGCCGCCGGCATATTCGCTCCAGCGTCCGTCGCCTTCGGCAACGAGAACGGAGCTCGCGACGCGATCGAGGAAATCGCGATCGTGGCTCACCAGGATCACGGTTCCCTTGTAATCGGCGAGCATTTCCTGAAGAAGATCGAGCGTCTCGAGGTCGAGATCATTGGTCGGCTCGTCGAGGACGAGGAGATTGGCCGGTTGCGCCAGCGCGCGGGCGAGCATCAGCCTGCCCCGCTCGCCGCCCGAGAGCCGGCCGATCGGCGTCCCCGCCTGCTCCGGGCTGAACAGAAAATCCTTCATGTAGCTCACGACATGTTTGCGCTGCCCGGCGACGCTGACGTAATCGCTGCCGCTCAGCGCATCCTTCAAGGTCATTTGCGGATCGAGACTCGCGCGGTTCTGATCGAGGCTCGCCATCGCGAGATTGGCACCATGCCGCACGAGGCCGGAATCCGGCGCCAGCGCGCCGGTGAGAAGATTGATCAACGTGGTCTTGCCGGCACCGTTGGCGCCGACGATGCCGAGCCTGTCGCCGCGCAGGATGCGGATCGAAAAATTTGTCACGATGGCGCGTCCGTCGAAGGCTTTGCCGAGATGGCAGGCTTCGATGACGAGCTTGCTCGCGATCTCCGAGTCGCTCGCGGCGAACTTGACGGCGCCGGCCGCGCCGCGATGCTCGCGGTGCGCACGCCGCAATGCATTCAGCCGTGCGAGGCGCTTTTGGTTGCGCTTGCGCCGCGCGGTCACGCCGTAGCGCAGCCAATCTTCCTCCGCGGCGATCCTGCGCTCGATTTTGTGCTGGCGCATCTCTTCTTCTTCGAGCATGCGATCGCGCCAGGCCTCGAACTCGGCGAAGCCGCAATCGCGGCTCAAGGCGCGTCCGCGATCGAGCCAGATCGTTCGGCGCGAGAGATTTTGCAGAAAGCGACGGTCATGGCTCACGAGAATGAGCGCCGAGCGCAGGCTCGCGAGCTTTGCTTCGAGCCATTCGATCGCCGGCAGATCGAGATGATTGGTCGGCTCGTCGAGAAGCAGAATGTCCGGCTCAGGCGCAAGCACGCGGGCCAGCGCGACGCGCCGCACCTGCCCGCCCGAAAGCTGCCGAACGTCTTCGTCGCCGGAGAGCCCCAGCTCGTTCAGCAGGATCTTCCCGCGGTGCCCGCTCTCGCCTTCGCTGAGATCCGCGGCGACATAGGCAAGCGCGGTCGCGTATCCGTCGAAATCGGGCTCCTGCGGCAGGTAGCGCAAGCTCGCCTCCGGCTGCAAAAAGCGGCGGCCGGAATCGGGCTCGATCAGGCCGGCGGCGATCTTGAGCAGCGTGGTCTTGCCCGACCCGTTGCGGCCGACGAGGCAGAGCCGCTCGCCCGCCGAGACGGACAGTTCGGCGTCGACGAGCAAGGGCGTGCCGCCGAAGCTCAGATGAACGGATTGCAACGTGAGGAGTGGCGGGGCCATGGTCTGGGGATTTCGGATGGAGTGCGGTCGTTTCGCGGAGGGTGAGTGAGACCTGGAGCCGCGGCAGGATTTTCTGCATCAACTCTATGTGATGCGAGTATTCGTAACCAAATGACGCTCCGACTCGTATCTCCGTTTGTGAAGACAGTCGCCCAGCTTAACCCATGCGCGACCTCGATTGCTCTAAGTTCTTGATTCGTCGTTTTTAAGGGATCCGGCGTCAGACCTATCCGGGAGAGAGGCATGCTCACGCGCAGACATATCTTCTATGCCGGCGCCGCCGGGATGGCGGCGCTGTCGGTTGGCCGCTTGGGGCGACCTCACGCCGCCAAGGCGGCGTCAACTTACGAAGTCATGCACACCGATGCGGAGTGGCGGAAGCTTCTCTCGCCCGCGCAATACGATGTACTTCGGCAGCAAGGGACCGAGCAACCGTTCACCAGTCCGCTGCTGCATGAAAAGCGCGCCGGCACGTTCACCTGCGCCGGCTGCGACTTACCTCTCTTCTCCTCGAAGACGAAATACGACAGCGGCACCGGCTGGCCGAGCTTTTGGAAGCCGCTCGACAATGCCGTCATCACGGCGGACGACAATTCGCTCGGCATGGTGCGCACCGCGGTCGCCTGCCGGCGCTGCGGCGGCCATCTCGGCCATGTCTTCGACGACGGGCCCCCGCCGACCGGGCTGCGCTACTGCATGAACGGCGTTGCGCTCAAATTCGTGCCCGGCGCTTAGCCATCCAGCTTGCTTGCAAAGGAGCACATTCATGAACCTTCATCCCAAACTGCCGCGTGCCTTCACATGGACCCTGTGCGCGGGCTTGCTCGCGGCCGGCGCAGCATTTTGGCCGATCGCCCACGGCGCGGCGGAGCCAGCGCTCGCGGTGCCTGCGCCGGCCATCGATGAGCCAAGCACGGCGAGCACAGAGACGGCGGTCGTCGCCGGCGGCTGCTTCTGGGGCGTGCAGGGCGTGTTCCAGCACGTGAAGGGAGTGACCGAAGCCCTGTCGGGCTACTCCGGCGGGGCGAAGGACACGGCGCTTTACCAGTCGGTCGGCACCGGGCAGACGGGCCACGCCGAATCCGTCCGCATCAGCTTCGATCCGCGTGTCATCAGCTACGGCAAGATCCTTCAGCTGTATTTTTCCGTGGCGACGGATCCGACCGAGCTCAACCGCCAAGGACCGGACGTCGGCAGCCAATATCGTTCGGTGATCTTCGCCGCCAACGCCGCGCAGAAGCGCGTCGCCGAAGCGTATGTCGCGCAGCTCGACAAGGCTGGCGTTTTTTCGCGGCCGATCGTGACGCGGATCGATCCGCTGCGCGGATTTTACCCGGCGGAGGGCTACCATCAGAACTTCGCGGCGCTGCATCCGGACAATGGCTATATCGCCTACAACGACCTGCCGAAGATCGAAAACCTGCGCCGCCTCTATCCCGATCTCTACCGGCCGAAGCCGAAGCTGGTGAGCGAGAGCGGCGGGACAGAGTGAAGGGCGCGCACCCTCTCCCTGTGGGAGAGGGTGCCCGGCGGAGCCGGCCGGGTGAGGGGTTACAATTGTGCTTATGGGCGCGATCGTAACCCCTCATCCGCCCCGCTTCGCGGGGCACCTTCTCCCACAGGGAGAAGGTATGTGCCAGAGGAAGCTCACATCTGCAGCGCGGCGCGCAACTCGAGCAAATGGTCGCGCTGTTCCGTGGCAATTCGGCGCGCCTCGTCGGTCGGAGCCTCAGTGATGTCCTCCTCGGCCTCCTTCAGGTCTGCGTCGAGCTCAGCGGCATTGAGGTCTTCGAGCGCGATCGCCTGTTCGGCGAGGATCGTGAGCCCGGCAGGCGAGACTTCGGCAAAGCCGCCGCGCACGAAAAGCTTCGTCTTCTGCGTGGCGCTCTGATCGATCTCGACGACGCCTGGCTTCAGCATCGCCATCACCGGCGCATGGTCCTTGAGCACGGTGAACTCGCCTTCCGTGCCCGGCACGACGACGGCCTCGACCTCTCCGGAAAAGATGAGCTTCTCCGGCACGACGAGTTCGAACGGGAAGGGTGGCGGCATGATCTTTCGAGCCTCTAGACTTGTGCCGCGAGCTTCTGCGCCTTCTCGACCGCCTCGTCGATCGAGCCGACCATATAGAAGGCCTGCTCCGGCAGGTGATCATATTTGCCTTCGATCAGGCCCTTGAATCCCTTGATCGTCTCGGCGAGCGGCACGAGCTTGCCGGGCGCGCCGGTGAAGACCTCAGCCACGTGGAAGGGCTGCGACAGGAAGCGCTCGATCTTGCGCGCGCGGGCGACCGTCAGCTTGTCTTCTTCGGAGAGTTCATCCATGCCGAGGATGGCGATGATGTCCTGCAAGGACTTATAGCGCTGCAGGATCTGCTGCACCCGGCGGGCGACCCCATAATGGTCCTCGCCGACGACCAGAGGCGTCAGCATGCGCGAGGTCGAATCGAGCGGATCGACGGCCGGATAGATGCCCTTTTCGGCGATCGCGCGCGACAGAACGGTGGTCGCGTCGAGATGGGTGAAGGAGGTCGCGGGCGCCGGATCCGTCAGGTCGTCGGCCGGCACATAGATCGCCTGCACCGAAGTGATCGAGCCTTTGGTCGTCGTCGTGATGCGCTCCTGCAGGTCGCCCATGTCCGTGGCAAGCGTCGGCTGATAGCCGACCGCGGATGGAATGCGGCCCAAGAGCGCCGAGACTTCCGAGCCCGCCTGGGTGAAGCGGAAGATGTTGTCGATGAAGAACAGCACGTCCTGGCCCTTGTCGCGAAAATCCTCGGCGACGGTGAGCCCGGTCAAAGCGACGCGCGCCCGCGCGCCGGGCGGCTCGCTCATCTGGCCGTAGATCAGCGCACATTTCGAGCCCTTGGCCGAGCCGCCATGTTCGCGCGGATCCATATTGACCTTCGACTCGATCATCTCGTGATAGAGGTCGTTGCCTTCGCGGGTGCGCTCGCCGACCCCGGCGAAGACGGAATAGCCGCCGTGCGCCTTGGCGATATTGTTGATGAGCTCCATGATGATAACGGTCTTGCCGACGCCCGCGCCGCCGAAGAGGCCGACCTTCCCGCCTTTCGCGTAAGGGGCGAGGAGATCGACGACCTTGATGCCGGTCTCGAGGATCTGCGCTTCCGTCGCCTGATCGGCATAGGCGGGCGCCGGCTGATGGATGGCGCGGCGCGTCGAACTCTCGATCGGACCGGCTTCGTCCACCGCCTCGCCGATCACGTTCATGATGCGGCCGAGACATGCGTCGCCCACCGGCACGGTGATCGGACCGCCGGTATCGGTGACCGGCTGGCCGCGAACCAGGCCTTCCGAAACGTCCATGGCGAGACAGCGCACCGAATGCTCACCGAGGTGCTGCTCCACTTCGAGCACCAGACGGTTGTCGCCGTTCATCGTTTCGAGTGCGTTGAGGATTGCCGGCAGATGGTCGTCGAACTTCACGTCGATCACGGCGCCGATGACCTGCGTGATATGGCCTGTGAGCTGGGTTTGGGCGGCGTCAGCCATGGATTGCTCCTCTTACCATCGTTAATGTTTAAGCGCCTCGGCGCCGGAGATGATCTCGATCAGTTCCTTGGTGATCATCGCCTGGCGGGTGCGGTTATATTTCAGGGTCTGTTTTCTGATCATCTCACCGGCGTTGCGCGTCGCGTTGTCCATGGCGCTCATTCGCGCGCCTTGTTCGGAGGCGGCGTTCTCGAGCACCGCGCGGAACACTTGCACGGAGATATTGCGCGGCAGCAGGGCGGACAGGAGCTCGTCCGCCTCCGGCTCGAACTCATAGACCGCCTCGCCGCCCGGGGAGGCGGCCTCGGGCAATTGCACTGGGATAATTTGCAGCGCCGTCGGGATCTGCGCGATCACCGAACGGAACCGAGAGAAGAACAAGGTGCAGATACTGAACTCGCCCTTCTCGAAAAGATCGATGATCTTGCGCCCGATCGGATCGGCGTGTTCGAAGCTGAGCTGGCGGACGCCGCGCAATTCGATGACCTCGAGGATCTGTGGGCCGAACTGCCGCTTCAGAAGATCGTAGCCCTTTTTGCCGACGCAGAGGAATTTCACTGTCTTGCCGTCGGCCATGAGCGCCACCGCCTTGTCGCGTGCGAGCCGCGCGATGGCGGAATTGAACGGCCCGCAGAGGCCGCGTTCCGCAGTACAGACGACGAGCAGATGAACACCATCGTGGCCGGTGCCGCCGAGCAGCGCCGGCTGCGGGGCGCCGGCACCCAAGCCGCCGGCGATGTCGGTGATGACCTTCTCCATGCGCTCGGCATAGGGCCGCGCCGCCACGGCCGCCATCTGCGCCCGGCGCAGCTTGGCGGCGGCGACCATCTGCATGGCCTTGGTGATCTTCTGCGTCGCCTTGACCGAGGCGATGCGATTACGCAGATCCTTCAGGGAGGGCATGGCTCGCGCTTTCGATCGTTGTCAGGCGAAGGACTTGGCGTAGGTCTCAACCACCGCCTTCAGGCTCGCCGCGGTACCGTCGGACAGGTCTTTGGATGCCCGGATCGTTTCGAGAAGATCGGTATGGCTGGCGCGCAACAAGGCGAGCAGCCCGTCCTCGAACGGCTTGACCCGCTCGACCGGCAGCGGATCGAGATAGCCGTTGACGCCGGCATAGATCACGCACACCTGCTCCTCCATCTTCAGCGGCGAGAATTGCGGCTGTTTCAGAAGTTCGGTCAGGCGCGCGCCGCGCGCCAGCAGACGCTGCGTCGTCGCGTCGAGGTCCGAGCCGAACTGGGCGAAGGCGGCCATCTCGCGATATTGGGCGAGCTCGCCCTTGATCCTGCCGGCCACTTTCTTCATCGCCTTGGTCTGCGCCGAGGAGCCGACGCGCGACACCGAAAGGCCGACGTTCACCGCCGGCCGGATGCCTTGGTAGAAGAGATCGGTCTCGAGGAAGATCTGGCCGTCGGTGATCGAGATGACGTTGGTCGGAATATAGGCGGAGACGTCGTTGGCCTGGGTCTCGATCACCGGCAGCGCGGTGAGCGATCCGCCGCCGTGCTCCTCGTTGAGCTTGGCGGCGCGCTCGAGCAGGCGCGAATGGAGATAGAAGACGTCGCCCGGATAGGCCTCGCGTCCCGGCGGCCGGCGCAGCAAGAGCGACATCTGACGATAGGCGACCGCCTGTTTCGACAGGTCGTCGTAGATCATCAGCCCATGCATTCCGTTGTCGCGGAAATATTCGCCCATGGCGCAGCCGGAGAACGGCGCGAGAAACTGCATCGGCGCGGGATCTGACGCGGTCGCGGCGACGATGATCGAATAGTCGAGCGCGCCTTGTTCTTCGAGCACCTTCACGAATTGCGCCACGGTCGAGCGCTTCTGACCCACCGCGACATAGACGCAATAGAGCTTGGCCTTCTCGTCCGTGCCCTGGTTGACGGATTTTTGGTTGAGGATCGTATCGAGCGCGATCGCCGTCTTGCCGGTCTGGCGGTCGCCGATGATGAGCTCGCGCTGGCCGCGTCCGATCGGGATCAGCGCGTCGATCGCTTTCAACCCCGTCGCCATCGGCTCGTGCACGGATTTGCGCGGAATGATGCCCGGCGCCTTGACATCGACGCGGGCGCGCCGCGTCGCATTGATCGGGCCCTTGGCATCGATCGGATTGCCGAGCGCGTCGACCACGCGGCCGAGCAATTCCTTACCGACCGGCACGTCAACGATCGCGCCGGTGCGCTTGACCGTCTGGCCTTCCGCGATCTCGCGGTCGCTGCCGAAAATGACGATGCCGACGTTGTCCGTCTCGAGGTTCAGCGCCATGCCGCGGATGCCGCTTTCGAAGGCGACCATCTCGCCGGCCTGGACATTGTCGAGGCCGTAGACGCGGGCGATGCCGTCGCCGACCGAGAGGACCTGTCCGACCTCGGTCAGCTCGGTCTCATTGCCGAAGTTGGCGATCTCCTTTTTCAGGATCGCCGAAATCTCAGCGGCGCGGATATCCATCAGGCGACCTCTTTCATGCGTGCGCGGAGCGAATTGAGCTTGGTCCTGAGCGAACCGTCGACCATGCGCGAACCCAGTTTCACGATGAGGCCGCCGATGATCTCGGGATCGACCTTGATCGTGACTTCGACCGATTTGCCGCCGGTCAATTCAGCGAGCGCGGCCTTCAAGGCCGCGACATGCTTATCCTTCAGCGGTTCGGCCGCCGTGACCTCGGCGCGAATACGGCCCTTGGCGACGTCGTCAAGCTTGTGGAAATCATCGATCATATCGGCGATTGCGAAGAGCCGGCGCTTCTGCGCGACGAGCTTCAAGAAGTTGGCGGAGATTCCGGAAATTCCGGCGCGCTCAAGCACGGCATCGAGCGCCTTCAACTGCTCTTCGGCGGAATGAAGCGGGCTCTTGACGAAACGTTGAAGATCGTCGTTTTCGGCGACGAGACGGGCGAAGTTGGCAAGATCCGCCGCGACCTTGTCCGTGAGCCCGAGTTCTTCGGCGAGCGCATAGAGGGCCAGCGCATAGCGGCCGGTCATTCCCGATACGATCGTCTGGTCTTGCGCCAAGACTGTAAGCCTTTGAATCCATGGGGCGGAGATGCCCGGCTTCGACGGGTTCGCGGCAACCCAAAGCGCAGGCTAGGAGACCGGATAGGCGCGAGAAACCCACCCAGGGCGAGCGTGACTAACATATGACTTTTTTGTGCGCAACCCTGGCAGCCTGCGGCATCCGGCACAGCCTGGAGCCGCGCGTCAGTCGCCGAGCCGCGCGCCAATCGCCAGCCGCCCAACATCATCCCCTGGACGTCGGATCGTCATTGGCGGTGCTGGCTTCCACGCCGGCAAGATCTATATAAGTTCGGACACACGGAGGTAGCGCATGGCGACAGCAGTCACGTCAGTCACCTTGGACACGCCGGCCATCGATTTCCGGCTTCCGGCCACGGATGGACGGACCTATTCGTTCGATGACGTGGCCGGCGAGAAAGGCACGGTCATCGTGTTCATCTGCAATCATTGTCCTTATGTGATCGCGGTGATCGATCGGCTCGTTGCCGATGCGCGGGTGCTGATGGGCGAAGGCATTGGTTTCGCGGCGATCTGCGCGAACGATGCAACAAACTACCCCGAAGATTCCTTCCCCAACATGAAGCGCTTTGCGGAGAAGCACGGTTTTCCCTTCCCCTATCTCCACGACGAGAGCCAGCAAGTGGCGCGGGCCTATGACGCGGTCTGCACGCCCGATTTCTTCGGCTTCGATCGAAACCGCAGACTCAAATATCGCGGCAGGCTCGACCAAGGCCGCACCTCGCCGCCGCCGCCCGGCGCGCGCCGCGAGCTTCTCGAAGCGATGCGCGCCATAGCCAAGACCGGCCAGGCGCCTGCCAAGCAAATTCCTTCGATCGGATGTTCGATCAAATGGAAGGCGTGAACCCTCTCCCTGTGGGAGAGGGTGGCTTGCGGAGCAAGCCGGGTGAGGGGTTACCATCTCGCAATTCAATCGATCGTAACCCCTCATCCGCCTCGCTTCGCTCGGCACCTTCTCCCACAGGGAGAAGGTATGCGTGCGACATGAGGAGGTGCGATGAGACGCGACGACATCCAAGAAGGCTTTGAGGTCTTCGTTCATGACGGCGACGTGGCCTTCGGAGCGGTGCGCGAAGTCGCGCCGCACGGCCGGCCGGAACTCGTCGTCTATGTCGAGAACACCGGCGATTTCACCGTGCCCTTCGACGCAATCGTGGACGTGCATATGGGAAAGGTCATCGTCAACTCCGCAAAGCTCGACCCCCGGCTGAAGCAGGCGATCGGCCACGCGCATGATGCCGAGGATCCGAATATCTAGCGCGCGTACCTTCTCCCTGTGGGAGAAGGTACCCCGCGGAGCGGGGCGGATGAGGGGTTACGATCGATGTCAATTGCACCATCGCAACCCCTCACCCGGTCGGCTCCGCCGACCACCCTCTCCCACAGGGAGAGGGTTAGCGCTGAATGATTTCACAATGGCCGCGCCTCAGCCTCGATAAAGGGCCGAAAATAGGGGCTGAGACCGCGCGTCGTGATCAGATCGATGCGACGGCCCATCAGACGTTCCAGCTCTTCCGCGAGGGCCAGATAGTCGCCAAAACCGCGATCTTCGGCCATATCGATCAACAGATCGATGTCGCTGTCCGGCTGTTCCTCGCACCGCACGACCGAACCAAAAAGGCGCAGATTGGACGCACCATGCCGCGCCGCGATCGCCAGCACGGCGGCGCGCTTTTGCATGAGACCGTCTAGGACAGGCATGTTCGGCCTCCTATGCCGCCGGATCATGCCTCGAATTCGACTTCGGGTGTAGCCGTTTGTGAACCACTCACATGAAATTTTGCGGATCGACATCGACCATAACGCGGACCCCGCCGCGTTCGGGCGGCGCGGTCGCGAGCATGGCCCGCAGAAATCCCTGAACATCCGCCGAGCGCGGCGCGCGCACCAAAAGCCGGAAGCGATGCCGGCCGCGGATGACCGCGATCGGCGCTTCGGCCGCGCCGAGCAGCGCGATGTCGTCGTCGCGCGGCAGGCCGCCGAGCGCGGCGAGCCGCCATTTGGGATTATGCGGCAATGCGTGCGCCGCGCGGATGAGGGCACGCGCATGCGCTTCGGCCGAAGCCCTGTCCTTGCCTGAGACGATCAGGGCGGCGAGCCGGCCGAAGGGCGGCAGGCGCGCCCTGCGGCGTTGCTCGGTCTCCTCGCTGTAGAAGCGCTCGGCCTCGCCCGAGAGAAGCGCGCGGATGACCGGATGATCCGGCTCCCAAGTCTGCACCAAGGCCCGGCCGGTGCGGCCGAAACGGCCGGCCCGGCCCGTCACCTGCTGCAGCACCTGAAAGGTCCGCTCGGCGGCACGCGGATCGCCGGTCGAGAGCCCGACATCGGCGTCGATCACGCCGACGAGCGAGAGCAGCGGGAAATTATGCCCCTTGGCGACGAGCTGCGTGCCGATGACGATGTCGCAGGCGCCCTTGGCGATGGCGTCGAGTTCCTGCCGCAGCCGCTCCGTGCCGCCAAGAAAATCCGAGGAGAGAATGAGCGTCCGCGCCTGCGGCCAAAGCTCCGCGACTTCTTCGGCCAGCCGTTCGACGCCGGGGCCGCAGGCGGCCAGCGCATCCGTCGCTTCGCATTCCGGGCACGTGTCCGGCCGCCGTTCGATATGGCCGCAATGGTGGCAGACGAGCGCCCGGCGAAACCGATGCTCCACCAGCCAGGCCGTGCAATTCGGGCATTGGAAGCGATGGCCGCAGTGGCGGCAGAGCGTCAGCGGCGCATAGCCGCGCCGGTTGAGGAAGAGCAGGACTTGCTCGCCGGCGGCCAGCGTCTCGCCGATCGCCGCAACGAGCCGCGGCGAGATCCATTTTCCGCGCGGCGCCGCCTCGCGGCGAAGATCGATGGAATCGATGGACGGCAGGCTCTGGCCGCCAAATCGCGTGGGGAGCTTCAAGTGCCGATAGCGGCCCTGTTCGGCATTGACCCGCGATTCGATCGAGGGCGTCGCCGAGGCGAGCACCACGGCGGCTCTGTCGATCTGCCCGCGCACCACCGCCATGTCGCGCGCATGATAGGAAACGCCGTCGTCCTGCTTATAGGCGGCCTCATGCTCCTCATCGACGATGATCGCGGCAAGATCGGCAAAAGGCAGGAACAGCGCCGAGCGCGCGCCGGCGACGACCCTCAATTCGCCGCTCGCCACGCCGGCCCAGATGCGGGCGCGTTTGCGCGGGCTGACCGATGAGTGCCACTCGGCCGGGCGCGCCCCGAACCGGGCCGCGAAACGGTCGAGGAATTGCGCGGTCAGCGCGATTTCCGGCATCAGGATGAGCGCCTGTCGGCCCGCCCGCAAAGCCGCCGCGACCGCTCCGAAATAGACCTCGGTCTTGCCCGATCCGGTGACGCCTTCGAGCAGACTCACCGAGAATTCGCGGGCGTTGACGGCGCCGATGAGGGAGGCGGCCGCTTCCGCCTGCGCCGGTTCGAGCTTCGGCTGGGCGAAGTCCGGATCGCAAGGCTCGGCAATGGGCTCGGGCGCCAGAGCGACGGCCTCAAGCGTGCCTTCGTCGACAAGCGTATCGATGACGCTCGCCGAACAGGCGGCGAGATCGGCAAGGGTCCTTTTCGACAGAGCAAGCCCGCATTCAAGCGCTATCAGGACCCGGGTCCGCGCGGGCGTCATCCGTGCCGGCGGCGGCCCGGCTCGGATGAGACCTATGCGCGGCTGCTCGGGCGCGGCGTTGAAGGCCGCTTTGACGCTCATGCGCAGAACCATGCCGCGCGGGCTCAAGGTCCAGCGCGCGACCCAGTCGATGAAGGCACGCAGAGAAGCGCTGAGCGGCGGAAGGTCGTAGCGCGCGGCAATCGCCCTGAGATTGGACCCGGAGGAGGCCGGCCGGATTTCCCAGACGGCGCCGATCGTCTCCCGCGTGCCGAGCGGCACTTCGACGAGATCGCCGGGGGCGAGATCGAGATCGGCAGGAACGCGATAGGAATAGGCCTGATCGACGGCGACCGGCACGAGAACTTCGGCGACACGCTCCCGCGCCCGATTCGAAGAGGTGCTCATGGCCGAGGCTTAGAGCATTTTCTGGCGGAGGGAAATTTGCTTCGGGACGCGGCGCGTCACACCGCGCACGCTTCTTCCGCCCAGACTTTGAATCCGGTGAGCATATTGGGGCCGAAACTATGGGTGAGCGGCACGTCGGCGGCGTCGCGCCCTTGCGCGACGAGGATGCGGCCGATCCGCGGCGCATTGTTGCGCGGGTCGAAGGCGTGCCAGCGTCCGCCGAGATAGACTTCGATCCAGGCCGCGAAATCCATCAGCTCGTAAGGCGGCGGAAGACCGATATCCGTGATGTAGCCGGTGCAATAGCGCGTCGGGATGTTCAGGCAGCGGCAGAAGGTGGCCGCGAGATGCGCGTAGTCGCGGCAGACGCCGCGGCGCTCGACATAGGCCTCGTAGGCGGTCCTCGTCGGCCGCGAGTGCTCGTAGCCGAAGCTCATGTGATTGTGCACGAAGTCGCAGATCGCTTGCACCCGCGGCCAGCCGAGCGGCGTATATCCGAAGAGGCGCCAAGCCTCGTCGGACAGGCGATCGGTCTCGCAGTATCGACTGCCGAGCAGGAACTGGAGGGTGTCCGATGGCAGATGCTCGACCTTGTGCTGTACAGCATCGAGGGCGACCTGATCTTGCATGCCGGAGTCGCGAACGACCGTATTGGTGCTCAGCGTAAAGGGGCCGGCGGGGGCCACGAGCCGGGCGCCCCAGTTGCCGAAGCTGTCGCGGTAGTCCTCGATCGCGACGGAAGGGTTCGTTCTCAGATAATCCGGGCGTTCGAGATCCGAGAAGCGCGAGAAATGCACGTTCAGCATGGCGATCATCGGCGTCGGCTGCGGAAACTCGAAGCTCAGCTCAGATCCCACATAGATGCGCATGTTAGCTCCGGGCGGTGGTCAACGCGGCGATGGACATAGCGCCGGAGGTGCTAAATCCATGCCATAGCGCGCAGCGGCATACGCCAACTGTCCAGCGCAGCCAGAGTTTCGCTTCAAACGGACATTTTTGTCGGAAGGGAGTGGCATTCACCCCCCTCCCTCACCCTCCCTCGCAAGGGGGGAGGGAATGCGGCACGGAAAGGAGAGGAAAGGTCGCGAACCCATGGGAATGCGAATGTTCGCGGGATGCGGGCGAACTGGTGATTGAATTCAGCTGCGGCCCCGCAAGGTAGTGCGGGGCAGGATGCCGCATAGGTCTCCGACCCGCAGGCGAATTGATAATCAGATTCATCCCAGCCCAGACGCCTTCCCTCCCCCCTTGCGGGGGAGGGTCAGGGAGGGGGGTGCCGGAACAGAGCAAACCTTACGCAATCGAGCCGTGGCAATGTTTGTATTTCTTGCCGGAGCCGCAGGGACAGGGCTCGTTGCGGCCGACCTTGCCCCAGGTCGAAGGGTCTTTGGCGACACGGGCCGGCGCGGCGCGCCGCTCCGGCTGGAGCGCCGGTTGCGCAGCGGCTTGCCTCTCGGCTGCAAAGGCAGGCCGGTCGCGCGTGAAGGCCTCAGGCGCCGCCTCGGGCCCCATCGCGTCGATGAGGCCCGCCGAATTGTTCAGCGACTCGAAATGCTGAGCCTGCAAGGGCGGCGCCGGCTCGGGCGGCTCGAAGGCGACTTCGACCCGGTTCAATTGCGCCGTCGTCGTCTCCCGCAGATGGGTGATCAATTCGCCGAAGAGCTCGAAAGCTTCCGACTTATATTCGTTCAAAGGATCGCGCTGCGCCATGCCGCGCCAGCCGATGACCTGGCGCAGGTAATCGAGCGTGGCGAGATGCTCGCGCCACAGATGGTCGAGCGACTGAAGGACGATCTGCTTCTCGATATAGCGCATGAGATCTGCGCCGTTTCTCTCGACCCGCGCGGCATAGACTTCAGCCGCCGCCGTCTGAATGCGCTCGCGCACATCGTCATCGGTGATGCCTTCTTCCTTCGCCCAGTCGGCGAAAGGCAGCGCGAGGTTGAGAGTCGCGTGAGCGGCCTGCGTCAGGCCTTCGATGTCCCAGGCCTCGGGATAGGCGTCGGGCGGCGCATGTTTGGCGACGATGTCCTCGACCACGCCCTGGCGCATGTCCGTGATCATGTCTTCGAGCGAGTCCTGCGCCATCATCTCGCGGCGCTGCTCGAAGACCACTTTTCGCTGGTCGTTCATCACGTTGTCGTATTTGAGGATGTTCTTGCGGATGTCGAAGTTGCGCGCTTCGACCTTCTGCTGAGCTTTTTCGAGCGCCTTGTTGATCCACGGATGGACGATCGCCTCGCCCTCCTTGAGGCCGAGCTTCACCAGCATGGAATCCATCCGGTCCGACCCGAAGATACGCATCAGGTCGTCCTTCAGCGACAGGAAGAATTTCGATCGTCCGGGGTCGCCCTGGCGGCCTGAGCGGCCGCGCAACTGATTGTCGATCCGCCGGCTCTCGTGGCGTTCCGTCCCAACGATGTAGAGGCCGCCGGCGCCGACCGCGAGCTCGCGCAACTGCGCGACCTCGGCGCGGATCTCGGCCTCCTTGGCGTCGCGCTCCAGACCTTCCGGCAGCCCGGCGCATTCCTGCGCGACGCGCATTTCGACGTTGCCGCCGAGCTGAATGTCGGTGCCGCGGCCAGCCATGTTGGTGGCCACCGTGATCGCGCCGGGCACGCCGGCCTCGGCGACAATGTAGGCCTCCTGCTCATGGAAGCGGGCATTGAGCACGGCGAAGAGTTTCGACGGCTTGCCGGAGCGCGCCGCGGCATAGAGCTTCCGCAAGGCCGTTGGCTCGGTGATGTCGATGTGCCGGTAGCCTCTCTTGCTCAGATAGGCGGCGAGCTGCTCGGATTTCTCGATCGAGGTGGTGCCGACGAGCATCGGCTGCAGCTTCGCATTGGCGGCATCGATCTCCTGCGCGATCGCCTCGAGCTTTTCTTCGTAGGTGCGATAGACCTCGTCGTCTTCGTCGGTGCGCCGCACCGGCTGGTTGGTCGGAATCTCGACGACATCCAGCTTGTAGATCTCGGCGAATTCGTCGGCTTCCGTCGCCGCCGTGCCGGTCATGCCGGAGAGCTTGCTGTACAGTCGGAAATAATTCTGAAACGTGATCGAGGCGAGCGTCGCGTTCTCCGGCTGCACCTGCACCCGCTCCTTGGCTTCGAGCGCCTGATGCAGCCCTTCCGAGTAGCGTCGGCCGGGCATCATGCGGCCGGTGAATTCGTCGATGATCACGACCTCGCCGTTGCGGACGATGTAATCCTTGTCGCGCTGGAACAATTTGTGGGCGCGCAAGCCCTGGTTGACGTGATGCACGATCGTCACGTTGACCGCGTCATAGAGCGAGCCTTCGTTCAGCAGCCCGATCTCGGCGAGCAGCTCCTCCATGTGCTCGTTGCCGGCCTCGGTGAGACTGACCGCGCGCTGCTTTTCGTCGAGATCGAAATCTTCCGCGTTGAGCCGAGGGATGAGCTTGTCGATCGAATTGTAGAGATCCGACTTGTCGTCGGAAGGCCCCGAGATGATGAGCGGCGTGCGCGCCTCGTCGACGAGGATGGAATCGACTTCGTCGACGATCGCGAATTTATGCCCGCGCTGCACCATATGGGCGAGCTCATACTTCATGTTGTCGCGCAGATAGTCGAAGCCGAATTCGTTGTTGGTGCCATAGGTAATGTCGGCGGCATAGGCCTCGCGCCTTTGCTCATCGTCCTTGCCGTGAACGATCGTCCCCACGCTCAGCCCAAGGAAATTATAGATGCGGCCCATCCATTCGGCGTCGCGGCGGGCGAGATAATCGTTGACCGTGACGACATGGACGCCGGTGCAGGGAAGCGCATTGAGGTAGGCGGCGAGCGTGGCAACCAGCGTCTTGCCTTCGCCGGTGCGCATCTCGGCGATGGCGCCTTCATGCAAAACCATGCCGCCGACGAGCTGGACATCGAAATGACGCTGTCCGAGCACGCGCCTGGCGGCTTCCCTGACGGTTGCAAAGGCCGGCACGAGGAGATCGTCGGGCTTCTCGCCCGCATCAAGCCTGGCACGAAAGGCGTCGGTCTGGGCGCGCAGCTCGGCATCCGTCAGCTTCATGATTTCCGGTTCGAGCGCATTGATCGCGGCGACCCTCGGCCGATAGGTCTTCAGCCGCCGATCGTTGGCCGACCCGAAAATTTTCATGGCGATGGTGCTGAGCATTCAAGAAACCTTTCGCGGCCGACCGCCCTTCAAAGAGGCGCGGCGAAATTCCGGAACCGGATGCCGCGCCGCAGCCGGCCAATTGCATCCATTTGCCGAATCGCACCCAACGCTTTGCCGATGAGACATGACGAACGTGCAACGAGTGAGGCCGGGGTGAGCACGGCCAGGCGCATTTTGCCGGGATTCCCACTCTTCGCCGCGGTATGCCGAGGTTCTAACTCGCCGATTTCGGGCATTTCGGATGGCAAACCGCGCCGCGATCCGCTTCGCCCGAAAATGCCTTGCCCTTGCGGCCTGCCCTCGCAGAAGAAAGCCGCGCCTGGACATTGCGAGAGATAAGAGTGGGGTTTGAGCTTGTCAATCGAGCCCAGGCCGCGGTCTTTTCAGGCTTTTCGGGGCTCGCATATGCGCCTGGCACATTTAAGCCCGAATTTTCGCGCAGGACCCGCCGGCTGATTACCGCCAACCCTTGCCCGAACTCCAGGAGACATCAGCATGTCGACGTTGAAGACCCTCCACGCCGGCGCCCTCGGCCTCAGCTTCGCCCTGACTTGTCTCTCGCCTGCGGTTCTCATGACGGCACCCGCGGCGGCCGAGGTGCGCGCGACGGTGAACGGGCAGGAGATCACCGACGACGATCTGCGGATTGCCGCCGAGGACCTTGGCCCGAGCATCCCCCAGCAGCTGCAGGGCAAGGCGCGCGACGCCTATCTGCTCGATTATCTGATCGATAGCGAGCTCGTCGCGCAGAAAGCGCAAGCCGACAAGCTCGACCAGGATCCGGATTTCGCAAAGCGGCTTGCTTATTACCACGATAAAGTCTTGACGGAGACCCTGCTCACCAAGGTCGCAAAGGACGCGGTGACCCCTGAAAAGTTGCAGCAGACCTATGACGCGGCGGCCAAGGCGGACAAGCCTCAGACGGAGATTCACGCCCGCCATATTCTTGTCGCCACGGAAGCCGACGCGCAGGCGGCGCTGAAGCGGATCAAGGCCGGCGAGGATTTCGCCAAGGTCGCCAAGGAAGTCTCCAAGGATGCGGCCGAGGATGGCGGTGATCTCGGCTGGTTCACCAAGGATCGCATGGTGCCGGATTTCGCCGACGCCGCTTTCAAGCTGAACGAGGGCGAGGTCTCCGATCCCGTGAAGACCCAGTTCGGCTGGCACATCATCAAGGTGGAAGGCAAGCGGCAGACCACCTTCCCGCCCTTCGATCAGGTGAAGGGGCAGGTCGAGACCTTTGTCGTTCAAAAAGCGCAGTCCGATCTCATCCAGCAATTGCATAAGGACGCGAAGATCGTGCGGGCCGACTCGGCGCAGTCCAACGCGCCCGCCGGGCAGCCGTCCGCGCCCGCCGCTCCGGCCGCTCCGGCCGACAAGAAATGATCTCCGCGCGAGGCTGATTTGGAGATGTGCCGGGCGGCTTCGCAAGAAGGCGTGGCTCGGTGTTGAAGGAGCCAGCCCATTCAATCCGCGCGTCCGGAGCGCCCGCGCCTCGTTGCAGCCAAATGAGCCTGTCCCCGTTTGCTTGCGCTCGCGGGAGAGATGCGCGCGATCTTTCTCCCATTCGCCCGACCTTTGCTTTATAGGCCAATCGGCATGGTCGCGGCCCGTCCGGGAGCGATGAGCCATAGGACAAAGCGCCGTCGCACGCTTATTCTCGAGAGACCTTCGCATGGCCGCCGTCTCGCCGCTCGCCCCGAAATCCACTCCGGAGATTCCGCCGATCGACGGCGTGCGTTTCGCGACCGGCATGGCGGGCCTGCGCCATAAGGACCGCACGGACGTCATGCTGGCGCTTTTCGACAAGGGCACGAAAGTCGCCGGCGTCTTCACCAGATCGAAATGCGCCTCGGCGCCGGTCGATTGGTGCCGGGCTCGGCTGCCGCGCGGCCGGGCGCGCGCGCTCGTCGTCAATTCCGGAAATGCCAATGCCTTCACCGGCAAGGCGGGAGGCGAGGCTGCCCGACGCGTCGCCGCGCTTGCCGCCGAGGCGGCGCATCTCAGCCCCTCGGAGATATTTCTCGCCTCGACCGGCGTGATCGGCGAACCGCTCGACACTGCCAAGTTTTCAGGCCTTTTCGAGAAGCTGGTGGACGAGGCTTCCCCGGCCGGCCTCTTGCCCGCCGCCAAGGCGATCATGACCACCGACACTTATCCGAAGGTCGCGGCGGCCAAGGCGCGGCTCGGCGATGTCGAGATTGCCATCGCCGGCATGGCCAAGGGCGCAGGCATGATCGCGCCGGACATGGCGACCATGCTCGCCTTCGTCTTCACCGATGCGCCGATCGGCGCAGAAGCTTTGCAAGACCTGCTTCAAAGGAGCGTCGAAGGCTCCTTCAACGCGATCACGGTCGACGGCGACACGTCGACCTCCGACACACTTCTCTTGTTCGCGACAGGCGCCGCCGCCAAGCGGGGCGCCCCGAAGATCGCAGCTTCCAGCGACCGCCGCCTGAAGGCTTTCAGGACGGCGCTCGACGAGGTGCTGTGCGATCTTGCCCATCAGGTAGTGAAAGACGGCGAAGGCGCCCGCAAGTTCGTGAAGGTCACGGTCGAAGGGGCAGTCACGAAGCGATCGGCCAAGACGATTGCACGCTCGATCGCCAATTCGCCGCTCGTCAAGACGGCGATTGCGGGCGAGGATGCCAATTGGGGGCGTATCGTCATGGCGGTCGGCAAGGCGGGCGAGCCGGCCGACCGAGACAGGCTGGCGATCTCCTTCGGCGACATCCGCGTCGCCCACAAGGGATCGCGCGATCCCTCATATGACGAGGCCAAGGTCGCCGCCCTCATGCGCCAACCCGAAATCGACATCCGCGTCGATCTCGGCCTCGGCAAAGGCACGGCGACGATGTTCACCTGCGACCTGACGAAGGACTATGTCGAGATCAACGGCGACTACCGCTCGTAAGCGCCGCTTAGGTTGCATTGAATTCTATCGAAATGCCGCTTTTAGCGCCCGAACTTGTCCGAAATCATGCTCTGGGCGATCAAGCCGCGGCCCCGCACAGAAACTCTCTTGCCCGTACGGCGAGAATTTCGTTCTTGAGCTGCCGCCAGGCCCGTTCGTCGCACCGGCTGATCGATTTCGTCAAATTGTAAAGCCGCCGATAACGGCCGCTCTTCACCACCGCCTCGAAACGAACCGGATCATCCCAAAGAACCTGAATCCATTCCAGGCGTCGCTGCGTCTGCTGCTTGCGCTGCAAGGCCGCATCGCTGCCGAGATGCACATGCTGCTCGCAGAACAGGTCGAGATCCCGGCAAAACACATCGATGCCGCCGCCGCCTTTATCGCGGTCGAGCCGATTGACATCGAATTCGTGGAACGCGTGCATTGGATGCCCCCCCTCTGGAGACTGATCCAATTGAAACACTCGGTTCTAAAACTCAGACGAATCTATTCGCTAAAATGCGCCGCATCCGCATCGATCGGCCGAGTTCGAAGAGATCACCGCACCTTGAAGATGCCGCATCACGCCGCGACGCATTCCTTGGCGTCGCTCGGAGCGCCGAAATGGGCGATATAGCGCTCCTCGATCTCGGCAATGGGCATGATCGTAAAGACATCGATCGTGCCGAACTCTTTGTCGATGACGGCGCCGTCGCCGAACTTGGCGCCGATCCTCAGATAGGCCTTGATGAGCGGCGGCAGGGCCGCGATGCCCTTGCGGGCATCGACCGCGGGCTTTTCGAGAATGGCCATGCGCACGGCGCGGCCCTCGCGCGGGCGCACCTGCCATTCCGCCTCGGCCGAGGCTCGATGGTGAAGAAAGCTCAAAGGGAGGGCGAGCGCCAAGGGATTCGTGCCGGGCAGGCTGGCACAGCCGACGAGAACGTCGATCTTGTAATGCTTGGCATAGATCCAAAGCCCGCGCCACAAAAGCTCGATGACGCGCTTCGAACGATATTTGGGGTGCACGCAGGAGCGGCCGAGTTCCAGAAACCTCTTGCCCGCGTGGCGGGCGAGCAGCGGCTCGATATCGAACTCGCTTTGGCTGTAAAAGCCGCCGTGACGCGCGGCAGTTTCGCCGCGCAGCAGGCGATAGGTGCCGACGACCTTGGGCTTGACCCGACCGAAGGCGTTGCGCGCCGCCCTGTCGATGACGAGGAGATGATCGCAGATGTTGTCGAAGCGGCAGAGATCGCGCCGAACCAGCGCGGCGGCGCGCTGCGCCACCGCTTGGCCCTCCTCATAGAAGACCTTGTAGCGCAGCCTTTGCGCCTTGCGGATCTCTCTTTTCGTCCTCGCGAGGCGAATCTCGAATGTACCGAATTGGCCGAGAACAGCCGGCAGGCCGGCAGCGTCCGGGCTCATCCCGCGCGGTAAGCCCTCTTCCTGGGGAAGTTCGATGATCGCGCCGAAGTGCGGATTGATGTGCCACATTGCTTTGACGAATCGTGCCGGACGTCGATAATGATCGAAGCTAGATCGGGCTTGACGAAGATTTGATGACGAGTCCGTTTCCCGGGCTTCGTTGCAACCCCGACATCATCAAAACCGATCCTGATGTCTTATCTGATTTTGCGCGCCGGATCACGATCCGTTTTGCATGCGATGGTCGCCTTCCGCGCGGCGGGCATCGCGCTCATGCTGACGTTCTTCCTCCTCATCGGCGCGCCGATCCAATGGCTGATCTTGCGGCTCGATCCGCGCCTCTCGCATGATCTGCCGCGCCTCTTCAACCGGCTGCTGCTCCGGCTGCTGAAAGTGCGGGTCGCGGTGCACGGCCTAAAGCCCGCCGAGATCCCCCGACTGATCGTCGCCAATCACGTGTCCTGGACGGATGTTCCGGCGCTCGGAACCCTCTATTCGATCTGCTTCGTTGCCAAGCAGGAAGTTTCAAGCTGGCCGATCGTCGCCTCATTCGCACGTCTGCAACGGACGGTCTTCGTTGATCGCGGCAAGCGCAAGTCCGTTCTCACCGCCAATGCGGCCATGGCGCAGCGTATGCTGGCGGGCGCCTGCGTCGCGCTTTTTCCGGAAGGCACAACTTATGACGGGACGAGCCTTGGCCCTTTCCGCTCGGCGCATTTTGCGGTCGCGCAGGATCTCTTTTCGCTGAGTTCGGGTGAAGCGAGCCTGCGCGTGCATCCGGTCGCGATCCGCTATTCGTCGCCGCACGCGGCCTGGTGCGGCGATGCTTTGCTGCTGCCGCATGTCATCGGCCTGCTGCGCGGCGCGCCGGTCGCTTGCGATCTCATCTTCTGCGCGCCGCTCGACTTCGATGCCGCGGCAGACCGCAAGGCCATTGCCGATGAGTGCCACCGCAGGATCGCCGCCGCGCTCGCCGCCGAGCCGGGCGGCGGCTGGATGGAGTGATCGCATTTGGCCCGTCGAAGCGCATCAGAACGCCTTCGGCAAACCAGCGTCCTTGAGCACCTTGTTGGCGGTATGGACGACGCGAGTGTTCTTGGGAACAGTGATCTTTCGGTTGCTGATCGGGCTGAACCAGATTTCGTGCGAGCCCTTCGCTTGGCGCACGAAGGTGCAGCCGGCCTCGTCAAGGATGCGGCATAACTCCGGATAGAGGTTGGCGCCCATCAGGCCGCGAGGACGACATCACGCCGAAAGCTAATCGTGCAGCCGGCGGCCTGATCGCCCAACAAATCGCACGCCACGTCCCGGGCAATTTCGACGAGCTCTTCGAAGCTTTCAGTCTCGACATTGAGGCCCGGCATATCCGACGCATCGACGTAATAGCGACCTGTCGCTTCGTCGAAGCCTACGCTCACAACATAGCTCACTTCTTGGTTCATGAGCCGGCTCGGTCCAAAGTTTTGACGGTCAAATACGTGGCCAGAATTGGCTGCATGTCAACTTGGGAGTCAAATTCAGGCCGCGCGCAACTGCTCTGGGCAGATGCGGCGTTTCTGCTTGCAACGGAGACTGGCGTCCCGGAAGGGAGTCGAACCCCTGACCTACGGTTTAGGAAACCGCAGCTTTAGATTGATTCATATGGACTGTCTGTCTCTATGTCGCGTTTATGTCGCGCCTAGCCCAGAAGTGCTCGTTCTGCAGCTGCAAGCTCTTCATGCGCGCCATTTGCGGGGAACAGATGCGCATAGCGATCCATCGTCAGGCCAATCGTCGAATGTCCAAGGCGCTGCTGTACGACCTTGGGCGGCAATTCAAGGCCGCCGTCCTCCCTACGGTTGATAAGCCAAGAGGCGTAGAAATGTCGCAAACTGTGCAGGCCACGGTATTTCGGTTTGCCATCAGGCCCGACGACACCCGCCTTGATCCATGTAGGAATCAGCCCGCGCTTCACGATGTTGCTGTGATTTTCCGGCCTCCCAGTGCTGGTCGGGAACACAAGCCCGATCTCGCTCTTCGGGCAGCGAAGCTTGTGCTGACGAAGCGTGCTCACCACGATCGGTGGCAACGGCAGAGTGCGCTGGCCTGCCACCGATTTCGGCGGGCCCGCCTTATTGCGCTTATCAACCCTTTGCCGAACGTGCAGGTGGCCTGTCTTGAAATCGACGTCAGCCCACCTCAGACCGCGAAGTTCTGATGCGTGCAAGCCGGTAAAGACGGCGGTTAGCAGAATAGGCCCCCAGGACCATGGAGACAGAGCCCTGACGAACGCTTTAATCTCCTCAGGGGAAGGAATGTCCTTGCCGACTTCGAGCTTGCTTTGATGCCTGTTCTGCACGCCGTAGACGCAACGTCTTTTTCGTAAATCTCGCACGATGTTGCGCGCAACAAGCCCTCGTTCCTGGGCATCGCCGATCATGGTGCTGAGCGAAGTCACGATCCGACGAACCATAGTAGGCGAACGCGCATAGCCTTCTGCCTCGCCAGGCGCCGGCTCGCCTTTTCGAAGCTTGTCTTCGAAGTCACGGATCATCGGCGCGCTGAGGCGGGACAGCCGGACGTTTCCGAGGAACGGTTTAATATGGAGGCGCGCGTGCTGCTCGTAGGAATCGATCGTCGCCGTTTCGAGCCCGTTGCCCTGGCATGTCTCGAGCCATAGATCGGCAGCCTGTGCCACAGTGACACTCGCGCTATCAGCCGTATGCGTGCCCTCCATAACCTCAACGTTCGCTCGTGAATGGAAGGCATCCGCGTCTTTCTTGCGCTCGAACGTTCTGAGGCGGCGCTTGCCGGCCTGGTCGATATAATCGGCAACCCAGGCTTCTTTGCTTTCGCCGTTGGCGGTCTTCCAAGTGCGCTTGCGAACTGACATTAGCTATCTCCATTCGATGCCAAGCGCGTTTCCAAGCTCACGCTTCAAATGCGTTACGTTTAGCAGGAGCACGCGCGGAAGTTTCGCTGTCTGAAAAACCCACTCGGCGACCTGAGATATCGGGATTGTGCCGAAGCTGGTCTTCCCTTCGCCTGTCGGTTCCTCACCCTCGGCATTCAGATGCCAGCCAAGGAAGTTGCCCTCTATGACGAGGATCTGATCTTCATCTGGGAGAGGGCCTTGAAAGGAATAGTAGAGTGCTTGGCCATGCGCGCGGATCAGCATCCTGATCTGCTCCGGCGGCAACCCAAGCTCGGCAAGCTCGAAGCAAAGTGCCCAGGTAATTGCGTCTCCCACTCGGTAGGCGATCTTCTGCCCCTTACCGGGAGAGGCCGGGACCAGCCCGATCCGTTGGAAGTGCTTTAGGCGGCTCTTGAATGTGCCTAAAGCCTTCGCTGGTACGTTGTGAAGTGAAGCTATTGCTACCTCGAGTTGACCATACTTGAAGGTAACATCGCCATCATCAGCCAGGCAAAGCCGATCTTTTTCTGAATAAACTCGAATAGAAACAGCAGCTTTGCCCATTTTCTGGCCGATCCCCACAACAATGGTGAAAGGTTAACCTTACCCTCTTGACTTTGGCACGGCGAGGTGTATAATGGTGAAATAGTACTCTTTCTCCATTCATATGTCAATGGGGAAAATTCAGGGGAACACATGAGCACGGAACCCAAAATTGCGGACGATCTGATCAAAGGCGCAAAGGCCCTCTCAAGGGAACTGGGTTGGCCGCCTCGTCGCATTTATCATGCGTTCGCTTGCAAGCAGCTCCCTTTCTTCCAAATCGGAAAGACGATTTGCGGCCGCCGGAGCACGCTGCGCGAACATTTTGCAAAGCTGGAGTCGCGTGCCGATGCGGCGGGATGGCTGGCCGCCCAAGCCGATCCTTCAAGCTTGAGCGGCTGAGGGCATCGAACACAAGCCGGCGGAAATTGTCAGACCACGTCCCGACGTGTCCTGACGACAAAAAACAAGGCCGAGCGTGGTGCTCGGCCCCGAAACTCTAATTGACAGAAAGTTAAACTACCATGCCAAATCCCGAATTGCTACGCGAATCTACCGATGAAAAGTCGACGACTCCGCTTGTTGACCCGTTTGATCTTAGTCTCTTGCGTGTCGATCAGAATTTCGGGGAAACCTGCGGCGTCAAAAAGCTCTTGACGACCATCCCCGTCCGCAAGCCGCATGCGCAAGACTTCGTGAGGGTGCATCCAGATGAGAATTTCCGGGCGACCGTGCCGCTGATTGAGTTGAAGACCGATCGGGAGACGTTCTTGGTGCCGAAGGAGCTAGCACAGAACCTCCCGGGCGAAACCGTGATTGAGACCCTTTTCACGGCAATCAATCGGCAAGGCGTCTTGTTCTTCTGGCCGTGCCGCGTGCCGGCCCCCGATGGCCGGGTCCTCGAGTGGCACCGGTCGGCAATGGAGGCAGCGCTGCAAGCGACGAATCGCTGGGTGCGCGTCAAGGCCAACATGTCGCTCGGCGCCTATGAAATTTTCGTCGCAGAAGCGGAGCTGCCGGATCCGATCTGGCCGGATCTGCCGTTTCAGGAAATGTTGAGGATAGCCTTCAGGGACCGTTACGTGGACAGCTTTGATCACCCCGTGCTGAGGCGACTTCGCGGCTTGCTCTGAAATGGACCTGGGTGCCTTGCCGTTCCGCGAAGTGTGGGCGGTGGACTTTGAGTTCATCGCCCAAGCTGGCGATCGGCCAGATCCGGTGTGCCTCGCCGCCTGTGATTTGCGCACTGGTCGCAAGATCAAACTCTGGCGGGACCAATTCGGCGCCACGCCACCTTATGGCGTCGACGCCGATGCGCTCTTCGTCGCCTATTTTGCCAGCGCCGAGTTGGGCTGCCACCGCACTCTCGGCTGGCCTATGCCGGCGCGCATCCTCGATCTCTATGCCGAATTTCGTAATCGAACGAACGGCCTTCAAACGCCGGCCGGCAATGGGCTGATCGGCGCTTTGATCTTCTTCGGTCTCGATCATATCGACGCGACAGAGAAGCAGGGCATGCGCGATCTAGTCATGCGCGGCGGTCCGTGGTCGGATCAAGAGCGCGGAGCCGTGCTCGGGTATTGCGAAAGCGACGTGGCAGCGCTCGCTCGCCTGCTGCCGGCTATGTTGCCTCACATTGACCTGCCGCACGCCCTCTTGCGCGGCCGCCACATGGCCGCCGTCGCCGCCATGGAGCACAATGGGGTCCCGATCGATGTCGCTTGTCTGGAACGCTTGCAGCGCCATTGGACCGGCATCCAAGCCGAACTCATCGCCGAGATCGACGCCGGCTACCACGTCTATGACGGACGCACCTTCAAGCTGGATCGCTTCGAGCGCTTCCTGGTCAGAGCCGGCATCCCTTGGCCGCGCCTCGAAGGCGGCCGCCTTCAACTGTCTGAGGACACTTTTAGGCAAGCTGCCAAGGCTCATCCCATCCTTGCACCATTGCGGGAGCTGCGGCACGCGTTGAGCGAACTGCGGCCGAATGATCTCGCCGTCGGCCGCGATGGGCGCAATCGGGCACTGCTCTCACCATTTCAGGCTCGCACCGGACGCAATCAACCGAGCAGCACCAAGTTCATTTTCGGCCCCTCTGTTTGGATACGCGGCCTGATCAAGCCGCCGCCGGGGCATGGCGTGGCCTACATCGATTGGTCGCAACAGGAATTCGGGATTGCGGCTGCGCTGTCCGGCGACGCGGCCATGCAAGCGGCCTACCTGAGCGGCGATCCTTACCTGGCGTTTGCTAAGCAGGCCCACGCCGTCCCGGCAGATGCCACGAAGGCCTCACACGGACCGCAGCGCGAGCTGTTCAAGATCTGCGCATTGGCAGTGCAGTACGGCATGGGCGCCGAGTCTCTCGCATTACGGATCGGCGAGCCGCACATCGTCGCCCGCGATCTGTTAAGCGCGCACCATCAAACATATCCGACTTTCTGGCGGTGGTCGGACGGCGCTGTCGATTACGGCATGCTGCGCGGGTTTCTGCCGACGGTGTTCAACTGGTGCATCCACGTCGGCGCGGATTCGAATCCGCGATCTCTGCGCAATTTTCCGATGCAAGCGAACGGCGCGGAAATGTTGCGGTTGGCCTGCTGCTTGGCGACCGAGCGCGGCATTGAAGTTTGCGCGCCGGTGCACGACGCGGTGCTGATCTGCGCGCCGCTCGATCAATTGCCGCAAGATGTTTGTCGCATGCAGGCGGCCATGGCTGAAGCCTCACGGATCGTGCTCAACGGTTTCGAGCTGAGGACCGATGCGAAGGTCATCAAATACCCCGACCGTTACATGGACCCGCGTGGCGCCGCGATGTGGGAGAAGGTGTCCCGCCTCGTAGTGCAGGCCGAACAGCTTGGCGAAGTGAGGGCGATCGCGTGACGGAGGACGACGATTTCAACCTAGATGATTTCCGCGTCACGCCAGAATTTTTGGCGGGGCGGGGGAAGCTGCACAAGTTGAAGCCGAAGCACCAAGCGGCCGAGGCCTTCATTAAGCGACCCTTATGGTGGGCACAGCAACTCACCAAAGCCTCGCATCTGGCAACATCGCCGGTAGCTGACTGCCTCCTACGCCAGGAGTTCAAGACGCGGCGGAATCCCGTCAGCCTCTCTGGCGAGGCGTTAAGTGAATGGGGGATCACCCGCCAGCGAAGCTCCGAGGCCTTAGCCGAGCTTGAGGCTTTAGGGCTCGTGTCGGTCCGACATCACCACGGCAAGCCACCCGTCGTCACCTTGATAAAGCCGAAATGACATGACCGCTCTGGCGGACAACCATGTCCGTCCTCGCGGACATCTTATGTCCGGCCTGGCGGACAACCTTGACCGTCCTGGCGGACATCTTTGTCACCTGAAAACGCCTTCTCTTCTTATATATCTTCTCTCATTTCTCTAATCATAATATATGGGAGTAACCACGTCAGGAACCTGTGAAAGGGGTTTGGAGCCATTGGACACAAGAGCCTAGCCGTGAAGCCCGTCGTCGAAGATAAGACATTTCTTCACTCCATGACCTTTCCGAAAGAAGATTGAGCGCAATGGACATCAGCCAAGTATTGCGGCGGATTCCGTTGGTTTAGGGTCGCCCAACAGGCCCGCCGCTTATCTTGCCAAAACTCCGCGCGGCCGCGGCGTGAAATGAGGTCTTCCAATGACGACTACGACCGAGCTTTTTGCGTATCAAATTGCTCCAATGGACTTTGGATGGGACCTGCTGCCGACCGTGAAGGAATTTTATTCGAAGCTCGTACAGTCCAGCGCTGATTTGCCTGAAGAGCACGTTAGGCCTCGGTTATCGGAAGAGATCGCCGAAGTGGAGGCCTTTGTTCTAGCCGCGCTCCAGTTAGGTCGGCAGATCGGATGGGAAGGCGACTTCAGGCCCTATGGCGTCCCGCGCATAGCGGTTCTACCGGACGCGGAAAGCCCCAAGCTCGCCCTCGTTTGGAAACAAGACAACAACGGTACGACTTTTGTCGTCTCTCAATGTGAACTTCCTTGGCTCAGTTCTGTGTAGTGCCGCACGGCCGCCCCGCGCTTAAGGCGCGGGCACCAGTACACTGACAGGAGGTCAACGTGGATATAAGGCTATTTCGCGCGTCCATGCTTCGCTGTCAATTTTCATCGCGCCGCCCATGATGCCGGATGTTCCGCGACGGCTTTCGCTCCGCGAGACGGACGCGACACGAGCCGAGAACAGTTTGGCATGAGAGGGAAAACAAAGGGACTAACGGATAAAGAATCCGTCTATTCAAGCACCGGTCGCGAAGGCGATAATCCTTCAGCAGTGAGAAAAAGGTCTGCGTGTTGGTCGAGACTCGTTCCTTATCCGTCAAGCCATCGACGGCTTTGCGCTCGGCATTCGATGAGTTGCCGAAGCGGTTGCGTGCACGCCGGACGAATGATCCATGCGCCGGCCTCGGTCGGAACACGGCTACCGGCAGACGCATCGCGGACCTCGTGCGGTCATACCTCCGGGCCCTCGGCAACCCAACTGACATCGGCCGCCAGGCCGAGGTCATCGCGGCGGCTGAAATGCAGGTGCTGGCCGAGGAAGCCAGAGCAGCGGCCCTGCGCGAGCCAGAGAAGGCCGACTTGGATGCAATCGTCCGGATTCAAGGTGCTGCCGATCGCGCCTTGAGACGACTCGGGATCAAACCATCGACCGGTTCGCATGTGCCGACGCTCGCAGATTACCTGTCCAGCAAAGGCAGGCCTACGGAGTCGACCACATGACAACGATCCTCGACGCCCTCACCGACGCGAACCTCTTCAAAGGCTCAGTCGGCAGGATGGCCATGGACACCTGGAGGGTGTTCCTGGTGGCCCTGTTCGGGCTGCCACTGTCGGACGACATGGCTAGCATATTCCGGTCCTGCACGGGCCGCACAATGGGACCCAGCAGCTCATTCGTTGAGGCTTGGCTTATCTGCGGAAGGCGCGCCGGGAAGTCATTCATGATGGCTCTTATTGCGGTCTTCTTGGCGTGCTTCCGGTCTTACACGGATTACCTCGGCCCGGGCGAGCGAGGCACGATCATGGTCATTGCCGCAGACCGTAAGCAGGCTCGCGCTACGCTTCGTTTCATTGCCGGGCTCCTCGCGGTGCCGATGTTGAAGAAGCTGATCGAGCGAGAGACGGCCGAGTCCTTCGACCTGTCAAACCGGGTCACGATCGAGGTCGCGACGGCCAATTATCGCACTGTCCGGGGCTATACGATCGTTGCGGCACTCTGCGACGAAGTAGCCTTCTGGCCGTCCGAAGACAGCGCGACGCCCGATTACCAGATCCTGGACGCATTGCGCCCGGCCATGGCGACGATTCCGGGCGCGATGCTGATTTGCGCTAGCACGCCCTACGGAAGGCGCGGCGCGCTTTGGGACGCCTACAAGAGGTACTGGGGCAAGGATGATGCGCCAGTATTGGTCTGGAAAGCTGACACGCGCACGATGAATCCGGGCGTGCCGCAAGCGATCATCGACGCGGCGTTCGAGCGTGATCCTGCCGCAGCCGAGGCTGAATGGAACGCGGAGTTCCGCTCAGATGTCGAAGCCTTCATCTCGCGTGAAGTGGTCGACGCCGCCGTTGTGGATGGGCGCTTTGAGCTGCCGCCGGCGGCCGGGACTCGATATTTCGCTTTTGTTGATCCGAGCGGTGGCTCGCAGGACTCGATGACACTCGCGATCACGCATCGCGAGAAGGATGGGCGAGTCATCCTGGATTGCATCAGGGAGCGTCGGCCGCCCTTCAGCCCAGCCGACTGCGTCAGCGAGTTCGCTGCAATGATCAAATCCTATGGATGTCTGAGGGTCAGCGGCGATCGTTATGCCGGCGAGTGGCCACGCGAACGCTTCCGGGAAGGCGGTATTACGTACGAACCCTCCGAAAAACCAAAGAGCGATCTCTATCAAGCCGCGTTGCCGCTGCTCAACTCAGGCAAAGTGGAGTTGCTCGACAACTCGCGTCTCACCTCCCAGCTCACCGCGCTAGAGCGGCGCGTGGCTCGAGGAGGCAAGGACTCCATCGACCATCCACCGAAGGGGCGGGACGATGTCGCGAATGCTGTCGCCGGTGCGCTTGTATTGAGTTCGCAAGCTACGGGCATTGGTAAAATCCCCGCCGAAGCTCTGGCATATGCGCGGCGACAGCAATCGCCGAGAGCGTTCTTTTGAGAACTTACAAACCTAAGGGAATGAACAAACGAATCCATGAGCCGCATTATTGACTTCGCGTCCGCGCGCGGCTTGAACCATGATGACCATGCCAGCCAAGCGCCTCACGATCACCCCAATCAATAATGCACCACTGATCGCCCAAAATGCGAAGGCACCGACGTTTGGATCATGGGCTGCCACGCCGATGATTGCGCACAAGATAAACAGGGCGATCAGCCCGAAGAAGACCTTCAGCGCCTTCGGGAAGAGGATCGCTAAGACGACCAGAATAAGCAGGGCGATGATCACGTCAGTCTCCTGAAATGCAATGTGGCGGGGGAAGCTGGTGCCTCGAGGGCCATCCAAGCAGCGCCAGAGGAAGAGGTGAGGCTTATTGCTGATCTATAGCTAGGTCAATGACGGTCTTTTTCTTGAGATCGTAAATGCACGTAGCGGTTACGTGTGCGTAGGCGCCGAACCCGTTCTGCAGTTGCAGCATGCCGTCTATCAGAACGAGAACGCCAGTCTTTGGCGCATCACCGCCGACGCGGAACTTGCCGAACTTTTGGCAAAACCAGCCGCTGCACCATTTAGGGTCGCCATACCTCGCCTGCTCTGCGACCTGATCCTGGCAAGCATCAATCTGCGCCTCCGAGTTGTTATTTACAAGATCCGCGTTGTCTTTGCACTTGGTCCAGTCATCGTCGCAGGAGGCCGACTTGTTACCTGTGTCGTCATGAGAAGCTGCGGCCGGAGCCGGTGCAGGCGCAGGTGGCGCAGGCCACCGGCAGGCTGAGATCATTCGTGCATGCGGCAAGTCCGAGCGAGCACCTGTGGTTTAAGCTCTGACGCCTCGCGTTCCCTTCTTCGGAGCGGGCGAAACGTCACGTCAATCTCTTTGCGCGTGCACGAGATCGGCAAATCATCTAACCTTCGTCGAGGAATCATCGCGCAGCCCGGCGCGGGTTCGCTTTCAAAATCGCTGGACGAAACGGGTGGAACGTCGGCAATGACCGTCGCCCATGCACTTGATAGTGAAGAGAACCCATCTTGGGTCCTCGAATTGCCCGACGCCGACGAGATCGAGCCGCCGGTTGACACAAGTGCGCAAGAACTCCCGTTCGCCAAGCTCAGCTGGCAAAATTTCGAGCGTCTCTGCCTTCGGCTCGCTAGGATGGACGGCGACGCTGAATACTGCCGTCTGTACGGAACCGCCGGGCAGGAACAAGGCGGAATCGATGTTTACGTGCGGCGCCGATCCACGACAAAGTATGCGACTTGGCAAAGCAAACGGCACAAGTCATTTAGCCCAGGGCAGATCGAATCAGCAGTTACGGATTTTCTCGCCGGCGGTTGGGCCGCAAAGAGCGATCGCTTCGTTCTATGCGTCCAAGTAAGCCTGCGTTCGGCAGGCACCGCAGCGAAGATTGAAGAGTGCGCGCTTCGAATGCGTGAGAAGGGTATCGAGTTTTTGCCACTGGACGGCGAACAACTCTCGGACAGGTTGAAGCCGTTCCCGCAGATCGTTTACGACTTCTTCGGCGCTGCTTGGGTCGGGCGGTTCTGCGGCCGTGAAGCAGCCGAATCCGTTGCCAAGCGCCTTACGCCTGTGGAATTTCGCCGCCTGAAGGCCGACCTTCTTGCCTGCTACGCCTCACACTTCTCAACAGTGGACCCAGGCGTCCTTAGCTTGCTAACGCCACCCGGCGGCGGAAAACGGCAGGTTCAGTTAGCCGAGCGGTTTGTTAAGCCCGATTTGACTCACCAAGCCGATGTTATCGCTGATGAGCCTGTGCCCGTTGCGACACAGACTGCTCAGCAATTTGATCCAGCTTCTGGTCGTGAGGAGACATTGATCCCGACGACGCGTATCGAGGATCAGCCGCGTCAGGAAAATACGCGCGTTGTTCTTGAAAACTGGATCGGTAGCGCAAACCACGACATCGTCCTTGGGCTTGCGGGTGCCGGTAAGAGCACGCTTCTCCGCTTCATTGCACTCGACATGCTGTCGGAGAACCCGAAGCTTGTCGGTTGGCGACGACGCATGCCGGACTTCCTGCCGGCGTGGGTTTCCTTCGCCTTTTGGACCAAGCTCATCGCCGGCGACAAAGACCAATGCTCGCTCATTGCCGCGATTGAAGCTTGGTTCCGCCGGCAAGATGAACCTGACCTCGTATCGCTGGTGCGAAAGGCATATGACGACAAGCGCTTACTTCTGCTCGTCGATGGCCTCGATGAATGGGAGAACGAGACGGCGGCGAACACGGCGTTCAGTCTTCTTCAAGCTTTTACCGAACGGCACGCGGTCCCGGTCATAATGACGAGCCGGCCGCACGGCTTCCGGCTAATTACTGGTCTCGATGGTTCTTGGCGCATTTCCAAGATCGCGGCGTTCACGATAGATCAGCAAGTCGCGCTCGCGCAAACCTGGTTCGCTCATCTAAATACGACGGGGGAGGATGAGCAGCGTATCGCAAGCCGAAGTCTCGCTCAGGCTACAGCGTTCATAACCGAGCTGCAGCGCAGTGGACCCATGGCCCAACTAGCGGCGATCCCACTGCTGCTAACCGGCTTGATCGCATTGAAAATCGCACAGCTTGCGCTGCCCCGAAATCGGTTCTTGGCCTACGAAGCTCTTACGAAGCTTCTTCTCGATTTGCACCCGACCGCGCGCGATAAAGCGGCGCTCGCGGGCAATCCTCGCCACCCCTTGGATCTTCCGACACGCGAGACCGCTTTGGCCGCGCTTGCTTACGCAATCCATAGCGGCCAGGAAGGCGCATCGGCAGACTCGATAGAGATCGATCGAGCTGTCACGGTCGTGGGCCAATGTCTGATGCAGCGTGGCGGAATGTCGACAGGAGATGCGATGCAGGCAGCGCGCGGCATCTTGACCCCAGGCGAAGAGGACATCGGAATACTCGTGAAGAAATCGCCGCGCGAAGTGGGCTTTTTTCATCGAGTCTTTCAAGAGTTTCTATCGTCGAAGCATCTTGTCAGCATGGAGTTCGATCAACAGGTCGATCTTGTTGGCATCCGAGCGGCCGATCCCAAGTGGAGCGATGTAATTCTTTGTCTGCTTCATCAGCTGCAACGGCCTGCGGAGGTTGATCGTCTTCTTGCGAAGATCGAGAGCATCGACGGCGACGTCGCAACGTTCGCGATCCGCGACGTTCTCCTTGCCGAAGCAACGTTCGGAGAAGTTAAGAAATCCCCTCAGACTGCTAGTCGGTTGGCTGATAAAGCGTTTGAGCAGATCGAATTGGGCCGTTGGCCTTCCGTACGTCGCGCCCTAGCAGCGCATGCAGTTGACGGTCTATCCTCGCCGGTCTTGGGTCCGAAAGTATCCAGCAAATTGCGGCAATGGCTTCCGAGATGGCACAGCTATGGTCTGGCTGAGGCGTTCCTGGCGATCGGCGAATGGCCGGATGATCCCGGCATCCGGTCCACTCTTTGGCGCGGTCTCCATGACGAATATTTCGGTGCTGCCCAAGCGGCGGCGCGCAGCATTGCGAAACGTTTCGGGGGACACATCGAAATCGGTGAATCATTGTGCAAGCTGATCGCGGCGCCCCCTAGTGTCAGCACGGCCGCAGCGGCGATCGAGGCGCTGTCGCGTGGGTGGTCACAGCATTCCAAAATAGATGCCATTCTAAGTGCAGCGCGCGAGTCAGACAGCCGTCTCATTGCAATCGCCGCGATACGCGGACGCGTCACTCTGCGCAAGCACACTCCCGACGATTTTGCGCTTCTTGCTCAATTTGGCGAGTGCGACGATTTTGCCGTAGGCGGCCTTATCAACGAAGCGATGATCGCAGGTTGGGCCGGCGACGAGAGACTTAGGGCTTATGCGCTTGAGGAGACACCGGGCGAGAGCCGAAGAGTCGTCCGGCATCTCCGGCCCGACTTCGGATTGCTGATCAATGGATTTCCTGGCGACAGAGACGTTGCAACGATTGTTGCGTCCGATCTGGGTAATCAATACCCCCATTGCCTCTTCGAAAAAGAGGACCTGCGCTCTCTCGCCGTGCACTTTAAGAACAATCTGAGCATCGTTGCCGCGCTGGAGGCGTGGGTGACGAAATATCAATCGAACGATGCCTACACCCTCTCGCATGTAGCGAGGGTCGCGCCCACGCCGACTCTGAAGGCATCTCTCTTAAATTGCATAGAAGGGAACCATCTCGCCTTTTGGGCAGCATCCGCGCTTATCGATGTTTGGGGCGCGGCGGACCCAGAGGTTGAATCCACTTTGCGTGCCGCGGCTACTAAGCCGGTCGAGCAACGGCAAAACGTGGCGCATGTCTTGCCGTTCGTCATGACCGATAAAACCGAATGTCGGCGGCTTTTGCTGGAAATCGTCGCCGCAGACGGAAGAATACGAGCCGATTTTGCGTTGCACGGCCTTCGCAGTCTTGGAATCGACGCGTCCGATGGAGATGCGACCGATTGCGTGCTTGCGCGAGGCTACGACGAAGAGCGGTTTGTTGTCGAGAATGAGGCGAGTGAGGTTATTTCGACCTTTCATCGCGATCCGCGCGTTATCGACCTGGCCAAACGCCAGCTGCAACGCGTGTCCGGTGTGATCGGAACGGTTGCGACGGTGTTTGCCGATAACGCGGAGATGCGGCGATTGGTTCTGAATGCCGCAGCGCCGCTTGAATTGCACATGCGCCTATCCATTCTCGAGTTTTTATCGACGCGGGCCGCGCGCGATGTCGCGGATCGAGCGCTAATCTCCGCTGCTCGGCAGGAGGAAGCTGGCGAGATCATGATCAGCGCGTCGATCAAGCTGGCACAAAGCAACCGCGAGACGGATCAAGTCAGCGCAGACTATTTGGCCGAGACGCAGCGTGAGCTTGATGCAATAGGGCCGAGGATGGACTTCCGCCGGCAGGGAGCGATGGCCGCCCTCGCGGCGGTAAGACGACTGGACCTTGTGCCGCCGCCGGATCGATTTTCCGGCATCCACGGCATAGGCATGCACAAACATCGTGAGATGCTGCGGTTCGTGGCGACGGAATGGGCCTCCATCGTGGAGGGGCTTGGCGGCGAGGATGCAGCCCTATCGACGCTCGGCGTCGAGCGTAAGGACTTCTTCGAGGTATTCGGCAACGACGTAAATTCGTCGGGCGCTATAAGCGCGTTCGCTCTTGGCTTGATCGAAAACTCACCTAGTGGAGCGCCGGCCTCCGCGATTAGGCTCGCGGAGCGCGCCCGCCCCGGCAGTGGGTTTCTGCGGGAGTTGTGCTTGCGCAGCCTAAATTATAACGGGCGCACGAATTGGGACTCGTTTTCAACGGCCCTGACGGCCGGAGAGGTCCTCGGTCGTAATTTCGCGTCGGAGCAAGGTCTCGAAGATCAACTGATGAGTAACGTCGATGCAGATCCACGGGACCCAGGTTCGATCATAGCCTTGTGCGAAGGCTGGCCGGGTTCGGAACGCTTTCGCGCCACGCGCTCTCGGTTCCGCGGCAATCAGCTCCACATTCCCATTTCATTCAGGCTAACAACCGTGCTTGCCTCAGCCGACCGTTTTGTTGAGGCGTTAACGTGGGCTGCGGACAATTTGCAAGGCGAGCTATGGGAAAGCCTTCCGCACTGGGTGCCGTCGGTAATCCGCAGATTGAAAACCGATGACGAAGCTTGTGATCGGATGCGCGACATTATCTTTGCTCAACCCTCGCCGGGAGTGAAAGCGAGCTTCCCAAGGATATTGGCACGCGCGCGAACGCTTGACCATGATTTGCGGAACTGGTGTAGCGCGAAATGCGCGAAAGAGGAGGGCGTATTTGTCGGCGAGGTCGGCATGGATTTGATCGCAGGTCAGCGACGGTTGGTCGGTCAATCACTGTTCGATTTGTTGAGCAGCCGAGATATTTAAGCAATCTGACGGATCGTGGACACAGCGAGGGAGGTTACCAGAGCCTCCTTAACT
>Ga0116223_10000472_pt1 | contig 49435 bp, 45 predicted proteins | sample Sb_taG_3_FD_90092 | JGI IMG/M metagenome (GOLD analysis project Ga0116223, IMG submission 90092) | Peat soil microbial communities from Weissenstadt, Germany - Sb_50d_a_PC metaG | ecosystem: Environmental > Terrestrial > Soil > Wetlands > Peat | place: Germany: Weissenstadt | collected 2010-09-21 | reverse complement strand
TGGTGGTGCGGCAGCGCGGCCCCCGCTAGAGGAACCACGAGGGCTCCCGCATTGGGACTTTCGAGGCTCAATCGCAGGGCCTGGCAGCTGGCTGTCTACGCTTCGTGGCGTGGGTTGCCCCGCCGCCGCGCAAGACTCGCTTCCAGGTGCTGGCTAGGCTCTCCTGGGCGGGCTTGGCTACCCGCAGGGTTCCATCGAAAGGTTTCGAGTTACCTCATCCCCCTTTCCCAAGCTTACTTGGCGCAATCCTCTTCTCCTTCCTCGAGATGCCGACCTGCGTCGGCGAGGTGCGTCGCGTCATCCTCGACCAGCTCGGCAACCGCTACGGCCGGCGCTTCGACACGCACTGGGACTTCGTCCGCTACGCCCAGGAGCAGGGGCTGAACCTCGACTTCACCACGCCGCCGAAGCGCCCCGACCGCAAGCTGCCGCCGCTGTTCCCGGAGTGAGTCCGCCCGCTGTCAACGGCTCAGCCGTCACCAGCACACCTCGGGGAAGGCCGCTCACGCCGAGCCGCGCGGGGCGCGCAACTTCCGCGCCGGTGTCGCCCCGTTGGTGCCGTTCGCCTCCTTCGCCGCGTTGGCCTTCGCCCGCCGCGCCGCCCAGCGGTCGAAGTCCTCGGGAGACATGATGCCGAAGTTGTCGAGTTGCAGCCGTACACCGATGAGCGACAGCGGATCGACGAATTGGTCGGGCGGATCATCGGACAGGGTGATGCTCGACCGGGAAGACGAATGCTTGCAGATCCGCACGGTGTTGCCCCCCAGCGGATTTGTGCCGAGCCAGCCGCAATCGTAGCCCAACCGCTTGAGCAACTTCCAGAGGTCGGCGTACCGCGCCGTTTTCGTAAAGCGGGCATAGCGAATCGGCTCACTCATGATGCACCCCTCCAATTTGGCTCTGGATCGCGGCCTTCGCCGCCGCGAACCGACGGACGGCCGCCTCATCCAGGACGTTCGCGACGGGGATGTGAACCGTCACCGTCTGCCCCGCCCCGAAGTTACCTTGCGACGCGGCGAAGTGAGCTTGCACGTACAGCCAGTAGCCCACGTCCGCCCGAGCGTCGTACACGACCAGGATGACCGGGAAGGTTCTCCGCATCCAACCGACCAGATCGACCCTCTCGATGCGACAGACAACCGCCGACCCGTCCGCCGTCCGCTTCAGGTGGTCCGTCGCTTTCAACTGGAAGGAGACGAAGTCGTCTTCCGGCACCCCATGCGCATTGTACGTCGTCATGGCCAGGTCGAGGCCGTAGTCGTGGACGACGCGCTGGGCCGTGAACCCGACGCGCAGGATCGGCCCTTCGACGTGGTGGACGCTCAGGTCGGCGATGAGGTGCTCGCGGGTCCGCCTCTTCCCCGGTCGTTTGGGCCGTTTCCTTGGCATGTTCTCCTCCCGCGGCTCACCGCCCGCCGATCCGTCGGCCGCCTGGCGCATCTTACCGCCTCTCGGGCGCGGCCGCCATTCCGAAGAGCAGGGGTTGAACCTCGACTTCACCACCCCGCCGAAACGACCCGACCGGAAACTGCCGCCGCTGTTCCAGGAGTGAGGCCGTTTGCCACTCCTCCGGTCGTCATCACAAGGGCTGCGGCCCTGGTGCCGGGTTGCATGGCCAGGCGACGGCGACTAGCATGAGGGGAGTCATGCGCCTCGCCTCAGCGAACCGGGAGACCGCGTCATGCCTGTAGAAGCGACACTGGAGGAGCGTCTGGCCACCGTCGAGCAGGCCGTTCGCGACCTCCAGCGACTGATGACCGTCAGGACGCCGTCCCCGAGCTGGCTCGAGCGCCTCACGGGGTCGATGAAGGACGAGCCGGCTTTCGCGGAAGTGCTCGAATACGGAAGGGCGATCCGTCAGGCCGACCGCCCTCCCGAGGATGACGAGCCGTGAAGTTCCTCCTGGACACGGACCACATCAGCATCTTGCAAAGGCAGTCGGGACCGGAATTCGCCGCACTCTCGGCGCGCATAGCCCAGCAACAACCTTCGGATCTGGCGTTGTGTATCGTCAGCTTCCACGAGCAAGTTTTGGGCTGCCAGACCTATCTCAGCCGCGCCCGCAGAGCGGCCGATGTCGTCCGGGGCTACGGCATGCTCGACCGCGTGCTGGACGCCTTCGCCGCCGCCGAGGTGCTGCCGTTCGACGCGGCAGCGGCGGCGGTCTTCGACGGGCTCCTGGCGCAGCGCATGCGACTGGCGACGATGGACCTGCGCATTGCGGCAATCGCGCTGTCTCGGGGGTTGATCCTGTTGACCCGGAACGTGCGTGACTTCGGGAGGGTCCCCGGTCTCGTCACCGAAGATTGGACGGTGTGAGGCGATCCCCCGCAGGAACCTGTTCTCGGCCGCCAACCTGCTCAAGATGCCGACCTGCGTCGCCGAGGTGCGTCGCGTCATCCTCGACCAGCTCGGCAACCGCTACGGCCGGCGCTTCGACACGCACTGGGACTTCGTCCGCTACGCCCAGCAGCACGGGCTGAACCTCGACTTCACCACGCCGCCGAAGCGCCCCGACCGGAAGCCGCCGCCGTTGTTCGAGGGAGTCGTTTCGTTTAGCGGCCGCCCTCGGGGCGGCGCGTCGGCCGACGCGCCGCCCCGAGGGCGGCCGCTAAACAGTGGACGAATGCGCGCCGACATGTCATGATTGCCCTCGTCGCGCCGCTCCGAGGGCGGCCGCTAAACAACCGGAAGTCGAATGGCGTGAGTATACAGCCTCATAGCAGCTCGGTCGTCGAGTCCGCGGTTATTGTCTATGTGGCGAGTTTGGGGCGGCCTTCGGTGCGACATTCGGATCGATGCGCGACAGGGCGATGCCGGCAGCCTCGCGGACCCTGGCGTCGCGGTCGCGCTGCGCCGCCTGGAGCGCGGGGATGGCGTCCTTGGCTTGTTCGCCAAACGACCCAAGCCCGATGGCCGCGCTGCAGCGGACGTCGCCCGCCTTGTCCTTGAGGGCTTCGATCAGCGCCGGAACGATCTGTGCCGCGTCCCCCTTTCGCTGCGGCAAGAGGCGAACCGCTATAAGCCGGTCTCGCTCTTGGGACCCCTTCAGATCTTCGAGCAACTGAGCGGTCGATTTCTCCCTGGCGCAGCCGCCGCACGCCAGCAAGCAAAGCAACAGAAGAAAACATGTCCGCACGCGCATAGCTCACGTCCCCCGTCTTCAAAGCGGTCGGCGGTCAGCGGTTGTTTGGCTGAACGCTGACCGCCGATTGCTTGGATCACCAATCGTCGGCCACTTCGCCGCCGGCTATGGTACCCAGGGCTTGATAAGTGTTGGGGTTGATGCTGGTGGTGAGGAAATGCACCGAGCCGTCGCCGAACAGGAAGTTGGCTCCCCCCGGCGTGTGCATGCTGTAAAACGTATCGGGGTCGAAGATCGGGAAGTCGGCGCTGGGCAGGTGCGTGGCGTTGCAGTGGGCGAGGACCAGGGCTTCGCCCCAGTCCGCATTGTCGTAGGGGGGGCCGGGAGGGGGAGAGTAGGGGGCGGGGGGGATGTTCGCCATCCAGGCGGGGCACCTTCCTCCCGTCACGGCGCCGGTCCAGGTGCTGGGGGAATGGTTGCCGGAGCGCTCGCCGACGAAGATGGTGTTGCTCAGACCATCGGTGACGTTGGCGATTCTGTTCTGGCTGTTGCGATAAAACAGGCCGTCGCCGGACGTGCCGAGTCCGCCGGACAGGCCGTCGGCGCCGCCGCCCAGGGCCCCCCCGCCGGCGTTGTTGAAGCATTCCTCCCAGCCGTTGCAGCCGACGTAGTTACTGTGCGCCACCGTGGCGATGGGGTTGGTGAAGCTACTGTCGTAGACGGGGAAGGCCTGCTGGTAAGGATCCGAGGGACACTGGTAGATCGTAAGTGGCTGCTGGGAGATTTGCGCGTTTGCTCCGATCCCCACCCCCTGCTTGAAATTGATCCGGCTGTAAACGTTGTCCTGTTCGAGGAAGGGCAGCACGAAGGACGCCCAGCCCCAGCCCGGCCCCACGTCGTTGTCGGGGGTGCTGGCGGGGTTCGTGTTGCCATCGACGTAGCCGGGTGGGAACTGCTGGTTGGCGTCGTGATACAAGTGCAGAGCCAGGCCGATCTGCTTGAGGTTGTTGGTGCATCGGGTACGTGCGGCCGCCTCGCGTACCTTCTGCACGGCCGGCACCAGCAAGCCGATCAGGACAGCAATGATGGCGATGACCACCATCAGTTCGATCAGGGTAAAGCCAGATCGCGACGGACGTTTCATGGTCGGCTGCCTCCAGAGGTATTACTTTGGCTTACGCCTGGGGACAGCTTAATGGGGCAGCCAGGTCGTGGCAAGAGAAAATATAACAAAATAATACGACGGACATGCACCGCTGGCCCGGGACCGGCGTCTGGCCCGTGCTCCGTACATTCGCGCGGGCGCCCACCCGGTAAGGCCGGCGGTCCTGCGTCCGCCGTGGCGCTTGACAAGTCAGGAGTGATCCACTATTTTACTAACTGTTGAAGTTACGAAGGTGAGCTGGGCGATGAAGCACGCGCATCCCGGGCCGACTGTCGCGATGACGAGTTCCGCGTCTTCGGAGCGGGCCGCGCAACTGTTCCGCGCCATGGGAGATGGCGGCCGGCTGCGCATCCTGGAGCTGCTGGCGGGTAAGGAGTTATGCGTCACGCAGATCGTGGCCGCGTTCGGCGACAAGTTCTCGACCGTATCGCAGCGGCTCCGCATCCTCCGCGGCGAGGGGCTGATCGTCCGCCGGCGGGAAGGTACGCACATCTATTACGCCCTGGCAGATCGGCACGTTGCCGACCTGATCCACAACGCGCTGGCGCACGCCGCGGAACTGGAGGCGGGGCCGGCCAAGGAGTCCTGAAAGTAGGAGGTTGACGATGGCTACACACCACGAAGGGCACACGCACCAGCACGGGCCCGGCTGCGGGCACACCGGCGTCGTCCACGAAGGGCACGTCGATTACCTGCACGACGGCCACCTGCACCACGTGAACGGCGGCAAGGTCGAGGAGCACCAGCTCGCGGTCAACGGCACCAACCCCGCCGGCTGCACGCCGAAGCACAGCTGCGGCGGTCACGACAAGGCGCACAAGCACGGGGCCAACTGCGGCCACGCCTCGGTCCCACACGGCGACCACGTCGATTATCTCGTCGGCGGCCACCTGCACCACCCGCACGGCGACCACTGCGACGACCACGGGCCGGTGAGTCTCGCCTGAAGCAGCACAACCATCAACCGAAAACGAGCCCGGGGAGCCCCCGCTGAAGCGGCGCCTCCCCGAGCTCGTCTCGCTTCCGCCACCCACCACTCTCTTCTCCAGCGCCCACGCCCAGGTCTGAGCCATTCTGCCGCGCCAACCCGCACGACCTTCAGGCGAGCCGCTTGGCCCGGGTGCGCCGCTTTTCGCAAAAAAAAAATTCTCCCCCGCTGGCCACGCCGAGGCTGAGGTGATAGTCTTGGCTAAGCACTTGATTTAGCCAAGACTAATCACGTTAAATAGTCGCGGCTAATTCAGTGTTGAGGAGGATAATTCATGAGCCGGAATCGCTCTCCCCGCATCGCCTTCACCCTGATCGAGCTGCTGGTGGTCATTGCCATCATCGCCGTGCTGATCGGCCTGCTCCTGCCCGCCGTGCAGAAGGTCCGGGAAGCCGCCGCCCGGGCCCAGTGCGCCAACAACCTCAAGCAGGTCGGCCTGGCCCTGCACAACTACGAGGGTGACAAGAAGGCGTTCCCGCAAGCGTACAAGACCCTGCCGATCCCCGACCCGACGGCACCCTCCGGCACGGGCACCTATGGGGCGGGGGCGTTTGTCCTGATCCTTCCCTACATCGAGCAGGACAACGTCTATCGGCAGATCGACGTGACGAAGGCAGCGCTGAGTGCGGTCAACATGCCGCCCGCCAACCCGGCCTATTCGACCTCCATCAATACCTTCCTGTGTCCGTCCGCGCCGGGGAACCCCACCATCGATTACTCGGCTGAGTTGGCCAACAGCTTCAACAACTTCGGGATTTCCGTCACGCCTGCGCCCGGCCTGATCTTCGGGCGGACCGACTACGCCCCTGATGCCGGGATGTCCGCGAACATCCCGGGCATCAGCATCAATGCCGGCGCTTCGATCATTTGCCAACCCCCTGACGGCCCGGTGCGCGCCGGAACCGTCCGCGACGGCTTGTCGAACACGATCCTGGTCGTCGAGGACGCGGGGCGCCCGGGGTGGTACGGAAGCAGGGGGGCCGCTTCTGGGCGGGCCATTGGCGGCTACGCGCCGGCCCTGGGCAGCTACCTGGGCGGCGACAACGGCCCGGCACCGCAAGGCGGGGGCGCCTGGGCCGACCCGTTGAACTACATCGCCACCAACGGCGGCGACCCGAGCGGGTCCGGCATCGCCGCCGGCGGGGGGTTCATGGGAATCCCGGCAGCGCCGTGGTCCTGCGCCAACGGTTGCACCAACGACAGCGAAATCTTCGCCTTCCACACCGGAGGGAGCAACGTCGTGTTCGGAGACGGGTCGGTGCGTTTCGTCAGGAACGGACTCACCATGAACCAGATGCAGGCGCTGCTCAGTCGGGCCGGGGGCGAAGTGATCTCGTTCGACTACTGACGCCGTGGGTCGCCGAAGACGTCAACGTGGCGGCCTTCGGGCCGGCCCGGCCCGAAGGCCACGAGCAAGCCTGTCCCTATTCAGGAGGTATGTGAGCGTGAGTAAGGTCGTCTTCAGCCTGACGGCGGCGCTGGCGCTGGCCTGCGCCTCCTGCGGCAACAAGAACAAAATCTACCCGGTTTCGGGTAAAGTGGCGTACAACGGCGCCCCGGCGTCGGGCGCGGCCGTCTTCTTTTATCGTCACGGCGCCGACCCCATGAACGAGCACATGGTCATGGGCCTCGTCCAGGAGGACGGGTCATTTGAACTCGTCTGCGGCTCCCTGGGCAAGGGCGCGCCTCCCGGCGAATACGACGTCGTGATCGAGTGGAAGCAGGTTTCCGGCCAGAGCAAGGGCCGTCCCCAGCATGGGCCCGACAAGCTCAAAGGCCGCTATGCCGACCCCAAACATCCCCTGTTGCACGCTACGGTCGAGGCGAAAGCCACTCAGCTGGACCCCTTTGAGTTAACGGACGCGGGGCCGGCCCAGAAACGGTGACTGCCTCTGACAGAGAATCACGGAGCGCGAGCCGGCGCGTGCTCCAGGTAGTCCAGCACCGCCCGCGGGTCGCCGTGGGGGCCACGGGTAGTTCGCCTTGCAATTTTTCCTCCGCCTCCTTACCGTGTGCCCCGTTCGAGGCGAGGCGGCGCGCCAGGAAGCGTGCGCCGCCTGGGGGCCGACCCAATGCTCCCGGCCTCGGGCGCGGAACGACCCAAAGGAGGGGCGGCCGGCTCCCCGCCGGCCCCGCAACCGGCACCCCCCGGTAGATTTCCCGTCACCAATCCAGCAAGGATGCCCGCATGGCCCGGGAAGGCTTCGCGGCGCTGCTCTGCGCCACCGTCCTCGTTACGTCCCTGATCCCGTCCGCGGCCGCCCAAGCGCAGCCCGACAGCGCCGTGACCACCGCCCTAGCGGTGCAGCAAGCGCTGAAGGCGGGCCGCGAATCGCTGGCCGCCGGGCAGTACGGCACCGCCGTCCACCAGCTCGAACAGCAGCTCTCGAAGATCAACGGCAACCACGAGTACCTCACCTGCCTGCGCGATGCCTACCGCGGCTACGTCAAGGAGCTGCGCCAGGCCGGCCGCGGCGACGAGTCGCAGAAGTACCTGCGCCGCCTGGAAATCCTCGACCCCGGCGCCCGCCTCGACTTCGGCGACGCCCTCCCCATCGCGGCCGCCCCCGTGCCGCCGCCGGTCAAGCCGCCCGAGCCCCCGGCTGCCCCGCCCGTCCCGGCAAAGTTGGCGGCGGCCACGTCGCCCCCCGTCGCGGGGGTCCCGGCCGACGGCGGGCCGAAGACGCCCCTGCTCGTCCGCGGCAACCGGCCGGACGATCCGTTCCAGCCGAGCAACAGCCGGGTGAACCCGGCTGCCGCCCTGGCGGCAAATGCTTACAAAGCGTATCTTGAGAAAGACTATCGAAGCGCCTGGCGCCTCTATGAGCAGGCGCACGCGGCCGACCCGGTGAGCGTCGCCGGCCGGCACGACGAGTGGGCCTACTGCAAGCTGGTCGCGGTCAAGGACCAGTTCGCCTCGGCCGACGCCTCCACCCTGTTTCGCCTGGAGGCCGAGGTCAAGGAGGCCATCGCCCTGTCGCCGAAGGTGGCCTCGCTCGGCAAAGAGTACCTCGCCGGCATCCAGTCGCGCCGCGACGGCGGCGGGGCGGTCGTGCGCCACCTCGAACAGCGCGTCGGCGGGTGGTCGGTGGCCGAGAGCGACAACTTCCGCATCTTCCATAAAGAGAACCGCGAATTGGCGGAAAAGGTGGCGCGGGTGGCGGAGCGGACCCGGCGCGACATGGGCCGCAAGTGGTTCGACAAGGACGACGAGTGGAAGCTGCGCTGCGACCTCTACCTGCACCCCACCGCGAGCGACTACAGCCGCACCACCGGCAAGCCGCCCACCTGGACGGCGCACTCGACCATCAACCTCGAGGCCGGCCGCGTGGTGCTGCGGCGCATCGACCTGCGCGGCGACGACCCCGACCTGCTGACCGCCTCACTGCCGCACGAGGCCACGCACACCGTCCTCGCCGGCCACTTCGGCACGCACCACGTCCCCCGCTGGGCCGACGAGGGCATGGCCCTGCTCAGCGAGCCGAGCGACAAGCTGGACGTCTACCGGCGCAAATTGGCGCAGGCGCGGGAGGACCGGCTCCTCCTGCCCGTCCGCGACCTGATGGCGATGGACGATTACCCCGAGCCGGGACGGGCCTTCGCCTTCTACCTGCAGAGCGTGTCGCTGACCGATTACCTCGTCAAGCAGCCGGGCGGGTCGCAGGCCTTCACGCGCTTCGTCAACGAGGCGCTGAAGAGCAGCTATGAAGCGGCCCTGCAGAAGACCTACGGCCTGGACATGGCCACACTGGAGCAGCGCTGGCGGACGGCGGCGTTCGGCGACGCTGCTACGCAGGCAGCGTTTCGCGGCGCAAACCGCTGACGGCGGCGGCGACGGCGGCCAGCGCTTCCGCGTGAGGGAGGCGGCCGCCATCGCCCCGCCGGACCGTGCCGGTCGCGCAGTCGCAAACGATCGCCGTCCGCGGCCAGGCGCCGGTCTGGCGATGCAGCGCGACCGCCGCAAGCACAAGGCCCAGCGGCCACTCCCGCGACTTCGAGCGGCGCCGCTTCGCCGGACGATCGCCGGACGTGAAGGCCAGCAGGTGGCGCCCGCCGTCCGTGTCCTCCCACAGACACTCGATCAGCCCCCGGACCGCCGCGCCCTCCGGCACGTCGAGGAGGAACTCCACGTCGCGCAGGAGGCTCCGCGCCCGGGCCAACTCGGCTCGCACCTCGGGATCGGCGATCCTGTCGAGCGCCCCTCCCGGATCAGGCCAGTCCCAGCCGCCCGCCCGCTGCCACTCGCGCCGGTCGGAGCCGTCCTCGGTGTCGAACTGCGGGGCCACGTCCTCGGGGCGCAGCGGTCGTTTGCCGCGCCGCTCGAGCCAACCCTCGATCTCGGCGACGGTGAACAGGCGTTTGCCCGACAGCCGTACCGGCACCGGGGCCATCGCGCCGTCGTTGAGCCGCGGGCGTCCCGCGAGCACTGCCGAAGCGCTCGCGGGGCGCTCGCCGCTAATCGTCACTTTCGTCCCGTCAATCACGCGGACGCGCGGCACTTCCGCGGCGGGGACGTCGTTGGCAAGACAGCCCCCGCTGCGCAGGTCGAAGCGCTCGGCCAGCGCCAGCATCCACGCCGTTTCCGGGGCGAACGAGTCGGACAGGGACGCCGAGAGGACGAGGTAGTCCTGGGCGCGGGTGCAGGCGACGTAGAGGGTGCGCAGGTCCTCCTGCCATTCCTCGATCGCCTCGCGCGTCTTCCACAGGCGCGAGGCGAAGTCGGGGAACGGCAGCGGCTCCTCGTCGGCGGGCGGCCGCACCACGCAGCCCAGCCGGGTGTCCCAGTGGGCCGCCGGCTGATGCGCCCCCCCGGCCCGCGCCGCCAGGTCGGGCACGAAGACGACCGGGAACTCCAGCCCCTTCGCCTGGTGAATGGTCATGAGGCGCACCACGTCGGCGTTCTCCGGCTGCGTCGCCGCCTGCTCCTCGCGCGGCTGGCTGCTCACCAGGTCGCCGAGCCGGCCGATGAATTCCGCCAGGCCGAACAGACCCGTGCGGTCGAAGGCGCGGGCCATCTCCTGCAATTTCCAGAGGTTCGCCAACTTGCGGTCGCCAAGGTGCTCGAATTGCATGGCCGCGTCGTAACCCGAGTCGGCGAACACCGCGCCGAGCAGGCGGGCGATGGGAAGGCGGTCCTTGAGGGCGTGCCAGCGGTCGAGGTGGCGACGGGCGCGGGCGGCGGCGGGGCGCTGGTCCTCGGGCAGCTGCTCGTGGAGCGCGTCGTCGTGCAGTCCGGCCCAGGGACCGTCGCGGTGCCGGGCCAGCAGGAAGAGCGCCTCGTCGCTGAGACAGCAGAACGGCGAGCGCAGCGTGCCGGCGAGGCTCACCTCGTCTTGTGGGTTTTCCAGGGTGCGGAGTAAATTGAGGAGGTCGTAAATCTCTTGCTGGGCGAAGAAGGCCCGGCCGCCGACGAGGTAGTAGTCGAGCCCGTGCCGCCGCAGGGCCGCCTCGTAGAGGGCCACGTTGCTCATCGAGCGGAACAGCAGCACCACGTCGCCGGGCCGCACGGGTCGCAAGCGCCGTTGGGCGCCCTCCCCCTCCACCACCAGCGATTCGCCGCCCGCCATCGCGGCGATGCGGCGGGCGATGGCGTCGGCCTCGCGCTTGCGGGCCTCGGTGACGTTGTCCTTGTCGGCGCGCGCCGACCAGAGGAACTCGACGCACGGCCCCGGGTTGGCCTGGGCATGGTGCGGGCGCAGCGGCTCGTAATCGGGGATGTGCCGGACGAACAGGGCGTTGACGAAGTGGAGGACCGCCGGCTGGCTGCGGAAGTTCAGCGTCAGCCCCAGGCGGCCGTCGTGCGGCATGCTCTGGCGCAGCCGTTGGAAGAGCGAGGCGTCGGCCCCGCGAAATCGATAAATCGACTGCTTGTAGTCGCCGACTCCGAAGAGCTTGCCCGCGGTCAGGCCGCCGCCGCAGAGGTGCTCCACCACCTCCATCTGCACCGGGTCGGTGTCTTGCAATTCGTCCACGAGTAGGTAGCGGTAGCGGCGCTGCAGCGCCTCGCGCACCTCGGCCTGGTCGCGCAGCAGGTCGCGGGCCATCAGCAGCAGGTCGGCGAAATCGACGACGCCGGCCCGGCGCTTGCGGCGCCGGTACGCCGTTACGGCCTCTGCCGCCACTCTCAGAAAGCGCTGTCCCGCCGCCGCGGCCGCCGCCACGTCCTCCGGCGCCTCCGTGAACAGGGCCAGCTTCTCGCCGAGGTCGCCGCGGAAGTCCTCGAACGCCTTCTTGACCGCCTCGTAATCCGCCTCGGTCTTCCACGCCTTTCCCCGCTCCTTGCCGACCTTCGCGGCCTCCGTCAACTCGGCGACGGCGGCGGCGAGGTCGGCGGCGTCGGCCAGGCGCGGCGTCTCGTCCAGGAGCCGCCGGACGTTGGTCCGCGTCTGGGGGCCGACGCATTCCGTCGTCCGCAGCAGCCACAGGCAGCGGGCGATGCGCGGGGCCGCCGTCACCAGGTAGGCGACGTAGCGCGGCAGCAACGCGCAGCGCTCGTCCTCGACCCAGCGGCGGGCGACCTCTTCGGGGGGGCGCTGCAACCACGCCTGCCAGGCCGGCTCGTCGGCGGCGCTGACGAGGTTCTCGACGGCGGCCACGGTCGGCCGCCAGCCGTACAGGAAGATCAGCTCGCGCAGGTCGTCGCCGGCGACGCTCTGGGATGTCAGCAATTCCTGCAGGGCGTCGGCGTGGGCCTCGGCCCGGAGGTTGGCGGCCATCACCTCGTCGAGGACGTCGAACAGCGGGTCGATGCCGGCCTCGACGGCGTGCTGGCGCAGCAGCGTCCCGCAGAAGGCGTGAATGGTGCTGATTTGCGCCGTCTCCAGGGCGCGCAGGTGCCGGGCCCAACGCTCGACGTTCTCCTCGCCGTGGGCGGCGCGCAGCTCGTCGAGCACGGCCTTGCGGATGCGCTGGCGCATCTGCCGGGCCGCGCGGTCGGTGAAGGTGATGGCGACGACCTGCCCGACCTCGGCCCCTTCGCGCAGGTGGGACAGGTAGCGCTCGGTCAGGACGTGCGTCTTGCCGCAGCCGGCGCCGGAGGACAGGACGATCGACACCTCGCGGCGCGTGACGGCGGCGTCCTGCTGTGGTGTGAGCAAGGGGCTCCCTCCCCGTAGCGTCAGCTAACATCTTCGCCAGTTAGTTCCCCGTATAGCCGCTCCCCTTCATCGGTGAGGTTGTAGCGGGCCTTGCCGGTGGAATGCATCAGGTCTAGCCTAATTCGTTCGTGCGTGATTCGCTCACCATCGGCTACGAGATGAACTTGGCTCCCATCGTCGGGTTTACCCATGAGTATCAGCAGGTCTTTCTGCTCTTGGGTCAGCTTCACCGTTTATCACTGTGCCCGTCGGTGCCGGATCGATAAGGGGACACCTCATCGGAGCGGCAGATAGCGTACCTGGCCTTCCCACTCGTCGTCCAAGCTGCACTCGGCCAACAGCACGATCTCTTCGATCGCGACCCCGATCGGCACATGCCGCCCGACCTCAAAGACTCCGGGCATCGGCTTTCCCTCGCGTACACGGTCATACGCATAACGGGTCATCGTCGCCACGTCGTGTGTCAGCAGAACGCGGCCGGACTGGGCCGCCCACTCGAGGATGGTCGGGTCATCCACCGCGGACAACCCCGCGTCCTGAACGCGCAGAATGTCTACCGCCGGATTGCGGCGACGGACGCCCCGCACGATATCATTGTTGAAGTTCTCATCCGCAGCAAGCCGCAGCATGGGCCATCACTCCTGGCGGCGCCGAGCCAGAAGGCGGGCCCGAACCCCGGCCGGGTCAAAGCGCGCCTCGTTCTCCCGACGAACGGCCTCGGCGAGGCGCTGGCGGTCGCGCAGGTAGGTTTCGACCTCCTCTGGGTGGCTGAGGGCGTAGCCGATGACCGAATACACCGCGGCTAGTCGAAGGGAGGGATACTGCTCCACGATTCCCTCCGGCGTCATTCCCTCGCGGAAGGCCGCGACCACGGTATCGAGGGTCACGCGACTGGAGCCGACGCGCATCACGCCATCGGCATCTTTGGTCAGAGGTACAAGATCGGCAAGCGACATAAGGTCACCTCCTCCAACAGTTGCCCTTCCAATAGTTTACTCTTGGAGCGACACGATGGCGAGCGCACAAGGCCGAGCGCGCCGCCGAGAGCGACGGCTACACGGTCGGCAGCGGCAGTTCCCACTTCTTCCCGACCCCCCGCCCCTGGGCGATGCGACAGACCTGCGAATAGGGGCACGTTTCCGTACAGGTGTCCGAGCGCGGCTCCAGCGGAAAATCGCCGGCGCGGATGTGCTTCACGAGGTCAGTGACCAGACCCTCCAGCAAGCGAGACACCTTCGCCCACTCGTCGGCGCTCTTGAACCAGCCGTGGTGTTTGCGGTCGCCGGGCAGCACGACCTTCGGGCCGGTGTCGGTGACGAGCCAGTACGCCAACCCCAGCGGCCGTGCCTCCTGTCCCGCCAGAAGCACGCGCTCCACGGCCAGGGCGTAGAGCGTCAGTTGGAGGCGCTGGAACGATTTCAGACTCGCGGCGGAGTAATTGGACGAGCGGCCGGTCTTGTAATCGACGATCCAGAAGAAGGTGCCGGCGTCCGTCTGGGCCACGTCCACGCGGTCGATGCGGCCGCCGAGCCGGACCTCGATGCCGTCGCCGGCGATGACCAGCGGCGGCGACGGCTCCTCCCCCTCGGCGGGAGTCGTGCCGAAGCCCTCCTCCAGGTACAGCGGCCGCGGCACCACCTTCAGCTCGGCCCACGTCGCGACGAAGTTCTCCCAGTCGGTGCGGTAGTGGGCGGCCTTGCGCTGCAAGCGCCGCCCCTCGATCTGCCACAGCGCCTCGGCTGCGCGGCTGGCGTGGCCCGAGTGGCTCTTCACCTCTGTGTCAAGTTGTTCGCGGATTAGCCGGTCCACGTCGGCCGTCGGGCCGTGGATGCCGTGGTCCTTCAGGTAGCGGTGCAGCCACGCCAGTGTGCGGTGAAAGACGAGGCCGCGGTCGCTGCCCTCGACGTCCTCCCCGGGCTCCTCCAGCGGCTCCAGGTGCAGCACGTCTTCGAGTAAAAAGCGAAACGGACAGGCGATATACGTCTCCAGGGCCGTCGGGCTGATGACCTTCTCGCCGCCGAAGCGCTCGCGCAGCTCGGCCAGGACGCCGGCGTGGCGCAGCAGGCCGTCGTAGGGGTTGTGCTCGTCGGTGCGGAAACGATGGTCCGCCACCAGCGCCGCCGAGCGCAGGTTGGCGGCCAGGTCGCGCGACAACCCCGTAGGGAGGCGCCGCCCCGCCGCCAGCGCCGTCGCCGCGTGGACCCGGTACTCCGCGGGCGACAGCGGCTCGTCGCGGTCGAAGCCTTCGATGAGCATGCGCTTGCGGCGGACGGGGACGGCACCCGGCTCGAAGCAGTCGAGCAGCGCCGCCAGGAACGAGCTGGGCAAGAGCCCCTGCCCTTTCTCGTCCACCGCGGGATAGCTGAGGACCAGCCGCCGCCGCGCCCGCGTGACGACGCCGTAGAAGAGCAGCATCTCGTCGGGCATCCGGTCGCCGACGCCGCGGACGTCGAGGCCGGCCGTCTTGAGCGATTGCCGCTCCTGCTCATCGAAGATCGGCTCTGCGGGGGTCAGGCGCGGGAAGCCGCGCTCGCCGAGGCCGAGGACGAAGACGTGGTCGGCCGACACGCCGCGCGCGATCTCCGCGGACAGGAAGCGCACGCGCCCCGGCCCGCGCGGCGCCCGCGCCAGCCCCGCCTCGGCCGCCAGCGTCCCGAGCAGCCGGTGGAAGTGAGCGCGGTCGATGGTGGGGGCCGCACCGTGCCGCCGGCGTTCCAGCCGCTCCCAGGCGGCCAATTCGTCCCAGAAGCACTGTAGCGCCGCGGCGTCGCGCTCGTCGCCGGCCGCGGCCGGGGCGATGCCCAGGTCGTCCGCGAAGCGGCGCACCCAATCGAGGTGCCGGTCGAGGGGCGCCCGGCCGGGGGCCGCGTCCCAGGCGGCGAAGAAGCGGCGCAGGAACGGCCGGCACTGCACCGCCCAATTGTGGATCCGAACGCGGCGCGAAGCCTCGGCCTGCTCATCGGGCGGAGCGGGGGAGGGGTCGTCGGCCCACTTATCGACGGCCCGCAGGTACGCCTCGCGATGGCGCGACTGGCCCAGCAGCCGCAGCAGCGCCTCCGCACGCTGGGCCACGTCGGGCGTCTCCTGCGTCTCGGGCCAATCGGGTCGGAAATAGCCGCTGCGCAGGAGGGCGGTCACGGCGGCAAACGGCCAGCCGTCCTCGGGGACACGCAGGGCGCGCAGCAGCGCCGCCACGGCCGGGTTGCGCGCCAGCGGCTCCGCCCCCTCCACGTCGAGTGGGACGCCGTACTCGGCGAAGACCTCGCGCACCAGGTCGGCGTAGGGGACTAACTCGCGGGCAATCAGCAGGACCTCGTCGGCCGGCGTCCCCTGGAGGAGCAGCGCCTTGACCTCGCGCGCCACCAACCGCACCTCGCCGAGCATCCCCGGCGCCTCAAGCAGCAGCAGGCCGTCGGCGTCGGAGCTGCGGACAATGGATTGCAAGGGGCGGAACAGTTGCCGCGCGACGTGGGCGAGGCCGGCCACGTTCGCGCTCCCCTTCGGGTCGCGGCTAAACTCGATCAGCGGTGCAAGATGGGCAAATCGTTCCACGATGGCGCGCGGCCGGGCGAACAGTTCCGCCCGTTCGTCACCCTCCTCGCCGGGCAGCGCCAGCCAGAGTTCCTCGACCCATTCGCACAGCCCAAGGAGGATTTCCATCTGCGTCCGCGTGAAATCGCTGAAGCCGGCCACGAAGACGGCGCGGACGTTCTCGAACGGCCGGCGCAGGCCGCGCCCCAGCAGGTCGCGCGCGTACCACAGGCGGCCTTCGAGGTCGAAGAGGTGCAGCCGCTGCAGTTGCTGCTGGTAGCGGGCGTAAAGGCGTGTACACTGCCGGTCCTTGTGACTGATGGCGCGGCCAGCGATCGTCCTGGCGACGTGCCGGCCGCGGTAGCCGCGGCGGTAGGCGGCCCGGGCCAGCTGCGCCGGCCACACCTCGGCGCGCTTCAGCTCGGCGAGAAGTGCGAAAATCCCTTCCGTGAAGCCGTGCGTGTCGGCGACGCGCTCGAAGTGCGACAACTCCTTCCGCCGATGCAACTCGGCGACGAGGTCGGCGGCGATCAGGCGACGCTGCACGTCCGAGAGCGGCCGCGCCGCCGGGTCGTTCGCGCGGATGATCTCCTCGGCGAAGTCCTGAAAAGTGAAGAGGCGCGGGGCGAAGAGACAGGGGCCGTCGAGGAGCGATTCGCGCACCGCCTCGACGGCGCGATGGGTCGGACCGAGCCACAGGGCCGCGCCGAGGTTGGCCGCAGCGGCGCGGTAGCGCTCCAGGAGTCGGGCCGTATGGCCCGAGCCGGCGGGGCCGCAGAGGATGTGGACGGTGGCGCTCATCACCACGCGATTGTCCACATTCCGGCCAACGGGGCTATATCACTTTTGTGCGAAGGCGAACGCGGACCACATTGCGCTTGCCGACGCGCACGATCAGCCCGTCGGTGACGGTGAGGGTCGCCTTCGGGTCGCTCACCTTATGCCGCTCCTCGCCGATGGTGACGCCGCCGCCCTCCACCGCGCGCCGCGCCTCGTTGTTGCTCTTGGCCAGCCCCACCAGCGATAGGAGCCGCACGATGCCGATCGTCCCATCACTCAGGTCGATAGCGGAGATTTCTCTCTCTTGAATGTCTTTCGGGTCTTGCCCTCTCGAGAAGCGCTGGACCCACTCGTTGCACGCGGCGGCCGCCGCCGCGACACCGTGGTAGAAGCGGACAATGTCCTTCCCGAGCGTCTTCTTCGCCTCCATCGGGTGCGTCTGCTCCGGGTCGGTTAGTCGCGCGATCTCCTCCGCCGTCCGGTCGGTCAGGAGCGTAAACCACTCCGGCATGAGGTGATCGGGGATGCTCATCGTCTTGTCGAACTGCCCGGTCTCTCCGCCGGGCGGGTCGCCGACGCCGATGTAGTTGCCGAGGCTCTTGCCCATGCGCCGCTCGCCGTCCAGCCCGCGCAGGATCGGGTTCGTGACGCAGATTTGCGGCGCCTGTCCCGCGGCGGTCTGCAACTGCCGCCCGATCATCAGGTTGAAGAGCTGCTCGCTGCCGCCGAGTTCCACGTCGGCCCGGATCTCGACGCTGTCGTGCCCCTGCATGAGCGGGTAGAGACACTCGCTCAGGTAGATCGGCGTCCCCTCCTTGTAACGCTTGGTGAACTCATCGCGTTCGAGCATCCGCAGCACGGTAATCTTGCCCATGAGGCGCATCACGTCGAGGAAGCTAAACTTGCTGAACCACTCGCCGTTGTAGCGCACCTCGGCCGTGTCGATGTTGATGATCTTGCTGACCTGGCGCAGGTAATCCTGGGCATTCTTTTCGACCTGCTCCTGGGTCAGGCTGGCGCGGGTCTGGTCGCGGCCACTCGGGTCGCCCACGAGGGCGGTGTAATTGCCGATAATGACTACCGCCTGATGGCCCATCTCCTGGAACAATCGTAGTTTGCGCAGCGGGACGGTGTGGCCGAGATGCACGTCGATGCCGGTCGGGTCGATGCCGTACTTGACCCGCAGCGGCTTGCCGGTGGCGAGCTTCTTGCGCAGCTCGTCCTCGGGGACGACCTGCTCGGCGCCGCGGCGGATCAGGGCGAGTTGTTCATCGACGGGTTTCACGGCACCCCCTCCCAGCGCTCGGAATGTCACCCGCACAGAGGCGGGGTGGATTGTTGGGTATAGACCCGGTGTTGACAACGGTAATATACGGCGTATATACTATGGATGGAGGTTCGGCCGAGGGGCTGCCTTTTGGGGTGGCTCCAAAGGCGTTACCTCCTTTTTTCATTTCTCCACTCAACCAGGGCTGTACGGATTCGGAACGAACGCAATTCCGAAGCTGTTGAACACATGTCCTTCTCGATAACCTTGTCCCTTCCACTGCAAGTTGAACAGATGGCCCAGGGACTCAGCCTGGACCTCCGGCCGAACGGGACCGTCCATCCCCTGGGTCGGCAGGCGAAAGGCGTGATTCACGCAGTAGATGCACACGTCCGCAACCTGAACCGGGTAGGTCATGTCCGATGAGACGAAGAACGGCGAAGGCACGATGCGTGACGTGCGATATCGCCCCGGTTGCGTTAAGGTGAAGTACCGCTCCAGACGCCGAACGAACCGCCGGTCTTCAGATTGATCGGTCTGGTCCATGACCAGCAGACCCGTCTGATTCTGCTCCTCGAGAAAGTAGAAGAATCGCTCCAGCAGGAAAACGTAATCCTTACGCAGGTATTCCTCTGCCTCGAAAGTCGGCGGTTTTTCGACCGAGCAAGGAATCGCCACGGCGAACACACGCGCTTCGTGGGTGCGAAGCGTCTCGAAGATGCCCCGCACCATTTCGAGACAGGCCTGACCGTAGGCAGTGAACTCCAACCGCGTTGGCGGCTGTTTCTGCACGCCCTTATTGAGGAATCCCACGGCGTGCTTGCGTCGGGCGAGGTCATCGAGGGGCGGCTCCTGGCTCGCCCACTTGAAGCGATTCTTGTCAAGAAGCCGATGCCCTTTGATCTCGGATTTGTAGTGGTGCAAGGAGTCCCCGAAGCAAGCCTCTTCCAATCGTTTTATATCGCGGATGAATGGCCAAAGGCGCTCGGCTCGTAAAGCGACACCGCCACGAACCTCGTAGGGAGCATTCTTGTGGTCGTGTCCACTTTCGTCGAGAAACAGAAGGACACTCATCCTGCGGCCTCGCGAACGGCAGGGGAAGCATCATGGTCACGAGTACATCTGAAACCGCCCTACCGCGGGGAAGGCATTGGCGTGATGCACGATCACCGGCTCGGCGCGGTCGGGCGGCCAGCTAATGGCCAGGACGTCGAAACGGGCGGAGTGGTTCAGCAGGCGGTGCTTCTGTAAGAAGTGCAGCGCCAGTTGCGTCAGCCGGCGCTGCTTGGCATCGTTGACCGAGGCGGCGGCCACGGCCGGGTCGGCGCCCTCGGTCGAGCGCACCTCGACGAAGACGACGCAGACCCCGTCCACGGCCACCAGGTCCAGTTCGCCGTGGGGACAGCTGTAGTTGCGGGCGACGATGCGGTAGCCCAGGCGGCGCAGAAAGCGCTCGGCGGCGCGCTCGGAGCGGCTGCCGAACCAGCGCCGCCACCACGGCTTGCGCGGGGATTCGCCGGCCATGTCGCACCCCGACAAATGGTTTAGCCGCCGCCCTCGGGGCGGCGCTCTCGCAGAGCGCCGCCCCGAGGGCGGCGGCTAAACGGGGAATCCGGAACTAGCTCGAAGCCTGGCCCGGCGTCGCCGCCGGGGCCGCGCCGCCCTTGGCGCCCTTGCCGTCGGCCCCGGCCTTCTTGCGCTCGCGGAGGCGGGTCGCCTTGCCGACGCGGTCGCGCAGGTAATACAGCTTGGCTCGGCGGACGCGGCCGGTGCGCTTCACCTCGACGCGAGCGATGCGCGGCGAGTGCAGCGGAAAGATACGCTCCACGCCTTCACCCTGCACGATGCGCCGCACCGTGAACATCGAGCGCCCTCCTTCGCCGCGACGGGAGATGACGACGCCCTCGTAATGCTGGACGCGCTCTTTCTGCCCTTCCAGGATGCGCAGGTGAACGATCACCGTGTCGCCGATCTGGAACTCCTCAATGTGCCGTGTTAGTTCCTTCTCGACCTCGTTGCCCTGCTTGTCCTTCTCCTTCACCTTGTACTTGACGATCGACTCGATCTGCAGACCCTCGATCAGGGTCACGTATTTGTTCTTCATGTTCGCTGTCCTTTCGTGCCGGGCTGCGCGCCTCGGACTGCTCGCGGCGCCACCGGGCGATGGCCGGGTGGTTGCCGCTGAGCAGGACGTCGGGCACGGCCATGCCGCGGAATTCGCGGGGGCGCGTGTATTGCGGGTATTCCAGCCGCCCGGCCTCGCTGTGCGATTCCTCGGTGACGCTCTGGGGGTCGCCGAGCACGCCGGGCACGTATCGGATTACAGTATCGATCACGACCATCGCCGGCACCTCGCCGCCGTTGCAGACGAAGTCGCCGACGCTGATCTCGCGCGGCCGCAGCCCCAGCCGGATGCGCTCGTCGAAGCCCTCGTACCGGCCGCACAACAGCAGCAGCCGCTTGTGCCCCGCCAACTCCCGGACGACTGACTGCGTCAGTCGTCCGCCGGCGGGCGTCAGCAGGATGACTTCTCCGGGGTCGGCGGCCAGGGGGCGGACGGCCTCGATGCAGGCGTAAACCGGCTCGGGCATGATGACCATGCCGGGGCCGCCGCCGAAGGGGCGGTCATCGACGCTCTTGTGCTTCCCCGAAGCCCAGTCGCGGATGTTCCACAGATGGATTTCCACCAGGCCGTTCTGAATCGCGAGCTTGAGCAGGCTCTGCGTCAGGTAGCCCGAGAAGATCTCGGGGAACAGGCTCAACACATCGAAGCGCATCGGGCTCGTGCCGCTTGCGGCTTAGCGTTCGCGTCACGCCGTCGGCGCGGGCGCTTCGGGCGCCGCGGCCGGCTGGGCGGCCTGGTCCTCGAACTTCTTCATGTACTTCTTCAGAAACACCTGGACGTTCTCCGACGGCTGGGCGCCGACAGACATCCAGTACTTGATGCGGGCCGGGTTGAGCTTGACGCGCTCGTCGGTGATCTTCACCTGCGGGTCGTAGGAGCCCAGCTCCTCGAGGACCCGGCCGTCGCGCGGCTGGCGCGAGTCGATGGCCACGATGCGGAAGTATTGGCGGTGCTTCCGCCCCATCATCTTCATGCGGATACGGACTGCCACAATTGATCTCCGATTGCAGATTGAAGATTGTAGATTGCAGATTCCCAGATCGCAAATCTGCAATCTGCAATCTGCAATCTGCAATTCCCTTACCTTTTCTTCTTCTTCTTTCGTTCCTTGGCTCGTTCCTTGGGGCTCTTGCGGTGGCCGGTGCCGATCTTCTGCTTGGGCAAGCCGCCGCCCGGCGCGAACGCCCCCGCCTTGCCCAGGCCGGTCATCATCTTCACCCGGTCGAGGATGCTCATGTTGGCCATCTGCCGCATGATCACCCGTACCTGCTCGAACTGCCCCAGGAACTGCTTGACCTCGTGCGGCTCCGTCCCGCTGCCGGCCGCGATGCGCCGCCGCCGGTTGATGTCGATCACATCGGGATCGCGCCGCTCCTCCTTCGTCATCGAGTCGATCATGCCGCGCAGGCGCGTGATCGCCGCCTCCGGGTCCTCTCCCTCGGGAATCATCTGCGCGAAGCCGCCCGGCAGCGCCTTGATCATGTCGCCCATCGGGCCCATCTTCGCCAGCATGTCGAACTGCTTGCGGAAGTCGTCCAGGGTGAAGTCGCCCTTGGCCAGCTTCTCCTGCTGCTTCTGCAATTCCTCGGCGCTTATGTCCTGCTGGGCACGGCGGACCTTATCGACGATGCTCAGGATGTCGCCCTGGCCGAGGATGCGCTGGGCCATGCCCTCCGGGCGAAACGCCTCCAGCCGGTCGAGCTTCTCGCCGACGCCGATGAACTTGATCGGGACCTTGGTCACTTCCTTGATCGACAGGGCGGCGCCGCCGCGGGCGTCGCCGTCCATCTTGGTGAGGATGACGCCGTCCAGCTCCAGGGCGTCGTTGAACGCCTTGGCGCTGTTGACCGCGTCCTGGCCGGTCATGGCGTCGCAGACCAGGTAAACCTGGCGCGGCTTGGCAACGCGGTCGATCTGCCGCAACTCGTCCATCGGCATTTCGGCGATGTGCAGCCGGCCGGCGGTGTCGAGGATGATGGTGTCGGCGAGGGTGTTCTTGGCGTAATCGACGGCACGGCGGCAGACGTCCACCGGGCTGGCCGGCGGCGCCTCGCTGTAGACGGGGACGTTGATCTGTTGGCCGAGCACCTTCAGCTGGTCGATGGCGGCGGGGCGCTGCATGTCGGCGGCGACCAGCAGCGGCTTGCGGTTCATGTCGCGCAGGTTCAGCGCCAGCTTGCCGGCGGTCGTCGTCTTGCCGCTGCCCTGCAAGCCGCAGAGCATGATGACGGTCGGCCCCTCCTTGGCGAAGTGGAAGCTGTGGTCCACCGGACCCATGAGGTTGACCAACTCGTCGTAGACGATGCGGATGATCTGCTCGCTGGGGTCGATGGTGCGAAGGACTTCCTGGCCGAGCGAGCGCTGCGTGACCCGGTTGACGAACTCGTCGGCGACGGTGTAGTTGACGTCGCCGTCGAGCAGGGCCTTGCGCACCTCCTGGAGGCCGTCGCGGACGTTGGCCTCGCTCAGTCGGCCGCGGCCGCGCAGCTTCTTAAAGGCTTCGCCGAGGCTTCGCTGAATGCCTTCAAACATGGATCGTGTCCCCGGCCGCCGACGCAACGAGGAATGGGCGCAGCCCGTCACGGCCGCCCCTCCGCGCGGCGGTAAACCGTAGATTATAGGGCGAGGCGGCCCTTCCTGCAACGGGACAAGAAGTGAAGGCGATCTCGGCCGCTTGCGGCTGAGCGTTCGCGCAACCCCGGTGAAGCGAACGCTCAGCCGCAAGCGCCTTTACCGCCGCCCGATGCGCTCCTTGCCGACCCACGGCCGCAGCGCCTCGGGGATGACCACCGAGCCGTCGGCCTGCTGGTAGTTCTCCAGGAGGGCGAGGATGGCCCGCGTACAGGCGACGGCGGTGCCGTTGAGGGTGTGGACGAAGCGCGTCCCCTTCTGCCCGGCCGACTTGTAGCGGATGCCGAGGCGGCGCGACTGGAAGTCGGTACAGTTCGACGTGCTCGTCACCTCGCCGTATTCGCCGCCCTGGCCGCGGCCCGGCATCCACGCTTCGAGATCGTACTTGCGGTAAGCCGGACCGCCCAGGTCGCCTGTGCAGGTGTCGATGACGTGATAGGGCAGGCCGAGTCCCCGGAAGATGTCTTCCTCGATGGCCAGCAGCTCCCGGTGGATCGCCTCGCTTTGCTCAGGGAGGCAGAAGGCGAACATCTCGACTTTCGTGAACTGGTGGACGCGGTACAACCCGCGCGTGTCGCGGCCGGGGGCGCCGGCCTCGGTGCGGAAGCAGTGCGACAGGCCGGCGTACTTCTGCGGCAATTGCTTCTCGTCGAGGACCTTGTCGCGGTGCATGCCCCCCAGGGTGATCTCCGCCGTGGCGATCAGGCAAAGGTCGGTATCGGCGATGGTGTAGACCTGGCGCGTCTCCGGATTCGGGTCGCGCGGGATGAAGCCGATCCCTTCCAGCACCTCGACGCGCGCCAGGTCCGGCGTGATGACCGGCGTGTAGCCGGCGCGGATTAGCGCCTGCATCGCGTACTGGACCAGGGCCAATTCCAGCAGTGCCGCCTCGTTTTTCAGGAAGTAGAATTTCTGCCCTGTCACCGAGGCGCCGGCCTCGAAGTCCACCAGGTCGAGCGCCTCGGCCAGGGCGACGTGGTCCTTGGCGGGGAAGTCGAACCGGCGCGGCTCGCCCCAGGTCGTAATGACCTTGTTGGCGGTCGGGTCGGTGCTGACCGGGGCGTCGGGGTGCGTCATGTTCGGGACGGTCAGCAGCGATGCCTTCAGGTCGGCCTCGACGGCCTTGACCTTCGTCTCCAGGCCGGCGACCTCCTCGCGCAGTCTGCGTCCCTCGGCGATCAACTCCTGCTTCTTCGCGGGGTCCTTCTCCTTGCCCGTCGATTTGGCGATCTCGTTAGCGCGCTGCTGCTTGACCTGCGCCTCCTGGACGAGGCGCTTGCGTTCGTCGTCGAGGTGGACGACGCGCTCCGGGTCGGCCTTGACGCCGCGGTTACGGCAGTTGGCCTTCACGGCCTCCAGGTTCTCGCGGATGAAGTGGACGTCGAGCATGGTGCAACCGCAATAGGAGTTGAGCGGCCGCCCTCGGGGCGGCGCAGATTCATCGTTTCGCGAATCGATAAATCGAGGGCGGCGGCCCAACGAGGACACGTTCACGCCGGGACGGTTCGCGTTACGGCCGCTTCCCCAGCGGCAGGTACGGCACGTCGGTCTTGCCGACGAAGACCTGCTCCGGCCGGAAGATGCGGTTGTTCTTCAGCTGCTCCAGCCAGTGCGCCAGCCAGCCGGCGACGCGGGCGATCGCAAAAATCGGCGTGAACAGGTCGGTCGGAATGCCCAGCGACTGGTAGACGATGCCCGAATAGAAATCGACGTTGGGGTAAATGCCCTTCGGTCCCAGGATGCCGGCCGCGACGCGCTCCAGTTCCATCGCCAGCTCGTACTTGGCCGGGCGGCTGCTCTCGGCGAAGGCGTTCTCGGCCAGCTCCTGCAACACCGTGGCCCGCGGGTCTTTGACCTTGTAGACGCGGTGGCCCAGGCCCATGATCTTCTTCTTGGTGGCGACGGCGTGCTCCAGCCACGGCCGCACGTTGCCGAGCGAGCCGATCTCGTCGAGCATGTCCAGCACTTCCTCGTTGGCGCCGCCGTGCAGCGGGCCGGTCAGGGTGCCGATGGCCGAACTGATGACCGTGTACGGGTTGGCCAGGGTCGAGCCGGTGACGCGGGCGCTGAACGTCGAGGCGTTCATGGTGTGCTCGGCGTGCAGGATCAGGCAGGCGTCGAGCACCCTGGCCTGGGCCGGCGACGGCTCGCGCTCGAAGAGCATCCAGTAGAAGTTGGCGGCGTGGCCCAGGTCGTCGCGCGGGTTGATCGGGTGGTCGCCGTTGCGCATGCGGTGGAAGCCGGCGACGAGGGTCGGCAGCTTGGCGAGCAGGCGGACGACCGAGTCCCAGTTGCTCTGGGCGTTGCTGACATCGCGCGACGGGTAGAACATGCCCATGGCGGCCACCCCGGCCTGGAGGGCGTCCATCGGGTGGCCGGTCTCCGGCAGGCACTTGATGAGGTCTTCGAGCTTGTACTTGATGCGGCGGTGGTGCCGCAGGCGGTCGTCGAAGTCGGCCAACTCGCGCTGCGACGGTAGGTCCCCCTTGAGCAGCAGCCAGGCCGTCTCCTCGAACGAGCTTTCCCGGGCCAGCGTCTCGACGGCGACGCCGCGGTACTCCAGCCGCGCCCGCTTGCCGTCGATGTAGCTGATGGCCGACTCGGCGCACGGCACGTCCGCCAGGCCCGGACGAAACTCCAGCTCACTCATGGGTATGTTCCACCTCTGCGTTCCGCCGCCGCCTTCGCTTGATCGTTTCGCGAACCGATAAAGCGAAGGCGGCCGCTAAACGGCTTCCAGGCCGACCAACCGGAACACGTCGCGCCACACCACGCGGCCGTTGCCGCGCTGCGCCGCCACCAGGTGACGGAAGGGGGTCGCCAGGCGGGCGTTCTCGAGCGGGTCCAGGCCGAGGGCGGCGCCCAGGGAGAGGATCGCGGTGCCCATGTCCCGGGTGCCCATCCAGTCGGCGCTGTCCAGCGGATAAGCCTCGATCAACGTGCCGGCGGAGCGGGTCCCGGCGGGGCAGACGAAGATACCTTCCGCCAGCATCGGCAGGAATACGTCTTGAGAATATTCAGCGGCGTAGCGCGCGGCCAGTACCCGCGGGTCGTCGTCGGAGCGGGCCAGCTGCTTCATCTCCGGCGAGTTGATGACGATGGCGTCCAGCGACTGCCCCCGCAGGATCGGCGTGCGCGGGATGGCCACGATGCGGGCGCCGCGCTCGCGCGCCAGGCCGATCAGGGCCAGCGACTCGGCGCCGATGCTCCCCAGGCCGTGGTCGGCCAGGATGACGACGTCCACCTTCGCCGGGCAGTGGCCGCGGAACTCGCCGACCAGTTCCTCGCGCGCCCCACCGCCCAGCGGCCGGTCGTAGTCGATGCGCAGGGTCAGCGCCGTCTCGGTGCCGCGCTTCTCGTAGATCCAATCCTTGCGGGGGGTCGGCCAGCCGCGCTCGGTGATCAGGTAGTCGGCGAACGGCTGGCGGTCGAGGAGGTTTTCGAGCTGGCGGCCGGGCAGGTCGGAGCCGATGATGCCGAACAGGGCCACGTCGGCGCCGAGGCGCGCCAGCGTCAGGGCGATGTTGGCCGCCCCACCGATGCTCTCGTGCGCCGTCGCCTCGCGCAGAGTGGGGACGAGCGTCTCCGGGTGACGGCCGCCCGGCACTCCCTCAATGGCCGTGTCGAGGATCATGTCGCCGACGACCGCCACCGACACGCGGCGCGCTTGCAGACGCTCGTGGACGTCGCGCACCAACTTCTGGACGTCTTGCGGCCTGGACATGGGTTGCCCTCCCTGGCACCTATTATGGCAAGTCGGCGGTGGAAGAGCAAACGGCGCGGCCGCTTGCGGCTTAGCGCAAGGCGTCGATGAAGACGACGTGAAGTTCGCCGGGGCCGTGGACGCCGGTGACGAGGCGCAGCTCGATGTCGCCGGTCTTGCTCGGCCCGGTGATGAGCGACAGGCACGACGGCATCCCTCGGCTTGCCGTTTCGCCCTGAAGCGCCGCGAATAGGTCGAACAGGTCGGGCAAGAGCTGGTTGTGATCGGCGACGGCGACGTGGACCGGCGGCAGCAGGCTCAGGGAGCGCGGCTCCTGCGGCCTGGCGAGGACCGCCAGGGAGCCGGTTTCGGCGACGAGGTGATCGACGCCGCTGATGCCGACGTCGGCGGCGAAAAGGGTGTCGCGCTCGCCGCCTGGAGGAAGGGCGTCGGCCGTCGCGACCTCGACGCCGGCGGCGCGGAGCCGCTCCGGCAGGCCGAGCCGGTCGATGACGCGGCCGCGGCCGACGAGGGCGCGCCGCGCCGCCTTCGCCGACACCAGGTCGAGCACCTTCGCCACGGCGGCGGCGTCATCGGCGACGACGTGCAGTACGCCGCCGGCGGCGCTCAACTCGTCGCGGAAGCGGGCGACGGGATCGGGTCCGGCGCCCTGGTAGCCGGCGGTGCCGCGTTCGGGGAGCGGCGGGGCGCCGCCGGCGCGGTTGCCCTCGCTGACGGCCTGACGAACGCGCTGAAGGCAGGCATCGCGCCCCGAACTCATGCCGATTGCTCCATTCCGCGATTCTCTTTGTTGTTGACGACGGGCCTTTTGAAGCCGTAGGATAACGGGCCGCCGGACTCAACTCCCTCTGAATTCATGAGTAGCAGCCGATGGACACCTCGGCGAGCGGCCTGGTTCAGAACGGTGCGGTTTCGGGTGGCGCGGCCGTAGGTCAGGCTTTCCAGCCTGACTCGCTTCTTGTCAGGCTGGAAAGCCTGACCTACGGCGCCAAGTGTTACCCCGGCTTGAACCATGCCTACGAAACCGCAATTCGCTTGCTTTTCGGTTCCGCTCCTCCTCGCGCCGGATTATCCTCGCGGAATGAGGAAGTTGCCGGCCCGCGGCTGGGAACTACCCCTTCAGAGACGACTCACCAGGAGGCCAGGCGAATGGCCGACGTACAACTGGGCGTGGTGCTGCGCCACGTCCGCAAACTGATCGGCGTGCCGGCGCCCGCGGAACGGGCCGACGGCCAGCTCCTCGACCGCTTCGTCGGCGGGCGCGACGAGGCGGCCTTCGAGGCGCTGCTGGCCCGCCACGGCCCGCTCGTCCTGGGCGTCTGCCGCCGCCTGCTCGCCGACGACGCGGACGCCGCCGACGCCTTCCAGGCGACCTTCCTGGTGCTGGTGCGCCGGGCCGGCTCGGTACGCCGCTCGGCCTCGCTGGGCCCCTGGTTGTACGGCGTCGCCTACCGCGTCGCCCTGAAGATGCGGCGGGCCGCCGCGCGCCGCCGCGCTCACGAGGGACGGGCCGCGATGACCAGCCGCACGGACTTCACGACGGAGCCGGCCGCGGACGACCTGCGGCCGCTGCTGGACGAGGAACTGAACCGCCTGCCGGAAAAGTACCGGGCGCCGCTGGTCGCGTGCTACCTCGAAGGCCGCACCCACGCCGAGGCCGCCGGGCAACTGGGCTGGCCGACCGGCTCGGTGGCCAAGCGGCTGGCGCGCGGCCTGGAGCTGCTGCGCGGTCGGCTGGCGCGGCGCGGCCTGGCGCTGTCCGCCGCCGGGCTGGCGGCCCTTCTGCGGGGCGAGGCATCCGCCGTGCCGGTGGCGCTGGCCCAGGCGACCCTGCGCGCCGCGGCACTGGCCGCGGCGGGAAAGGCCCTGACGGGGGTAGTATCCGCCCACGTCATTTCCACGGTGGAGGGGACAATGCGCGACCTGCTCGTGACCCGTCTGAAGTTCCTGGCCCTGCTGGCCCTCGGGTTGTGCGCCGTCGGCGCCGGGGTCGGCACCCTGGGTGGGGCGCCACCCGCGCCGGAGGCGCCGGCCGCCGCGCCGGAGGGCCCCAAGCCGAAGCCGAAGCTCGACGCCGATGGCGAGCCGCTGCCCGACGGCGCCCTCGCCCGCCTGGGCAGCCTGCGCCTGCGCCACGGCAGCCCGGTGACGAGCGTCGCTTACTCGCCGGACGGCAAGTTGCTGGCCACCGGGAGTTGGGACAATTACGCCCGCATCTGGGACCCCGCCACCGGACGACTCGTCCGCGACATCCTGCCGAGGGACGGCTGGGTCTGGGCCGTCGCCTTCTCGCCCGACGGCAAGTTGCTGGCCACCGCCGGCGACCATCGCGGCAAGAAGGTGCGCCTGTGGGACGTGGCGACCGGGAAACTCGTCCGCACCTTTGAGGGGCACGGCGAGCAGATCCGCGGCCTCAGCTACGCCCCGGACGGCAAGACGATTGCATCGGCCTCGTTCGACGGCACCGTGCGCCTCTGGGACGCGGCGACGGGCAAGGAGCTGCGCCAGATCATGGCCGGGGAGGTGCCCACCCTGCGCTCGGTCGCCTTCTCCCCCGACGGCAAGACGCTGGCCACGACGGACACCAGCGATACCGTGCGTCTCTGGGAGGCCGAGACGGGCAAGGGGGCGGGCAACCTCAGTGCCGGGCAGCGCGGGGTGGTGTCGGCCGCCTGGTCGAAGGACGGCAAGCAGATCGTCGCGGGCTCCGAGGACGGCACTGTGTACGTCTGGGACGTGGCCAGCGCCAAGGAGCTGCACCACGTTCGCGGCCGGGAGATGCCGGCCCTGAGCGTCGCCTTCGCGCCGGACGGCAAGACGTTCGCCGCCGGCTACGGCGATTGGCAGGACGGCCGCCGCGATCTGAAGGCCGGGGGCGTCGTCCTCTGGGACGCGGACTCGGGGAAAACGGTGCGCCGGCTGGAAGACTATACCGCCCCCGTTCAGGGGATCGCCTTCGCCCCGGACGGCAAGGCGCTGGCCGCCGTGACGCTCAACAGCGGCGTGCTGCTCTGGGACCCGACGACCGGCAAGCCGCTCGCCGCTAGCGCGGGCCACCAGGCCGGCGCCAAGGCAGTGGCGTTTGCCGCCGGGCGCGCCCTGCTCACGGCCGGCTACGACCGCACCGTGCGCCAGTGGGACCTCGGCATGTACGAGCCCCGCGCCTGGGTCGAGGGCAAGCACGAGCCGCGCCTGGTGCTCGGCGGCGGAGAGGTCGCCCCGGGAGCGATGGCGGTGTCGCGCGACGGCCGGCAACTCGCCTGGGGCGGGGCAGACGGCACGATGCGCCTGTGCGATGCGGCCACGGGCAAGGAGGAGCGCCGCTTCGAGGGACACACCGGGCACGTCTGGTCGGTGGCCTTCTCGCCGCACGGCAAGACGCTGGCCTCGGGGGGGATGGACAGGACCATCCGCCTCTGGGATACGGCCACGGGCAAGGAATTGCGAAAGCTGGAGGGGCATGCCAACTGGGTGCTGGCGCTGGCCTTCGCCCCCTCGGGCCGGCTGCTCGCCTCGGGATCGCTCGACAAGACGGTGCGCCTGTGGGACGTGACCTCCGGCAAGGAGTTGCGGAAACTGGATGGGCACCTGCAAGAGGTCTCCGTCGTCACCTTCTCGCCGGACGGCCGGACGCTGGCCTCGGCGAGTCGCGACGACAGCGTGCGCTTGTGGGAAGTGGCGACGGGCCAGGTGCGCTGGCGCTTCGGCACGGCGAGGATGGGCCGCGCGGCGGTGGCGTTCTCGCCGGACGGCCGGCTGCTGCTGACCGCCAACTCGGACCAGGAGCGCGGCCTCCGCCTGTGGGACCTGGCGAGCGGCAAGGAGTTGTGCAAGGTGTGGGGGCACCGCGGTTTCGTTCACGCCGTGGCCTTCGCGGCCGACGGCAAGACGGCGGCCTCGGCCAGCGACGATTCGACCGCCCTGCTCTGGGACGTGGCGAGCTTGCGCGGCCCCACGGCCCGACCCGCCCCCCCGAGCGGCGTCGAGTTGGAGACGCTGTGGACCGACCTGATGGGGGCCGACGCCGTCCGGTCCTACGCGGCGCGCGGCACCCTGGCCGGCGCGCCGGAGCAAGCCCTGCCGTTGCTGAAGGGGATCCTGCGGCCGGTCCCTGCCGTGGACGCGGAGCGAGTGCGGCGGCTCATCCGGGAACTGGACGACGACGATTTCAATACGCGCGAGCGGGCCACCGCGGAGTTAGAGAAGATCGCCGGAGTCGTGGACGCCGACCTGCGCAAGGCGCTGGAGGGCACGCCTTCCGCCGAGATGCGCGAGCGCTTGAAGAAGGTGCTCGACGCCGAGGGGCGCGGCCCCTCGCCGGAGGCGCTGCGCCAGGAGCGAGCGCTGGAGGTGCTGGAGGCCATGATCGGCACGCCGGAGGCGAAGAAGCTGCTGCAGGAACTGGCGAAGGGGGCGCCGCAGGCGGGACTGACGCGCGCGGCCCGGGCGGCGCTCGACCGGCTGGCGGAGCGCTGAGCGGCCGCTTGCGGCTGTCAATTGCGCGATTGCACCTCGGGTAGTGGCTGTATCGACCGCGGCCCCCTCCGGCAGCGCGGGGTGCGGCCGAGGGGGGGGAATCTCCTCACCGGCACCCCGTCTTCTCTCCGAAGCACATCCTAGAGCGGAAGCCTGGAATCCGCCAAGCCGCAAGCGGCTTTCGCAACCGACTGGTAGTGGAAGTCTCGACAGCAAGGACGCACCCATGATCGAAGGCATCATCGTCAGCAACACCGGGCTCAACGCCAGCCAGAGCCTGCTGGACACGGCGGGCAACAACCTCGCCAACATCAACACGGACGGCTTCAAGGCCAACCGGGTGCTGTTTCAAGACCTCTTCTACGTCACCCTCCAGGCCCCCGCAGCGATCGCTCCGGCGGGCACCCAACTCGGCCTCGGCGTCAGGCTTTCCAGCACCGACAAGTTGTTCACCGAAGGAACGCTGATCAACACCGGCCGCTCGCTGGACGTCGCCATCGTCGGCAACGGCTTCTTCCAGGTCACCCTCCCGGGCGGCAGCACCGCCTACACGCGCAACGGGTCGTTCCAGATCGACCCGACCGGCAGACTGGTGACGACCGACGGGTTCCTCGTCCAACCACCGATCATCGTGCCGACCAATTTCACCGCGATCAGCTTCGCGCCGAACGGCGTCGTGTCGGTTACCACGCCCAGTTCCATAGTGTTCCAGCCGGTCGGTCAGTTGACCCTGACTCTCTTCGCCAACCCACCCGGCCTCATCGGCCAGGGGAGCAACCTGTTCCTCGCCTCCGGCGCCTCCGGGCGGCCGGTGACCGCGATCCCCGGCCAAGGGGGGGCCGGCACCCTGCAGCAGGGGTTTCTCGAAGGGTCCAACGTCAACCCCGCCACGGAGCTGACGAATCTCCTGATCGCCCAGCAAACCTTCGTGGCCAATTCCCAGGTGATCGTCGCCGCCAGTGAGATGCTGTCCGACACCGTGGGCCTCATCCCCTGATCCGTGCGGCCCTTGCCCCGGTCCTACTGCGGCACGCGGGCGTCGGGGGGCAGCGTGAGCTGCGTCCCCTCGGGGATCGGCACCTCCGGGCGCCACCCGGGGTTGAGGTCCTTGATCTCCATCCAGCGCTCGCCGTTGCCGAGCAGTTTGCGGGCGATGTCATACTCAAACTCGCCGCCGGAGCCGACCTGGTACTTGCGCGGCGCCGGCGGGGCGCTGGAGCGCTGCGGGGCGGGATCGATCGTCGCCCCCGTCGCGGGGGCGGGAGCCGAACCCGGAACCTGCTCGGGATAGCGAGTTTTCAGGATTTCCGGCGGCGGGAGGTAGATTTTCTGCGCCGGCGTCAGCGGAGTCTCCTCGGGCAGGTCGCCCTCGATGAGGGGGTGGCTGTGGTTGAAGTGATACAGGGCGCTGGCGTACTTGTCCGTCCCGTACTTCGCCTCGCTGATGCTCTTGAAGGTATCGCCGGGCTTGGCGCCGTACGGTTCCTCGGTGTAGCTGATGACGTCCGGTTGCGCGCCGCGGACGATCAGCGCCGGGGCCGGGGCAGCCGGGATGCTCAGCGGGGGCACGGACACGCTCGGCGTCGTGCCGATGTGGATGGGGTCGGGGGCCGGCCCTTTCGGGAGAGAGGCGACGGTGCCGGGGGTCGCCGGCTTCGGGGGGACGGCCGGCTTTGCTTCGAGAGGGGGCACACCGCCGACGGAGATGCTGATCTCTCCGGAGGTGCCTCCCTCGGCCGGAGCGATCTCGATTGTGGGATTCTTCTCGTGCGGTTTGCCGCCCAGCGGAGGAACGGACGCCGGGCCTGTCGATGCGGGAACAGCCATCGGGGGCAAAGCGGGGGAGGGCGGCGGCGGTGGCGGCGCGAGGGGAGGCGGCGCAGCCGATGGCAGGCCACCCGAAGACGTCGGCGCGGGGGCCGGAATCGGCCGCAATAGCGGTTCAGTCGCGCCAGGCGCAGGCTGGGCGTCTCCTCCCGGGAGGTCGGGAAGCGGGGGGATTGTACTCGTCTCCTTCTTGCCGTCCGGCGAAGGGACCGCAGGTAACGCAGACGGCTTGGCACCTCCCGTTTTGGCGGCTGATGGGTCGGGTTTGTGTGGTGGCCCCTTTGAACTCACCGGGGGAGTCGGTCCTCCGGCAGTCGGGGGACTGGGCAGATCTGGAAGAGGGTTGTTACTAGCCACCACGTCACCACCGCCTCGCCCACCGGAGGAGGTTTGCCGTTCGGCCATTTCTATGAGGCTGCCCATCAAGTAGCCCTGAGCGGTCATGAATGCCGACCAGAAGAGCGAGGGCCTCCCTGTGACCGCAGGCACCGTCTCAGCGACTGTGGGTGGCTCGATCTTCGGCGGTGAGGCCAGTTGGGGATTGGCACCGCCGCTCTTGTTGTCCTTCGGGTCAGCGGGAAAAGACGGCAGAGCAACGTCACTCGGAACAACGGAAGTAGATGGCTTCGGTTCCGGGTGGGCATTTGGCGGCTGGGGATCCCCCTCGCCGGTCGGACGGGTGAGCGGTGGCGGTGGCTCGCCCTTCGCGCCCGCCAGGATCACTCCAGCGCTGCTGGCGACACCGGCGGGGAAAGGCGGCGGTTCTTGATGACCCGAGGGCTCGGCGGCGGCGACCTCCGGCCCGCTATCCTCGGGCGCCTCGGTCATCTTCAGCCCGAGCACCACGCCGAGCAGGCCCAGGAACGAACACGACACCAGTAACCCGACCTTGGTTTCGCGCGTCATGTTCTTCACCCGGGTGCCCAAGTTGAACGGCATCTTGCCTCCTCCTGCCTGTCCGTACAGGAATTGTGCGCCGCGGCCGGCGGGGGGCAACCGAAGTCGCCCCCGCACCGACCGATCTCTTCAGGAACAATCGGGTGGGTCGGTCCATCTTACCGCGCCCGCCCGTCCCGTCATCGACTCGCTTCCGAAATCAGGGCAAGGGCGGCATCGGCGCGGCCGACCCACCCGACTTCGGGGCCGGCGGCAACTCGGGCAGGGGCGTCGGCGGTTCCTTCGGCGGGCTCTCCTTTGGCATCTTCCCCGCCGCGGGCGGCACGTCCGGTAACGGCGGCGGGGCCTCCGGCCGCGCGGTAGGGGCGGGCGGCAGCGGCGGCAACGGCGGCAGGTCGGGGGAGGGGCCAGGGTTGTACTGCGCCGGCGTCACCGCGGCGTCGGGCAGCGGCGGCAACTCTTTCGGCTTGCCGGCGCCGGGGCCCTGCATCAGCTCGACCATCTCCGGCGGGCCGTTCTCGGCCAGCGATTGCTGATACGCCTCGCGAATCTCGGCCAGGACGTGCGGGTCGGGCGGTTCTTCCTTCGGCGCCGGATGCGCGGTCGCGGGCGCCGGGGTGGCCTGGACTGACGGCGCGGGATCGTCCGGCGGGGGGCCGCCGCGGGTCAGCCACAGGGCCGTCACGACGGCGAGGCCGACGAGCGCGCCGGCCACGGTCAACACGATTTGGGTCTTGCGAGTCACTTGCGAAGTCCTCCATGACATGAGGTCGTGGCACAAGCGGGACGCTTGTGCTACGGGGCTTGTTTCCTGCGGGCTGCCCGCAGCTTGGCGCTGCGGGCTCGCGGGTTGGCCCGCACTTCTTCCTCGCCCGCCTGCACCGGCTTGGGCGTCAGCGCCTCCCACACCGACCGGTCGCGGAAGGCCGTCTTCACGCGCCGGTCCTCCAGTGAGTGGAAGCTGATGAGCACTGCCCGCCCGCCCGGCGCGAGGCAGCGCGGCAGTTGCTCCAGCAATCGGTCCAGGGCGCCCAGCTCGTCGTTGACGGCGATGCGCAGCGCCTGGAAGGTGCGGGTCGCCGGGTCGATCGCCGGTCGCCTGCCCCTGGGCCGCGGCACGCAGCGGCGCACCAGGTCGGCCAGCTCCTCGGTCGTCTGCGGCAGCCCCGTCCGCCGGGCTTCCACGATGCGGCGGGCGATGCGGCGGCTGAAGCGCTCCTCACCGTACTCGTAGATGAGGTCGGCCAGGTCGCGCTCGTTGAGGCGCCGCAGCAGGGCGCTGGCCGGCTCGCCCCGCGTGGGATCCAGCCGCATGTCGAGCGGGCCGGGCTGGCTGAAACTGAGGCCGCGCTCCGGCGCGTCCACCTGGTCGGAGCAGAAACCCAGGTCGGCCAGCACGCCATCGACCGCCGCGACGCCCAACTCATCGAGCACGTCGCGCAGCCGGTCGAAATTAGCGTGAAGGAGCGTCGCGCACAAGCCCGTCAGGCGCGGGCGGGCCAGGTCGAGCATCGATTCATCCCGGTCAAGCCCAATCAGCCGCCCCGCGGGGCCGACGCGCTCGGCGATCAGGCGGGCGTGGCCGCCGGCGCCGACAGTGGCATCGACGATGACTGCGCCGGCTGCGGGGGCCAGGAAGTGCAGCACTTCAGCCGGCAGCACCGCCACGTGGCGCGGCGTCGGGCTGGGAGGGGAGCCGTTCATGGGTGTGCGTCAAGGAGGGGAGCGGCGAAAAGGCCCGCGGGCCTCCCCTGGGTGGGGAAGCCCGCGGTAACAGGTCCAAGGGGCTCGGCCAACCCGGACGGCATCTGCTCATGCCGCCCGACCAACGACGCGCCCCTCGTCGGTGTTAGTCTCATCCCGATGCGAACGCCGCCTCGGCCACGCGGTCGAAGCGCGACGCGTTCTGCGCCAGGTAATTCTGCCAGCGCTCGGCGTCCCACAGTTCCAGGTGATCGCGGACGCCGATCAGGACCACTTCGTGCTTCAGGCCCGCCAGCTGGAGCAGCCGATCGGGGATCAGAATGCGGCCGCTGCGGTCCACGTCGATCGCTTCGGTCTGGGCGAAATGCAGCAGCTCGAAGACGCGCGTCTCCGGTTTGGTCGGTGTCCGCTCCAGTTTCTCGGCGAGGCGTTCCAGTGCCTGCTGCGTGTAGACCCAGAGGGACTGATCCGGCCCCGGGGCGAGGAAAAGCGTCGTCGGCTCCTGGAGCAACTCGCGCAGCCGCCGGGGAAGCGTCATCCGCTTCTTATCGTCGAGGGTCCGCGGATAGGTGCCGGTGAGGAGCATGGCCAGCGTTCGCCTGTGGCCTCTCGCCTGGTCACCGCCTCGTTGGGGGGCGAGTATTCTTCCCCACCGCGACCCACTCGGTCCCACTTTCCTTGCCAAACTATAGCCAGCCTTCGCCCGCAATCAAGGCGAAGTGCCGCGCCGCGCGGCTCCCCGTGGAGGCTGCCGGACGCTACGACCGGAACCGTCCTGCGGGTCGTGAGAAGGCGGGCAGGACGTGCCGGATGAGAGGGCCGTTCCGGCGCGAGTGACAGCGGGCCGTGGGTCAGGATCCCGATCCGGCCTCGGTCCCTTCGGAGGGGCGCCAAGTTCGGCGAGAATGTTTGAAAGAAATACGCCCGGGCCGGATACTTGCTAGATGGGGCGTTGCGCGATAACACTTGAGAACATGATTCATTATGCGCCCGGGGAGGATTTATCATGGCGGGTCTCCGAAGGTTCCTGATGCGCGCGAGGGGTTTCACGCTGATCGAGTTGCTGGTGGTAATCGCCATCATCGCCGTGCTGATCGGCTTGCTCGTCCCCGCCGTCCAGAAGGTCCGCGAGGCCGCCGCTCGCATCCAGTGCAGCAACAACCTCAAGCAAATCAGCCTGGCGATCGTCAATTGTTCGGACACTAACCAGGGCGCGATGCCGCCCGACATCGGCCTTTACCCCAACGATGGCCCGCAAGCCAACCTGGCCAACGGCGGCCTCTTGTTCATCATCCTGCCGTACATCGAACAAGATCCGCTTTTCCGATCGACCTTGACGAGCCCCGACCCCGATGGTCGCAACGGCAATAACCCGACCTACACGCAATGGCTGGTTCCGAACCCGACGCGGATCAAGAGCTACATCTGCCCGGCGGACTACACGCAGACCGCCTCGTTCACCCTCGGCAGTTACGGCGTCAACGGCCAGATGTTCCGCCACCACTACGTCTCCATCGGCTGGGCCGGCGGCCTCGCCCACTACCCGGCGAGCATCCCCGACGGGACCTCGAATACCATCTTTATCACCGAGAAGTTGGCGCAGTGCAACACCGGCGGCTACGGCCACACCTACGGCGCCAACATCAACTACTGGCCGGACTGGGGCGCGACCTTCGAGTCCAGCGACAACGGCATGCCGACCGGCCCGGCCTTCAGCTTTCAGGCCCAGCCGCGAGGCTCCCCGGCCAATTGCGATGGTGGCCTGGCCAGCTCGCCGCACAGCGGCGGGATCAATGCCGGGCTGGGCGACGGCAGCGTGCGCTTCGTGTCGAACAGCGTCAGCCCGGCCACCTGGTGGGCCGCGCTGACACCGGCGGGCAACGAACTGCTCGGCCCCGACTGGTAATTGAGCAGCCGATTCATCGGTTCGCGAAACGATCGATCGACGCAAATTCGGGGGGGTATCCTCGTGAGCGGCTCACGCGACATGATGGGAAGGTGCGCTCTCCTGCTGCTCCTTGCGGCGGCTGTGGGGGTGGGCGGATGCGGCCCATCCACCGGGGCCGTCACCGGCAAGGTGTACTATGGCGAGGTCTTGCTGAAGGGCGGCAAGGTGACGTTCGTCGGCGTGGACGGGAAGGGGGCCACGACGGGGATTCACGGAGACGGCAGTTACACCCTGGACAAGCTGCCCGTCGGCACGGTGAAGATTTGCGTCGATACAAGCTACCTGGACCCGAAACGACGCAAAATCTATGCCTATGAACCGCCGGCGGGTAAGAAGGTGGATCTACCAGGGTCCCCCGAGGCAAGCCCCGAGTTCTACGTGGCCATCCCCCCAAAATACGCCGACCCAGAGACGACCGATCTCACCTGTGAAGTCACACGCGGCAGCCAGGAATATGACATCCGGATGAAGTAGGGTCGAAGCGCGTGATGACACGAGCGCGTGTCGCCTTGCCGCGACGGGAAAACCCGCTATAGTTACACTTTTGCTGGAGTGACGGGGCGCCGCCACGGGAGATCACGGTCATGGGCATGCAGTGTGCGATTTGTGGCAAGAAACCGGTTGGGGGCTGCCACTACACCCACCGCGGCAAGGCCAAGTACCTCGGCGGCGTCGGCCGCAAGGTCACCGGCTGGAGCAAGCGGACCTTCAAGCCAAACCTGCAGCGCATCCAGATCGAGCAGGACGGCACGGTCAAGCGCGCCCGCGTCTGCGTGCAGTGCATTCGCAGCGGCCGCGTCCACCGGCCGCAGAAGCGCAAGCCGTTCACGATGCCGAAGATCTGAGCGCCATGACTCCCGAGCAAGTCCGCTGGGTCGCGCACCTGGCCCGCCTGGAACTGAGCGACGCCGAGCTGGCGACGATGACCCGCCAGCTGACGGCCATCGTCGATTACGTGGCCCAGCTCCAGGCGGTCAACACCGACGGCGTCGAGCCGCTGGCGCACGCCCTGCCCGTCCACAACGTCTTCCGGCCCGATGAGCCGCGACCGTCGCTGCCCGTCGCCGACGCCCTCGCCAACGCCCCCGACCGCCACGGCGACTTCTACGGCGTCCCGGCCGTCCTCGAATAACTCCGGTTTAGCGGCCGCCCTCGGGGCGGCGCGGATTCATCGGTTCGCGAAACGATAAATCGAGGGCGGCCGCTAAACACTTCGGCGTTCCCATGATCGACCGCACCGCCGCCGACCTCCTCGCCGCCTTGACGCGCGGCGACCTCACGTCCGAAGCCGTCACGACGGCCTTCCTCCAGGCGATCCGCCAGCGCGAGCCGAAGGTGCAGGCGTTCCTGCACGTCGATGAGGCCGGGGCCCTCGATCAGGCCCGCGCCATCGACACCCGGCGCCAGGGTGGCGACGCCGTCGGCCCCCTCGGCGGCTTGCCCATCGCGGTCAAGGACGTGCTCTGCGTCCGCGGACAACCGACCACCTGCGGCAGCAAGATGCTCGCCGGCTTCCGCCCGCCCTACGACGCCACCGTGATCGTGAAGTTGCGCCGGGCCGGCGCGGTCCTGCTCGGCAAGACCAACATGGACGAGTTCGCGATGGGCTCGTCCACCGAGAACAGCGCCTTCCGGGCGACGCGCAACCCGTGGGACCTGGGGCGCATCCCCGGCGGGTCGAGCGGCGGCAGCGCGGCGGCGGTGGCGGCGGGCGAGGCGCCGCTGGCGCTGGGCAGCGACACCGGCGGCTCGATCCGCCAGCCGGCCGCCCTGTGCGGGATCGCCGGCCTCAAGCCGAGTTACGGCCGCGTGTCGCGTTACGGCCTCATCGCCTTCGCCTCGTCGCTGGACCAGGTCGGCCCGTTCGCCGCCGACGTGACCGGCCTCGCCCATCTCCTCGAAGTCATCGCCGGCCACGACCCGCTCGACAGCACCAGCGTCGATCGGCCGGTGCCGGCCTACGCCCAAACGGTCGATCAGCCGCTGCGGCCGCTGACCGTCGGCGTGCCCCGAGAATACTTCGGCGGCGGCCTCGACCCCGAGGTGGAACGGGCCGTGCGCGCGGCCCTCGCGGAGTACGAGAAGCTCGGCGCCACGGTCAAGGAGGTGTCGCTACCGGCCAGCCCGCACGCGGTGGCGACGTACTACCTGGTGGCGACGGCGGAGGCGTCGAGCAACCTGGCGCGCTACGACGGGGTGCAGTACGGCCACCGGGCGAAGGACGTCAGCGGGCCGATCGCCGACGAGTACGGCCGGCTGGTGGCGATGTACTGCCGCACGCGCGGCGAGGGCTTCGGCCGCGAGGTCAAGCGGCGCATCATGCTCGGCACCTACGCCCTCTCGAGCGGCTACAAGGATGCGTATTATCTCAAGGCCCTGAAGGTGCGCCGGCTGATCAAGGACGACTTTGACCGGGCCTTCGCGGCCTGCGACGTGGTGGCGGGGCCGACGGCACCGACGGCGGCGTTCCCGATCGGCGAGAAGGCCGACGACCCGCTGGCGATGTACCTGTCCGACATTTATACCATCAGCGCCAACCTGGCGGGCATCTGCGGCGTGAGCATCCCGTGCGGCTTCACGAAGGGGGGACTGCCGATCGGCTTGCAGCTGCAGGCGGCGCCGTTCGAGGAGGAGAAGTTGCTGCGCGCGGCGCGGATGTACGAGCGCGCCACCGACTGGCACACGCGCCGGGCGATGCTGTAACCTGTGACTCGTCAGCCGCTACGGCAATCGCCGGTCTGCCATCGTCGCCGCGCGACGGGATACAATGCCGCAGGTCTTCGCCAAACTCTTCCGTTCCCGTGGCCCCGGAGACTGCCGATGCGCCGCACCCTCTCCTTGCTCCCGTTGTTCCTGGGAGCGTGTGCCGTCCTGGCCGCCGACCCGGCGAAGGAGCCGCCGCTGATTGAGAAGCCGGACGCCTTCCCCACCCTGGTGAATCCCAACTGCTCGCACTGCAAGGACGAGGCGAAGCGCCGGGCCGGCGAGCTGCGCGACGGCGAGCGGGTGCTGTGTTGGACGCGCGGCTACTCCGACGGCGGCGCCATCCCCTTCCGCTTCTTCCTGAACAGCTACCCGGTCATCAGCGACAGTTACGGCGTCTTCGTGTCCGACCCGGGCGCGGGCTTCGCCCGCGGCTACCAGCCGTCGTACCACTTCCGCTTCCACGGCTGGCGCAACGGCGTGATGGTGATGAAGCACAAGGACGGCACTCTTTACTCGTCCCTCAGCGGCGTGGCCTTCGCCGGCCCGAAGAAGGGGACACGCCTGACGCCGATCCCGACGGTGCTGAGCGCTTGGGGCTTCTGGCTCGAGCAGTACCCGAACGCGGTGGCCTACCACATGTTCGACAAGTACAAGCCGGTCGAGCTGCCGGCGGAGCCCGACAAGGACGGCCGGGCCAGCCGCGGCCCCGCCGACAGCCGGCTGCCCGCCGACGCGCCGGTGCTGGGCGTCTGGACCGGCAAGTCGGCGCGGGCCTACCCCATCGAGGCAGTCGCCAAGGCCGGTCTCATCGCCGAAGTCGTCGATGGTCAGAAGTGCGTCGTCCTGTGGCAGCCGAAGACGAAGACCGCATCCGCGTACCGGCCCGAGGCGTGGCCGCCACGGAAATACGCGGCGCCGCGGCCCAACGCCGACGGCGAATCGCCCCCCGACGAGGCGGCGCCCGAGGCGCCGAAGAAGGCGGTGACGCTGAAGCTCGATGGCAAGGTGCCGGCGGCGCCGTTCGTGGACGCGGAAAGCGGCTCGCGCTGGGACGTGGCTGGTCGGGCGGTGGAGGGCGAGCTGAAGGGATACACGCTGACCTGGCTGGACAGCGTGCAGGTGAAGTGGTTCGCCTGGGCCGCCGACTACCCACAGACGACCGTGTACGGCACCGACAAGCCGGCAGCCGACCCCGACAAGGCGGCGAAGGAGGTCGCAGGCAAGGCCGAGTTCCTGCGCCTGCTGCCCAAGCCGTTCGCCACCCTGAAGGCCGTCGATCCGAAGAAGCGCACCGTCACCCTGCTGATCGAGGGCGAGAAGGTGGCGAAGGTCTGGCCGGTCGAGCCGGACGCCGAGGTCAAGGTCCACGGCTGGTGGGGCCGGTTGGAGCAGTTCCGGCCGGGCGACCGCGTTTGGGCCTGGTTGAAGCTCGACCGGAAAAAGGACCCGGTCTCCGTGATCCTGTTGGCCGACGAGCCGAGCGAGCAGGACATCCACAGCACGGCGTCGAAGGGGATGACGGTCGAGAGGGCGAAGCAGTTCGAGCAGGCTCGGGCGGAGCAACGGGCCTGGCTTCGGAAGCGCTGGCTCGAGGACGGACTGCCCGGCACGCTGACGTTCCACCACGTGTTCAGCGGCGAGCTGGAGTTCACCCTCGACCACGAGGCGATGCGCTGGGGCCGATCGCTCAGCAACGGGGACGTGGTCCACCTGACGGCCGACCCGCCGATCAAGGGCGTGGTCAAGAGGGTCACGCCGTGGCGCGAGCGGACCGTCGTGCGGCTGGTGGTGGGGGAGTTGGAGTCGTCGGAACTGAAAATCGGCGAGCGGCTCGGCTTGAAGGTGTCTCCTCCCGCGGAAGCGGTCGAGAACAGCCCGTACCCGCCGGACCTGGACCGGCCGCGGTCGAAGGCGGAGCGCGTGGAGTGGTTCCTGGCGAGCATCTACTGCACCTGCGGGGTGGGCCACGACGTTTGCACCGGGCACTTCTACACCCTGGCGAGCTGCAACCCCAACGGCTGCGGCAGGCCGAACCACGTGCGCGAGGTCCTCGGGAAGATGATGGACCGGGGGTTGACCGACCGGCAGATCTTCGACGAACTGGTGAAGGAATCTGGCCCCCACCTCCTGCGGCCCCACCTGGCGCCGTGAGCCGGCAGACCTGGTCTGTCGGCACGACCGGCAGGGGGGCGAATAAGACTCGGGCGACAAGCGGGGTCGGGAGTGGCAAAGACATGCTGTCTTTACGACTCCTGACCCCTTTTCTCTTCTGTAGCGGTGCCAAATTGTTGGGGGAAAATCGTTGCCCCCGTTCCTCCGGAGGGGTAACATCATTCCCTTGACTCGCAATCGAGGCGCGGGGAGCGCCCATCTGGGAAAGTTCGGTTCAGGGAGCGCGATCATGGCAGACCCTGCCGTCCGGCGTGGCGCACTGCTCAACCTGGCGATCGAGGGCGTCATTCCCTTGCTCGGCGGTTGTGCCGGCGCCCTGGCCGGCGGAATGGCTGGCAGCCTCGTCGGGGCGGCCGTCGGCCAGGGGGTGGAGAAGGCCATCAATTTCTTCGGCCCGCACATCGTCCGCAAGTGGGCGGCCTGGTTCCGGGGTCAGCCGCCCGCTGCCCGCCAGGCGGCCGTGGCCGAGCTGGCCGCGTTGCCCCTCGAACAGGCCCGCCAGCAGGTCGCGGCCGCCGTGGAGCAAATGGCGCCGGGCGCCGACCGTGCCGACAAGGACCGCGCGGTCGAATACCTGACCGCCATCCCGCGCTCGGTGCAGCGCTCCCTGGTGTCCAATCGCGCGGCGGGGGGACTGACGTTGCCGCCCACGCTGTCGGCGGAGGACCCGCAGGCCCTGCTCCAACTGCTGCCGACCGACGTCCCGCCCTTCCCGGCCCCGTACGCCTTGCCGGGCACGGAATACCGGCTGGAGGAGCTGATCGGCACCGGCGGCTTCGGCGCGGTCTACCGCGCCACCAACCCGTCGCTGCAGTACCTGCCCCTGGCGATCAAGTTCTGCCTGGACCCCGCGCTGCGGGACACGCTGCGCCAGGAGCGCAAGAACCTGGAGCGGCTGATGAAGGCGGGCAGCGAGTCGTGGTCGCCGCGCATCGTCCGGCTGTACGGCTACAACCTGGACCACGCCACGCCCTTCCTGGTCTACGAATTTGTTTCCGGCGGCGACCTGGTCCACTGGCTGGCGGCCCGCCAGGCCCGCGACGGCTGCCGCTTGCGGACCGCCGAGGTGGGCAAGCTGATCGCGCAGGTGGCCGAGGCGCTGGCCTTCGCCCACCAGCGCGGCCTGGTCCACCGCGACCTGAAGCCGGCCAACGTCCTGATCGGCGAGAAGGCGGTGAAGCTGGCCGACTTCGGCATCGGCGGCGTGGTGGCCAAGCAGGCCGCCCGGGGGAGCCGCATCGGCACGGTGGCGGCCAACCAGCTCAGCGTGGCTGAGCAGGTGAGCCTGTACCGGGGAGCCGGGACGCCCCTGTACATGTCGGTGGAGCAGCGCCGCGGCGAGGCGCCCGACCCGCGGCACGACCTGTACAGTTTGGGAGTGCTGTGGTATCAGCTGCTGGTCGGCGACGTCACCCGCGAGCTGCATCACGGCTGGGCCGACGAACTGAAGGAGAAGTTCGCCGCCCCGCGCCAGCACATGGAGATGATCCAGCGTTGCGTGGGCTGGATCGAGAAAAGGCCCCAGGACGCGGGTGAGCTGCTCAAGGAGTTGCGTTCTGCCGCACCGGCCGCACCCATCCCGCCGGGCCTCCCCGAAGCGCCGGAAGCCGCCGCCCCCCACCCGCCGGCGCCTCCCACTTTGCCCTCCGGCACGAAGAAGCCCGCGGACGCTCCTCCTGCCCCCCCCCCACCGGCGCCTCCCCCTCTGTCCTCCGACCGCCCGCGGCACATCCGTCTCGTGATTGGGATGAAGCAGTTGCTGGGGTGCCACCAAGCGGTGGCCACGCGCCAGCGACTCTTGCGGCCGCTCGTGCAAGGCATCCTGCTGGGGTTGGTCGTCGGGTTTATAGCCGGGATGGCGCTCTTCGGAGTTTTTTACGGTATTTTTAGTCCGACCTCTGCGTACAGTCACTCCTCTGCGGATTACAAATCCCCCTCCTCTGCGGACCTGGATGCGTATTATCGCAGTGAAAGCCGTGTCTCGACGATCGGCGGCTGGCTCGGGGGGCTGGGCGGGCTCGGTGTCGGCGGCCTGTTGATTTGGCTGCGGCTGCGGTTCTGGCGGAAGGCCCAGGCGCGGGCCGAACAAGACCTCGCGGCCAAGGCCAAGGCGTTGCTGGGCGAATTCCCCCAGGAGTGTCAGGCGTGGGGCGGGCTCCCGGCCTTGCGCGACCGGGACCTCGTAAAGGAGATGATCCGCGCTGTGAAGGCGTCCACCTGACCGGCCGGGCTGACCCTGGCCGCCAGCCACCCGGCGTCTTCCTTTCGCCTTCTTACGAGCCTCGTACTCCTTGATGTATTTCTCCGGCTCATCCTTGAAGGCGTCGCGGCAGCCCGTGCAGCAGACGTAGTAGGTCTTGCCCATGTACGTCACGGAGGAAAACAAAGGGAAAACAAAGGGGACAGCGTGAATTATTGTAATTCACGCTGTCCCCTTTGTTTTCCCTAATTCACGCTGTCCCCTTTGTTTTCCCTTTGTTTTCCCATCATCGGCAACCTCAGCACCGCGCTCAGCGATACGCACGACGGGTTTCGGCGCCGGCTGGCGGAGTGTTTCGACGAAATGGCCCTGGAGTTCAAGCCACACCTCGATGCCGCCGTACAGAGGGCGGGTCGGGGGTTGCGTGTCGATACCTGGGCGCTCGCCCAATACATCGTGGCTATCATTGAAGGCTCCATCATGCTCACCCGCACGCAACAGGACAAGCAAATGCTGACAGTCCACTTCGACTACCTGAAAGAACACCTGCGGCAGTCCCTGAAGGCCAGCAGCTCTTGAACGAGTTTTCTCGGTCGGCAAAACAGACCGGATGATCGGTTTGGTTTCTTCCAGAAAGGGGAATTACCCATGAAGAGAGTAGCAGTCGTTGCGAGCGTGGTCGTGCTGTTCGCCGGCATCGCCTGGGCTCAGGACCAGGGAAAGAAAAGAGGATTGCGCCAAGTAAGCTTGGGAAAGGAGGATGAGGTAACTCGAAACCTTTCGATGGAACCCTGCGGGTAGCCAAGCCCGCCCAGGAGAGCCTAGCCAGCACCTGGAAGCGAGTCTTGCGCGGCGGTGGGGCAACCCACCCCGCGAAGCGTAGACAGCCAGCTGCCAGGCCCTGCGATTGAGCCTCGAAAGTCCCAATGCGGGAGCCCTCGTGGTTCCTCTAGCGGGGGCCGCGCTGCCGCACCACCACGGCGAGGGGCGTGCAGTCCTACCGGGGTCGCAGAACAGGGCATAACAGCACTCGGGGTTTCCCAGGAACTTGGGAGGCCCTGCTGGCCTCCCTGCGGATTATTCCGGACGGGGGGACCGGCTTATGCACCCCAGGCCCGCGGCTGTGCGTCCTGGGCCGCCGGGAGCGAAACGACAGGCGCGACGCAGGGTAGCACCGGGCGAAGGCAACCGAGTCCGGCGCCAGGGGCACAGGGAGTCGCACAGGGCCGTAGTACCGCGGAAGCCGGGGAACTTGCCTCGGAGGACCCGGTGGAGGGAAGGGCCTTGCCGGCGGACGGAGCCGGCGGGGGGCACCAGGGGGAGCACGTTGTGGCTTCGTTCCCTGTCACCGTAACCCCGTCGGATAGCGTCAGGGTGCTCGGCCGGCCTCTGCGGAGGTTGAGCGGCCGCGCTGCGAACCCGTCCGCTGACGAACCGGATGCCTTAAAGGGGCAAGTCCGGATCTGTGGGAGGCGGCGGGGGTAACCCCGCCGCCGACCCGGCCGCAGCTCGTTAAGACAAGTTGTCTTAACGAGCTGCGTCCTCTTTGTTTTTCTCGCCGTCGCGTTCCTGGCGTAAGTTTAGCCGCGACCCGGAGGGGAACGCGATGTCACTTGCCCTCGATGAGGGCCCTCGCCTCCTGCCCGAGCAGCTCCAGCTCCAGGTTTTCCCACGGTTGTCCCTGATCCGGCCTGGGAGGGACGAATCGGGTGAGCGTCTTGCGGGCCTCCCCCGTCTCTCCCAGGCGGTGCTGTGCCATGGCCAGGAACAAGAAGTCCTGCATCGACGCCTCGCCCTTGTCCAGGGCGACCCCCTCGTTCAGCCGCGCCACCGCCTCCTTGTAATGGCCCGCCCGGTAGAGGATGGCCCCCTGCCTGTTCAGGACGGCATGGCCCTTGTCGGCGTTGAGCGACTCGACGATCCAGTCGCGCCAGCACCAGATGTGCCGCTGGAGGTAACGGTATTCCTCGCCCAGGCCAAACGGGTCGCTATAGCGCCAGATGTCCAGCCAGTGCCGCCCCCAGCGCTCGCCGTCCTGCGGCGAGGCCAGCAGGCGATCAACCACCTTGCTCGTAGGCGTCGTCCGAGCTGTCCGCGAGGAATGCCTGCAATTCCTCGCGCGGCGGCGGCAGCCCGACCAGGTCGAGCTACACGCGCCGGAGCAAGGTCGCTCGGTTGGCGGGCGGGTCAGCAAATCGTGATTGCTGGCGAAGAATATCCTTGACATGCTTGGGGCAGAGGAATAACATCCGACCTCTAGATCACCCGGCTTCCCCCGTTCGACCGATTTCGTCGTCCGTCGATAGGCATCGCCAAGGGGTAGCTTGTCCGCGAATTCTCTTCACGACTTGCTCGAAGAGGGAGGGATATGATGGAGCATTTCTGGAACCTGCGTCTGCAGTCGTATCCCATGGTAATTCGTGCAGCGGTCATCGCCTTGCTCTTCGTGAGCTGTCTTCGCTCCCCATCGCCCGCTGTCGCCCAAATTCTAGGGGGACCGAATCCCGTGCCTGGGCTGCTGCTCCCGAACGGCAACCCTACCGGGCCCGGGAATTTTCAGTACCCAGACGGGCAGAGCTGGAGTACGATCGGTGCTTACAGCCCCGCCAGGATCGCGCAACTCTCGGATGTTACAGCGACCCTTCAGGCGGCACTACAGGCCAACTCCGGCGGGAAACAGTGGACTATCAATTCCTTCAACTTGGCCGGCGACTACCAGAACCTTCAGTATTTCGCCTGGGCTGGTGGCAGTTACTTCACCAACGACCCGACACCCATTGGCACATTCGTCACACTCGACGCGAATGAAGACGCTTCCAACAAGCAGCGGTTGCCCGCCGTCTACCCGAACATTGGCGGTGCTGTGATGGGCCTCCAGTACGACGGCCAAGATACGTAACATTGGATTCAACTCGTCGGCACGACGGCCACTCCCACAGTTCCATCCTGGAGCGGTGGGGGACTGAACTGGTTTGTCGATGTAGCTCCCGGTAGCGTTATCACACAAACCGGCCCCTGGTACGACACCAATGGCGGCATGGCGAATGCCCAGTACTTCGTTGATGTCCCCGCCAGTGGCCCGAACGCTACTCTCAACACCGTGTTCTACACTTTCGCAGCGAGTAATTTCGATTCCAACACTCTCACGATAAATGTTGGCAATGCGGGTGTGAATTGGGGATGGAAGGAGCCCCTGCTGGATGCTACGGTGCCGGAGCCGAGCACACTTGCCCTCATGTCATGCGGAGGCATCATCCTCATCGTCGGTTATTGGCGAAGGAGGAGGCATCCTCTCAGCACTGCCCCTGTGCCGGCACTCTTCCGATCTGACCAGCAGTCGATTCGCTCTACGGTCCATCGTGGACTCTGATTCACGGTCCGGCTGATGCTGTCCGATCCGCAGCCGCGTTCGCCAGAACCTGCGCAACCCGGCTCGCGTTCTGGCGAATGCGACTACGGAACCGACCGGACACTACCAACCGGAACATGAATGAGAGAGACCGAGTGCAGGAGAGTTACGGGGAGGCGGATCATGTACCTTCGTCGGTGGACCCCAACCGTAAGAGGATTTCCGGTCGCGGTGCTTGTCGTGTCTATGGCTATCCTCTCGGTTTATTGCGAATTCCTCAGGAGTCCCCCGCAGGAAGATCCGCTGACCGAACCCTCACTGACCCTCGCTTCTGGTTCGGACAGTGACCCTTGCTCAGATGAGCCGAAACTGCCGGATAACTTCACCATCTCCACGCCATATGGTGACCTCGAGCAATTGGCGTTCAGGAGGCACGATCGCGACCCAAGGTTCAGCGTACAAGCGGAATCTCTGCCCGAGGGCGTTGTGGCCTTGGGTCCCATTCCCGCTGATGAACTCGCCGTCGCTATGGCGTTCCGCCGCGCACTCGCGCAAGCCCGGGATGGGGAACTGCACGTCGAATCCGGCAGCGGCATGAGCATTGTGACTGTCGGCCCGTTATTGTGCTTCGAGGACCGGCTGAGAGTTGGTGGCTACGCGCGCCACGGCCGCCTCATCACTGTGGAGATAATCCGCACGCCCTACTATTCCGGCCAAGTGAAGCCTTCACCGCGGGAACGGTCGTGGCGCCCGTTGGTCGTGGTTCCTTTGTTGTTGGGGCCCGGCTCCTATGAGTTGCGTGCCATTTGGCGCAACCTCGAAGAAGTTGTCGCGGACGAGCCTTTGTCTGCTGGGCCACTTGTCTGTTCGTGTGTGTTCACGGTCCCGAAAGGGACTATCCAGTCAAGAAAAGTGTGTGGTCACGGCGTCGAGGTTCGGGCAGTGGTGGACGCCTTGTGCCACGTCTCGCGGGACGTTAAACGAACTCGACTGAACGCCGGGCTGATGTTGACTAACCGAAGTGGGCGGGACCTTTCCGAGCTATCGGGTGGTTTCCTAGCGCACTTGAGGGCACTCGATGATCATCCCCTAAACTTCCGAGAATTCCCTCAATTTATCCTCCGCTGGCCGACGGCAGTGCCCATTGCCGCCGATCACAGCCATCTTTTTCTGCTCCGTTCCGCTTTTGAACCGGCGCCAGACGGCACCCTCACCCTCAGTGATGGGCTCGGCAGCTGGCAATGGGAAGGCGCCTCGGCGGGACGTTACGCACTAAGCATACGCTATTATTCCACCGATATAGTCGCAAAGCCGCTGCGTCAGCCTGATCCTATTTTTACCAGTGAAGTAGAATTTGAGATCGCGCGCGAGTAGCGGACGGACACGGTGGTCGCTGACGCCCCGGCGCACACACGCCATCCTCGAAATGCCGCCGGGCGGGCAGGAACTGGCAGCCGGGACCACGCTCCGCCTCGCCCGGGGAGATGGGACGGCTTCCGCCCCGCCGACCGCCGTCGCGTTCCTGGCGTAAGTTGAGCCGCGACCCGGAGGGGAGCGCGATGTCACTTGCCCTTGATGAGGGCCCTCGCCTCCTGCCCGAGCAGCTCCAGCTCCAGGTTTTCCCACGGCTGTCCCTGATCCGGCCTGGGCGGCACGAATCGGGCGAGCGTCTTGCGGGCCTCCCCCGTCTCTCCCAGGCGGTGCTGCGCCATGGCCAGGAACAAGAAGTCCTGCATCGACGCCTCGCCCTTGTCCAGGGCGAT
>Ga0116223_10000465_pt1 | contig 49786 bp, 34 predicted proteins | sample Sb_taG_3_FD_90092 | JGI IMG/M metagenome (GOLD analysis project Ga0116223, IMG submission 90092) | Peat soil microbial communities from Weissenstadt, Germany - Sb_50d_a_PC metaG | ecosystem: Environmental > Terrestrial > Soil > Wetlands > Peat | place: Germany: Weissenstadt | collected 2010-09-21 | reverse complement strand
TGTAGCAACCCCGTCATGGCAGCTGCTCCCCCCATCTTTGTCCACCCCGGATCGACGTAAACCGTTGGCACGAAACGCTCCATAAGCTGGACGATCTCCTTGCCCGGCAGGTGAAGGAGGTCCCAGCTAGAAGGCGAGCGCAAAAGGATCCTTCTTTGTGTCTCCCCTTTCGATCTAGCCGGCGACCTGCTTCACCTGCCGGGCAAGCCGGCAGGGGTCGTGTCCCCTGCCAGGTTTGTCAACGGAGAAAAAAATGGTTTCCGCCCGCGAACAACCGCGGAAGATTTGCCCCCGTCGTGCGTTCTCCGTGGCGAAGCCGCTTTTTCCTTGTGGAGGGGTGAGCCGCCGGGTACAGTATCGGCCACCTCCTCTTCGACACGACGGCCCCCGCTCCGGCCGGGGCAGGTCCGCGGCCGATTTCCTTTCCCAGAGGGTTCAGCCATGCTCCGATCACGACGCCCGGGCGTCCTGTCCCTGCTCCTGCTGGCCGTGACGGCCTCGGGGCTGCGCGCCGCCGACGAGCCGGCGGCGCTGGCCCGTCAGGCCCGCGCCCTGCTCCGCGACCGCTGTTACACTTGCCACAGCGGCGAAGGATCCAGCAGCGGCAAGCGCTTCGACGTCCTCCGCGACGAGACGCTCAAGGCGGCGTTGGGAAAGCGCGGCCCCGTGGTGATACCGGGCGATCCCGAAAAGTCAAAACTGTACACCTACGTCCGGTCGGACCGCATGCCGGAGACCGAGGACAAGCTGACCGCCGGCGAGAAGGAACTGCTCAAGAAGTGGATCGAGGCCGGGGCGCCGGCGTTCCCTGTCGAGGCGAGTCGAGCGTTCATCACCCTGGTGGAAAGCCTGACCGCCGTGCGCGACGACCTGCGCGGCGCCGACGCCAGGGACCGCCCGTTCCGCCGCTACTTCTCCCTCACGCACCTGTACAACAACAAGCGCCTGCCCGACGAGGACCTCAACGGCGTCCGGGCCGCCCTGTCCAAGGCGATCAACAGCCTCAGCTGGCAGAGCGGCATCGTCCTGCCGGAAGTGGTCAAGGGCAGCCACGACACCCTCTACGTCATCGACGTGCGCAAGCTCGGCTGGGACCAGTACAACCTCTGGAACAAGGTCCTTAGCTTCTACCCCTACGGCGTGCGCTACAACAATCATCCCGACAAGGCCCTGCGCAAGCTCGACGAGGAAATCTACGACTACACCAAGGACCCCAGGGGCGACGGCTGCGCGGTGCCGGTCGTCCGGGCCGACTGGTTCGCGGCGACGGCCACGCGCCCGCCGCTGTACCACACCTTGCTCTACGACGAGTTTCTCCCCGCGCTGAGAGAGCGCAAGCCGGACGAGAAGGCGGCCCAGCAGGGCAACCCCAAGCGCATGACCGCGAAGGACCTGGAAGAGTACCTCGACGTGGACATCGCGAAGCGCTTCCTGGAGCCGGTCCCCGAGCAGATCGCGCGGGCCGGCTTCACGCGCAGCGGCGTGTCCGGCCAGAATCGCCTGGTCGAGCGCAGCGCGGCCAAGTTCGGCGCCTACTGGAAGAGCTACGACTTCAAGCCCGACAGCGCCCGCATCAAGCTGACGCGCTTCCCGCTCGGCCCGCTCAACTTGTTCCCGGAGGGCAAGCACGACTTCCGCGACCAGGCGTTCGTCCACGACGGCGGCGAGATCATCTTCAACCTGCCCAACCACCTGCAAGCCTACCTGCTCATCAACGGCAAGGACGAGCGCATCGACGAGGGGCCGGTGCAGGTCGTCAGCGATCCGGCGCGGACGTCCGGCACGCCGGCCATCGTCAGCGGCGTCTCGTGCATGAGCTGCCATGCCGGCGGCGTGATCGAGTTCAAGGACCAGGTTCGCCTTGGCAACGCCCTGTTCGGCAAGCCGCGCGACAAGGTCGAGGAACTGTACCCCGAGCAGGAGAAGATGGATCGGCTATTGCAGGAAGACGGCGACCGCTTCCTCGCGGCGGCGGACAAGGCGACGCTCCGGTTCCTGGCGGCCGGGGAAGGCCGGGGGAAGTCGGTGCGCGACTTCAAGGAGCCGGTGGGCGAGGTGGCGCGCCGCTACCGGCTGGGATACCTCGACCTGGACGAGATCGCCGCCGAGCTGTTCGAGCCGAAGCCGGAGGAACTCCGAGCGCTGCTGGGCGGCCGGGAGTTCAAGGCCCTGGGGCTGGACGTGCTCTTGACAAAGGGCGCCGTCATCAGCCGCCTGGAGTGGGAGGTGCTCGACGGACTGTCGCTGATGCAGCGGGTGGCCCGCCGGCTCGGCGGGACGCCCGAAATCCCCGTGCGGTAGGCGAGCGGCCTGCCCCACGATCCCCCCTATTCCGAGAGGTTTACCCTATGCGATACCTGCGAACCCTTAGCCTCCTCACGCTCCTGCTGCTGGCCCCCGCGGCGCCGGCTTCCGACGCGCTGCGGCTGGAGATCGGCAAGTTGGCCAAGACCATCCTGCAAGCGGTTGGCGAGGGCAAGACGGTCAAGGTTGGCATCTTCTCCTTCAAGTCGGAGGGCTTCCCGGGCGTGAACTCCACGCCGGGCGTCGAGCAGCTCCTCATCCAGGAGCTTCAAATCGCCCGGCCGGGGTCCGTCAATCTCAACGCCGAGTTCGTCATCACCGGCGACGTCCTGTTCGCCCAGGAGACGAAGGAGTCCACGCGCAAGGTGGTCAAGGTGCGCGCCCAGGTCGTCGAGGCCAGCACCGGCGAGCCGGTCGCCAACCTGCAACCCGTCACGGTGGTCATCGACGACAACAAGGCCATCGGCGACATCCTCCAGCCGACGGGGCGCCTGCCGCCGGACGGCGACAAGGACACGCGCCGCAAGGAGATCGAAAAACAGGCCCGCAACCCGTCCGTCTTCCTCCACGGCGACGGGAACACGCGCGTCTCTTCCGCCAAGGACAGCCCCTTCGCCGTGGAAATCCTCGTGAAACCGCTGAAGGACCACGATAAGCTGGAGGCGAAACCGCGGCAGGCCGTCGAGGAGAAGGGACAGGCGTTCGTCAAGATCGACCGCGGCGAGCTGTACGAGGTGCGCGTCTTCAACGGGTCGGGCAAGGAGGTGGCGGTGTCGCTGTCGATCGACGGCATCGACCAGTTCCACTTCAGCAAGGACCGTCGCAAGGATGGCCGGCCGGCCTTCTCGCACTGGATCCTGACCGACGACGGCAAGGGCAAGCCGCGGGAGGTGCTGACCGTGCCCGGCTGGTTCCACTCCAAGGAGGGCAAGGACACGTTCCTGTCGTTCCTGGTCGTGGGATACGGCCAGGGGGCGGCATCGAAGGAAGGGATCACGGCACGCGGCCAGGTCGGTGTCATCCGCGTCGGCATTTTCGAGTGCTATCCGCTCAAGGACGGCGACAGCCCCAAGGGCGGCGACGAGACCGGCTTCGGCCCCGGGGTGCCGGGCATCGTCAAGCCGGTGCGCTACGGCGTCGGCAAGGAGCTGGATTCGATTGCCGTGCGCTACACGCGCGAGCAGTAAGGCGAGTGGCAGCAATGCTTCTCCCCCTCGCCTCGGCATTCCGCAAGAGTGCTGGGCACACGGGCTGCGGGCTTGTCTTTACCCCTTCGGGGTAGAGTGGGGCAGGCCGCCGGCCTGCCGAGGGTTGGCAGGCCAGCGGCCTGCCCCACGAAACAGGAGTCTTCCCATGCGTCGCTGTGTCCTTCTTGCTCTGCCTCTGTTCGTGCTGGTCCCACTGCTTTCCGCCGACCCGCCGGCGCGGCCGAAGAAGCTGGCCTTGCTCGCCGGCGTCAATAACTACGACGGCACCGGCCTCAACTCGCTCCGCCACGCCGTCCGCGACATGGAGAAGCTCAAGGAGGAGCTGGCAAGCCGCGATTTTGAGGTCGTGCTGCTGACCAACCAGAAGGCGACCCGCCAAGGCATCGAGGACGCCCTGCAAGCGCTCTTGAAGAAGCGCGGCAAGGGCGACCTGCTGCTGGTGGCGTTCTCCGGGCACGGTATGCAGACCAAGGACACCGAGGGCAAGGAGGACGCCTTCTTCTGCCCCAGCGACGCGGACAAGGCGAAGGTGAAGACGCTGGTGAGCCTGTCCGACCTGGTGGCGGAGATGGGGCCGAAGGGGGTCAACCTGCTGCTGGTGGACGCCTGCCGCAACGACCCGGGCCGCGGCGTGAAGGGCATCCAGGGGAACCGGCTGAAGGACGGGCTGCCCGAGAACACGGCGGTGCTGTTCAGCTGCTCGGCGGGGCAGGAGTCGTTCGAGACGACGCGGATGTACGGCGAGGATTCGCGCGACGGCAACGGCATCTTCTTCTACCACGTCCTGGAGGGACTGCGCGGAAAGGCGAAGGACCCGGAGGACGGCAAGGTGACGTGGAACAGCCTGGCGGGCTACGTGACGAACAACGTGAACCGGCGGGCGAAGGAGTGGTTGCCGGACATCGCAGAGCGTGAGGCGCGCAACAAGGAGGTTGCGCTGGAACGACTCAAATTCCAGACGCCGCACCAGCTCATCAACCTGGATGAGCGCGTCGTCCTCTCCGAGAGCAGCGAGTTGGCGAAGGAAGTCGTCGTGGACCTGGGTGGCGGGGTGAAGATGGAGTTCGTATACATCCCGAAGGGGAAGTTCTTCATGGGGTCGCCGAAGGATGAGAAGGACCGGTCAGACAACGAGGATCGCCACGAGGTGGAGATCACGCGCGATTTCTACCTGGGGAAGTACCCGGTGACGCAGGAGCAGTACGAGCGGCTGATGGGGGAAAACCCGAGTTACTTCTCGCCCGGCGGTGACGGCAAGGAGAAGGTCAAGGAGCTGGACACCAAGCGGTTCCCGGTGGAGAACGTTTCCTGGGAGGATGCGGTGAAGTTTTGCGACAAGCTGACGGATAAGCACGGTGCGGGCGGCCGGAAGTATCGTCTGCCGACGGAGGCGGAGTGGGAGTACGCTTCCCGCGGCGGGAAGGAAACGGCGTTCTACTTCGGCTCGTCGTGTAATGGCACGGAGGCGAATTGCGACGGCAGATTCCCGTACGGCACATCGGAGGAGGGGCCGTACCTGAGGCGGACGTGCGAGGTGGGGTCGTACGCGCGCAAGGCGCCGCACCCGTGGGGCCTGTGCGACATGCACGGCAACGTGTACCAGTGGTGCGCCGACTGGTACGGGCCGTATGCCGGTCTGCCGAATAAAGATCCAGTGAGGATATACAGTATAAAGGATGATAAATATCATGTTCTACGGGGTGGTTCCTGGGAGACGCATCCAGCGTACTGCCGCGCTGCCGACCGCACTGGGCCTGTGGTGGCCAACCGTTACGGCCTTTACGGCTGCCGCGTCGCCTTCCGCCTGGACTAATTTGCACTATGCCCTCTGGTCTCTTTTCCTCTTCCCTTCAGAGCGGAGCGAGGAGCCGCCCGCCAGCGTGGCGGCGCCCCAGAAGGTTGCCTGGCTGATGCCGGGGGCGACGGAGCGCACGCCACCCTCCGTCGGAGACAGAAAGGGCAACAACTCTGACGCTCATCGCCGGAGCTGCCGCGATTCGTGTTCGAGGTCGATGACGATCAGATGTTCCGCTGAGGTGGAATCGTCAACGTGGAAGGTGAACGTGTGCATCAGGTCGCCGTCGGCGAAGGCGTCGAAGAACAAAAACAGCCGGCCGTCCTCGGGGTGGCGCAGCCCACGGTAGCGGTCATAGCGCTGGGGCAACTCGCCGTGCAGGCCGGCATAGACCCGTACGGCACCGAGCCGCGTCAAGCGGCATTCCCCGATCATCCGGGTGATCTCCGGGGACACTACGGTGCGGCGCACGGGTCACTCCTGCGCGAGGGGGCTGCCGTTTTCCAGTCGGGCGAGGATGTCGGAGGCCGGCTCGCACTCGCCCCGCTGGAACGCCTCCTGGGCCCTGGCGATCCTTTCGCGGTCCGGGGACTTGCGGGGGTGATCGAGCAGCTCCCACCGCGCCATGCACTCCTCGACCCAGAGAGGGAACGCCCGGCTTTGTTCCTCAAACTGGGCCAGGCGGGCGACTTCGCGGCCGGCCAAATCGGCGTAGGCTCGGGCGACGGCGGCAACACGCCCCAGAAGCCGGCCACCCCGCTCCAGCAGCAACCGGAGTTTCGCGCCCCGCGCCCCCCGGTCCGGGACCTGACCAGCCAGCGCCATCGTCCAGTGGTAGTCCCAGAGACGCAGGGAACTCAGCCTCACCCCGATCCCTTCATCGACGAAGAAATCGGCAATTGCGGCCGCCTCGTCTTCCCCGCCGCCCGTAGCGGCAGCGGCCTGGTAGGAATCGATGAGTTCCTCCAACCCGCGCAACTTGTTCTCCTGCAGTCGGTCCAGCATGTCGGCGGGCATGACGTCACTCCTCCGGCTCTCTGCCGGCCTCAACCACCACGACTCGGCGCTTGCAGACTCCGTCAATCGCTCGCACTATTCTACGGCATCCCCCACATGCGGTAAACGGCGGGGCTCCGCTCACGCGCGAAACCGGTTCGGGGAGGGTCGGCAGGCGGAGCCTGCCCTACGCGCGTAGGGCAGGCTCCGCCTGCCGACCCTCCCCAAACCAGACACCTTCACCGGGTGGGTGTCTCAGGCGACGCCGAGCTTGCAGCTCTCGACATCCATCGGCGCGTCGGCGGGGTGCCACAGGCCCTGGCGCTTGCGGGCACGCTCCATCAGGATGTGTACCTTCTCCTCGCTGCCGGGCACCGCGCTGGTCGGGGCGTCGGGCAGCGGCACGCGGCCGATACGGTCCTCGACGCCGCGGCGGGCGAACTTGCTCGTGGACGGGTACAACTCGCGCACGCCCGGCTTGTAGTAGCAGCTCCAGCACAGGCCGCGCGGGCGGTTGGCAGGGACCCGGTTGCAATGGCGACAAATCATGACACACCCCCTCGGAAAATCTCAGGTTTCAGGTTTCGCGCCCTGACGTTCAGGCCGCGGCCGTCTCTTCGCTGTCGGCGGCCTCCGCGTCCGCGGCGGAACCCGCCCGGCGCTGGGCCAACGTGCGGCTGACCTCGGCCAGCAGCAGGACGCGCATCTCGTCGCGCGGCGTCTCGTCGAACCAGTTGAGGAACCAGCGGCAGGCGGCCGGCTCGCCGAGGCGCTGATCGACCTCGAAGCACAGCCGGGCGAAGTACTCCTCGACCTCGGCCACGCTCTCCAGCCCCTCGCCCTGCCAGCCGCAGTAGCCCAGGGCACAGGCCGCCTCGACCGGCCAGTCCTGCACGCACTGCAACGGCGGCGGCGTCGTCGTCGCTCCCTGCAGCAGCCGTGCGTCGTCGTTGCACAGGGCCGTCCGCAGCGCCTCCAGGCCCTCCGTCGAGATCAACGGGGCCAGGCCGTCACGCCACACTTTTTTCCAGCTATCCATCGGTCGCTCTCCTCTTTGGGCGTCCACCTCGGGGATGTCAGATCGGCGTTCCTCTCCTCTTACCTGGGACATATTTCCAGTATATGGAAGTTCACGCTATTGTCAAGCGGATTTTTTTTATTTTTTCTGGTTATCAGTGCGCATAGACGTGGTTATCGGCGCAAAACTCTGGAAAACAACAAGTTAAAACAACAATAAATAATCAAAAACAACAAGCCGAGAGGTGAGAGAAGACATGAGCTGCTGAAGGGGGGAAACGAAGAGCCGCTTGCGGCTTCGCAGGGCCTTGCGAAGCCGCAAGCGGTTGGCGGTCACTTCTCGAACAACCCGTCCGGCACCGGCTCCTCGGCGTTCGTCGGCGGCGGGATGCCGAGCGCCCGCGCCAGGATGGCCGCCGTGGCCTGCGGCCGCACCAGGTCGGTGCGGACCCCCGCCTTGACGCCTGGCCCGTACACCATCAGCGGGACGTGCGTGTCATACGCGTGCGGCGAGCCGTGGGTGGTGCCGGTCAGCCCGTACATGATGTGGTACGGCTTCATCACGACGCCCACGTCCCCCGCGCGGTCGGGGTGAAACGAGCGCCACACCGTCTGCCCCACCGTGTCGTCGCCGGCCACGCCCGCCGTCAGCTGGGTGTGCGTGTACGCCGCCAGGATGCCGGTCTGCTCCGCGAGCCAGGCGGCCAGCGCGGCCTCCACGTCGGCCGGCTTCAGCCCCTTCGCCTTGAGCAGGTCGTGGTTGAGGTACACCCACGGATGAATCGCCTCCTCGACGTAGCGTGTCTTGGCGTCGCCGCCGAACCGGGTGACGAGGAACTCGTTGGCCCGGGCCTTGAGCAGCGCCGCCGGCACCCGCCCCGCGTCCTTGCCCTGGGCGCGGGCCGCCTCCGGTAGGGGACAGACGCCGTGGTCGGCCGTCAGTGCCAGGACGTAGCGCCCCCGGCCGACCCGGGCGTCGAGCGCGTCCAGCAGTTCCTTGATGACGAGGTCGGTACGCAGCGTCACGTCGAGGACTTCCTGGGAGTCCGGCCCCCAAGTGTGGCCGATTGGGTCGTTGCACGAGAAACTGAGACAGAGGAGATCGGGTACGTCATGCCGTCCCAACTCCTCGGCGTCGATGGCCCGCCTGGCCAGCTCCAGCAACAGCTGGTTGCCCTGCGGCGAGTTGTACAGCGCCCCGTAATAGACGCTCTTGAGCTTGTTGGGTCCGCCGTCGAAGGGGTGCGGGAAGGTCACGCCCTGCGCGACGCCCTTGCCCTCGCCGGGGGCGTCGTCCTTGCCGCTGTAGTCTTCGTAATCGAGGTCGGGGCGGAGGCGCGTCCACGCCCCGCCGAACCAGCGGTCGGCCGCCCGCGCGGCATTGTGCTCCGCCACCCAGGGGTGGGCGCGCTCGCGGTACCAGGTCGAGGTGGCGAACAGGCCGCCGTCGGTGTCGAACCAGTAGCAGGCGTCGGGGTGGCGGCCGCCGGGCAGCACGGCGCCGCGGTCCTTGAACGACAGCGACACGACCCGCGCCCGGCCGCCGGTCTCAGCCTTGAGCGCGTCGGCCAGGGTCGGCGCCAGCAGCCGGTCGGGTGCCACGCCGGTGTACTCCTTCGCCCTGCGGGCCCCGCCGGCCGTCTCCTTCGACTCGACTTTGGCCGCGGGCGGGACGCGCTGGTAGCGCTCGGATTCGACGCAGTTCACCTTGGCCCGGGCCGCCCGGTCGTACCACTCGTTGGCGACGATGCCGTGCGTTCGGGGCGAGCAGCCGGTCGCCACCGAGGCGTGGCCGGCGCCGGTCACGGTGTTGGCGTAGGGGTAATGACAGTTTTGAAACCACGCCCCGTCGCGCTCCAGGCGGCGGAAGCCGTCGCGGCCGAACAGCTCGTCCCAGCGCTGCGGGTAGTCGCCGCGGAGCTGGTCGAAGAAGACGAGGACGGCGAGGCGCGGCCGCGACGGCGGCTCGGCGGGGGGGCGGGGAGAGGAGAGGGCAAGCACGACCGGCAGCACGATCAGCCCGACCACCGCGGCCAGGCGCGCGCAGCACTTCAGCATGGCGGGAAGACTCCGGGGGAGGGACGGCGGGGCGGCGACAGGTGGATGGTAGCCGCGCCGCGGCCGGCCGACAAGGAAACGTCGAGTCCGCAGAAGCCCCAAAGACCTTGCCGCCCTATCCGCCGACCTTTACCATCGCAGGGAGCGTACCGGATAGGACCGGCTGCCTTGTCGCACGCCTCACACCGTTCGAGACCCAATCGAGGAATCAGGATGCCTTCCAATTCTCAGATCGAGCACCGCTACAACCGTCTCACCTGGGCCGAGATGAACGAGGCGATCGCCTCCCAGAAGCTGGTCATCTTGCCCACCGCTTCGACCGAACAGCACGGCAAGCACCTGCCGCTGGACGTCGATCTGTTCCTGTGCGAATCGGTCTGTCTGGAGGTCGGCCGCCGGGCCGCCGACCAGGTCCTCGTGCTTCCCCCCATCGCCTACGGGCTGAACCTGCACCACATCGACTTTCCCGGCACCATCCACATCGAGCCGGAAACCTTCATCGCCTTCTGCCTGAACATTACCAAGAGCGTCGCTTACCACGGGTTCCAGAAGATCCTGATCGTCAACGGCCACGGGTCGAACACTCCGCTGATCGACATCGTGGCCCGCAAGACGGTGCTCGAAACCCAGTCGCTCTGCTTCGCGACCGGCTACGCGGCCTTCTTGCTCAAGGCGTTCGAGCCGATCCGCGCGTCGGCCGTGATGGCCCACGCCGACGAGTTCGAGACCTCGCTCTACCTGCACCTGGCCCCGGAGCGCGTGCGGATGGACCTGGCCGTCGAGGACAACGACCGGATGGGCAAGTACGTCAGCAGCGACAGCACGCGGAACTACCCGGTGCGCTTCAACGACTTCTGGGGCCGCTGGACGCAGACGGGCGTTCACGGCGATCCCACCAAGGCCACCGCCGAGAAGGGGCGTCTCCTTTTCGAGGCCGCGGTCACCGGCCTGGTCGATCTGGTCGGCGAGCTGCGCGCCTGGCCCATCGCCGGGCGAAAGGACATGCACCGCCAGCCGGTCCAGGGGGACATTCGCTGGTAAGGCGAGCGGCGGGAATAATACTCCCCTCGCCCCGGTACTCCGGGGAGAGGGGTCGGGGGTTTTGGTCTTCTCCTTTTGCCTTTTGCCTTCTGTATTTTGCCTTCTTCATGGTGACTGAAAAATGCAAAATACAGAATGCAAAAGGCAAAAGGCAAAAGGACCATCTTCCCCTCGCCCCGGAGTACCGGGGCGAGGGGGGAACAGCCCCTTCGCCCTCGGGCAGGGCCGCCCTTGCGATCTCAATTGGCCTTGACGAGGGTGCAGTTGCTGATGAGCAGGTTGCCGTCCTCTTTACGGGGGGCGAAGCGCCCGCGAAGGGTGACCTCCTGGCCGGCTTTCAGGTCCTTGGCGTCCGCCGGGCGCAGGGAAAACTCGATGTACCAGGCCGCATCGGGGGGCGGGTCCAGGACGAACTGCTCGGTGTTGTTCTTGTTCAAGCGGGTGGCGAGCTTGCCCGTGATCTGGACGAATTTGCCCTTGAACTTCGCGTTGGCGGCCGAGTTGTCCTTGGCGAACTCGTCCCAGACTGCCGGGGCCGTCACCTTGACGTCGTGCTGCATGAAGAAGAGAAAATAGGCCCCGCCCCCGACGAGCCCCAGCAGGAGCAGCGCCGCCGCGGCCATGAAGACTTTCCGGGTCGGGAAAGGCCCTCGCTCGGACCTCGTCCGCGCCTGCTCGCGTGCCTTGGCTTTCTCCTTCCCGTCGGCCTCCTGGTCGGCCTGCTTGAACCGCTCGCGCATGGCCGCCCACAGCGCCGCGCGCTCCTGCATCTCGGCGTCGCGCTGCACCTTGGCGACCCGCGCCTCGACCGGCCCGAGCGGGCGCTCGGCCTCCTCTCCCTTCGCGGCGGGCGGGTCCACCGCCTGATCCGCGGCCACTTCGCCGCGCGGCGCCGGCGGGTCGGCCGGCTTCTCTCCCTCGTCGCTCAGCAGGATCCTGTCCGCCGGGGTCAGCTCGATGTCGTCCTCGACCACCACCACCTCGTCAGCAGTCGGTTGCGGCTCCCCCTCGCCCGCCTTCGTCTCTTCCGCCTCGACCGCCGGCATCTCCTGAGTCGCTTTATCCAGACGGCCGACCTGCGTGGTCCGGGCGACGTCGTCCGGCGACGACTTCCGGTCGCGCGGCGGGGCCGACCGCAGGGCCAGGGCCACCTGCTCGCGCCCCGCCAGGGCGGTCACGTTGGTCGGGTCGAGCTGGAGGATGATGGCGTAGTCGGCCAGGGCCAGGTCGTATTCGCCCCGGGCCACGTGGACGGTCGCCTGCTGGGCGCAGTAGGCGGCGGTGTACTGCGGGTCGAGGAGGACCGCCTGGTTGAGGTCGGCCAGGGCGGCCTCGTCGTGGCCCAGCGCCGCCTGGGCCGTGCCGCGGAGGAAGAGAGTGCGGGCGTCATCGGGGTTCAGCCGCAGCGACGCGGCCAGGTCGGCGAGGGCCGCCGCGGGGTCGCCGCGCTTCATGTCGGTCTGGGCGCGCAGCTGGTAAGCCGCGGCGCTCCTGGGATCCAGCTCCAGCGCCCGCCCGAAGTCGGCGACGGCGGCCTCGTAAGCCCCCTGGTCGGCGTGGGCCAGCCCCCGGGCCAGGTAAGCCGCCGCCAGCTGCGGGTCGCGCTCCAGGGCCGCGTCGCAGTCGGCCACGGCCAGGTCGAAGCGCCCCATCCGAGTCCAGGCGGCCGCCCGGTTGAGGTAGGCCGACGCCAGAGCGGGCTCGCGCCGGATCGCCTCGCCGAAATCGGCCAGGGCCTCGTCGAGGCTCCCCCGGGCGGCGTGGACCGAACCGCGGCTGTCGTAAGCGCGGGCGAAGGTCGGGTCGGCCCCGATGACCGCGCTGAAGTCGTCCAGCGCCGCGTCGAGGCGGCCGTGGCGCTGAAGCGTCAGGCCACGCTGGTAGACCAACTCGGGGTTGGCGGGGTTGAGGCGCACCGCCTCGTCGAAGTCGGCCACCGCCAGGAGAAAGTCGCCGCGGTCGCGGTGGGTCAACGCCCGCTCTCGGTAGACACGGAAGCTGTCCCGGTCGATCCGCAAGGCGTGGCGCAGATCGGTCAGGGCCAGGTCGTATTGCCGCTGCCCGCGGTAAGTCGCGGCGCGGTTAAGGTAGGCCACCGCGCTGAGCGGGTCCAGCGACAGGGCGTTGCTGTAGTCGCCGATGGCCCGGTTCACTTTTCCCTTCAACCGGTAGGCGTCGCCCCGCTTGATGTAGAGCAGGGCACACGAGGGGTTGGCCTGGAGGGCGCGCGTGTAGTCGGCAATCGCCTTGTCGAGCCGGCCCCTGCGCACCAGGAGGTCGCCGCGCTTCTCGCGGGCCGAGGGGGCGTCGGGGTCCAGCCGCAGCGCCCGGCTGAAGTCGCGGAGGGCGCCGTCGAGGTTGCCGGCGTCGATGCGAGCCGTCCCGCGGTGGACGTAGGTGGCGGCGCAGTAGCGCTCGATCTTCAAGGAGAGGGTGAAGTCGTCGCTGGCCCCCTCGAAGTGCCCCATCGCCCAGCGGACCAGGCCGCGCTGGCTCAGGATGCGGGCGTTGTCGGGGTCGAGGCGGTGGGCGGCGTTGAAGTCCGCCAGGGCGCGCAGGTAGTCGCCCTTGAGGCGGTACGCCTCCCCGCGGTGGGCGAAGGCGGCGGCCGAAGGGCGCGCCGGGCCGTGCGGCGCGTCGTGGCGCAGGACGCCGGTGAACTCGACGATGGCGCGCTCGTACTCGCCCTGCTGGAGGTGGTAGAGGCCGAGCCGCAGTTGGGCCGTCCCCGCGTCCGCGCTGCCGTCAGCCTGCGCAGCTTCCTCGGCCCCGTTCGCGGAGACGGGGTCGGAGGCGTCGGCGGGTTGGGCCCGGGGGTGTTGCATGGTCGCGCGGTCGGGATCCTGAAGTTTTGGGTTGAGGACAAACGCCGAGAAGCCGCTTGTGGCTTCGCACGTCGGACCTGCGAAGTCGCAATCGGCTGCGGTAACACCGCTCAAGGTAAGTGTAATCATTATGTCAACTTGCCCGTGAACATGATGTGAATGAACCGTGAGCATCCCGCGGGAGTTCGATGAGTTGTTCCGCCGCCGATTTCCCGCCCGGCGGCCGCCCGTAAACTATCGGCCTGCCTCCCAATCTCGCCGCGAGGCCGATTCCATCGCCGGTTCCCAGGAGGACTTCCCTTGCTGCCCGCGTCCACTCCCGCGCCCGGCCGACGACTCGCGGACGGCGTGCTGTTCGCCCTGCTGGTCGCGATCGCCTTCCTGCTGGGTTGCTACGAGTTGGGGGATTCCGACGTCTGGTGGCACCTCCGCGGGGGGGAATGGATCCTCGAGAACGGCCGCGTGCCCGACCTCGACCCGTTCACCTTCGGGTCAGCGGATAAAAAATGGGTCGATATCCACTGGTCTTACGAGGTCGTGCTCGCCCTCGTCTACCGGGCGGGCGGGGCCGGCGCGCTGGTGGTGCTCGGGGCGGCCGTGGGCGCGGCCGCCTTCCTGGCCTGCCTGACGGCGCGGCGGCGCCAGTGGCCCGTCGCCGCCGCGGTCCTCTGCTGGGCGCCGGCCCTGGCGCTGTTCGCCTTTCGCCTCGACCCGCGTCCGGAGATTTTCACTCTTCTCTACATCGGCTTATACCTGGGGGTCCTCTGGCGCCTGCAAGAGCGCCCGAAACTGGCGTGGCTGCTCCCCGCCGTGCAGGTGTTGTGGGTGAACATGCAGGGGCTGTTCGTCTTCGGGCCGATCCTGCTGGGGCTGTTCGTCGCCTCGGAAGCCGCCCGGCTGTCCGGGGCGCGGTGGCGCGGCACCCTGAAGTGGGACGACGGGCGGCGGCGCTGGTGGCTTCATGTCGGGGGGGCGGCCTGCGCCGTCGTCGTCGCTTGCCTGCTCAACCCCTATTGCTTCGACGGCGCCCGCTTCCCCCTCGAGCTGTTACCGAAGGTGGCCGCGGCCGAGGACCCGTATAAACGCTACATCGGCGAGCTACAGAGTCCCCAGGACTTCGTCGAGAAAGGGACGGTCGCCGCCGCGGGGGTGAACTGGTTTTTCCTGGCCTTCTACTTCCTGCTGGCGCTCGTGCCGCTGAGTTTCCTGTTCCCGGCGCTCTGGCGCGCCTGGCGGGCCTCCCGCCCCGGGGACGGCGCGGCCGCCGGCGCCTGGCTCGGCGGGTTGGGCGCCGCGGTCGGGCTGCTGGCCCTGGGGCCCCTGACGATCCTGGGAAGGGGGGCTCCGGACTGGGTCATCGCCGTGGGGAACAACGTCCCGCGCCTCCTGCTGGCGGCAGGCGCCGCACTCGCCTTCAGGATGTGGAAGGGCTCCCCGCAGGCCGCTATCGTTGCCGGCGTGGGGGCGCTGGCCCTGGCCGCGTGGGCGGCGTGGCTGCGGGTGAGCCTCCTGGGCAAGGGGCGCGGACCCTTCGTCGGCCTCGATTCACCGCTTTTCTGGGGGATCGTTGCCGCGGCGGCCGGCCTGGCGGCGGCCGGCCTGGTCCTGCGCTGGGGCGGCAACCTGTTCCGCATCCTCCTGACGGCGGTGTTCGCCTACTTCGGCCTGCAGGCGCTGCAAAACTGGAGCCGCTTCGCCCTGGTGGCCGGTACGGTCCTGGCCTGGAACTTCGGCGAGTGGGCGGCAGCGCTAGCCGCCCTGCGCCGACCGGGGAGTGAGCGGGCCGCCCTCACCTGGGGCCTGCGTGCCGGGTTGGCCGCCGCCCTGGCCCTGTGGCTGGCGGCCCTGGCGTCCGACCGCTACTACGTCCACACCGGCGAGGTGCGTCACTTCGCCTTCCGGGAACAGCCCCTGGAATTCGCCCACGACGCGGTCGCTTTTGCCGGCCGGCCCGGGATGCCCGATCGCGCCCTCGTCTACGGTCTGGGAGCGGCGTCGGTTTACACCTACCACAACGCCCCGCGCCGCAAGCCGTTCCTCGACGCCCGGCTGGAGATGCCCGACCGAGCCACCTTCGAGACCTACGTGAACGTGGAGGCCTGGCTGAGCGAGGGGAAACCGCTCTGGGAGGCGAAGGTCGCCGCGATGGGCGACCCGCTGCTGCTCCTGGAGCACCAGGACCACAACGTCGCCGAGGCCCGTCTCCTCACCCACCCCCGCTGGCGCTGCGTCTACTACGACGCCCTGGCGTCCGTGTTCGTCCGCCGCGACGCCGCCGCCGACTTCCCCACGGTGGACTTCGCCGAACGCCACTTCGGCGCGACGACGGTCCCCTCGGTGCCCGCCGCGCCCGGGGCCGCCGCCCGCGAAGGGAAGGCGCTGTTCTACCTCGCCGCCGCCCTCCCGCGCACGCCCGTGGTGGCCTGGCGCTGGCGCATCCCCATCCTGCTCGCCGCGACGGACCGGGCACGGCTTGCCTTCGACGAGGAGCCCGAACGCCCGGAATCCTGGGTGATGCTCGGCAACTGCTGCTGGTTCCTCGACCCCCACCTGCTCGCGCCGCCGCCCACGCCCACCGACGCCTGGAGGCTGGAGCGAAACCTGTACCTGGCGCAGGCCACCTGGTGTTTCCGGCGCGCCCTGGAGCGGCACCCCGACCACGCCGAGGCCTGGCGCTACCTGGCCCAGTCGTACCAGTTGCGAGGGATGGTCGATTCGCGGGTCGTCGCGGAAGAGCGCTGCGCCCGGAACGACCCGATGGCTGACGAGGCGGAGCGCGAAAGGGCGAGCCACCAGCGCGACGAGCTGGCCAACGAGGCCGGGGCGCCCGCGCCGCCGTCCGCGGGGGAGTTGGCGGGCGCCGTCACGCGCCTGCTGCAGCGCCACCGACCGGAGGCGGCCGCGAGGTTGCTCGACGAGGCGGGGCGGGACGGCCCGGCACAATGGCCCTGGCCGTTCGCCGAGGAAGCGGCCGGACTTTACATGCACCTGGGCCGCCCCGCCGACGCCAGGCGCGTCTGGCGGCAGGCGACCGACTGCCCGTCCGCGGCCGTGCTCGAGTGCCGCCTGGCGGCCACGTTCTGGGTGGAGCGGGACTTCGACGCCGCGACCCGGCACTTCCGCGCGGCGCGGGCTGCGGACCCACGGTTGGCCGAGGCATGCTGGGGGCTGGCGATGCTGCACGCCCAGCTCGGCGAGGCCGACCCGGCCCTGGAGGCATGCCGCGCGGGAAGAGAATTGTCGCTCAACGAACGGCAGCGGCGCGACCTGGAGGCACTGGAACGGTTTGTGCTTTCCCATCAACCCGGCCGATGAGCCCGCGGCACAAGCCCAACGCCAAACGGGGATATATTCTACCTATAAAGAAGATATACACACAAGCCTGAGGCGCCAGCGAAGGGGGACGATCAACCTTCGCTGGCGACACAAGCCTGAGGCGCCAGCGAAGGGGGACGATCAACCTTCGCTGGCGCCTCAGGCTTGTATCGGCATATTTCTTGACGGTGTAATAAGGTAACCGGATCCCGTTTGGTGCTCGCAACCACGGCCTCATGCCGCCGGCTGACCGTCGAGCGGGTCAGGGGTCGAGTTGATCGGTAGTAATGATGTTGCCGTCGTTGATGTTGCCAAGATTCGAGAAAACCGTCGGGTCGATGGTGTAAGAGAGCGAACGCACCGACCCGTCGGCCAGCAGCGCGTTCCAGGTGCTCGGGTGAGCCGAGCCGAACGCCCCGCCGGTAGGGCCGATCACGTCATTATCGCGCAGCGGCAGCAGGTAGCTGAAGGCGTAGCGAATGCTGTTCAGGTTCCCGGCACTGTAGCCGAGGGCGTAGCCCACGTCGTCCTCATTGGTGATGAAGGTGAGCCGGGGATTCGCCGCCTTCTCGCCGATGAGGAGCGTGTAGCCCGGGCCGTCTTTGATGTCGGCACTTCGGACCGTGTTCTTGGCGACCGCGTACGTGGTCACGCCGGCCGTCGTGGTCGCGACGGACTGGGTGCGGACCATGCCGGTATTGAGGCCGTTGGTCGCGCCCGGATTGGCAATGCCGCCGTTGCAGCCGGCGTAATCGATGAACGACACCGTGACGGAAGTGCTCGCCAGCGAGCTGTAGTTGGGAAAGGGAATCGAGAGTGAGAACGTCGTCGGCGCACGACGGCTCGGGCAGAAATAAGAGCGGATCGGGGCCTTCAGGGCGGCCAACATCTGGGCGCTCTCCCCACTTGCGGCCGCCGCGGGTGTCGTGGCGGCGGCGGTCGTCGATTGGAGCCCTCCGCCGGACCAGACCAGGTCCTCCTGGATGTAGGGGAGGAGTTGAAAGGCCCAACCCGCCGGCTGCTGCCATCCTGCGACGGGGCTCGTGCCACTGGTCAGCTTGGTCCCATTGAACGTGGGCGTGGGATAGCCCGGCCCGGAGAAATCCAGGGTCCCGGCCGTCGGGTAGTAGCCGGTATCTGTCACATAATGCTGACAGGCCACGCCCATCTGGTGGAGGTTGTTGATGCAGGTGGTGCGATTGGCTGCCTCGCGGGCCTTCATGATGGCCGGCAGGGCGAGGGCGGCGAGGACCGCGATGATCCCAATGACGATGAGCAGCTCGATGAGCGTGAAGGCCGCCCTTCGAGCTTGGGGGTGCAGCAGAGGGGATCTCACGTGCGGGCTCCTTATGTGAGGTCGAAGGGGTCAGAAACGGGGGGCGCCGTGCCGCAGCCGCTCACAGCCGGAGGAGTTTGTTCAGGACGCGGCGCGGCCAGGGCTTGGGGGCCTCCGGCAACCGGGGGAACACGATCACGGTGTGGCAGAGCGGGCACTTCGCGAACTGACCGGCCTGCCTCTCCCGGTAGCGCAGCTTGCGCCCGCACTTGCGGCAGCTGACGTAGTAAAGCACCTCGTCCTTGTTCACCCCGACGCGCCGGCGCACCAGAAAGACGACGTTGACCAGAAGCAGGACGACGCAGGCGCTGACAATCGCAATCGGAATCGCCGGCCCGCGCAGCATCGCGTTGCCGCCCCGAGTCCCCTTGCCCGCGTTGACGGTCTTCCCCTCGGCCTTGCAAAAGGGGCACTCGCCCCCCGACTCGCTCACCTTGCGCGGCAATTCGCGTCCGCACTCTGGGCAATGCTGGTCGTCCACCACCGCCCCGGTCTTCGTGTCGCCGCCACTCAGGAGCAGCAGCACGACCCACAGCAGCAGGCCGGCGCCCAGGGCAGCCAGGCCGATCTTGGTAACGCGAGTTAGCTTCATGGCCGCTCAGCGTATCATCCGGGGCTCCGCGGTAAGTGAAGGTCTTGAGGAGGTTGCACGAAATCAGCGCCACGAGAGCGCAGAGCGACAGCCGGCCTCCCCGAGACTCCGGTAGGGCGAGCGCGGGTCAGGGCACGTCGATCTCCGTGGTGTTTGGCTCCGCCTTGATTACGACGATGATGCCGGTGTCCATCGTCTGGTTGGGGATCGGCGTCGGCTTGGACCCCGCGGGCAAGGGGCCGGAGCGCACCGGGTCATACTCCTCGAGGGTGACCTGGTACTCGCCGGGGACGGCCCCGTCGTTCCCCTCGTTGGAATAGGTCCTCAGTTCAAAGTTGCCGTCCGCCGTCGTCGTCCCTTCGGCAGCCACACCTTTGTTGGGCTTGGTCGGCTCCAGGTGGACGATGACGAACGCGGCGGGCTGCCCGTGCAGCCGCAGTTGGCCCTGGACGGAGTAGGTGTCGTTTTGCGGCAGCTGCTTTGGCCCGCAGCCCGCGAGCATCGCCACGGCGGCGAGGGGCAGGTAACGAAAGAGGGTCGATCGAATCGTGGCGTTCATTCTTTCTCCCGAGTGACTCCCCCGTGGCGGCCTCCCAGCGCGGGGGCGTGCGGTGTCATTTCCCGATGAAGGCTGGCCGGGACGCCAGCGAAACGACCCGAAGGCCTGCCGGGTCGGCGGGCCTTCGGGAAGGTACTGATGCCTCTTCCGATCGGGTTAGTAATCGGCGGGGGTGTTGATCGGCGCACCCGCGCTGCTGAGGTTCGGCTCAATGCGCTCGGCGGCGGAGACCAGGCGGCGCATGACGATGGCGTCGATGTTCTCGCTCAGGAACGTCACGTGGCCGTCCATGAAGAGCACGTTGGCCCCCGTGCCGTGGAAGCTGAACACCTCGTCGTTGGGACCGCAGTTGGTCTTGTTGGTCCAGATGCAGGTGGAGGCAGAGCCGCCGAAGGGGTACTTGTTGTTGTTGATCACCTTGGCGCGCTGGCCGACGATGGCCTGGGTGCCCAGGCTGTCGGTGGTCGCCACCGGGTCGCCGGAGACGCCGAAGCCGTTGTCCGGCTCGGCCCAGCGCCAGAAGGACCGGGCGATCCCGGTGACCGGATCGACGTAGGCGCCCGGCATGGCGTCGTAGCGGCCGACGTCCTCGGCGATGGCGATGGTGGTGCTCAGGCCGTCCGGGATGTCGATCAGGGAAGTGCCGAGCCCGTCCGGGGTGCCGTGCAGGCCGCCGCTCATGCGGGTGTTCTTGTTACGCACGCCCGTCACCGGGTCGATGTCGGTGTAGACGGTCGGGCCGTAGTCGGTGTAGCCGTAGCCCGCGCTATCCACGCCGGCGGCCGGGCGGAGCGGGTTACTCGGGCACAGGAAAGTCGGGATCGACGTCTGGGCGATCTGCTGGTTGACCGGGACCGTGCCGCCGGGGGCGATGGGACAGGCGGGGTCGTTGTAGGGATAGTTGTAGTTATAGCCGGCGACCAACTCGTCCTTCTCGATGAAGGGCAGAAGCCGCGTGAACACCGACTGACAGGTAAACGGGGCGGAGCCGAGGGTCACGCCGTTAGGAATGCCGTCGATTGTGGTGCCCGCGATGCCGGCCGCGTCCACACCGTTGGGGTAAAACCAGGTCTTGGCCTGTTTGGTGGGGGTGTTGGGCTCGACCCCCGGACCCGCGGGGGCAAGGCCGTCCTTCACGGCGAAGCTGTAATTCGGGTTCACGGTGGCGGTCGCGGTGATGTTGGCGGCGAAGCCGTGCGCGACGCCCGTGTTCGAGTTGGCGCCGCCTTCCTGGTAGTAGATGGTGCCTTCGCCGGCGTCGGGGAAGTGCCTGTTCTGGTCGTGGTAGTTGTGCATGGCGATGCCCATCTGCCGCAGGTTGTTCGCGCAGCTGTTGCGCGACGCGGCCTCGCGGGCCTTCTGGACGGCGGGGATCAGCAGGCCGATCAGGACCGCGATGATCGCGATCACCACCAACAGTTCGATCAGGGTGAAACCCTGACGGCCCTTGCGACGGGCAAGGACTTTCAGCTGTGTCATCATGAGGGGAGACCTCCGAGTGAAAACAAACCGCACGACGACGACGTCACCACCGTGGTGAATCGTCGAACGACGGCACATCCTGCCAAACGTGCCTCACGGATTCGGGGAATCCGTGGACCAAACTATCTTGATTGAATTCGGGAATTCGAGCCGTGACGCTCCCGTGCGACGGTTCGCACGGGAGCGGGATGGCTTGCCTTCATCGGCGTGATCGGCGGCGAGCATTGCGGCCTTTCCCGGGGACAATCTCAGGAGGCGGCGAGGGGCGACAGGGCGAGCGGTAGCCAACTCTCGGGTGCAATCACTTGAGCGGCGTCGCATGAGGGTGGCGTGAAGTCATGCCGAAAAAACGAGACCCCTCTTCCGGCGTACCGCCGGCCCCAGGTGGCGTCTGGGTGAGGTTCGTTCGTGTCGAACGCCCTCGCGTTTTCGGCCCGACCCACAGTTCTTGTCCCACCCCCATCGCGGCGGCCCGCACACGGGAGGCCCCCTCGACAGAAACCCTTCCGCTGCAATGGCTATTGCCAATTGGCGGTGGAACACGGGTGGGTGTTCAAACTGTGTGGGGGGAATCTACGCGGGATTTGTGTAGGACCGATGAACGATCCAGCAAGATAGAACAAAAGAATGACGAAGACCACCAAGCCGTTCGGGCCGGCGTCAGGTCGTCTGCGAGGGGCACCCCTGAGGCCGGCAGGCTCGGCCACTTGCCGCCACCGTACATTGAGCCCGTGTGAGGGAGGTTCCGGCCTTTCGCGGCCCCGTTCAGCGCCAGGACTTGGGAGAGCAACAATGGCGACGACCGAGCGGCGGTGGCTGTCCGGGCTGGGGCGCCTTCTGACCCTGCGCGTCTGCGGCGGGGCGGCCGCCCTGGCCTGGCCGCGCTTCGGCCGGTCCCGGACCCCGGAAGAGACGGCCGACCGCTTCTTCCGCCCGTGAGCCGGCCTCGCCCGGCCAGCCCTCACAGACAATTCACAGAATTCGCCCACATTCCACGATGGGAGATTCACACGGCGAAAGTAAAAAAACCCTTCTCACCCTGAGTGTTCCGACCCCTGGAAGGTAAGGCCATGCCGTTGAGCGACGCGGGGACGCAGTCCCTCGAAGAGCGGAACCAGCTCTTCACGGAGAATATGCCTTTGGCCTACTGGGCGCTGGGGCACCTCCTCGAACGACATTCCGGGCTCAAGGCCCGCCTCCTGCGGCGCTACCAGTGGGAGGACCTGGAGCAGGTTGCGCTGTTCGCGCTGTTGAAGTCCTGTGCGGCCCTAGACCCGGCGCGCGGGGCGCTGGCGACGCTGCTGACGACCACCTTGCGCCGCGACCTCCTCAGCGCCGTGCGGCAGGCCGACTGCCGCCTGCTCTTCGCCTCGCTGACCGAGAAAGTCGAGGTCTCCCTCGCGGGTCCGCCGGCGCCGCTATCGGCCGCCGACCGCGAAGCGGTCGCCCACGCGCTGGCGCAGCTTGACGAGCCCTCGTGCTTGCTGGTGCGCCGCCGCTTCGGCTTCGACGCCGGCCGCGAATGGAACCTGGAGGAAATCGCCCGCGCCCTCGGGGTCAGCAAGGAGCGCGTCCGCCAGATGGAGCGCTGGGCCCTCGACCGCCTGGCGGTCGTGCTGGCCGAGGGCCACGCCGCCGCGAGCCCAGGCGGTCCCGGCCACCAGGACCAGCCTATATGAGAGGGACTAAATATATAATAGCGGTGGGGTTCGTCCGCGCCGGGCCGGGCCGGGCGGCTCGCCGCTGGCGGGGATGAAAGTTGTGTGAAAGCGCGGGGCGTTGCTTGCGGTAGCTCCGCGGCGCCCGCTAAACTTCCTGTTCTCCCCCCTTCCCCGACCGAAACGGGGTGCCCCGCCCGACGGCCCGGGCGCGAACCGGCGGTGACCAGGTCTCCGGCGGCTCGTGGGGAGGCCCGGATGGGGCGCGTGGCGCCCGTCGCCGAGAATTTGGCCGACAGACACGAGGCTGGAACAAACCCCGGAGGATACGATGGGTCACACCCCCCGCGCCTGGATTGTCGCCGGAGTCGTCGCGCTCTGCGTCCTGCCCCTCGCCGGCTGTCAGAGGACGCGCGAATTGCCCCTCCCCAAACCCCATCCGCTCAAAGTTCGGGTCACCTGGCAGGGACAGCCGGTGCGCTTCGTGATCGTCAACCTGGGGCCTGTCCTTCCCGGCCCGGGGGCGGAGGCGGATGGTTGTACCGGGGAGGACGGGACCTTTGAACCCCGAAGTTTCGCCAACGACGGCAGCAAAGACGGGCTCGTGCCCGGGAAGTACGAGGTCACCCTGGAGGAATACGACCCGGTGCGGTTGGTTGCGATAAGACCCCTTCCCCCCGAGGCCCGCCCGACACGGCTCCCGTCCCTGGAGTGGAACACGGGAGTGACTGTTGAATTCCGCCAGGGGGACACTGAATTGAATGTGGACATTCCCTGAGCGGAGGGGACCGAGGGCGGGCCGCCGTTCGACTCGGCGGGCCGCCCTTCTCTCGACGCCGGCCGGTGCCCCGCTCGTGGCCGTTCATTCTTTCTCGGGCGGGACGTCTTCCCCTCCCGCCGCGTCGGCGTCCCGGGGAGGGACGGCGAACGACAGGATTACCCACTGCTCGTCCTCGCGCACGAGTTTGACGATGAGGGGGATTTCCCCCCGTCTTGAATCGCCACACCCAGGCACTCTCTATCTTCATGTGACTTTCACCGGATTTCGTTTCCTCTCCTGGCGCAGTGCCTATACATCAAACCTCATAAGAGGCGCTAACAGCATGGCGAGGGGACGTTAGCCCCCTGATGCGTCCGGGGGCTAACGCCCTCCGCTCGCCAACAAGTTAGTGCGTTTACTGATCGCCACCCAGAGAGGAAGTGGGCCCCGGGTTCCGAGTGACTCCGCCGCCGTGGCGGCCCGGGGCGGGGGACTCTCTGGCGGAGCGGCGGCCGTCCGGCGACGGGACACCGACCCCGCATGGCGGTAGCGGCTCCTCTGAATTCCGTCACCCGCGCGAACTCGGAGGTGATCTTCCATGCCTGCCCCCGCCTCGACCGAAGACTTCATGCTCATGATGCGGCAGAGCCACCTCCTCCCCGCGGAGGAGATCGACGCCTACCTTCGCAAGCGCGACGGGGCCCTCCCCCCCTCCGTGGCCGACCTGGCCGAAGCCCTGGTGCGCGACGGCCTGCTGACCCACTTTCAGGCGAAACTCCTGCTCCAGGGGAAGTGGCGCGGCTTCCTGCTCGCCGGCAAGTACAAGCTGCTGGAGCACCTCGGCGCCGGCGGCATGGCCACCGTCTTCCTGTGCGAGCACGTGTCGATGCAGCGGCGCGTGGCCATCAAGGTGCTGCCCCCCGCCCAGGCCAAGGACCCCGGCGCCGTCGAGCGCTTCTACCGCGAGGCCCGCGCCGTCGCCACCCTCGACCACCCCAACATCGTCCGCGCCCACGACATCGACCACGACGGCAAGGTCCATTTCCTCGTCATGGAGTACGTGGAGGGCCCGTCTCTGGTGGACCTGGTCCGCAAGAAAGGGCCGCTGCCCGTGGCGCGGGCGTGCAACTACGTCCGCCAGGCCGCGGTCGGCCTGCACCACGCCCACCTGGCCGGGCTGGTCCACCGCGACGTCAAGCCGGGCAACATCCTGGTGGACCGCTCGGGCGTCGTGAAGGTCCTCGACATGGGCCTGGCCCGCTTCTTCAACGACCACATCGACGACATCACCAAGCGCTTCGACGACAACGCCGCCCTCGGAACGGTCGATTTCCTGGCCCCCGAGCAGGCGCTCGACAGCCACACGGCCGACTGCCGCGCCGACATCTACAGCCTGGGCGCCACGCTCTACGCGGTGCTGACCGGCCGGACCCCCTTCGGGCCGGGGACGTCGATGCAGAAGATGCTCCGCCATCACCTGCAGGAGCCGGCGCCGCTCTGCGAGCTGCGGCCGGACGTACCCGAGGCGCTGGCGGCGGTCGTCGCCCGGATGATGGCGAAGTCCCCGGAGGCGCGCTACCAGACGGCCGCCGACGTCCACCAGGCCCTGGCCGCGTGGGACACCGAGCCGGTGTGCCCCCCGGCCGACGACGAGGTGCCGCGGCTGTCCCCCCGGTCCCAGGGGCCCGGCTCCTCGGCCCGGGGGCCGGCCTTCCCCTCGCTCCCCTCCGGTGTCGTTCTCGCGGTGTCCGCGCCGGCGTCCGCCGCTTCCTCCGCGGCGACGCCCCTTCCCGCCGCCCCGGCCCCGCGCCCGGTGCGGGCCGGGCGCGATTGGCGGGGGTGGGCAATCATCGGCGCGACCGCCGTCCTGCTCCTCAGCGGCACCGTGTTCGGCCTGCACTGGGCGCTGTCCACGCAACGGTCCCCGCTGCCCGGGCAGCAAGGGCCCGAGTCGCCCGGCAAGAAGGGGAATCCCCGGAACTCCGAGTCCGTGACCATCGCCCCCGACGCGACCACGCACTACGTGCGGCACATCCACACCCCGCACTACGACGCCGTGCTCAACGAGGACGGCAACCTCGGGAGCCTGAAGGTCGCCGACGTCGAGTTCTTCAAGACGGGCGTGCCCCTGTCGCCCGGCCAGCCCTCGCGAGGCGCTTACCTTTACTCCGACCGGACCGGGCAGGTCGTCGGCTTCCAGGGCGCGGAGACCGCGGGCAACGTCCTCACGGCCCGGAACGGCACGGCGGTGGTGAAGATGACATTCAGCGCCAACGCGGTGGCCTGGACGATCACGAATGCCACGCACGACGACGTGCTCTACTTCTGCATCCTGTTCGACCGCTCGGTGACGGCCGTCTGGGACAACGCCGGGGCATGGATGCCCGTCCCGCCGCCCCTGCCTGAGAAAGCTCCTCCCGGCTACCGCGTGGACCTGAAATGGGAGACCACGTCCTGGTTCGCGGGGAAGGCCAAGCTGACGCTCACCGGCGGGACCGAGACGTGGGGCCCCGCCCCGACCCCGAAGGAGGGTTACCAGGTCTGGCAACTGACCGTCCCGCCCGGCGCCACGCGCCAGGTGTCCGGCCGCATCGACGAGGCCACGGCCCAGGAGTTGGCCGAGGTCGCCAAAGTGGAGGCCGGTCCCTCACGCCGGCCGCGGCGGAGGGTCCGCCGCCGGGCCGGCAGCGGGTCGGCCCCTTGTCCGACACCATGCGAGGGAGAAGCATGATCGTGGCGACACCGACACGCCTCCAGGCCGAGGCCGGCGCGGGCGCGATGCCGATCGACCAGCTCTATGTCACGCACTGCCTGTACGACGAGGGGCTGGCGCGCGAGGCCGGCTTCGGGGTGCGGGCCAGCTCCACGCGCGACCCGCTCCTGTTGCGCTTCGCCCTGGAATACCCGCCCTACGAGCTGCCCGTGGGGCTCGGGGGCGACGAGACCGCCGCGCCGCGGCGACTCGCCCTGGTGCGCGTCCCCGGCGGCCGGTCGGCGCTCATCCATTCCGTGGTTCGGCCGGGGGACGAGCGCGGCCGCGCCAACAACTTCTTCTCGCACCTGCTCTTCGGCCAGGCCATCCCGGCGTGCGATGCGCTGGCCTCCTGGGCCGCCGCCGGCTGGGCCGCCGATTGCCCGCCCGGGGCCGACAAGGACATCCCCCCGCTGGCGGAACTGCCCCGGGGCGGGGCGGTCGGCGACCGCGCCCTGACGGCGTTCCTGCAGGCGACGTCCCACGCGACCGACCCCGTCTTCGCCACCCGGACCTGTCCGCAGCGCCTGGCGGACGACCGCAAGCGGCGGCGCCGACTGCTGTCGCTGGCGCTGCGCGGCTGCCTCCTGGCCCTCCAGGCCGGGCCGGCCACGCCGCGCGGGCGCTTCTTCCTGCTGGCCGAGCCGGGCCTGGTCGCCCTCCTGCTGTACGGTGCCGCGCGCCTGCTGCCGCAGGCGCTGGCCGAGGGAATGACCTTTTCCACCTACGAGAACGCGGCGACGGCGCTGCGCTCGTCCCGGCACGCCCAGGTCGTCGGCACCTGGCTCGCCGACCCCGCGCGCGGGCTGGACGCCGAGTTCTTCAGCGAACGTGGCTACGCCCTCGACACCGTCAACGACAAGTTCTCCGACGAGCTGGCCGGCGACGCGGACCGGGCCCTGGAGGAGTGGGTCGAACTGGCGTCCCGCGGCGAGTGGGCGGCGGTGGACCGGCTGCACGGCCTTCTGGGGAAGACGGCCACTACTGTCGTCGCCTACAAGGAAGGGGTGCAGGCCGACCGGCTTTCCCGCCGCCTGGCGTCGGGGCGGGCCGACGTCGAGGACCTGCTCGTCCTGAGGCGCGCCCCGTGGGGGGCGGCGCTCCTGGAGCAGCACCACGTCGCCGCCTGGCCGCTGGTCCGCGACGGCTGCCTGGCCGACCCCCGCCTGCGCGAGGAGTTCGCCGACCTGCTCCGCGAGCACCTTCCCGAGCTGGAAAACCGGGCCGCCCGCGCCCTGCGGCAGCACCCCCCCGGCAACTGGCAACCCCACTGGCGCGTCCTGTGGTTCCTCCTCCAGGGAACCCCGGCCCGCCTCCGCGAGACCTTCGAGCGCGTCCTCCCCGAGCCGCCGCTGCCGCCGGCACTGTGCTTTTCCATTTTGACAGAACTTCAGACTCTTCAACTCACCCCCGGCGACCCGCGCGTGCCGCTGCACCTGCTCTTGAAGAACTTCGACGGGGAGGAGCTGGACGAGTTCGCGCGCTCACCGCTGCCGCGCGAGTGGTTCGTGTGGGCCCTCTGTTACGCCCTGCTGCGGCCGGAGGCGCGGGCCGCCGCCGCCCGGCACGTCCACGAGGGCAGCGACGAGCTGGTGCGCGCCTTCTGGCAGCAGTTCCGGCTGCTCAAGGAACAGGCCCAGCGCCGGGCGATCCTGACGCCCCTGGTCGCGACGGTCGGGGACCGCGGCCCCACCTTCCTCGGCCGGCTGCTGAGCAGCAGCAGCGGCCTCCGCCCCGAGACGCTGTCGTGGCTGCTGGAGGCGCTGGGCGCCTGGAAGCGGGAGTGGGCGGAGTTCTGGGGCCGCGACGATCACCTCGGCCGGCTGCTGGCGTGGGTCCGCGACTTCGGCGAGGAGGGCGGTCCCGTCTGGGACCGCTTCTGCGCCGAGATCGACCGCGGCGTGCTGCCGCCGGGCGACCCCTATCAGCACACCCTGCTCATGAACCTTGTCGCGGTCAAGGGTCGGCCTGGGCCCCCCTTGCCAGGCCAGGCCGCCGAGGCCATCGCCGACTGGGCCGTGCTCCGCGATCACTTCGAGAAGGCCAGCGCCCTCCCGGGCGACGAACGCCGGGCCGTCATCGACGCCTGCAACCGGCGGCACCTGGACCCGGTGGCCGAGCTGAGCGAGTACTTCGCCCGCTTCGTCCAGCCCAAGGAGGTGCGCGAGGAGTTCCTCGACGATTTCGCCGGCTTCTTCCACAGCTTCTACCCCGAGCCGGCCGAGTACCGCGACCACGAAGCCCGCCTCATCGGCTGGCTCCAGGTCGTCGGCGCCTGCCCCGACGCCGCCAAGAAGGAGGCCTACCAGCGCTACTACCTCGAGCGCTTCGTGCCCCTCGAATTCCGGCGGCGGCTGGCCGAGGAGACGCACCGGGCCGGCAAACTCCTCCCCGCCGTGTACGAGCCGGCGGAGAAACCCGTGGGAGAGACGGACGAAGCGCCGGCGCCGGCGCCGGTGGAGGACGTGGCCGGCCCCGACGAGTTGCATCAGCTCAGCGGCGTCCGGCTGGCGGAAGGACAGGCGACCTTGCCGATCCTGGGTCTCTGGAGACGGCTGCCCTGGCTCCTCTTCACCCTCGCGGGCGGCGTCCTGGCGGCGCTGCTCTTCGGCCTGTACCTGCCGCCGACTCCCCGGGCGGCCGCCCTGCCCCCCTTCGTCCCGTTCCTCCCGCTGGTCCTGGCCTTCGCGGATAGCATCGCTCTGCAGTCGGTCGGCCTGGCGGTACGGCTGCTGCGGCAGCCCCCGGTCAAGGGGGCCGTCCTCCGGGCCCTGGCGAAGGAACTGCTCGGCGGCGCCCTGCTCGGCATCGTCTGCGGTGCGGCGGCCGGCGGAGTGGTCCTGGCCCTGGACGCCCCGCAGCGACTCAGCCTGGCCGTCGGCAGTGCCGTCGCCGCCGCGGTCGCGATGGCCGCCCTGGTCGGGTTCCTGCTGCCGGCGCTTTTCGGCCTGGTGCGCGGCGGCCGGCGGGTCGCCGCCGGTCCCCTTGCGCGGGCCGCCGTCGGCGCCGCGGCGCTGCTCCTCTATTTCTTCCTGACTCGGGTTCTCGCGCCTTGACGAGCTGTTCTTCCCGAACGCTCCCCGGGCGCGGGATGAGGAAACGGTCATGGGGATCCCACGACGAAGTTCGGTCATCCGCTTGCTCGCCCTGGCGGCGCTGGCGCTGAGTGCCGCGCTGCTGGTCAACCACTTCCACCCCAACCCCCGCCTCTGCGGCTTCGAGTCCGACTGTGAAGACGTCCTCTCCTCGCGGTTCGGCACCGTCCTCGGCGTGCCGCTGCCGCTGTTCGGCGTCGTCGGCTTTGCGGTGCTGTTCGGCCTGTCGCTCTTCCCCACGAGCCGAGGCGGGCGCCTGCTTCGTCCCCTGGCCGTGGCCGCGGGCGCCGGGGGTCTCGCGCTGATCCTCGTGCAGGTCTTCGCGCTGCAGCGCCTGTGCCGGTTCTGCCTGGTCATCGACGTCGCGGCCGTCGCCATCGCCGTCGTTGAGTTGGTGGGGGGCCGCGGTGCCTCACCCGCGGCCGTCGTGAGGTTCCGCCCCGTGTGGTGGGCCGGGGCCGCCCTGGCGCTCGGCCTCGGCGCGGCGCTCGGCGCGGCGGGGGCCGGGGCCGGGGGAGAGAGCGGACCGGTGCCGCCCGAGGTGACCGCCCTGTGGGTTGACGGCAAGGTGAACGTGGTGGAAGTGGCCGACTTCGAGTGTCCGCACTGTCGCCGTATGCACGCCGTGGTGAGGCAGTTCCTCGCCGAGGAGGGGGAGCGCGTTCACTTCGTCCGTCTGACGGCGCCGATGCCGGCCCACCCGCAGGCGCGGCACGCCTCGCGCGCCTTCCTCTGTGCGTGCGAACAGGGCCAGGGGGATGAGATGGCCGAGGCCCTGTTCCGGGCGCCGGACCTCAGGCCGGAGCGGTGTGAGTCGCTGGCGACCTCGCTGGGCCTGTCCTTGCCGGCCTTCCGGGCCTGCGCGGCCGCCCCGGCGACCGAGGCGCGCCTCGACGCCGAGCTCGCCTGGGTGAAGGCCGCTAGCCCGCGGGGCCTGCCGGTCGTCTGGGTTCAGGACCGGATGTTCTATGGCCTGCAACCCATCGAAGAGCTGCGCGCGGCCGAGCGAGCCGCGGAGAATCGGGAGCGTTAAGAGTCTGTTGGGGAAGCCGCTTGCGGCTTAGCGGAAGCTGGAATCTGCTAAGCCGCAAGCGGCTTCCGCAACAGAGCGTTCCGTTGGCGATGCCGACGAGGAGGGGAACCGTGTTCACTTTCCGGTGTGCCGGCTGCGGCAAGCAGCACGTCGTCAACAGGCCGTTCGAGCAAGACTACTCGACCCGATGCCTGCGCTGTGGGGAGACAATCGAGGTCACCCGCCTTCTGATTCATCTCGTCGCGGAGGGCTCCGAGGGCGCCGCGCCGTCGCCGCCCCCGAAGGAGGCCGTCACCACGGGGGGGAATGGCAGAGCGGGCGGTTACGCGGAAGACCCGGAGGAAGCCCGGGGGCCGAACGGGAAGCTGGCCAACGCGGAGCTGGACGACGCCGAGTTGGACGAGGCAGTCGCGGCCGATGCTTCCGGGAACGGCGCCTCCGGGTCCAGGAAGAAGCGCCGCCGGGGCCGCGCCCGGCGAAGGCGCGATGAGGCCACCGACCTGGACGAGGAGGGCGACGCCGACGACGGCACCCCCGACGCGGACGAGGCGAGGCCGAAAGCGCCGGCCGGGTCGGCCGGGGGAGTGCGCCAGCTCTGGCCGCTGATCGCCGGCATTGCGGTGATCGTCCTCGTGCTGCTAGGGGGCGGCGCGTATTTCCTCTTCGTCCGGGGGAAGGCGCCCCAGACACATAAAGAGGTCGCCAAGAAAGCGGACACGCCGAAGAAGCCGAGCACGACGCCTTCGACCCAGGTCAGCACGGAGAAGGCGCCCGAGCCGGCGAAGCCGGTCGTCAAGCCGAAGGAGCCGGAGTTCCGGATTGCGGCCACGCGCCTGTCGGCGGAACTGGCGGCGAACGCCGCCGAGGCCAATGAGAAGTACAAGGACAAGTTTGTCGAGGTGAGCGGGCTGTTCGGGAAAATCGAGAACAAGGAATCGCTGCACCCGCCCGCGCGGCCGCACGTGCTGTTCGCCTGCGACGGCGTCCCGGTCTGCTGCGACCTGGAGAAGAGTCTCACGGACCTCACCCGCTGGAAGCGCTTGACCCCCGGGCTGGCGTGTACCGTCCGCGGCACCTGCAGCAAGGATGGCTTCCTCCACCAGTGTGAGCTGCTGCCGCTGGCGGCGCCCGCAGACGCCCTCTACAAGGGGAAGGAGTTCGAGGTCGCCGGCTTCGTCAAGAGCGTCGCGCTGCGCCCCGAGCGACCCTTCCCCACGATCGAACTGGAGGGCGACACGGACGGCATCGTCCCGGCGGAATTCCGCTTCCAGGTCACGGAGGAGGACGAGGTGAAGAAGTTTCAGCCGGGCTTGCCGGTCGTCATCCGGGGGACGTGCGCCGGCCGCGACCTGGACGTCCGCAGGATGCTCACCGTCCAGTTCCACAACTGCCAGATGGTCTACACGCCGGCGCCGCCCCCCTCCGTCTCGCGGCTGAAAGTGGTCGAGGTGCTTCGCGCGTACGAGGAGGACCTCCGGCCGGTGTTCCTGCCGGCCCCCGGCTCGGAGGCGCAGGTCGCCGAGCCGGTGTCCCTCGCCGGGCTCATTCGGAATCTCTTGCAAGGTGCTGGTGTGTTGCCGGCGCAGGGCGCCGAGCCGGTGTCCCTCGCCGGGCTCGGCAAGGAATGGGCGGCCGACCCCGGGGCGCTGGAGAAGAAGTACCGCAACAAGATCGTCACCGTGTCCGGCAAGCTCCTGCTCCAGGAGCGGTCCGAGCTGGTCCTCGTGAGCGGGGCGACGGACCAGCCGCTGCAAGTCCGCTGCTTTTTCGACAGAGACTCTTACGAGTCTTACAAGGGGGTGAAGGTCGGGGCGGAAGTCCGCGCCCGGGGCCGGTGTACCGGGCTCGCGGGGCAGGTGCTGCGCCTGGACAGCTGCCGGGATCCCGACGCCGTGGCCCGAGACCCGCGCCGCGTCACTGTTGACTACCTCCCCCACCGGCCGTACCGGCAGCTGACTTACGACATCGCGGCGTACCCCACCCCCAACAAGAAGGAAGGGCCGGTGAAGCGCGTCGTCTACGTCCAGGGGGAGAACGGTAAGACCGAGAGCCTCATCACCCACTCGGGGACCCTCTCCGGCAAGACGCTGCTCGACCCCGACGAGGGGGGGAAATGGGTCGGCCAGAAGAAAACGCAGGCGGTGACGGCCGCGGGACCGGTCCTCTTTTACCGGGTCTCGGGCGGCTTCATCGAGATCGGGCAGCAAATCATGGACAAGGGCGGGCGCAAGCCGGAGGTGTGGGAGCCGGTCTTGAAGATCGGGGGTCGCACCGGCGACTCGTGGAGGTGGGCCCAGGGGGCGGTCACGCACGAGTTCACCATCGACAAGTTCGAGGACCGGGGAGGCCGGTCGAGCGTCGTGGTGAAGGAAACGGTGAGCAACGTCGCCGACCCGGCCCACCCCCTGGAGAGCCGCCACGTGTACGTCCGCGACGTGGGCGAGGTCGAGGAGCAGCAGTGGCAGCGGCTGACCGCCCGGGAGCGGATCCTCGTCGGGGAAAAGAGGCTGGTGGAGGAGGCGAAGGGCGCGCCGCGCAAGGACCGGCCGCCCGGCGGCTAGGCCAGGATGTCGCGGAGCCGGGGCGCGGCACGTTTTCCGGGGGTCCGGAGTGCCGAGTACTGAGTACGGAGTACTGAGTACGGAGCAGCGCCAGCCCGGCACCGCGCCGTCGATCCTGCGTACTCGGTACTGCGTACTCGGTACTCCGTACCCCCGGAAGTCTTGCCGGGCCCCGGAGCCGCCCGGACGCGAGGGCGACCGCTGGGCGGGGCGGCGTTATACTGACTGGGGGATTGCTTCTTTCTCCCAGGGACCCTCATGTCTCCGCTCACCTTCGACTTCGACGTGATCGTCGTCGGCGCCGGGCACGCCGGCGTCGAGGCCGCCCTCGCCGCGGCGCGCCTGGGGCTGCGCACCGCCCTGCTGACGATGAACGCCGACAGCGTCGCCCAGATGAGCTGCAACCCGGCCATCGGCGGCGTCGCCAAGGGGCAAATCGTCCGCGAGATCGATGCCCTCGGCGGCGAGATGGCCCGGTGCATCGACGCCAGCGCCATCCAGTTCCGCATGCTCAACCGCACCAAGGGCCCGGCCATGCACTCGCCGCGCGCCCAGGCCGACAAGAAGCTCTACCAGTTCACCATGAAGCGCGTCGTCGAGGGGCAAGCGAACCTCACCCTGCGCCAGGAGATCGTCGAGGCGCTGGTTCTGGCAGACATGGCGAGCGGGGGGCGTCAGCCCCCCGGTGACGTCACCGGGGGGCTGACGCCCCCCGCTCGCCGCGTGCTCGGCGTGATGGCGCGCGGCGACACGTTCTACCGCGGCCGCGCCGTCGTCTTCACCACGGGAACATTCCTGAAAGCGTTGATGCACACCGGCGAGGCCAAGACGCCGGGCGGCCGGGCGGGCGACCAGTCGGCCGAGGCGCTCAGCGACAGCCTCGCCGGCGCCGGCTTCCAGCTCGCCCGCTTCAAGACCGGCACCCCCTGCCGCCTCAACGGCCGCACCATCGACTTCGCCAGGTGCGAGCCGCAGCCCGGCGACGACGACCCGCGCCCCTTCAGCTTCGCCACCCCGGCCGTCACCCAGCCGCAGATGATGTGTCACATCACTTACACCACCCCGGAAGTCCACGACATCATCCGCGCCAACCTGCACCGGGCGCCCATGTACTCGGGGCAGATCCAGGGCCGCGGCCCACGCTACTGCCCGTCCATCGAGGACAAGGTGGTGCGCTTCGCCGACAAGGACCGCCATCAAATCTTCCTGGAGCCGGAGGGCCGCCACACCCTCGAGTACTACTGCAACGGCATCAGCACCAGCCTGCCCAAGGACGTCCAGTGCGAGATGCTCAAACGGATTCCCGGACTGGAGAACGCGGAAGTGCTGCGCTGGGGGTACGCCGTCGAGTACGACTACGCCCCGCCGACGCAGCTCCGACCGACGCTGGAAACCAAGCCTGTCGCGGGGCTCTTCTTCGCCGGTCAGATCAACGGCACGACCGGCTACGAGGAGGCGGCGGCGCAAGGGCTCATGGCTGGGATCAACGCGGCCCTACAGGTCAAGGGCGAGCCGCCGCTGGTCCTCGACCGCAGTCAGGCGTACGTCGGCGTCCTCATCGACGACCTTGTCACCCGCGGCGTCGATGAGCCGTATCGCATGTTCACGTCGCGGGCCGAGTACCGGCTGCTGCTGCGGCACGACAACGCCGACCGCCGCCTGACGCCGCTGGGCCGCCGCGTCGGCCTGGTCAAGGAGGACGCCTGGGAGCGATTGCAGCGCAAGGAGCAAGCCATCGCGGAGCTGACGGACTACCTGCGGACGCACCGTCAGGGCAGTATCGCCCTGGAGCAAGTCCTGCGGCGGCCGGAGGTCGATTGGGAAGCCTTGTCCGAGGCCGATCCGGCCTTGCGGGAGGTCAGCCGAGGCGCCCCCGCGGAGGCCATCGAACAGGTGGTGTTGGAGACCAAGTACGCCGGCTACGTCGAACGGCAGGCGGCGGCGATCGAGCGCTTTCAGCGGCTGGAGTCGAAGGCCATCCCGCCGCACTTCGATTACGCCGCCGTGCCGCAACTGCGCGCCGAGGCGAAGGAGAAGCTGTCGCGCGTCCGCCCCGCCAGCCTGGGACAGGCCAGCCGCATCAGCGGCATCACCCCAGCCGACCTGGCGGTGGTCCTGTTCTACCTGGGATGAATCCGTCCGTGCGAAGCCGTAAGCCGCAGGCGGGCGGCGCGGATTTTCCGTCTTGAGTCATCGGGCAAGAGTTGGCAAACTGCCCCCCGTCGTCGCCCGACCCCCGTCCCGGCAATGTGGGGAAATAGACGCAACGACACAGGACGGCCCTCCCGATAAAGACAGGGAAGCCCGGCGCCTGCCGGAAGATAGGCCGGCGCGCGAAGATGGTTAATTGAGCGAAAATGAGTGTGTTGAGCGAATAATTGCCGGCTGCGCAAACTTATTCGCCGTTGTCGAAGGAACTGTGGTACAGCAAAGAAGTTACAGCGACGGCCCCGGGGCGATTTGCGTTGACACGCCCGAGAAGGTGGATATAATCGCGGTCGGTGGAACGATAGGCAACCCCTCTCTCCTGGCTTCGGCACCTTTCGGAACCAGAGCGGATTAGCACCCCTCCACCCCGGATTGCGCCCGGAACGAGCGTTCAGGTTGCGCCTGATCGGAGAACCGGGCGCCAAGCGGAACAGTAGCGATCATGGATGACCCCAGCTCCCTGAGGTCTTACGGACAGACGACTCCGGGGGCACCACTCGTGCGACCGGCCCTGCGCCGGCAAGGGATGGACGAACGCATGAAAACCGTTTTCACGACCGGCGAAGCCGCCAAAATCTGCAAGGTCAGCCAACAGACGATCATCCGTTGCTTCGACAACGGCCAGCTCAAGGGCTTCCGCGTGCCCGGCTCGCGCTTCCGGCGCATCCCGCGCGAGATGCTGTACAAGTTCATGAAGGACAACGGCATCCCGACCGACGCGCTGGAGAGCGGCAAGCGCAAGGTCCTCCTGGTCGATGACGACGTGGAGCTGGTCGAGCTGATGACCAAGGTGCTCGAGGACGACGGCCGCTTCGAGGTGCGCGTGGCCAACAACGGCTTCGACGCCGGCATGATGGTCAAGGAGTACCGCCCCGACCTGATCGTCCTGGACGTCATGCTGCCCGACATTAACGGCAAAGAGGTCTGCCACCGCGTCCGCGGCGACCTGGCCCTGGAGGACGTCCGCATCCTGTGCATCAGCGGCATGGTCGAGGACGACAAGATTCAGGAGCTGAAGCTCGCCGGCGCCGACGACTTCCTGCACAAGCCGTTCGACATCGAGCACCTGATCGACCGCATGTGTTCGCTGCTCGAGATCGAGCCGGCGTCGGCCACCGCCTGAAAAAGAAGTCAGAAGACAGAAGACAGAAGTCAGAAGGCTCGCGCCTTGGATTCTGTCTTCTGACTTCTGACTTCTGTCTTCTTGGTCGAAGGAGTGACCACGGTGAGGGCCACCGCACCGGGCGATGCAGTCATCGAACTGCCCTGGCTGTGCCCGGGGGCGGAGGCGCTGGCGGCGCTGGCCCGTACGCCCGTCCCCTGGGTCGCCCTGCGCGAAGACCCCGGCACCGTCCTTCTCGTCCTCCGTCACACCACCGCGTTTGCTACCCTCACCCTCCCTTTTTCCCCGTCGAGTCTGCTGGAGCCGTCGCTGGCCGAGGCGGCGCTGGGCGGCGTCCGCGGGTACGCCGGCGCCGGCTTCGTCGATTGGACCCGCGACGGCGCCCGGGAGGTCCGTGCCGCCGCGCTCGAGTCCGCGCGATTGGCGCGACGAGTGGCGGAGGCCACCGGCCGCTACGAGCCGGAACACGCCTGGGTCGCCGGACTGCTGGCCCCACTCGGTTGGCTCGGCGTTTGCGCCGCCAACCCGGACTACGCCCGCGACTGCCTCGCCGACCCCGAGCACCCGCACCACCCGTCCGCCGTCGAGCGCCGCCACTGGGGCTTCGACCAGGCGGGACTGGGACGGCGCCTGGCCCGGCGCTGGGCGTTGCCGCCGTGGCTCGCCGCCGTGGCCGGCTACCTGGGACTGCCGCCCGAAGACGCGCGCCGCTGTGGCGCGGCGTCCGACCTCGTCGCCGTCGTGCGCCTCGCCGTCGCCCTGGCCCAGCGCCGCAACGGCGGCCTCCACCTCACCGTCGGCACGACCCCCGAGGAGGCCGCCGCCGCGGTCGGCCTCACTGCGGCCGCCCTGGAAGAGTTGGAGCGCGAGGCCCGGGACGAAACGCCGGTCCTTCCGCATTCGTCCCGTGTCCTTTGTCCTTCCCAGGTCCCGCTCCTGTCCGACCTGCTGGCCCTGGCCGCGGAAAACCGGCGCCTGCGCGACCTGCCGACGCTGCGCCGGGTGGAAGCCGAGGCCGACGCCCTTGCCGACGCCCTCCAGGAAGCCCGGGCCGGCGAGGCGGAGCGGCTGCGCGCCCAGAAGCTGGCCAGCCTGGCCGAACTCGCCGCGGGGGCCGGCCACGAAATCAACAATCCCCTCGCCGTCATTTCCGGGCAGGCCCAGTTCCTTCTCAACAAGCTGCTCAAAGGGGATCGGCGACAGGCGCCTCGGGACACGAACGCGTCGATCAATAGCGGCCCCGGTACTCAGTACGCAGTACTCAGTACCGAGACGCCCCCGGCCTCGCCCGTATCGCCGGAAGAGACCGAGGAAGCGTTACGGAAGATCATCGATCAAGCCCAGCGCATCCACCAGATCCTGCGCGAACTCATGCAATTCGCCCGGCCGCCGGTGCCCCACAAACAATTCTTCGACGCGGGCGACCTCGTCCAGGAAGTCGCGACGTCGCTGGCCGAACTGGCCGCCCAGCGCCGCGTCCGCCTCGTCGTCCCGCACCCGGGGCGGCCGGTGCCGCTCTGCGCCGACCCGGGGCAGGTCCGCACGGCCCTGACCTGCCTGCTGCGCAACGCCGTCGAGGCGGCGCCGGCGGACGGGTGGGCCGGCGTGCGCGTCGAACTCCCCTCGCCGGCCGCGGTCGCGATCGTCTTCGAGGACAACGGTCCCGGGCCGCCCCCCCAGCAGCGCGAGCACCTGTTCGACCCGTTCTACTGCGGGCGCAGCGCGGGGCGCGGCCGCGGACTCGGCCTGCCGACCGCCTGGCGCCTCGCCGGCCAGCACGGCGGCGACGTCGCCTTCGTCAACCTCCCCGACGGCCCGACGCGCTTCGTCCTGACCCTGCCCTGTTCGCCATCCCCCGCCAACGGCAACGGCAACGGCCAATCCTGACCGTCCACCACCTCCCTCCCCGTCGTGCGAATCGGTTCGCCTTGTTCGGCCCCTTTCCTATCGGTATAGACCCGCCCCGGCGGTTCGCACCGGAACAGAAGAGGGCCGAAGCATGTCCGACGATCCCGTCACCCCATCCGAAATTGAGCGCCGCCTGGAGCGCGGCCAGGTAGTCGAGTACCCGGTCTGCCCCTTCGCGCTGCCGCAGGGGGACGACATGGTATTCCTGCTGGAGCAGCGCCTCGCCAGCCGGGCGCACAAGAACGTCAGTTACGACCCGCGCCGCGACAAGGCCAGCGGCTTCCTCCGTCAGTCGCCGGAACAGGCGGAGCGGTTGCGGGCCCTGCTGGCGAGCTTCGCACGGACCGTGACCCGCTGGTTGGCCGACACCCTGCCGCGCTACGCCGCCGCCTGGAAGCCGGACATGGTCAGCTACCGCCCGCTGGAGGAAGCGACGCGCAAGCTGCGCCTCAAGGCGCGCAACGACCTGCTGCACGTCGATGCCTTCCCGACCCGGCCGACCAACGGCTGGCGCATCCTGCGCTGCTTCGTGAACGTCAACCCGAGCGAGCCGCGCGTCTGGGTCACGTCGGACCCGTTCGTCCGCTTGCTGGAGCGGTATGGTGCCGCCGCCGGGCTGCCGGGAGGGCACGGCGTTGGCTGGGTGCGGCGCGTCCAGAACGGCGTGCTGCGGCTGTTCCAGCCCGGCCGCCCGACCCGCTCCGCCTACGACGCCTTCATGCTGCGCCTGCACGATTACCTCAAGGCCGACGAAGACTTTCAGGAGCGCGGCAGCAAGCACTTCTGGAAGTTCCCGCCCGGCGGCGCCTGGCTGGCCATCACCGATACGTGCAGCCATGCCGTGCTGCGCGGCCGCTTCGCCCTGGAGCACTCGTATTTCCTGGCGCCGGAGTCGCTGGCGCTGCCCGACGAGTCGCCGGCCGCCCTGCTGGCGCAGGCCTGTGGCCGCGCCGTGCTGGAACCGGCCGCGTGATCGGACGATAATCTTCGTTGAGCGGCGGCCCTCGATTTATCGTTTCGCGAAACGATAAATCGAGGGCCGCCGCTCAACGGGGCACCTCCCATGCGTTCGATCCTCCAGGGCCTGCTGCACCTCCTCTACCCCGGCGCCTGTCACGTCTGCGACGCGCCGCTGCCGCCGGGGGCGGGCCCCTTCTGCGATCCGTGTCGCCAGGCGCTAACGGTCGATCCCCACGGCCAATGCCCGCGCTGCGCCGGCAGCGTCGGCCCCTTCGCCGAGGTCGCCGACGGTTGCCCCCACTGCCGCGGCACGTCTTTCCCCTTCGATACAGTCCTCCGCCTGGGCCCCTACGAGGGGCGCCTGCGCGAGGTGATCCTGCGCATGAAGCACGCCGCGGGGGAGGCGCTCGCCGAGTTGGTCGGCGAATTGTGGGCCGGCTGCGCCGAGGCCCGCCTGCGAGGATTGGCGGCCGACCTCGTCGTCCCGGTGCCGCTGCACTGGCGGCGGCGCTGGCGCCGCGGTTACAACCAGAGCGAGGCGCTGGCTCGCCCCCTGGCCGCGCGCCTCGGCCTGGCGTGCCGGCCCTCCTGCCTGCGCCGCGTTCGTCACACCCCACAGCAACCGAGTCGGAGCGCGGCCGGGCGGCTGGACAACGTCCGCGACGCCTTCCGGGCGCGCGGCCGGGTGCTGGCCGGGCGAACCGTCCTCCTGGTGGACGACGTCCTGACCACGGGGAGTACGGCGGCCGAGGCGGCGCGGGCGCTGCGGCGAGCGGGGGCTCGCCGCGTCGTCGTGGCGGTCCTGGCCCGCGCCCACGGCTAATCATGCGGGAGGGGAAAAGTTGGACGGTTGCGCCAGTCCCGCGACCCGGCCGAGTACCCCTTCACCCGCGCGGGGGGCGCGGGCGGAAATCGCCGGCTCCTCGGTCGGCTTGCGAGCGGGGTACGGGTGATAGGCAACGTAACGGGCACGGTAAGCGCCGCAGCTGCCCATCAGGTCGTTTCACTCCCGCCCTGTTTGACACCCTCGCGCCGAAGGGCGATAAGAGAACTAGCGGCCCCCTGACCGCCCGTTCTCATTCGATGCGCGTCGCAACCAGACGGGCGCGGGGGGCCGGAAGGCAGCAGGGATTGGTCACATGCTCCGTTTCGGCATCGTCCTCATGGCGGGTCTTCTGTCGGCCGCGCCGGCCCTGGCCGGACCCTGGGCTGACGGGATGTTCGAGGAGTTCGGCAAGGACTTCGGCTCCGTCCCCCGCGGTCAGGTCCTCACCCACCCCTTCGCCATCAGGAACAACACCGGTCAGGTCGTCACCATCAGCAACGTCCGCGTCTCCTGCGGGTTGTGCACCAGCGCCACCGCCCTCAAGGGACAGCTCAGGCCGGGGGAGGAGACGTCGCTCGTCGTTCGCATGGACTCGGGCAAGGTCAACGGCCTCAAGACCGTGTACATCTACGTCACCTTCAGCGAGCCGCAGCTCGACGAGGTGCGCCTGTGGATCCAGGCCAACAGCCGCGACGACGTGAACGTCACGCCCGAGACGCTGGCCTTCGGGCGGAACAAGCGGGGGGCCGCCCTCTCGCAGACCACGACCATCACGTTCTACGGCGACGTGCCGTCCGAGATTAGCGCGGTCCAGAGCGAGAGCAACTACGTCCAGGCCAAGGTCGTCGCGGCGCGGCACGGCGGCAACGAGGTCAGCTACGACCTGACCGTCAAGTTGCGCTCGGACATCCCCGTCGGCAGGTGGTTCACCGACGTCTGGGTGAAGACGAACAACCCCATGATGCCACGGGTACGGGTCCCGGTGACAGTCGAGATCGAACCGCCGGTCACGCTCAGCTTCACCACGGTGAGCCTGGGTGACGTCCACGTCGGCGAGTCGAGCGAGCGCAAGCTGGTGGTGCGGGGCGCCCGGCCGTTCCGCATCACCGAGGTGGAGGGGACCGACGACGTGATCCAGGTGAAGGACAGCAGCAGCGAGAGCAAGGAACTGCACGTCCTGACGGTGCGCCTCAAGGGCGGCACCCCCGGCGACGTCAACCGCACCTTGAAGGTCATCACCGACATCAAGGACGAGGGCGAGGTCGAGTTCCGGGCTCGGGGACACGTCGTGCCGTGATTGAACGCGCCGCTTGCGGCTTAGCGCGAACGCTAAGCCGCAAGCGGCAAGCGTCTACTCACCCCCTTGGGGCAGCTCGTAGCAGGCCGCCTCCTCGCCGTTCCGCACGAACAACTTGCCGTGCGCCACGACCGGATGGTTCCACGTCTTCCCCGCAATCGCCTTGATGCGCCCCAGTTCCCGGTGCCTCTTCGGGTCGGCAGCGACGAGCACGACGTCTCCCTTTTCCGACAGCACGAGCAGCAAATCCTGGTCGGCCAGCAAGAGGACCTGCCCGTTGCCGTAGCGCCCGCTGTCGGGCCAACTTTTCCCACCGTCGTCGAGTCTCAGGCAAGTGAACGAGTTGCCGTCGAAGCCGTAGACGTGGCCCTCGTGAACGACGCGGTCGTTGAAGTACGCCTTCATCTTCTGGCTCTCCCACACCACCGACGGTTCGGCCCAGGAGTCCCCCGCGCGCGCGACGCGGAGCCGGCGCTCCCCGATATCCAACCCGGTGCCGAGCAGCACGTCGGTGTCGCCGACGACCGCGGGTTGAAGGACGCGCGGCTGAGGGCCTTCCGTCGGCGAATCGTGGTGCCAGAGCACGTCGCCCCGCTTGGGGTCGAAGGCCGTCAGGCCCACGTTGGTGGCGATGAGGACCTGCTCAACCCCGCCGAGCGTCGCGGGCTGGGGCGAGCAATAACTGCGATCTCCTTTCCCCCTCATCCAGACCGGCTCGCCGCCAGCGACGGCGTCGTAACCGCTGACGCTCTTGTCGTCCGGCCCGCCGGTGAACACCGTAACCACTCCCTGGAGCACCAGCGGCGACGAGGCGAAGCCCCACTGGGGCACCGCCGCCCCGGAGTCCTTCGCCGCGTCGCGCCCCCAGAGGACTCGTCCCGTCGCGGCATCGAGGCAGTTGAGCCGGCCCCTGGCGCCCAGGGCGTAGATTTTGCTGTCGTGGAAGGTCGGCGTGGCGCGCGGGCCCACGCCGGATACGGTTTCCTTGAACCGATCCTCGTCCTCGTGGACCCATAGTTCGTTGCGGGTTTCCGTGTCGTAGCAGACGACCGCCTCCGCCTGGTCGCGCTGCTCCTGCGTGTAGAGGCGGTGGCCGACGACGGCGAAGGACGACCAACCGGGCCCGACGCGGTGCCGCCACACCTCCCGCGGCGGGTGCGCCGACCAGTCGGTGCCGATGCGCACGCCCGTGAGCCGGCCGTCGCGGTTGGGACCGCGGAACTCGGGCCAGTCCCCCGCCTGCAAGGTCACCACCTGGTCGGCCGTCGTGCCGGGTGCGGATTTCGCCCGGTGCTCGGCGAGGAACTGGTCCTCCGCGGTGGTGCTCCAGCGCCAGTGAAACTCCGCCGAGAAGCTGCCATCGACGCCGTCCATGCGGACGAGGCAGGCACCGCCCCACGCGAGGAGGAACACCACCAGCAGTCCGGCCCATCGCACCGGCCAGTCGAGGAAGGGGGTGACGAGCAGCCAGACGACCCACGCCGACGTCGCCACGGGCAGGGCGTACATCGGCAGGGCGAATTGGAACGAGGGGTCGCAGAGGAAATAGGCCGCCACGGCTCCCCCGACGTAAGCCCCCAGGAGGAAGAGACGATCCGACCAGGACAGGCGACTGAAGAACAGCCACCAGACGGCGACCAGGAGCGCCGTCACCAACGGCCCAACGAACTTCGCCCGGAACTGCGTCATCCCCCCCGCCGAGACCCAGCCCGGCACAAAGATCACGGCCGCCTGAAGGGCAACGAGGACCACTCCGGGCCAGAGGCGCAAGCGGCGCTCCCCCGGCGACGGGGTCGAGGCGGTGGCAGAGAATGTGCCGGCTGGCTCGGCCGGCATAGGGAAGTCGGGCAGTGGCGAGATGGCATCGCTCACGGAACACTCCTTTCCGAAGGGTCGTCCAGATGGGAGCGAAAGGTCACGGCCCGTACAAGATGAGCAACCGGGGCAGACGTGTCAACCCCGGCCGGGACGAAACGAGGTGTCGATGGGCCATGCGCCGCGGCAGTGACGAGGCGTCGTCCGAAAGAGCGGAGTCGCTGCGGTGCGGTGCCGCGGCTCGTTCAGGGCCGGGACCGTGACGCGGTAAAATGAGCCGGCGGCAAAGTCCTCGCCAGGCGGAACCCCACCGTGAGACCGCCGTAGGTGGGACGGTCGTGCTCGCGGAAGGCGGCACGCACCTCACGCGCCTGGTAGAGGAACGAGCCGCCGCGCAGCATGCGCGTCAGGCTGTCTTTGATATCCCTATTATCTTCGGTGTCCTCCGTGCCGGCGTCGGGGTCGGGCCGGCAGCCGTCCTGGCACCAGGTCCAGGCGTTGCCGAGCATGTCGAACAACCCCAGCTCGTTGGGCTTCTTCTGCCCCGCCGGCCAGGTGCGATTCTCGCTGTTCTTCAGGAACCAGGCGTGGCGCGGCAGGAACTCCTCCGCCCCGCCGCAGTACCAGGGCGTCGCGGTGCCGGCCCGGCAGGCGTACTCGAACTCCGCCTCCGTCGGCAGCCGGTATCCCGTCCGCGAAAGGTGGTCGGCCGGCAGCTTCAGCGGCGCCTGGCCGTCGGCACACTTCAGGATTTCGTCGATCGACGGATAAACCATCTGTTCCTTCGGCACATTCTCCAGCTCGCTCAGCCAGCGGCAGTACATCGCCGCGCTGCACCAGGAAACGCAGAGGATCGGGCAGTCCGGCTCCGGGGCGTAGTTCTTCCAGTAGAAAAGCGGCACGTCCCGCTTTGCCTCTTTCATGGCCTTGATGAACTTTTCCCACTCGGCGACGGTCACTGGCCTGGCGGCCAGGGCGAAGGAGCGGCCAATCGTGCGCCGGTGCATGCCTTCAAACTCCGTCCGACCCAGCTCGTCGTCCGGCGAGCCCATGAGGACCTCGACGGGACCGCGGACGGCCGTGAATGTTTGGCCCTGGCCGTTGACGAACCAGCGCCGGCCGGCGCGGCCCGGCCGGCCGGCCAGGTCGGCGTCGATCGCCTCCAGGGCTTTTCGGCCGCCCCAATCGAGCGGCCGCGCCGCCGGGCCTTCCTGGCCGTGCCGCAGCAGCCAGTCGATGGCCCCGTGGACGCCGGGGTCGGGATCGTCGCGATACCAGCTCAGCAGCTTCGCCGTCAGCGCCGCGCGCACCTCCTCCGGCAGTTGGCTCGCGCTGTACTCTCCCAGGGCCAGGATCAGCGCCGCGCGACTGCAATCGTCTTTCTCTTCTTCCAGGCGTCGGACCAGCACGCGGGCGTCGGCCCCCCGGGGCGCCAGGGCGTGGATGAGACAGGTGCGGGCGTCCGGCTTCTGCGAGTGCCCCAGCAGGGGCCAGGCGGCGCTGGCGTCCCCGAGGACCAGGAGCGCCGCCGCCGCGTTCGCCTGCCGCTTGGCCCGGGCAATCCGATCCGCCTCGGGTTCCTCGGCGGGGGGGCCTTTCGCCAGCTCCGCGGTGAGAGTTGTCCGGACATCGCCGCCGTTCTTTTCCAGCGCCGGCCGAAGGAGCGCGAACTGCTCGGCGTCGGCATCGCAGGCCAGGTCGGCCAGGACGGCGGGGCGGTCGGCGGCGTAGTCGGCGAGCACGTCGGCGGCCACGAGGCGGCGATCCGCCAGGTGCTTGCCCCGGAAAACGTCCGTGAGCGGGTCGCGCAGGTGGTCGCGCACCGGCCGCAGGGCCCGCACCCAGAGGCCCAGAAAGAGGGGGTTGGCCCACACGAGCTGATCGACGACGGCGGGGGCGGCGCGGCGCCAGCGCGGATTCGCCGGGTCGAAGGCGGCCAGGCCCACCAGGGCGCGAAAGCGGATGTCGGTTGGGGTCTTTGGGTCGTCCACCTTCTCCCACAGGCAGCGCGCCAGGCCGGCGCCGTGCGGGGTGAGGACCTCGCGCACCAGGAGCACCTCGCGCGGGTCGTCGGCCTCGATCAGCCAGGCCGTCAGCGCTTCCTTCACGGCCGGGTCTTCGAGCAGGGCCAGCCCGGCCCGCATGCGCCGTTGCCGGATGCCGGTCTCGTCGGCCCACAGCTCGCGCAGCCGCGGCCGGACGGCGTCTCGATCCTCGGCCAGCGCGACCAGCAGGCCGGGCACGGCCTCGGGCGCGGCGCTGCCGAGCTGCTCGACCTGGGCCTGAACGCGGCTCCGGTTGGCCTTCTGCGCCTCCTGCAGGCGGTCCCGAGCGCGATCGCGCTCGCGTAACGCCCAGGCCGCCAGCGCCAGGCTCGCCACCAGGCCGGCCAGGACGGCCGCCACCACCGCCGCCGTCAGCCCCGCCACCACCGGCCGCCGCTTCACCCACTTGGCCGCTCGCTCCGCCCAACCCACCGGCCGGGCCCGGATCGGCTGACCCGCTTGAAAGCGGCGCAGGTCCTCGGCCAGGGCCTCCCCACTGGCGTAGCGCCGGTGCGGCTCCTTCTCCAGGCACTTCAGGCAAATCGTTTCCAGGTCGGCCGGCACTTTCGGCTGCAAACGGCTCGGCGGCACCGGCTCGAAGGCCACGACCTGCGGCAGGATCTCCCAGGGCGCCGTTCCCAGGAAAGGCGGCCGGCCCGTGAGCATCTCGTAGAGGATCGTCCCGAGGGCGTACACGTCCGCCGCCGGCCCCACTTCCTTACTCTTGCCCGCGGCCTGTTCGGGCGCCATGTAGGAAGGCGTGCCGATGACGTGCCCCGCATGAGTCAGACTCGCGCTCGCTTCCAGGCGCTTGGCCAGGCCGAAGTCGGTGATCTTGGGAGTGCCGTCGGCCGTCATCAGGACGTTGCCCGGCTTCAGATCGCGGTGGACGATGCCGCGCTGGTGCGCCCAGTGCATGGTGCGGGCCAATACTTCGATGATGCCCGCCGCCTCCGCTGCCGGCTGCGGTACCCCGGCGAGTTTCCTGGCCAGCGTGCCGCCGGCGACGTACTCCAGCGCGCAATAGGGTTGGCCCGCCTGTTCGCCCACGTCGTAAACCTGCGCGATGTGTGGGTGCTCCAGGTGGGCGACGGCCTCCACCTCGCGCTGGAACCGCGCCCGTTCCTCCGGACCCGCGCTCCCCAGGATCATTTTCAGCGCGACGAGCCGATCCAGCGCCAACTGGCGGGCCCGAAAGACCACGCTCTGGCCGCCGCGGCCCAGCTCGTCCAGCACTTCGTAACCGGGAATCGACGGCGACACGGCGGCTAGCACGCTCGGCATCGGGATCGTCGCGGGCATCGACCTTTGCGCGGACGGGGACGGCGTCTCCATCTCGATGGCGCGTTCGACTTCAAACTGGACCTTGATCTGCGCCGTCCACTGGGGAAAACGCCGCAGGTATTCGTCCAGGCCCGGCCTCTCTCCTCGTTCCTGGCGCAGCAGCATCTCGTTGCCGATGAGGTCGAGCACGGCGTCGCCGTCGCTCGCCAGGGCCGGGTGGCGGCGCAGGTAGGCTTCCGCCGGGATGCGTTCTCCCCGCTCCCAGCCGGCGCGCTGTTCCACCAGCAGATCCGTCAGCGACGCGCCGGCCGGGGATGGGAATCGGTCCTTACGCATGGCCCACCTCCTCCAGGCCGAGGTGGCCGGCGACGCGGGCGACGGCGCGGCCCAGTTGCTTGCGGAGGGCTTCCGGACTGCCGCCGTGGGCCGCGGCGATGGCGACCCAGTCACACCCCTGGTTGCGCAGCTCCATCAGCCGGCGCTCTTGCGGAGACAGGCGGCGCTGCACCTCCTGCACCAGTTCCTTGGCGGCCACCTGCTCACTCGGGCCGGAGGCGTACGCCTGGAGGTCCCGATCCTCGGCGCTGCCCGCCTCGAGGCGCCGGTGGTCCCGGCGCGCCGCCTGCTGGTGGCGGACGGCCTTGGCGAGCTTGTGCCGCGCCATGCTCGCCAGCAGCTTCAGCAGTTGCTCCGGCGTGTCCAGCTCATACTGCCCGGCCGCGGTTCGCACGAAAAAGCTGCACAGGACCGCCTGGCAGATGTCCATCGAGTCGCAGGTGCGCCGCAGGCGCGGGTCGAGGCGCAGCCGTACCGAGCGGCGGATGGCTGGCTCGTACAGGCGGACCAGTTCGGTGGCGGCGGCCTCGTCGCCGCCGCGCACCCGCCGGATCAGGTCGGGGAAGGCAGAATCGGCGGACATGGTCTCCCTCCGGCGGAGTGTTGCGGAGAACTCCCGTCATTGGTTCAGCGGGCTGCGGGCGCGGTTCCACAGCGACCCGCCCGGGGATGACGAGCGCCGACCTTCTGCTTCAGGAAGCGAAAAACGGGGCGCCGACCGGACAGCAAATTCCCCGGGGCGCGCTTTTTTGTCCGGCCGGCCCGCGAAGGGGGATAGGTCTTGTGGACCGGCCACGCGGGAGTCTGTGTCGAGTCAACAAGCATTCCCCCGGGGCTTTTCGGTTTGTTGCGCTTCGTTCGGGGGGCCGGCACCTGCCTTTCCCCGGACGAGGCCACCCTGGGGCAGCGCCCTCAACCTGAAAGGAGGTCGATATGAGCAACTCACAACCGCCCGCCAACAGTTCCTCGTCAGGATGGGGCGTCCTGATGCTCGCGGTACTCGGAGGTCTGGGCTATCTCCTGTACACCGTGCATCATCACCCTCCCGTCCAGGAGTCCATGCCGCGCTTTTCGGAGATGGTGGGGCAACTGACGACGCAGCGCTCGGAGGCCGAGTACCTGGTGCATGTGGTGAAGACCGACTGCCAAGAAGGCCGGCTTTCCTGGGAACGGCTCCGGCAGTTGCAGGCGCTGTACCAGCAGGCGAAGGCGGCGTTCGACGGCTGGATCGCCCAGGCGGAGTCCGAATTGTCCGCAGGCGCCAGCGCCCGCCAGCAACTGGAGGTGTCCTTCCAGGCCGCGCTCCAGCGCGGCGACGACTTCATTACCCAGGCCAGGCGGCAACAGAACTTCCTCGGAGACGAGGACCTGAAAGTCCAACCGGGACCAGCGGACCCGGGCAACCTCGACGCGGCGAAAGGGATCGTCGGCCTGTTTGTCCTGGTCGGGAATGAGTACGAGGCCGCCAACCAGAGAGAACGAGACAGGGCGATTCAACAACTCTGGGGCGCCCGCTGGCGCGCCTTTGACGAGGTCCCATGACAGGACCCTTCCGGAGAACATCCATGAGCCGCTAAGCCGCAAGTGGCTTTCGCAATCGACTCTGACAGAAGAGACTACCGCTGAGTCGGATTGAGCTATCGCGCCGGCGAGTCTTCGACGTCGGGGGGAGCAATGGACAGGGGCTGCTCCCGCCACAGATAAATCGTCGGGCCGGGCTTATCGCTCACGTAGACAGCGGCAAGCGCCAGCTTCTGCCGGGAAACGACATACGGTACCCCTCCCGCCTGCAGGATTTGACGGGCCGTCTCGTCCGGCCCCTTGCGGCCCAGCGGGTAGCAGGTGCGGCCGGCGTAGAACATGATCGTCAGGTGCTCGTCCCCCCTCCGCTCCTCGCACAGGAGAACGGCGTTGTCGGGCAGGTGCCGGCGGGCAAACTGCCCCACGTCCACGCAGGACGGGTCGCCGGCATTGGCGTTCGTGACGCGCCAGGCGGCGCGCACGGTTTCGGTCCCCAGCCAGGCCAGGCCGCACGCGCAAAACACCAGGGCGGCCACCCGGAGGTAGCGGCCCGGGGCGCCTCCGCCGGGAGGCAAGCGCTTGCGGGTGAGCAACCCGGTGATGGCCACCGGCAACGAGGCCCGCCCCGCGGTCGAGCAGCTCCTTCCCGATGAGATAAGTGAACCAGGCCGCCGCGGTGCTCAGGAGGACCGAGGGCAAGCGCAGGGCGAAGGTGTTCACCCCCAGGACCGCGAAGGCCAGGGCGATCTGCCAGAGGGGAAGGGTCGGCTTGTGCAACCACACGTGGTTGCCCGCCCAGTCCGTGGGGTCATAGGGCAGATAGGGGGCGGCGATGAGCGTCGGTTGCAGGGGATGCTTCAGGAGGTTCTGGGCGACCAGGGCGTGAAAGACCTCGTCCCAGTGGGTGAGCGTGGTGTGGTCGAGGTGGCGGAGTTTGAGGAGGAAGGTCGCCAGCAGGATCACCGCCAGGACGAGCCATGAAGGGGGGAGCGGGACCCACCGGGCCGGCGCAACCGCGGGGGCGCTCGGCCCGACCTCCGGAACCAGCAAGGGTTGGCCACAGTGGGGACACTTGACCTTCTTGCGGGCCAACCCGCGCCCGGGCCGTGAGGCGCTTCCCGCAAGCCGAGCACACGAAGGAAACGGCCACGGAAGCCGCTTCGGCGGGGGCCGCCTGGCCGCGATCCGGTTTCAAGGTGGCACTTCCCCCAGGTTCGGGCCCGCGCAGTTGCGACTCACTGTGGATAGGCCGTCAGCTCGGGAATCGCGGTCTTCAGCGCTTCAAGCCCCGGGCTGGGGACCAACGCCTTCGGCAACCAAATCCAGCGGAGGGCCGGGAGTTTTTCCAGATGCGCGAGGCCCTTGTTCGTTATGGCGGTGGCGCCCAGGCCGAGCCCCCGCAGGTTCTTGAGGCTTTGAAGCTTTTCCAGATCGTCATCGGAGATCGAAGCGGCGTAGAGGCTCAGCTCCGTGAGTTCCGTGAGCTTGCAAGCCTCGTCGAGGACGCTGGCGGGTATGCGCCGGCCCTCGAGCCGTAAGCCGACGACACGCCCCTCGGAGTTGAGCTTGTAAACGGGGTCGTACGGCTCGAGGGCGTTCAGGGCGGCTTCGTCCGGGGAAATGTGTGCCTCGGGAGCCGCCACGGGATTCGGCTCTCTGGAGCAACCCGCCAGCAAGACGCAAGCGAGGACCGCCAGCCGCCGAGGCCCCGCGAAGCCAAACCGAGCCTGGGTTCTGTTCGCCATGACCGACCCTCCAAAACCAGGGAACCATCGGGGGCGTCGTGCAACGCGAGCGGCACCAATTCTTCTCCCCTCGCCCCTGTACTCCGCAATAGTGTTCGGCACGAAGCGTGCTCGATGCCACGGGCTTGCCCCGTGGAGGCTCACGTTCGTTGCTACACCCGCCCGGCGCCCCCCCAGGCGATGCCACGGGCTTGCCCCGTGGAGGCTCACGTTCGTTGCTACACCCGCCCGGCGCCCGCCAGGGATGCCACGGGCTTGCCCCGTGGAGGCTCACGTTCGTTGCTACACCCGCCCGGCGCCCCCCAGGCGATGCCACGGGCTTGCCCCGTGG
>Ga0116223_10000460_pt1 | contig 50083 bp, 31 predicted proteins | sample Sb_taG_3_FD_90092 | JGI IMG/M metagenome (GOLD analysis project Ga0116223, IMG submission 90092) | Peat soil microbial communities from Weissenstadt, Germany - Sb_50d_a_PC metaG | ecosystem: Environmental > Terrestrial > Soil > Wetlands > Peat | place: Germany: Weissenstadt | collected 2010-09-21 | reverse complement strand
GAGGAATGAGCATACTGGCTTCATGGCATCGGCTTTCCAAGTGACTGCTGGTAACAATCATTTTGGAAAGTCGGATGCCCTTTTTCATTCTCCCCGGGTGGTGGGCGGAGCCCACGTTAAGAGGAAGATTACGATTACGAAGAGGAGGAAGAGCACGATCCAGATTAAGAGTACGATGTCGTGCCTGCGCCGCCTATTGAGTCATGCTCTTTCTCGTGCTCCTGCTCTTAATCTTCTTCCAAATCTTACTCTTCATCTTCATTCTTTCTCTTAGGGATGGGTCGCTGGTCAACCCATCAGTCGAAGGTTGACAGAACACTAGGCCAGTGGCAGCTATTGTTCTCCCCTCGCCCCGGTACTCGGGGAAGAGCTTCTCGGACTGACTCCAGGAAGTCATGCGCTGCGCCGCAGCTTCGGGCCAATTTTGGCAATGACTGCGGGCCTGTCATCGTCTCTTTCATCTTCCAGTTCTGCCGCGCCGTCGATTTCCTTCAGTCGGGGCAACAAGCCCCGGTTATTGGCGATCTGGATAGCCAATCCCGGTCGGGCATTGGCTTCCAGCAGCATCGGCCCATGCGTTTCATCAATCACGATGTCCACGCCGACGTAACCCAGGCCGACCTCCTTGGAAACTTGCTCTGCCATTTCGAGTACCTGGGGCCAGTGCGGAACGTGCATCCCCGTCAGCGACGCCCCGGTGTCGGGGTGGATACTGATCATGCGATCGAGCTGCACGGCATGATGGGTGCGACCCGTGTCCAAATCCACGCCGGCACCAATGCCTCCCTGGTGCAGGTTGGCCCGACCATTAGAGGCTTTCGTAGGAAGGCGCAGCATCGCCATCGCCGGCCGATCACGATAAAGAACTACGCGTATATCCGGAATCCCTTTATAAGCGATCGGCTCGAAGGCTGGATGCAAGCGTACACGCTGCTGCACAAGCGCCCGGTCGGGCCGGCCGCCGAGGGAATACATCCCGGACAGGATGTCGGAAAAGTGCTGGCGCAACTGCTCGGGCCGCAAAGCTTCACCATTATGGCGGAGGTAGTTCTTCCCTGAGCGCCCCACCAGCACGAGAACTCCCCGCCCGGCCGAGCCGCGATTTGGCTTGACCACGAAGTCGCCGCGCCCGCGCAGGTAATCGTCGAGATGGCGCAACATCGAGTGGTAGGAGATCTCGGCATAGATCTCGGGGGTGGCCACACCGATGCGCACGCATAAATCGCGCATGCGCAGCTTGTCGTCCACGACGGGATAAAGGGCCCGGGAATTGTGATCGAGGATGCAGGCCGCGTTGCGGTGGTTCATCCCCAAGATCCCTCGTTCCTTCAATTGGCGTGCCGCGTCGAAAAGCCAAAGCATGAGATCTCTCCTTAGAAGCCTGATCAATCCGCGCCCAAGGGGCGCCTTAGGCGAGGGGCAAGTAATAATCTCCCCTCGCCCCCGCTTCGGGGGAGAGGGGTCGGGGGTGAGGGGGAAGAACGATCCCCGGCCAAGGCCCCTCACCCCCGACCCCTCTCCCCGGAGTACCGGGGCGAGGGGAGAACAATCGCTGCCGCTCGCCTTACGACGAGATGCGGCCATGATTTACGCTGATCCAGATACGCCAGGGACAGACTCGGGCGTGATGGGCCGCGGCGGCAGGAAGTCCCGGAAGCGGAACAGCTCGGACAAACGATAGCCGGTATAGCGGCCGATGAGAAGTTGCACTGCCATGATGAGCCCAAGGGTTTCGGGAAAATGAAACATGTGGCGGACCACCGCGTGCAAGCTGAGAACCAGGCTGATGCTCGCGGCAATGACCATCGTCCCCAGCAGCGTTTTGAATGACGAAGTCGTTCCGTCTTCCACCTCCAGCGTCCAGAACCGCTCGATCATGCCGGTCAGGATCACCATTGGGAAAAGCGAGATATACTTCGTCGCCGGCATGTCCTGATAGTTGGCCGCGACGATGGCCGTGATCAGCACGATCACCACGAGGCTGAGCAAAAAAGCCATGCGCGGAACTTGCAACAGGTGGTAATAGTTGAGGACGCGGCGCATCAACCAGCCGATCAGGACGATGGAAATGAAGACCAGGATGCCCGGCAGGCCGCCCAGGTCCCGAAAGGCCAGCCCTACGAGCGCGGGAGCGAAGGTCCCGAAACTGCCGATGCCGATGATGTTGCGGTAGATGCAAATAATCAAAGCTGCGATGGGCAGCAGCAGCAAGAATTCGACCAGGCGCTGCTCGGTCGGCGGCAGGGCGTACAGCGATAGCTTGGCCAACACGTGATGCAGCCGCGAAGAATTGGCGGCATCGAGTTCGCCTTCAGCCTCCATGCGCTCCACCAGGAATGCATAATGGAGATCGCGAACGCCTCGGCCGCGCACCAGGGGCGAATCACCATAGTGAAAGATGAGATACGAGGGCGGCACTCGGCCAAGATGGTGATATACAGAGCATGCGGACACCCACCGGTCCTTCACAAAGGCCTCGACCCAGACGTGAGCGTTCTGCTCGTGCCCCGTCTTGAGTGCCAGGCCGGTCACAAGCCGGGCGGGGATGCCGCGATTTTGGCAAAGGGCGGCGAGCAGCCTGCTCTTGGCCCCAGAATCGCCCGTGCCGTTTTTCAGGCACTCCAGCGGACTCGCGATCGAACCTTCGACCGTAGGCTCGTTGCCGACCTCCTGATCGACGTAACGATAGAGTGCTTCAAGCTGGTCCGGGGCACTGTCGATCCTCGAGGTCAAATTCCGGGCTAGCGCCGAGATCTCGGGAACGCTGCTTCCCGGGATCTCCGGACTGGCGACAGGTTCCTCGCGCTGGGGCGGGGCGTACAGGGTCCTGGAAAGCTTGGACATCGATGTCGTGGGAGTATTCACGTTTACGGTGCACTGAAACTGGTAGAGCGCTCGGAACGGGCCTCCAGCCACGCCCGCTCGCTGCGACCACAACACTTGATGACGTTCGGGGTGCTTGGCGTCTGGCGGTTTGGAGAGTAATTCATTGCTGCGGCACAGCTCGTTAAGGATGTGCTGCCGGCCAAAGTCCAGAGGGATGGCCGTCGTCAAGCGCGCATCGCTGCCTGTCGTCTTGCCGTGCACCACCAGCGCCACCTTCCAGGCGCCTGGGCCGACAGGAGTTTTCACCTCATCGCCCAGCACGTAGCAACGGCCGATCATCAGCCCTACCGACGCCGCAGCCAAGCCGGCCGCTGTGATCACACAGAGGGTCGTCCGTGACATCGATCTTTCCTCTCTCGTTCCGGGACTGGGCGTGGCAATCAAGCCAGCTCCAATCAGAGGTTTGCCAGTCGCAGGCCCATAGGACTTATAAGACCTTTAGGACCTATTTCTTGGCGACGCTCGGTGCCCACTGAACATGGAAGCGCAGATCCCCGGGCTCCTTGGCCCGTGGCATGACCAGCAGATAGCCGCACTGCCGTCGCCCATCCCAGCAGAAGACCCATCGATCGCCGGGCAGTTTGCTGGAGAGTACCGGCATCTGCCCCGCAGGAGCCTTTGGCAAGGAGATCTCCGCGAACAGAAGTGACGCCAATTGGCGCTCCGAGGGAACTTCGCCCTTGCGCACCAACCCGGCGAGACGCGAATTGGGTAGCATGCGTGCCCCGTACTGGGAGCTGGTGATTTTCTCGTAGGCCTGATCCGGCGACTGGAGAATGATGGTGTTGCCGCGCACCTCGTGGCGAACCATGGCCAGTGCGTCGGCTGGGCGCTGCTGCCGAGGCAAGCGCAACGTGGGATCGCCCCAAAGCGTGAAGGCCCACGCGGAGCGCAGGTTGGCGCCGCGCAGCTTGGCGTCTTCGCCGAGCCGTTGCTCTTTGAGAAGCGTGAACGCCAATAAAAAATTCTTGGAGTGCCGCAGCGCACTGCCGATGGTCTGATCCTCGTACAGCAGTGCATCAAAGAAGGCCAGCGAGCAGGCTCCGCCCGACGCGGAGTAAGTGCGTGTGGAGGAGCCAATGACGCCCACAGCTCCGCGCTGCAGCAGCGGCATGGCGTCTTCCTCGCAGAGAGCCAGGCAGCTTTGCAAGAAAACCAGCGAGGGCTGCAATGCTTCGGGCCAGCCCGGCAATCCATAATCCTTGGTCAGCGTGCTATGGTGCCCCTCCCACAGGAAAATGTCCTGCTGCGGCAACATCTGGCGGACCGGGTCTTTCCTCACCTCTTCACCGAAAAGCGTTGTCGTTTGGTAACCGCTATTCTGCAGTTCCTTGGCGGTATGGCGTGAGAAGGCTTCCAGGAGAGGCAGACCGCCCGCCGGATTGCTGATGACCAGCGCTTTCGACGGAGTGGTTTTCGAAGCCAAGAGCTGCTGTCGAGCAAGAGTCAACAAAACCATGCCCGGATCGGCACTGAAGAGCCGTCCCGTCGAGAAGCTGAAGGGCTCGCTGCCAATGGGTGTCATCGGCTCCATCTCGATGGCTGGATCTTTACCGGCTACCGGATTGGGGCGGCGCTCCGGCGGGATGGCCGTCGGGTCGGCAACGACAATCAGGTTCTCGACTTGATCCAGCCCATAGTAGGCAAGCGCATCCGTCACGAGGGCGCGAGAATTGTTCCCCGCTGGGTTCGTCAGCAGAAGCGCGGCTCGTTTCTGGAGGGCAATCCAGGGAGCCAGGGACGACATCGCTCCTGGTCGCTTTTGTATGTCCGCCGGATTCGCCAGGACCACCGTCTCGATGGGCCCATGCCGCTGCTGGTGCTTGATATAGCAGGCGATTGCGTCACGTTCGGTGCGCAGGTGGACGACGTGCGTTTCCCTGGGCTTCCCGCATTGCCTGGCGGCTTCGTCGCCTATGGCAAAGATCTCTCGAATCTTGCCGTCGGCAAGCATGTCGTGCAATTCGCGCGGCTGATTTTCTTGCTCGCGGACCAGGCAAAGGGGTGCTTGAAGAACGCCGGCTAGACACGCGGCATGCAGCAGCAACCGGCGCTCATGGGCAGAGCAAACCACCGCGTATTTCGCCTTGCCCGCTGATGCTTGCCATGCAGCGCCTTGCAAGTGCTGGTCCCATTCGGGGCTGGACGCCAGGCCATGGTCAAGCGCATTCGCGACGTCCGTCTTCTGTTCCGGTGTGCAACCCACGGGGACGATACGTCCAGGCTGAAAGGCATCGAGAAATCCTTTCAGGTGAGGCCGCGTCGTTAGAGAATAAAGAAGCACCGGTCCACGATGCCTGCCGACAGCCAGGGCATTGGTAAAGAGCAGAAGATCTTCGTCTGATAAATTGCATCCTAAATAAACAGTCCGGTCATCTCGTTGGCCGGCGGGGTCAAGCCCTTGCGGCGCGGCAACGCAGCAGCGTGTCGCCGGGGTCAGAGCCACGATCACGGGCAGAATGAGGCAGATCAGAGAGATGAGAGAAAACAGTCGTGCCATTTTTTGAGCCACGCGTTCATCCTCTGAGTCGGGGGATGCCGGCGGCTCGGTGGGACCCTGGCCGCGGCTGCACGAAAGACAGGACGTGATGTGAGGTCAAAGTTGCGCGACTATTATTGCGCCAAGAGACCGAATTTTGCCAGAGGATTCCTAAGCAATGATTGTTAACATGGTGGAAATAGTTTCCACGCAACGGATTTCGCCCGGAAAGATTACTTCATGAAGCCATGCTCATGGGTTTCCTATTGCAAAGTTTTGCAGTAACACGGTACAGTACCTCAGCTTTCGATCAGAATGGCTTTCTGGAGGTGAAGGGAGCGGAAGGGAATCCCGTGGACGGAACACAAACCGTTTTGCCGCAGAGCCGGCGCCACTTCACGAATGGAACTAGGCACGATCCTGCTCACTCCTCTCCCGTCGCAACGGCAGTGGACCGTACGCGGCGTTGTCTGCTGGCCCGGCAAGCTGCCGACGGCCACTGGGTTGGAGAGTTGCAGGGCGACACCATTCTGGAGTCTGAGTACATCCTGCTGATGGCCTTCCTGGGCCGAGAGCGGGAGGAAAGTGTGGCCAAGGCCGCACGCTATATCCTGACCCAGCAGATGCCTGGGGGAGGATGGAACAACTACCCTGACGGCCCCGCAGACCTGAGCGTTTCCGTCAAGGCATACTTCGCTTTGAAGTTGGCCGGGCATGACCCGGACCTTCCCTACATGCGCCGCGCGTGCGCAATGATTCGGGACCTGGGAGGCGCAGCGCGGTGCAATAGCTTCACGCAGTTCTACCTGGCACTGCTGGGCCAGTTTCCCTATGCCAACTGCCCTGCCGTGCCACCGGAGATGATGCTCCTGCCGAAGTGGGCGTATTTCAACATTTACGCTATGTCGAGCTGGACGCGCACGATCGTCATTCCGCTCAGCATTTTCTACGCGCACAAACCGGTTCGAGTTTTGCCCCAGAAATTGTGCATTCCCGAGCTGTTTCTGCGGCCGCAAGACACGCCTCTTTGGCCGCATCCCCCCACGCGCCGCTGGGTCACCTGGACCAACCTGTTCCTCGGGCTAGACCAGGTCATCAAGTGGGTCGATCCTTATCCCAGGGGAAAAGGACCGGCGCGCAGGGACAAAGGCAAAGTGAATTGGAAAGCGCGGCTCATCGCCCTGCTGCTTTTTCCCTTCGCCTTGTTACGCGGCCTTGCATTGAGTCGAGCGAAAGGCTGGATGCTGCAGCATTTTGCCGACAGTGACGGCGTGGGGGCAATCTATCCCCCAATCATTTACACCATCGTCAGTCTTCGTTGCCTGGGCTATGCCGACAAATCGCCGGAGATGCTCTGGGCCCTCAAACAGCTTGACGATTTGAGGCTCGAAGAGGAAGAGACCCTCCGGCTGCAGCCATGCTTCTCGCCGGTTTGGGACACTGCCCTGACGCTCAACGGACTGGCCGATGCAGGAGTTGCCGGCAAGCATCCTGCTGTGCAACGGGCCGCTCGCTGGCTGCTCGAACGCGAGGTGCGCCGCCCGGGGGACTGGAGCACCATGAACCCGGGGCTCGAGCCGAGCGGCTGGTTCTTCGAATATCGCAACGGCTTCTACCCTGATACGGACGACACGGCCATGGTACTCATGGCACTCGCCAAGACCGGCCATCATCTGACGCCCGCGGGCCGGCCGGCGGCGGAACGGGCCATCCGCTGGCTGCTGGGCATGCAGAATAGCGACGGTGGTTGGGCAGCCTTCGACCGCGACATCGATCGAGAAATCTTGACGCGCGTGCCGTTTGCCGACCACAATGCCATGCTCGACCCAAGTTGCCCCGACATCACCGCGCGCGCGCTGGAGGCCCTGGGGCACTACGGCTACCGCATCGGCACTCCTCAGCTTGATCGGGCCATCCGGTTTCTGCAAGCCACGCAAGAGCGCAATGGTTCATGGATCGGCCGCTGGGGCGTTAATTACATTTACGGAACCTGGCAGGTGTTGCTCGGCCTCCGCAGTATCGGCTTCGACATGCAGCAGCCCATGGTGAGGCGTGCCGTTGCCTGGCTGAAACTCGTGCAACAACATGGAGGCGGCTGGGGCGAGACGTGCCGTAGCTACGACGACCCCGGGCTTGCAGGCCAGGGAACTCCGACCGCCTCGCAATCTGCCTGGGCATTGCTCGCGCTCCTGGCTGCCGGTGAAGCCGACACGGAGGCAGTGCGTTCGGGAATTGCGTACCTGCTTGCCACGCAGCAACTGGACGGCACCTGGCAAGAAGATCATTTTACCGGCACCGGTTTCCCCAAGGTGTTCTACCTCAAATATCACATGTACAGCCTCTACTTCCCGCTCATGGCCCTGGGGCGTTATGCCACGGCAATGGGCCTGCGCGTTCCATTACTGGAGGGCCGGAAGCCGGCGGCGGAAGGAGATAACCATGCGTTTTCCCTTGAGCTTGACCACGTCCATGGCGGGTTACATCGCCCGCAAGAAGCTGTCCGGTGAGAAACGCTTCCCGCTGGTCCTCATGCTCGAACCGCTGCACGCGTGCAACCTGACTTGCACCGGTTGCGGCCGGATCCGCGAGTATTCGCAGACGATCAAGGACAAATTGAGCGTCGCCGAATGCCTGGAGGCGGTGGACGAATGCGGCGCCCCCATCGTCAGCATCTGCGGCGGCGAGCCCATGATCTACCCTGAGATCGGCCAGCTGGTCCGCGACATCCTCAGAAGGCGCAAGAACATCTACCTTTGCACCAATGGCATGTTTATCCAGAAGCGTCTGCACGAGTTCCGGCCGACCAGTCGCTTTTTCTTCAACGTCCACCTCGACGGGCTGGAAGATACGCATGATCGGGCCGTGGAGCGCCCAGGTGTCTTCAAGGCGGCGGTCGACGGGATCAAGGCTGCCAAGGCAGCAGGGTTCCTCGTCTGCACCAACACCACGGTATACAAGGAAACGGACATCGACGAAATCGATGCCCTGTACGCATTTCTCACGAAACTTGGCGTCGATGGATTCATGCTTTCCCCAGCGTACGGCTACACTGCCGTGCACGAAACCAATCCAGAGGGCGCAGCGGAGATCTTCCTTACGCGTGACCACATCCGGGCAAAATTCAGTGAAGCGGAAGGGCTCCTCAAGAAATATCGGATGGCTTCGTCCCCAATTTATCTCGAGTTCCTCAGCGGCAAGCGCGAACTCACCTGTACCGCCTGGGGCAACCCGACGCGAAACGTGAAGGGCTGGAAAGGCCCGTGCTATCTCATCACCGACGAGCACCATGAGACGTTCCGCGGCCTCATGGACGATACCGACTGGGATAGCTACGGCTACGGTAAGGATCCGCGCTGTGAGCACTGCATGGTGCACTGCGGCTACGAGCCTTCGGCGGCCCTGGGCGTCAACAAGAAGCTGGGAGATAGCTTGAAAATGGTCCTGTGGCAATTCAGCTAATGGCCGGCGGCCGTGGTTGCTCCGCTTTTGCCCTGCTCATTCTCCGAAGCTTGCCGGCGCCATAGACAATGCCGCCAACCAGAGTGCTCACGCCTATCCAGGAAATCATCTGATAAACCGGCCACCCATCGATACCGCGGCCGCTGCTCAGTGCGTGGTACACCCACATATCGAGCGCACCAATAGTCCCGCCAAACAGGGCTAAAGTCACCATGCGCCTTTGGAAAAAGCCGACAGCAGCCCCAGCCACAAGGCCTATTATCCACCCGGCAAAAGTCCAACGAAATCTCTCGTCGAAAGGCATCAGGAAGATACGGTCAAGCTGGGATGCATTAGCCATCAGGTCAGGGTTCATCGCGTCAAGTCGCCGCATTGTGTTCTTCAGCAACCGCCCGATCACACGACCGGCCGGGGACGTTCTCCACATCATCGCGTCCCTCAGCCACCAACTGACCAGACGACTGGCAGTAGCGGTTGCTGCACACATCAATGCCGCGAGCAGGCCATAGCGCAGGGCTAGCCTAAGGGATTTGCCGTCAATGAAAGCAGATTTGTTGCCGGCCGTTCCTACCGAAGACGGGGGTTCGTCTACCATGATGCTCCTCCCATTTCTTGGACTGGCGGAAGCGTCGCCGCAACTCCATTATTGACTCCAAAGTCGAGACAAGCCATCGCATTTTGGCGTGTTCGTGTTGCCCTCTCGATCGACCTCTTCTTCGAGATTCGCATATTCCCTTGTGTCGTCTCGTCCTTAGGATAAACAGCAAGTGTCTTGAACCCACGGAAGAGGAGCTTGGAACCCATGTACTTCGACCTGCACATCCACACGGCCCGTCATTCGCCGGATAGCGAGATCGATCCATTTGCATTGGTCCGCCGGGCCCGCCAGCAGGGACTCGACGGCATCGTGATCACCGAGCACGACTGGCTATGGACCGAGCAGGAATTGGAAGAACTACGATTCACGACTCCCGGCCTGGTCGTTCTGGCAGGAATCGAGATATCGGCTGAGGACGGCCATTTCCTGGTCTATAACGTGCACGATCCCTTCAAACTTCAGCGCGGAATTGGCGTTGCCGAACTTTGTCGGGAGGTGCACCGCCAGGGCGGCGCCGTGGTCGCAGCCCACCCCTTCCGTTGGGGCCAGCCCTTCGATGATATCCTGCGCGAGGAAAACCCGGATCTCGACGGGATCGAGGTGATGACAAACAACATGGATGAGCAATGCCGGAAGTTGGCTGCCGGAGTTCTACGCCAGCGCCCACTGGCAGCCCTCGGCTCCAGCGACGCGCACCGGGAAGATGTCGTGGGGATTTGTTATACCGAATTCGATGCCGTAATCCGCAGCAACCGCGAGCTCGCGGCGGCGATTCGTGCACGCCGGGCAACCGCGCATGACCGGGCTGCGAAGTCGAGCAGCTCGATGCGATGAAGTACTGGGCGCGAGGCTCCGCCTTACTTGTCGATGAGGATCTCCGTGGACTTGATCACCGCGGCGACGGCATCTCCAGCTTTCAAGTTCAACCGTTCCGCGGAAGTGCGCGTGATTGCGGATACGAACTCGAGATCGCCGACCGCCACTATGACCTCGGCCATGACGTTGCCGAGCTTGACCGACTTGATCGTGCCCTTGAACTGATTGCGTGCGCTGAGCATGGACTCTCTCCCATGGATAGGTGAGGAATATAATCCCCTGTGGGTAGACTACATCACCGTGCACGATTCCGCTGGTATTAGCCCGAAGCGTCAGCGACGCGTCGGGCCAGTATCCGCCGATTTGCACACGGTCATTGAGAGCGCGGATAAACTGCGCTCGTGGGCATGAGCTGCGTTCAGCGAAAGCTTTTTGTTTGATCGAACACGTCGTTAGCTTGCGATCGCGTTGACTCATGTCCTTGGCTACTTGGTTTTGTCCGGCTTTTCCTGAGGCAGTGCATACCGGGCCACGATCACCGTAACGTTATCTTTGCCGCCCGCCTTCAAGGCTTCGTCGACCAGGCGTCGGCAAGCGTTTTCCGCCGTTTCCTCTCCCCCCATGATTGCCGCGATCTTGGGGTCCGGCACCATCTCCGTCAGCCCATCGGTGCAGAGCAACATGCCATCGCCGTCCTGGATGCCGATTTCTTGAATATCGGGTTCCTTGGCCCCGCTCGTGGCACCGAGCGATTTGGTCAAAACGTGTCGCATGCGGTGAGTGGAGGCATCCTGTGGAGTGATGACCCCGCTATCCACCAGGGCCTGGGCCAGCGTGTGGTCGCGGGTCAACTGGTGCAATGTTCCTCGCCGAAGGAGATAAGCGCGCGAGTCCCCGATGTGTGCCAGGAGGAGGTCCTTGCCGAGACTTAGCGCCATGGTCATGGTAGTGCCGAAGCCTCGCAAGCTCGGATCGTCCTCGGCCTGTTCGGCCATCACTTTGCCGATTTGATTGTAACGCTCCTTCGCCCGTTCCTTGACTTCATTCTCTAGCGAGTCCTCATTCAGTCGCATAATCCAGTCGGGCGTGGCCAATGCCAGGTGCACCAGTGTGCTGATGGCCAAGCGGCTGGCCACCTCCCCGGCCGCACTCCCGCCTATCCCGTCCGCCACTACCATGCCGAAGCCGGTTTCTTCATAGCGGCGCGATAATTCGTTCTTCGGCAGGTTCGTGCAGAGCGTCTCCAGGAAACGGCCAAAGCGCGCGACATAGAAGTGATCTTCGTTATTGGGACGCACATGGCCTGGATGGGAAAGGCCGGCGACATCCACGCGAACTTGAGCCAAGGGCACCGGAACGCGTTCCGAGCCTGCGGGATGGCCTGGGAGGAGGATGTCGACGGTATCGCTGGAACTACTCATGGGCGTGCCTCGCCTAATTGGACATTAGGTTGATCCCCATGGAGTCTACACACCAGCGGTCCCATCGTGAAGCCACTTTAGCGCCTCATCGAAAGCCGTTGCGGCAGGCACCTCCGTTTTGTCCTTTGAAATCGACTATTTCCTTGGCTCGACGACGGAGCCGGCATCCTGAGCTTTCAGCCGGGACATCGTCATGGCGCGTCACACGCTAGTGCTGGGTCAATCATCGACTAACGGGACAAACTTTGAAGGAAGAGTAAGATTTAGGAGGAAGATTATGATTACGAAGAGGATGAAGAGCACGATCCAGATTAAGAGTAAGATGTCATGCCTGCGTCTCAGGAATGCTGGTTTGATCATGAGAAACTAGAGGTGTATCGAGAGGCGATCGCTTTCATTGGCTGGCTCTCGGCGCTCTTGGAGGCGACAGTGCGAATCGGGGAAGTCAAAGATCAGCTGGATCGGGCAGCCACTTCGATCCCACTCAATATAGCTGAGGGCAACGGAAAATACGGACCGAAAGATCGCTGCCGTTTCTTTGATATCGCTCATGGCTCCGCACTCGAATGCGCCGCTGGTTTGGACATTCTCGTTGCCAAAACCAAGTTGACACCGGACCAAATTCTCCCCGGAAAGGAACGGCTTCAAAAAATCGTGCGGATGCTCATGGGGTTGATCAAGAGAAAGTCGACGCGCGAATACGACAAAGGCAAAACTGCCGACTGAGTCCTGCTCTTTCTCGTGCTCTTCCTCTTAATCCTCTTCCAAATCTTACTCTTCATCTTAATCTTTCTCTTATGCGGGGGCCGCCGGTCAACCCGTCAGTCGAAGCACGACGGAGCACTAGTTCGCCTTCAGGTCGTCAAGGATCGCCTTCAGCTCGAGCGCCCCCGCGGTGATGACACGTTCCCGGGGCAGGATGCTCTGGAACCCTTGCCGTTCCTGCTCGGGCGTGAGTCTGCTACGGACGTGCACCGCATCATGGCCGCGACGCACGACCAGGACGCGGCGCTGCTCATAAATAGGCTTCTTCGCGTCGGGCTGGACGAAAATGAAATTCTGCCCCGCATCTGTGACTACAGCCGTTGCCGGAAGCCAAACCTCGCCGGCAGCAGGCGGCAGGATAACCCTGGCAGTGACGAACTGGCCGGCCCGGAGCTTATGGCCCGGGTTCACGATGTGCCCCTTCACCACAGCTGTGCGCTGGTTCAGGTCGATGAGGGAGCCAATTTCATCGATGACGCCTGCGATGGGCTCGACCTGTGCTGCCCGATCATCGCCTGGCTCGGCATGTACAGTCCAGCGCCGGTCAGCGGCCGGGAGTGTCTGCAGGCTCGGCAGATCTTCCTCCGACACATTGGCAAGGACCAGAAGACTGTCCAGGTTGGCGATCTGGAACAGGTTTGCCGTTCCGTCCACGACGATTTCATGAGCGGCTAGATTGCGCTCGACGATGATGCCGTCGACTGGGGCTTGCAACATCACCCTCGCCCATTGCTCCCGACGTGTTTTGCTCAGTTCCTCGGTATCCTGCTTGGGCTTCTTGGCGGCCTCTCGTGCCTCATCGCGGATGGCCTCGATCTCCTTCTCGGGGATGCCCCAGGACTTGAGCCTGTTCTCAGCGCGGGCGACGGCGTTACGATCAGCTTGGACGTTGCGCCGGGCGCTAAGCTTGTAGACTTGGGGCACTGCCTTGGGCGATTTCTCGGCCTGTTCCTGAATCATTTCGTCGAGCTTGAGTTGCACCAGGGCGCTGAACAGGTCGTTCTTCGCCTGGGCGACATCGGCGCTTTGGACCACGGCCAATAACTGTCCCTTCGACACCCTATCCCCCGATCGTAAGGGTCGGTCCTGTCCCTGGGGCTTGCCGATGTCGACTACCTCGGAGGGGCCGATGCGTGCCCGGACGCGGGTCAACTTCTCTGGATCCAGTGCCGTCGAGCCGGCCAGTCGTAGCACCCGCGACTTCGTTGCCGGTCGTAGTCCTACTTCCATGCTTTGAATGTGTAGCCGCGCAGACATTTCCGCGGGCAGACGGACCCCGTCGCCCGTGCCGCGCACCAAAGCCGGCGTTTCGGTGTCACCTGGCTTTTCCGCCAGGACGTATTGCGCAGTCAAGCCTGTCCCCAGGCCCAGCACTCCCAGGAAGAGCAGACCGAGCGTCGCCATCTTCAACTTGGTGAGGAACATAGAACGCAACACTCCTTCCATAAGGGCGACGGCGCGGGTCGGGAGTGCCCCACCCGAACCCTGTTTTGAAACAAATAGCAGTGCGGCCCTGACGGTGGTGGCGACGAGCCGCGCCGGGGCCGCGGCCGGAGGCAGCGCTGGGCCGAGAGCCGCCGTCGAGAGCGTCAAACCGCGCCCTGTCAATCGGCTGCGCAGGCGCCTGCGCGCCCAGGCTAGCCGGGAGCAAACCGTGCCTCGAGCGCAGCCGAGGAGCCGAGCCGCTTCCGCAGTAGTCTTGCCATTCAGATAGCAGAGAATCACGGCTGCGCGGTATTTCTCCGGCAGGCGGTTGATCTCCGCATCGAGCACCGGCGACATCTCGGGTCCAACACCGCTGTCTGCCGGCTGGGAGGCGAGCAAGGTCAAACGGTTCTGCTGCCCGGTTGCTTCCCTGGCCGTACGAACAGCCACGCGCAGAGCTGCCCGGTAGGCAACCTTGTAGAGCCAACTCGCCAACGCCTCCCGTTTGTCGATGGATCCAGCCTTGCGGGTCAAGGCCAGGAACGTGGCCTGGAAAACGTCCTCCCTGTCCTGGACATGGTGCAGCAAACGGCGGCCCACGTGTAAAACCAAGCCTCCATGCCGCCAGACCAGGGTCTCGAAGGCCGCCTCGTCACGCTGGGTGACAAAACGCTCCAGCAGTTGCGCATCCGAAAGACCTTCCCCTTCCGGTGCAATGGCGTGTCGCACGCGTCGCAAGAAGATGCTGATTTGCTCGCTGGCCATGCCTTCCTCCCAGGACATCATCCGCCCTCTTAAGGATAGAGCAAGATGAAGGGTCGGCGCTTCAGTTTTTTGTACCGAAAGGACAGGATCATGCTGTGCGGCCGGGTGGTGTGCCTCGTACGACGTTAGCAGGGTGGGAATATATGAAGGGTGGGCTGCCGGCCAGAACACCAAGGCCCCAGAGTGGATTTAAGGTCGAAAGACCGGCGGGACTCAGGGCCCGGCCGGTCCTTCAGGTGAACTGCTTGGCGCTATATCACGGTGCTTGGTAGGACAGATTTCCAATCTGTCCGGTCAGGTTGGAAACCTGACCTACCGTCGAATGTCGCGCCGTCATTCAGAACTATCGTGTTCCTAGCCAGCACTCACTTCTTTTGCGTCGAAATCGGATCTTCGCACATGGCCAGGATCTTGTGCTGATCGCCTTCTTTTTCGCAAACGACGACGATACGGTCATTGGACTTGAAGTCGCTCAGCCTGCCGCGTCTGTTGTTCAAGCGGATCTTGGCGTTGTCCATCAACTGGTAGGTCCGCTCTTTGCCGTCGGCATCCAAGGCAGTAATCGACTTGTCGTCCGTGGCGGGGCTTTTAATCGTGGCGGCTGCGATTTGGGCATTCTTGAAGTCGCCAATTCAAGAAACCTAGTAGGATAGGAAGCTGCGCGGCCGTGAATGCCCCCAGCAGGCCGGACGATTCGCGCGCCGAAGGGCCCGTGGCCGGTGTCTTTACTGTTACCCAGCGCAGTGTTGGTTTTGCGCCTTAGCAGCTGAGCGCGAGAAAGGGTTTTTCGGCCGGATCGTACAAATTGCCATGGCCAAGAACACGATTACCGAAGTAGTGGGACACATTCGCCAGATCGCGGCCGTGCAAAGCAGCCGGGAACTGAGCGACTGCGAGCTGCTGGAGAGATTCATCGGCGACAAGGACGACGCCGCTTTCACCGTGCTCGTCGAACGCCACGGACCGCTGGTCCTCGGCGTGTGCCGGCGGGCGCTCGGTAACCCAGACGACGCCGAGGACGCCTGGCAAGCCACGTTCCTGGTCCTCGCTCGCAAGGCCGCTTCCATTCGCAAGACAGCCTCGCTGAGCTGTTGGCTCCACCGCGTAGCCAGCTCCGTAGCCGCTAATTTGCGGCGTGAACGTTCGCGACGCACCTGCCACGAACGTGAAGTCCGCCCTCCCACAAATTGCGACGCGGCCGCAGAACTTACCTGGCGAGAGGTGCGAGCCGCACTGGACGAGGAACTCGATCGGTTGCCGGAACGCTATCGCGCTCCGATCATCCTCTGTTACCTCGACGGACGAACCCGTGACGAAGCAGCCCGCCTGCTTGCCCTTACCCCTGGCGCGTTGCACGGCCGGCTCGAGCGGGCCCGCAGGATGCTTTGCGAGCGCCTTACGCGTCGTGGTCTAACGCTGTCTGGAGCGCTCCTGGCCACGGGCCTCGGGGCAGGCGCCGCTCAGGCCGCCCTTTCGCCGACAGTAGCTCTTTCCGCGATCAAAGCCGCGGTGGTATTCGCTGGCGGCGAGATGCCCATGAAGGGCCTCGTTTCGACCCATGCTCTCTCCCTCGCCCAGGAGGTATTGAAGAAGATGCTCGTAACCAAATTGACCTTCGGCACTGCGACGGTTCTGGGTGTCGGGATATTCCTGGCCACAGTCGGTGGCACTTTTGCCCCCGCGAGATCTCCGCAAAACGCGACGTTACAGCGGGGGAAGGACGTCGCGGTGGCCGTAAAGAACCCTGATCATCCCGAGGATGCAGGCGCTGCCGACGCCAGAGCGCTCGAGGGGGAATGGCAGGCGGTTGAGCTGGAAGTCAACGGCAAGAAGAATGCGTCAGAGGACGTGAAGGAACTTCGCATGATCTTCAAAGCGAATGAAATCACCGTAAAATCGGCCAGTGGAGAAGGCAGAGAGCGGAAGCAAACCTTCAAGTTAGTTCCCGGTCACTCACCCAAGGCGATCGACATCACGTCGCTGGATGGGCAAGAGAAAGGACAGACTGCAGCCTGCATCTACACCCTCAAGAAAGACCGGCTCATTATCTGCTATCCGCAGACGGACCCCGGCAAGCGCCCAGCAGAGTTCAAGACCCAGAATGGCGACGGTCGCATGATAATCAAGCTCGTGCGTGTCGGGTCCAAGGAAGCCGCCGAGGAAGCAGTCACTGCCAAGCGTGTCGAGGACCCCGCCGCGACCGAATACGCGGCAATCCAGCGCGAATGGCAGAAGGTGGAGAACGAGTTCTGGAAGAATTACGACAAGGCGAAGACGCCTGAGGAACGGAGCAAGGTGGCAGCCAACAAAGAATCCAAATGCGCGTCGCTCGCGCAGCGCGCACTGAAACTGGCCGAGGCGAACCTGGACCATCCAGTAGCGCTTTCTGCCCTGTGCTGCGCCTGCGGCCTGGCGCCAAATGCAGATGCGGCCAAGCGCGCCCGCGCCCACCTCATGGACGGCCGGATCGCGCGCGCCGACCCGGACGTACTGGCCCACGCCCTTGAATCGGGAAAAATAAGGGATGGCCAGGACCAGGAACTGGCCCGAGCCGTGCTTGAGCGCGTCAAGCAGCTGCCCGATCATCCGCGGGCTGGTGCCCTGCTCGCCTGGGTCTGTTGTAGATACTTCCGCAATAACTCGGCGGAGGTTCCCCGGCCCTTCGCCGAGGCTGCGGAGCTGATTGTGGCCCACTGCGCGGACCAGCCTGGCATCGAGCATTTCTGCGAGACTCTTGGTTGGATTAGTGCCGCGCCTCCGCCCTGGGCCGGGAAATACGAACGGCACTTGCGCATCATCCTCGAAAAGAATCGAGACCGCCTTGTTCGCGCTGCCGCTGCATATGCGCTGGCGATGGTTGTCCAAAGCGCGGGCGAATCTCGCCAGCTCGAAGCGGCCAAGCTGTTCGAGCAATTCGCCAAGGACTTCGACGGCAGTGTTCCCAAGACTGCGGGCGTCGAGAAAGTCCTGATCGACGAGGCGATAACTCACGCGGAGGAAATCCGTCTGCGCCGGGTCGGGATGCCAGCCCCCGAGATCGAGGGCGCGGACCTCGATGGTAGGCCCATGAAGCTGTCGCAGTTTCGCGGCAAAGTGATTCTGCTTTCCTTCTGGGCCACTACCTGCGCTCCATGCATGAAGCTGATCCCGCACGAACGAGCGCTTGTGGAGCGACTCAGAGACAAACCGTTCGTAATGGTCGGGGTCAACGAGGATGCAGATGAAGAGCAACTCCGCTCGGTGCTGAAGAAGACCCCCGTCACGTGGCGATCGTTCAAGGCTCAGCGCCCAGGCAAACCGGGCATCACGGAAGAATGGAAACTCCTCGGCATCCCGACGCTCTACCTGATCGACCACAATGGGATTATTCGCAAGCGTTGGGTTGGAGGTCCCCCGCTGGAGGAACTGAATGGCCTCGTCGACGAGCTGGTCGCAACGGCTTCGCGAAAGAAGTAGCGGTGCGAATTCGGAAGGGCAATTTTAAATTAGTGTGCACGAATCAGCGGCAGGTGATTGAACTTGCGTGCCATGCTTTCGCGGCCCAAGCCGCGACCCAACCCATCCATGCCTATCTGCCGGGGCCGCGAAAGCATGTCGCGCCCCAACGCCAGGGAACATTTTGCCGACTGCTCCATGCTTTCGGGCCTTGGCACTTGGCAGTCTCCGGTGGTGTTAAGGGCCCGAAAGCATGGCACCCAACACGAGTTTGCTGCATGATCACGCACGGTCATTTAGCACCAGCCGGGCAACCACCTGGTTTCCTTAAGAGCGGTTGAAGTATTCATCGGAGCTCAAGATGGCCGCCTGGACGACCTCCAAGTCGACGCCCGCTTGAAGCTCCCCTGTCCAGACCTGCAAGCCAAACGGGTCGGCCTGGCGGCGCAGGAAATGCAAGTAGATCATCTGTACGGCATCGGTGTCCCCTTCGAGACTTTGCACCAAGTCCAAGGCGATGGCGGCGCGCGGAGCGCCGCTCGCCAGCAAGCCTCCCCAGAAAGAGGCGCCGCCGGCATCGATGGCCCGGCCGAAGACATCCTGATACGCCCCTTGCAAATAGCCGGTGTTGTTGTTGCCATGCAGGCCGAAGTACTCGGCCGAACCTAACAAGTTCGCTTCGAGACGCTCGACGCTACCTCCCGCAGCCAGAAACGCCGTCCAGGAGCTTAGACCCAAGGGGTCGACGATTCGATGGAACAGATTATTGTAGAACTGCGCGACCACGATGCCGTGGTACTCGGGACTCGCCTCGAACCCAAGGACGACCTGAGACCGACTGACACCGAGGTTCAGCTGCGCGGTCCAGGAGGCTAATCCGCCCGCGTCCGGCGCCCGGCCCAGGAGGTCGGCGTACAGATTGGTGACGAATGTTGCGTTGTGCGGATTGGGGGGAGATGACAGCACGGCGCGGCCGATCTTGTTGCCATTATCTTCGACAAACCAGACATTGCCGTCCGGGCCCGCCGCGATTCCTTGGGGGTTACTGACAGGCGTTGGGATGGCAAATGTGCTAACGGCCCCTGAAGACGTGATGAATCCGATTTTGTTATCGAACGAGTCGGTGAACCAGACGTTGCCGTCCGGCCCGCCCGTGACGTCGGAGAATTCATTAACCCCGGGCGTGGGGAATGAGGTGGGGACACCGTTGGGAGTGATGCGGTCGATCCTCTGCGCAAACTCAATCGCGGGGGACCAGAGATTGCCATCCGGCCCGGCCGCGATAAATCCCGACGCGGTATTCAGCGTGGTAAATTCTCTGGCCGCACCTGCCGGCGCGATCCGAGCGATCGTGGGCGCATTCGACGCTGCATACCAGAGATTGCCACCCGGCCCCGCCGTGATCCCAACCGGTACTCCATTTGCGAATGCCTGGAACAGCGTAACGAACCCGGCGGGCGTCATGCGGGCGATCAGGTTCGTTGGTCCCTCGCTCACCCAAAGGTTGCCATCCGCCCCCGTGGTTATTGCTTCCACGTTAGTGCCGGCATTCAACAGGAGGAACTGGGATAGCACACCTGAAGGAGTGATGCGGCCGATTTCGGAAAGCCCTGCCTCGACGAACCAGATGTTGCCGTCGGGCCCTTTCGTGATCGCTTCCGGCTGACTGCCAACCGGTAAGGGGAACTCGGTGATGATGCCTGCCGGAGTGATGCGGCCGATCTTGTCCGCCGCCGATTCGGTAAACCATAGATTGCCATCCGCGCCAGCCGTCATGCCGAACGGATGGCTCGCCGGCGTGGGGATGGGAAACTCCTGAATTGTGACCGCCAGTAGACATCGAGATTCGAGAGCTTCCAGCGTCGGCAGGCTTGCTCGGAGCCGGCGCCTCGATGACGACTGTCTCGAAGGAGCATGCGGGAAGGTTGTGCGACTCATGATGGAGACTCCTTGACATGCGCCATGGATGAGTTGTTTTACGGCAACGAGGGGTACTCCACTTGTACCACACAAGGCGGCGATGGCAAGGGCCTGTCACTGTTGTGGCGCCAGTCCATAATCGACCTGAGGCAACATTGTGCCGCAGGCTGTGCTAAACCCGGCCTCTAAGTATCATCCCCGGCTGCGCCCACATTTACCTACACGGGCCGCCGCTGCTTGTCGTCTTTAGCGTCGACATCGGGACCTTGGTAGGATGTGTGCTCCGGCCTGGCCGTGGCGTCATGCCGAAAACGTGAACACTTTTTGTTCTCAGCGGGAACTACTTTGCGGAGAACCGATAACGGTTGTGAGGGACGGGCATGGCTGGGGCAAGCCTGAACGAGTTTCTCCGTTGCCTGACGCGCGGAATGACGGCCGAGACGCTGGCTGACCGTTCCGACCGAGAGCTTGTGGAACAGGCGCTCGCCAAACGTGACGAGGCGGCGCTTCAGGCCATCGTGCGCCGCCACGGTCCCATGGTCTATCGTGTCTGCTGGCGGAACTTGGAGCATCCGCAAGACGCCGAGGATGCCTTCCAGGCGACGTTCCTGGTTCTCGCCCAGAAACTGCCCGCGCTGCGCAAGCATGCTTCCCTGGCCAGTTGGCTGCATGGGGTGGCTCACCGAATCGCCCTCAAAGCCAAGGCCCAAGCCGCTGCCCGGCGGCGCCGCGAACAGCAAGCATCACGGCCCAACACCCGGCCGCCCGATGATGTAACGTGGGGTGAGTTGCGCTCCGCTCTCGATTGCGAGTTGAGCCAGCTTCCGGACAAGTGGCGGCAGCCGCTGATCCTGTGTTATTTGGAAGGCCGGACGCAGGAAGAATCGGCCAGCCAATTGGGATGGAGCAAGAGCACCCTCCGCCGGCGGTTGGAGGAGGCGCGAGTGGCTTTAGCGGCTCGTCTGAACGGGCGTGGCATCGTCTTGCCGGCAGCCCTGTCCGCGGTGTTGCTCTCCGATTGCCTTGCCTCGGCGGCGCCGGCGCCTGGGTTTGTCGCTTCGACGGTTGAGGCCGCGGCCGGCGTTGTGGCTGGAAACTCGGTCGCTACGGCCGCTTCCGCCAAGGTCGCCGCTCTTACAGAAGGAGTGCTGAAAACCATGTTCCTGACCTCTCTCAAGTCGAGAGCGACGCTCTTGCTGGTAGTGGGGCTGATGGCCACCGGTGCGGCCGGACTAAACTTCCCATTCCTGGCGGGTGAAGAACCAAAAGACGCTGCTACGAAAGTAGAATCGCAGGCGGCCCCAAAAGGGAAAGATTCGGAGACAAAGGCGGACGAAGGCCGCAATGACGCCAAGAGCCTGCAAGGGGAATGGCAAGCCGTCGATGGCGAGAAGGGCGGGAAGACGATTGCGGAGGACCCCCAGGATCTGAGGATTATCTTCAAGGGAGACGAGATCACTCTTCTCGGGGAGGGGAAGATGAAGTACAGGCTCGACACCGGGAAGTCGCCGCGCGAGTTGCACATTGAAGTTTTGGACGGCGAGCTAAAAGGCCAGACACTTCGAATGATTTATTCATTGGAGAAGGACGAGTTGAAGTTGTGCATGCCTTTAGCCGCCACAAAAGCCCGCCCCACGGAATTCAAAACGAAACCCGGCAGTAACTTGTTGCTGCTCGTGCTGCGCCGCGCCCCCAAGGATGCGGCCGGCGTCAAGAGGCCGGATGACCTCGCCAACGTCAAGCGAGAATGGCGTCGGGCCGACGCTGCACCCGACGGCAATTACAAGCTCTCCTACGTGTGGCAAACTAATGAAGAGACGTTCTGCCTCATCAAGCTGAAAACGATAGACGGCAAGCAATCGGCCGGGCTTGTTGACACTTTTGAGGGTGAGGTAACCGACGTGCGCACCCTGGTGCCGACAATACCGCCGCCCTCGGGGCGGACGGGCCAAGCCCCGGCCAAGGGTGTGCCCATTCGGTTTGTCTGCACGAGGCCCTTGGGCGATTTGATTTTTGAGGGCAGCTTCTTCCCGCCGTCTCTGGAAGCACGGGGGCATTTGGAGCTGGGCGGAGTTGCCCTTCCAGCGACTCTCACGGCAACAGACCTCACGAAACTGAAATTCGCCACGCGGAGTCTACCCGTCACGCCGCTGCAAAAGGCCCTGGAGCTCAGGGGCACGGTAGATGCTCTGCGACGGCGGGCTGAATTCGCGAAAGTCGCGGAAGAGAAGGCCGGGCTCGTAAAGAAGGCCGCGCAGGCAGAAAAACAAACGCTCGTTGAAGCCCCGAAGCTTTTCCGGGAAGGGTTCGAGAAATACCCGGACGATCCACTGATTTTCGGCGCTGCCGTGGACGCGGCACGATTCGCGACCAAGTACCAAATTCCGGCGGACCAGCTTCGCGCCATGATTGCCAAGGCCGACAAGACCGCGGCGAGCTATGGGCGCGGTTGGCAGCGGGAGTTCCATCTGCAAATCGCCGTCGCACTGGCGCCGCAGAAGGATTACGCGGCCCTGGCGTTGGGCATCGCCACGCGCCTGGAAAAGGAACTCGTACCCGCCGACGCCGCCGCGACGCGGCAGCGCGTGCTAAAGGCGCTGGCCGCCGTCGAGGCCAACGCCGGGAGTTCCGCAGCCGTCCGGGAAACACTGGCCGGTCTCCTCGCCAAGGTGGAAGAAACCCTGGACCGCGAATATCGCGCCAAGGTTCCGCCGTTCAAGCCGGTCTCGTTCACGGAGCATAAAGCCAAGAGCGATCGCGCCGTCGTGTTGGAGTTGTTCACCGGCACGCAATGCCCGCCCTGCGTCGCCGCGGCCGTGGCCTTCGACGCGCTGCACGAGACCTACCGGCCGGCTGACTTGGTCCTCCTTCAGTATCACCTGCACATTCCCGGTCCCGACCCATTGGCGAACCCCGACAGCCAAGCACGCTGGGCGTATTATGACAAGACGTTCCCGGCCAAGGCTCTCGGTTTCCCGACGACGCTGTTTAATGGAGCGCCCAAAGCTGTCGGCGGCGGCAACCTGGGGATGGCGGAAGAGAAGTACAAGCAATATCGCCAGGTGATCGATCCTCTGCTTGAGACCAACAGCGCCGCGAAATTGTCGGCAAGCGCGGTCCAACAGGACAACAAGATCAACATCAAAGCGGAAGTCACCGACCTCAAGCATCCGGGCGACAACGTCCGGCTGCGCCTGCTGCTGGTGGAGGAGACGGTCCGTTACGTCGGCGGCAACAGGGTGCGCTTCCACCACAACGTCGTCCGCAGCATGGTCGGCGGCGCGGACGGCTTCGCGCTTAAGGACAAGGACAGCAAGCACACCGCTGTCGTCGATCTGGATGTGCTGCGCAAGTCGCTGAACGGCTACCTGGATGATTACAACAACAACTGGCGGCCATTTCCAAACTCTGACCGCCCGCTCGATCTCGCCGACTTGCGACTGATCGCCTTAGTGCAAGACGATGCGACGCGCGAAATCCTACAAGCAGCACAGGTGGAGGTTATTTCGCCGGATAAGGCCGCTGCAAAGTAATGCGCGCCTCGCTGCTGATTGCTCAAATGCTGACTGAACAGGATGCTTGGTGCCCCGGCATCGGCAAGGAGACATCTGCCTGGACCGTTGCCGCGGAGACTCCATAGATGCAGGCTGGGTTGTAGAGAGTGTCGCCAGGCGCCTGGGCGTTCGCAGTGAGGTCGGGGGCCTCGGTGACAGCTCTGACATGGTCCCCTGCGCGTGCCAGATGTCACGCCCTGGCTAATGACGATCCATGTCTCTCCTCATTCCGGCCAAGCGCGCAAGGCTAGCTCCACGACCTGTTGCAGGTCCTTGCGGGTTGCGCCGCCCGCGGCCTGGACGGCCATCCCCTGGGCAACCGTCGTAATGTAGCGGGCGAGTGCAGCGGGGTCGGCCCGGGCGGACAGGTCCCCTTCCCTAAGTGCACGCCGGAAGCGCCGGCGCAGTGCAGCCTCACTGGCCGCACGGCGGGCGATCAATTCACGGCGAATGCAATCCCCTTCCTTGCCACAGGCAAGCGCCCCTTGTACCGCTAGACATCCGGGTGGGTTGCGCGGGTTGGTCAGCAGCTGGATGTTCCCATACAGCAGCCGCTCGGCGACGGCGCGCGCCGTCGGCTCGTCGAGCGCTGCGCGCACATGAGCTGCCGGTCCCGCGACATAGCGATCGAGTGCCTTGCGGAAGAGTTCTTCCTTGTTCCCAAAGGCTGCATAGAGGCTCGGGCGGTTGATGCCCATGGCCCTGGTCAGGTCCGGAAGGGACGTGCCTTCATAGCCTTTGCGCCAGAACACGAGGAGCGCCTGGTCGAGGGCCTTATCGATGTCAAATGCGCGGGGACGCCCGATCGCCACGGCCAACCTCCCGAATTGTGTACCTACCGATACATTAGAGCACTTGTCGGGAGATTGCCACCGCAATATATTTGTACTGATCGTTACACAATCAGACTGCTTGTCAATGTGGACCGCTCTTGTTGGGATCTTTGGCAAAAAGGCAAGACTTCAAGAAACGAGAGGATGAAGGTTCATGAGCGCGAATGGAAAAAAACTGGCTGGCAAGATCGCTGTGGTGACGGGCGCTTCGAAGGGGATCGGCGCCGCCATCGCCAAACACCTGGCAGACGAGGGAGCGGCCGTGGTGGTTAACTATGCCTCGAGCAAAGATGGTGCCGAGCGCGTCGTTGCGGAGATCGCCGGCAAGGGCGGCAAGGCAATTGCCATTCAGGCCAACGTCAGCAAGAAGGCGGACATCGAACGTTTGTTTGCAGAGGCGAAGAAGGCATTCGGCAAGCTCGATATCCTCGTCAACAACGCCGGCGTCTACGAGTTCGCGCCGCTGGAGAGCGTGACGCCCGAACACTTCCATAAATTGTTTGACCTGAATGTGCTGGGCCTGATCCTCACGTCGCAGGAAGCGGTCAAACATTTCGGTGCTTCGGGCGGCAACATCGTCAATATCAGCTCGGTGGTCGCCACGGGGTCTTTGCCGAACATGTCGGTCTACAGCGCGACCAAGGCCGCCGTCGACGCCGTCACCAGGTCGCTTGCCAAGGAGCTGGGACCGCGGAAGATTCGCGTGAACTCTATCAACCCCGGTATGATCGAAACCGAAGGCGTGCATGCCGCTGGGATTGCGGACAGCGATTTCCGCAAGCAATTCGAAGCACAATCACCGCTCGGCCGGATCGGTCAGCCGCAGGACATCGCGCCTGCCGCCGTCTACCTCGCCTCTGCAGATTCATCCTGGATGACCGGCGAGACGCTTTATATCTCGGGCGGTGTGCGCTGACTCGGGTGCGCCTGCAGGCTCGGCAGGATTTCTTTGGGTAGGATGCAGCCTGGCGGAAGGCTGTGGAGGCCCGAGCGGCCCGCGAACGGACCTTGAGAAACGCCGCGTCCTAGCGTGCCACAGGAGGTTGCGCGCGTTTCCCTTTTGCAGGAGACCATCCTAGTGCTCTGTCAATTCTCGACTGAAGGGTTATCCAGCGATCCACGCATAAGAGAAAGAACGAAGATGAAGAGTAAGATTTGGAAGAAGATTAAGAGCAGGAGCACGAGAAAGAGCAGGACTCAATAGGCGGCGCAGGCATGACATCCTACTCTTAATCCGGATCGTGCTCTTCATCCTCTTCGTAATCGTAATCTTCCTCCTAAATTCTTACTCTTCCTTCAAAGTTTATCCCGTCAGCCGAAGATTGGAGGAACACTAGGCGTTTTGCAACCAGCCGTGCTGTAGGGCGTACCGCACGATTTCCGCACGGCCGCGCAGGCCCAGTTTTTCCATCGAACGGGCTTTATAGGTCTCGACGGTCTTCACGCTCAGGTTGAGCCGGCCGGCAATTTCTTTATTGCTGTGGCCCGCGGCAATGAGGCGCAGCACCTCGGTTTCCCTTTCGCTCAACTCAATGCCCTCGGAACCGCCTTTGCCCGTCGGGTTGCGCACGAAGCTGCCCACGACCTTGCCCGCCAGCGTCGGGTCCAGGTAGATGCCGCCGGCCGCCACCGTGCGGATGGCGCGGATCAACTCCTCCGCCGCGGCGCGTTTGAGCATGTAGCCCGACGCGCCGGCTTCCAGGAGCTGGCGCAGATAACCCTTGTCCTCGTGAACGGTGAGCGCCAACACTTTGACGCGCGGCCGCGCCTGCTTCAGTTGTTCGGTGGCCAGGGCGCCGTTCATTTCCGGCATGGAGACGTCCATGATCACGACGTCGGGCTGCAGTTGCTGGACCTGTTGGTACACGCTTCGACCGTCCGCCGCCTCGCCGCTCACCTCCATGTCGGGCTGCGCGTTGACGAGGGCCTTCAACCCTTCGCGGACAACCGCGTGATCATCGGCCAAGAATACGCGCAGTTTAGTCAGGGCCATCCGTCTCTCCTTTCGCCAACAGGGGAATGCGGACGTAAAGCGTAGCGCCACTGTTGGGCGTGGATTCGACCGTGAGCATCCCACCGACCAGCGCCACGCGCTCGCGCATGCCACGCAGGCCCAACCTGCCCGCCGCACCCGCGGAGTTGACCACTGCCTCGGCGTCAAAACCACGGCCGTCGTCTTCGAGAATGGCGAGCACTTCATTCGGCGAACGTTGCAGGATGAGGCTGATGCGCCGGGCTTGGGCGTGTTTCAGCACATTCGTCAGCCCCTCCTGCATAATTCGGTACAGGGCGGTCTCGATCGCTGACGGCAAACGCGCCCCGTCCAGATTGACGCTGTGGAAGTCCGCTTCGACCCCCGAACGTTCGGACCACTGCTCCACATAGTTCAGCAGCGTCTTGTGCAGGCCGAGGTCGTCCAGCGCCGTGGGGCGGAGTTCCAGAGCCAGGTGATGAACTTCCTTGCCGATGAAATCGGTGAGTTCCTGTAACTGTTGCAGGCGCGCCCAGGCCGGGGACTCCTCCCTTGTCTCATCCTTGAACAACTTCAGACCGAGGATGAGTGCGGCCAGGTGCTGCCCCATCTGGTCGTGCAGTTCGCGCGCGATGCGATGACGTTCCTCCTCCTGGGAGGTGATCAATTGCTGCAGCAGGCTCAGGCGCGCTGCTTCGGCGCTTTTGTGCGCGTTGATCTCGGCCTCCAGGGAGGCAATCGCCTGGGCCAGCTGAGCCGTGCGCTCCTCCACGCGATCTTCCAAGCGGTGCTGCGCATCGCGCACCGCATTCTCGGCCCGCTTGCGCGCGGTGATTTCGCGAATGTTGCATTGAATGATTTTTTGGCAATCGACATCGTAAACGTTGCTGACGAATTCCACGTCGATGCGGCGCCCATCCTTCGTGGCGAGCGGTAAATCCTCGTAGCGGATATAGCCCTCCGCTTGCAATTGCGTGAAGGCGGTCTTGTTCGTGTCGATGTCGCTGAATAAACCGATCTCCCAGAGTTCCTTCCCCACGAATTCTTCGTGAGAGTAGCCCAGCATTTCCGTCAGGAAGGGGTTAACGTCGAGGATCTGTTTCTTGTCGGCGTCGAGGATCAGGATACCATCCTGGGCTGTTTCGAAGAGCCGCCGGTAACGAATTTCAGAAACGTTCACGGCATGTGCCGTGCGGTGCTGCTCGGTGATGTCGCGGAAAACCAGCACGACTCCCACGATCTCCCCGGCGTGTTTGCGGAGGGGTACTGCACTGTTGTTCAGGAGCCATTCCATGCCGTCCCGGGCGAAAAGGACCGTGTGGTTAACTGATCCGAGGATCACGTCGGTGGCAAGGACTTTGGCCGCGAGGTCCCCGAGCGGCAGGCGGGTCTGTTCGTCCATGATTGGTAATACGGCCGACAGGGGCTTCCCCGTTGCGTCTTCCTGCGTCCAGCCGGTCAGGGACTGCGCCGCGGTGTTCAGAGAAGTGACCCGGCCCTGGGTGTCCGTGACGATCACCGCGTCGCCGATGTCCGCAAGAGCGACCCGGACACTGTCCATCTGTGCTTTCATTGGTGCTCCGTCCTGGGGCATACCAAGGTTTCTGCTGTGGCTCCGTTGGAGAGCGGGCATGGGCTTGGCCACGCCCGAGGCAGATAACGTGCATTCGTGCATCGACGCAACAAGAGGTGCCGTCCGGCCATTCTACTAAAATTGCAAAAAGGTTCTACACCTTGGCAAGGGGCGTAAATTCCTTCGGGATAGGGAATCCCCCGACACCGCCGCACTTTTCCCGACAGAGCCGTCGCCGACTTTACGGACAGGATGTACCTTTTATTCCCGTAGTCAAGATCTTGCTATTCCTTGATGCTAGTAGGGCACCGCGGGCGCGCTCGTCAGGCAAGGAAAGACCCCCCCCAAGCTTTCACCTTGTCGCGGAAGTTGGCACTTCGGACGAAGCGCGTGCGCTCGGAGCGGCAGAGGACGAGACGGCCCCTAATTCTCACGGAGGTGAACCCATGTTGGTCTTGTCGAGGAAAAGCAATGAATCGGTCGTGGTTGGAGGCTCCAATGGCTTCGAACCGCTTCTCACAATCACCGTGGTGGAGATCAGCGGTGGAAAAGTGAGACTGGGCTTCGAGGTCGATAAAGCGGTGCCTGTCCATCGTGCCGAGGTGTGGGAGCGAATACAGGCCATCGGCCGGTCAGCCAGCCCGACGGCTGTCCCCGCTCCGCCCGTTGCGTAATCAGGCCTTGTGATCACGCGCCATCTTTGGAACTGTGCCCCTGGCTAGCCGCCTTCGAGCCAGAGGTCGCTAGCAACCTCGGTGAGTATCCCGGTCTTGCAGCAGGGTCATTCAGGTTTGGAGGGCGAGGGCGCGTCCGTCTCCGCTATTTGTCGGCGCAACCAGGGCAGTAGGATGAGCACGATGATGCCGACGAATACATTGGCGGCAACCAACATCGTCCAGAAGAGCTTGTGTTCCACTTTCTGGTATGTTTCACCCAGAATGCCACTGATCTTGAGCCCGCAAGAAGTCGCCAGAAACCAACCACCCATCATAAACGCGCTGATTCGAGCAGGAGCCATTTTGTTGACCAGAGAAAGCCCAATGGGCGACATGAAAATCTCACCCATGGCAACCATGGCGTAGGTTCCGATGAGCCACCAGGCAGTTCCCTTCATTTGCCCATCCTGCGTACTGTAGGTGGCACCAAGCATGATAAGTGGACTGCAAGCAATGATGAAGAGGCTCAGGCCGATTTTGAGCGGCGTGTCAGGCTCGAGACCGCGGCGACGCAGCCAACCCCACAATGCTACCATGATCGGTGTCATGAGGATGATGACGCCAGGGTCGATCGACTGAAACAACTCGCTGTTGACGACCTTGAGGTGCTTCCCTTCAGGAAGAATTGGTGTTTCGGGTCTCGTGTGCTCGTAGACATTGTCGAGGATGCCCTGCGTCACATAGACGTGTTTGTCTTCGACGACGTTAAGGGCCTGCTTTTCCTTCAGTTCTTTGTACCGCTCTGGGCTAACAATCTCAAAGCTGTCCTTGGCCGGCCGGGCCACATCGGGGCTGGCATTGGTGAAGTAATCGGGCGGCGCATTCTCAGCAAATTCTTTGAATCGCTCTGTGATGAGACTCACGGCGCCATTGGGCCGACGATCCGTGTTGTCCCGCGTCCAGACATTGAGCGCGGTGGTATTGAGGCCGTAGGTCGTCCAAAAGACAATACTTACCAGGAAGACAACGAGCAGGGCTCCTACCCGACTTCGTTCAGCATCTGTCGGCAGTCCGCGCCAGATGCGCAGATAGAAGACGACTACGGGCACACAGGCCCCAAGGAAAGCACCTGTCGGAGCATTAATACCGATGTTCAAGTAAGGCGCAGCAAACCAGCCGACAGCACCGAGAATCACAGCAGGCAAGAGGCACTCGAACCAAAGCGGTGTCAGGCTCTCGCCACCGCCGGACCGGGCGCTCTCTCGGCTTTCGCCTCGGGCGAGGCGCCGGTAGTTAAGAGCGAACAGGGTCAGCCCCAGGAACATGCCCACTGCCGCCGTACCAAAGGCTCCGTGCCAGCCGCCGATTACCCAGCCAGACGTCACAGTCCAGGGATGAGCATCGAAGTAATTACGCACCATGGCGGCCACGAAATTGCAAATGAATGCTCCAAGGTTGACTCCCACGTAAAAGATGCTGTAGCCGGAGTCTTTGAGCGGGCTTCCTGGCGGGTACAAATTGCCCAGAAGCGTGGAAATGTTCGGCTTGAAGGCACCATTGCCGCAGATCAGGAAGGCCAGTCCCAGGAACAGCCCGGTCCGGGTCGGCCAGGCAAGGACGAGGTGCCCGATCATCATCAATGTCGCGCCCAAAAGGACGGTATTCCGAAGCCCGAACAAGCGGTCGGCTAGCCGGCCGCCAATGAACGGCGTGAAGTAAACCAAGGCCGTGTAACTGCCAAGCGCCACGGCTGCCTGCTCATCGGTCCAACCCAGCCCGCCCTTCTGCGAGTCAGCAAGGTAGAGCGGCAGAATGCCGAGCATGAGATAAAAGCTGAAGCGCTCCCACATTTCCGTCAAGAAAAGTACTGGTAGCTCGACTGGATGATGCGGTTTGGCAAGAGTCTTATTCACGAGCATGGCCTTTCTATCCTGGCAGTTCGGATAGGGCGATTGTAACCAACACCCGATCGTGGGTGAAAGGAGAGAGTTCGGTGATTACGATTTTGGCTGCAGCCCCTGGCATGACCGGCTTCGTTGCCTGAGGATGTGGTGAACCGGGGTAGGTTGGCCATAAGTGTCGAAATCATTCCAGACCAGTTGGGATCTGCGGTACTAGTATGGATTCTCTAGAAAGCTATCTGGCGGCGCGCTCATCGACAATGGAATATTCCACGGAACGGCGGCGTGGCGTCAAGAAAAATCGAGAAATGTTGGCGGCTGCCGAGAAGGCTCGGGAGGCTTTACTGGCACTGGAGCCAGGGATGCTCTGCAAATTGGCTGGAAGGGGGGTCCAGTTGGGAAAGGCACCCAACCATCTTTCAGCAGGACCCTACCAGAAAGACGTCAAGCTAGGCAGCTCATTCCGGGCAGTGCCGAAACGCTCTGTCATTCATTTCATTCTGGTTCCCGGATAGACCGCTATTCCTGGGATTCTGAGGACGGCTTGTCAAACAGCCTGCCAAGCTTTTTATCTTCTCAGTGCTGAATGGCCGCGGTGGGATTGGACTGAGCATGGGCAGCCGCGTCGTAATCTGCCATCGCTTTGTCAAATTGTCCCTTTGACATGTAGACCTTGGCTCTTCCTTCGAGGTGCGAGGGCAGCCGTGGACTGGAGAGAACATCAAGCTTGCTGAGGCGAATCGCTTCGGTAAAGTCCTTGATTGCCTGGTCATCCTCCATTTTCAGTAAGTGTGCCCTGCCGCAGCCGGCGTAGCCTTCGTCGCTGTTCGGTAGGAGGACCAAAAGCGCTTTGAAATCCAGGAGAGCCCGATCAGGATCACCTTTTTCAAGGTAGAGAATCCCGCGATTGAGGTACGAAGGAGTTGCCTTTGGGTCCAGGCTGAGAGCTGTAGTCGAGTCGGCGACGGCCTTGTCGAGGTCTCCTTTCCTCATGTAGACAACACACCGCTTGGCGTAGGCTTCCGCGCACTTCGGATCGAGGCGGATGGCCTCTGAGAAGTCCCCTGTCGCTTTATCGAGGTCTTTGATCATCAAGTAAGCATGGCCCCGGCCGACCAGTGCCTCGGTATTATCGGGTAGCAGACCAAGCACCACCGTGAAATCCGCTATGGCCGCTTTGGGATCATTCTTGAGGATGTAGGCGTTTCCGCGATTGAAGTACGGAGCGGGAAAGCGAGGGGCAAGGCTTATCGCTTTCGACGCATCGGCAATGGCCCGGCCGAGATCCTGCTTCTTGAGATAGGCCCAACTTCTAAGGGAATAGTTAGGTGGGCAATTCGGGTCAAGGCGAATCGCCTCGGTGAGATCGGCAATGGCCAGGTCGAACTCCCCCCTCACAATGTAGTCGTGGCTGCGGCTAAGAATGGCTTCGACGTTTTGGCCGACAGCCGTCGGAGTCTCCTGCGCGTCGGTGCGGACCGCGGTGCACGCTAGAAGAATCGGGAGCATCCAGGCAAGATCGACAGAAATGGGGCGTACCATCGCTGACCTCCTTATCAACGGGGACGACGGCCGCGGAATATACCGCTTGGCATCAGAAATGCAAGATGTGTCTACCCTTCGGGTGCACTGCTCGAATTTGGGAGTTGTTTTTCCGCTCTCCCATCACCCGGCCAACTTACGGGGGCACGGCTCGCTGGCGAGCCGTGCCCCATAAGGGGCCGGATGATCATGTGTTCGCGAGCCCTCTTACAGCCCAGCGTCCAGGTCCGAAGAAATCGGTTCCCACCAGGCATCGCCGACAGACGACGTCGCTGCCGGCGCCGACTCTCCAGATGAATGACTGTCCGACTGAGCGGCGGAGAAATAGGAATCAAGGATCGTGGCCAACCGTTGCAGGTCGCCGGTTTGATTGGCGGCAAAGTCGGTTAGCGAACCAGTTCCCTGCAAGCCACCTGGATTGGCACTCTTCAGAGCGTCCAGGCCGAACGTGTTCCCGGAAGCCACCCCGCCGGAACCCACGGCCAGCAATTGCTCCAAGCCGGATGTTTGAATGTGGGGACTGACTTGCGCGGGATTGACCCCGTATTGCGCCGTCACCGTGTCCCAATACTTGTTGCTGCCGTTGGCCCGAAAGCCGAAGCCGCCCGAAGTGATTACCGTGGTTGTGGCGGCCACGCTGCCCAAGAGCGTGCTGCCATTGCTGTCGTAGAGCTTGCCGGTGATGCTGCCGCTGGCACCCCAATCCACTTCCATGTGATACCAGTGGTTGGCCGCAAAGTTCTGACCGACCGCGGCCAGGGTTTTGAAACCGTAGCCCACATCGTTAAGAAGCATGAGTTGGCCGGTGCTGGGCGACAAGACGAATGAAAGCGTGCCGCTCGCCGAGGCGCCGAATGCGAAGAATGCCTGGCCGTCAGCCGCGCCAGCCAGCTTTACCCAAACAGAAATCGTATCGCCGGCTTTGATCTGGGCTGCCGAATCGCCGCGGTAGAGCCAATCCGGTCCGTTGGTATCGACGAGGCCATAATTGCCATCATGGGCCGCGACGGTAGACAAATAGGCAGTTGGAACCGCCGTACCGACGACGTGCCAAGTGCTACTCCCCTCGAAGCCTTCCAGGAGAACGGCGCTGGAGGCCGCGATGTTGAAGCTGGCCGACGTGACACCAACAAAGGTGCCGGATTTGGCAACCAGTGTGTATCCGATCCCAGCTTTGGTGATTGACAGATTGCTGAATGTGGCGACGCCGCCGGAAACCGTTTGCGTACTCGTGCCGCTTAAGGCGCCGCCGCCTGAGTTCGTCCCGATGCTCAGCGTCACCTTATCGGTGTTGTCGCCGCCGACCAGGTTGTTGAATTGGTCGAGCAGTCGAACGGTCACCGCTGGGCTGATCACGCTTCCAATGCCCGCGTTGGTCGGTTGCTGCACGAAGACGAGGTGGGTGGCAGCGCCCGCGCTGACCTGGATGCTCAGGCTGCCCGAGAGCGACGTACTGGTCGTGTCGGTCACGGTTAGCACTTCGCTGCCGGCTGTCTTAAGTGTTGTCTTACCGGTAAATGTGTGGGCGCCGTTGTCGCCACTCACGAATGTGTAGTTGGCAGGCAAGATCCCGGCGGCATCGGAGGATGTAAAGTGGACGGTCCCTCGGTAGCCGGTGACGGGGTTGTTCGACGCATCCAAGGCCGTGACGACCACGGTAAAGGCGGTGCCTGCGCTACTCGTGCTCGGTCCGGTAACGCTGAAGTGAGTGACAACTCCGGCGGTCGCTTGTCCCACCAGGCCCGGGACAAGGAGATTCGCGACGGGGGTGCCGCGCCCGGTAACCAGGTCATAGCCGGGGCCGGCAGCGTAGGCGGGGCTGCCTTGACTGGAGCCGGTGACAATGTCGTGGAAATCGGCAGCAGGCAAGGAATAGATCAGCGGCAACGTTTGGCTTGGGCCATCGAGGGCGCTCTTACCGGCCAAGGCGCGGCCCTGGTCGGCGATGGCGATGAGGGCTGCCCATTGCGGCGCCGCGTCGCTTGTGCCGCCGAACTGCGACCAAGGCGCGGACACCGGATTGTTGTAGGAATCGTAAACCGGGAAGCCTGTATTCGGGTCGGCGTCATAGGCGACGTCCGGATTGGTGCGCCGAGTGGTGCTCTGCGTGACAACGCCTTTTTGGTAGCTTGGCTGAGACTCGACCGTGCTGATGCCGCCGCCGCTGCCGCTCCAACCCGACTCGCTCAGGAGGCTGCCGGAAGAATTCATGATGGCGGTGGTTCCGCCGACAGCCAAGACATTGGGCGATGCCGCCGGATAGGAAGCAGGGGCACCTGAATCTCCGGAGGAGGCAATGAAAGTTACCCCGCTGTGACCGCTGGGCGTAACGAAGACGCTGTCGAACGAGGTTTCCGCCGAGAATTCGCCTCCGCCAAAGCTCATGGATACTGCCACGACGCCCGGTTGCCTTGCGGCATAGGTAACCGCCGCAAACAGGTTCGTGTAGGAGCTGTCGTTGGCCTCCACAAGCAAGATGTTGGCCTTGGGGGCGATAGCATGTGACCATTCCACGTCCAGCGCGATCTCGCTGGCCCAACCGCCGTTGGCCGTGGGCATCGCGCTGCCGCCATTCTGATTTACTTTGGTGAATGTTGGATCGGGAAGCCCAAACTGCAAATCGAATTGGTGCAGGTCATTGGCAATCTTTGGATCATCGTAAGCATCGACAATGGCGATTGTCGTGCCAGTGCCGTCGCCCTGGACCGTTCCGTTGTTGAACGTTATCTGATCGATGCCGTAGGCATGGCGAATTTGAGCGGGCGTTGTGCCCGTTGGACCTGGACTCGCAAACGCGCCAGGCCCGATGCCTGAGCCGGTGGGATCGAGGATGTATGTCGGATGGAAACCAGACAGGAGGTCGCGGGTTTCCAGGTATTCCACGAACAACTGCTTCTTGACGCTGCCTCGTCGGCGCCCTGCCGCTGCCGGACTTGACTTGCCGGAAGCAATCCTCACCAAGATTTCGATGTCCATGCAATTACCTTTCGCGCGAAAACGTCAGGTGGGAAACGAAACTCTTGCCAGCGCTTGTAAGCGCTCCGGCCGGTCGCCGGAGAGGCCTGGACGGGACAGCGGGGAAGGCGTTCGTTTACTGAAAAACGGAGGGGACGGGTCGCACGGGTGGGGGAGGGGGGTTGCTGTTCCGGGTGTCGGCAATCAACTCTAAAAGCGCTACAGCATAATGTCAACTTAGTCGGGTCGAATTGGCAGGATTACGTTGTCGCGATCAGTTTTCCGCGACCCCACTCAAGGAGGCAGATACAGCCCTTTCTGACATTCGTTTTGCGGAGAATAAGTGAATTTTCCACCGGCGGGAGAATGCCCAAGGGAGATGGAGGCCTGCTTGCATTCTCGACGGTTTTGTGCACGGCGGCTTCCATGCGCGACCCGCGCCGGTTCCTTCCTGGAGGCGCGTGAGGCGTAGTTTTTCAGAATGAAACGGATTGCCGTTGAGAGCCCCTATGGGGCTCTCAACGGCATATCCAACTATCGGCCACGCAGGCCGCAATCACGGCCTGGTTCACACAGTCAAGGTTGCCGCCGTGGTGAAGGCGGAGCCAATGATGTTGGTGAAGAGCGCCCGATACTCGTAGCCGTTTTCGGCGAGGGTCGACACGATGGTTAGCGTGGTGGAAGTAGCACCGGCGATATTGGTCCAGGTCAGGCCGCCGTCGGTGCTCACCTGCCATTGCACGGTCGGCTTGGGATTGCCGGTAGCCGCCGCCGTGAAGTAGGCGTGCTTGCCCGCGGCCACCGTTTGGCTGAGCGGGTTAATCGTCACCGTAGGCGGCGCTTGCACCGTCAAGAGAGCGATCGCCGTGTTCACGGTTCCCAGGCTGCTGGTGAAGACCGCCCGATAATGGTAGCCGGTTTGGCTAGCGCTGGCCGTGAAGGTCAAGGTCGTGCTGGTGGCGCCGGGGATGTTGACATAGGTCAGGCCATTGGTGCTGACTTGCCACTGGACGGTCGGCGTGGGAGTGCCGGTAGCCGCCGCCGTGAAGGTGACGGTGCTGCCTGCAGTCACGGTGATCGACTTCGGATTGACGGTCACTTTCGGCTTGGCGCCCACATACAAGGTGCTCGAGGCATTCTGGGCCGTGTAATTCGTATCTCCTGCCACGTATGTGTAGGTGACCGTATAGGGCCCAGCGGCGAGAGTGCTGGTGTGGAACGTCGTGGAGAAATGGCCGCCAGTACCCAGTACCGCCGCTTGCGTCACGCCATTGAGGGTGACATTCACCGTGCCGCTGGTGGGGTACAACGCGCCGTCGATAAGTTTGCCGGACAGAGTGACGGAAGTTGTGCCCACCGCAATGGTCGGGGAGGCCAGAGCGCTGAACACGGCGGTCGCGGGATTGATGACCATCGTCGACGTAGCCGTAGTGCCGGAATAATTCGGGTCATAACTGGTGAAGTTGGCGATCACAGTATAGGAACCGGCGGCGGCCGGCGCAGTGGACGAGCCGTCGTAGGTGAACGTGAACGCGCCGTTCACCGGAGTCACGCCGTCCAAGCCGACGGCGCTGGCGGTTGCAACGAACGGACTGCCGTTAAAGGTGAACGGCCCATCGTTGAAGATAATCGTGGGCGCGGGCGCGGTGGAAGTCACAGTAATGGTGCTCGTGCCGTTCTGGGCCGCAAAATCCGTATCTCCCGGCACGTAGACGTAGGTGGCTGTGTAGCTCCCGGCAGGGAGAGTGCTGGTGTCAAATGTCGCGGAGAATTGATCGCCAGTAACCAGGGGCGCTGCTTGAGTCACGCCATTGAGAGTTATGTTTACTGTGCCGCTTGCAGGCCCCCCACCCAGAGCAGCGTCGATAAGAGTGCCGGAGAGGGTGACGGAAGTTGTTCCCACGGGAATGGTCGGGGAGATCAGGCTGCCGAATACGGCCGGCGCGGGATTGATGATCATGGTCGATGTGGCAATGGTGTTGCCGTAATTCGGGTCGCTGCTGCTGAAATAGGCGGTCACGGTATAGCTGCCGGCGAAAGAGGGCGGATTGGATGGGCCGCTGTAGCTGAAGGTGAACGTGCCGTTCACGGGAGTCACGCCGTCCTTGCCCACCGCGGTGGCGGTTGCGTAGAACGGATAGCCATTAAACGTGAATGGACCGTCATTGAAGATAATCGTGGCCGTGGGGAGCACGTTAAACGTCACCGTTTGCGTGGCAGTGCCGACTGGGTTGGATGCCTCAAAGGTGATGTTGACCAGCCCCAGCCCGCTTGCGGCCGGCGTGTAGGTAACCACGCCAGTGTTCGGATCGATCGACACGGTTGTCGGCCCGCTAAGGACGGAATACGTCAGTGGGTTGCCTACTCCAAGAAGGGTGATCTGGATCGTCTGGTTCTCGGTTACATTCACGGGGCCAGACCACAAGGCTCCATTACTAAGCAGGAATGCCGGCGCTTGAGGGAAACTAGGCGGGAACCACGTCTCGCCGGTGGCAACGTTGGAAGCGGCCGTCTGGATGCCCGTCGCCAGGTCCGTGGCCGTGACGTAATAGCTGTGGGAACTTCCTGTCGCAAGTCCGCCGACAGTGTACGACGCTGTCGTCACCCCGCTGGCGATCGTGGTATAGACCCAGTGGCCCCCATGCGAACCCTTGCCGCCGCCATTCGAGACGAACTTTTCTTCTGTAACCGTGTATGTCACCCCGGCCGGATCGTAAACCGCATTCCAGGAGAGCGCGATGGAGCTGGTCGAAGCGCCCGTCGCCGTCAGGCCTGTCGGAGCGGCTGGGACCACCGGCAGTGTATAGGTCTGCGTCGTGCTTCCGGCGTAGTTGCTGGCCTGCACCGTCACGGAATAGCTGCCGACCTGGCTGGTGGTTGGCGCCCAGGAGATCAAACCGGTGTTGGAGTCAATGGTCATGCCCACCGGGGCCGCGGTCAGAGAGTAGGTCGGTTGCGGATTGCCTGTGGAGAAAATCCCGTGGCCGTATGCTTGATTAGCGTATGCCGCGCCCAAACTCGTGGTCGTGATGACGGGAGCCGCGTCGGGCTGATTGAGCTGCTGGCTGACATAGACCGAGGCAGTCGCAATACCGTTTACGTCGTATCCTCCGGCCACGACGATGCGGCCAAGGGAATCCGAGGTCGCCGCTTCCGAACTCACGGGCGCCGGCAGCGAGGTTTCCGTGGTCCAGGTATTGGTGCTCTCGTTGTAGCTCTCCACGTCGGCGGTGGTTCCGGAGCTGGTAATGCCGCCAAGGACGTAAATCAGGCCATTCGATCCGAGGACCGCCGCGCTGCCCTCGGTAGCCACGGGCAAGGGCGCTACAGTGTCCCACACATTGCTGGCGATGGTATAGCGGTAAACCGCGGACGAAATCTGACCGTTGCCACCCATGCCGCCGAAGGCAAAGACATGGCCGGCGCCGTCGGCCACAGCCGAAAGCGATGAGAGACTTTGTGGCAGCGACGCAATGAGGGTCCAAGTGTTGTTGGCTTGGTTGTACACTTCTGCCGACCGGCCGCCACCTTGACCGCCGAGCGCATAGATTAGATGGTTCTCGTCGGTCGCGTAGCCGAACTGGGCGCGCGGCGAGTTCATACTTGCCACGCTGCTCGTGGATCCAGTAAAGCCGTAGGCGCTACTGAGGGGATCGCCCTCGCCATTCCGGCCGCCGAATATCAGGAGATTCCCGTTAGGCAATATGCCCGCGCCCAGCGCGACGCGAGATTGATCGAGAGGAGTGCTATATGTATAGCCCGTCTCCCAGGCGGGATTGGCGGCGGCGAATGTGGGAACTAAGATCGCGCCGGACGACTCTCCTAGAATCACTGTAGACTGAGAGCTGTTCTGAACAGCGGCCACCCCTGCAGTAGCGAGCGGCAAGGGCACGCCCGCAGCCCACGACAACGGCGCTGGCAAATCGCGCGTCTCCAGGAATTCGACACGTAATCTAGATCGCGGCGCGCGGCGGCGCGTCGAGGAACCTGTCGCTCGTTTTTGTGAAGAAGAGATGAATTTGCGCAACCAATTCTGAAGCATCGTTTTGGTACCCCTGGGGCGATGCCAGTTCATTTCACGAGACCTATCCGCACCTTCAACATAAAGGAGCGTGGCTCGTTCAGCGTTACTCTTGCTATGAATTCGGGGAGCAAGGGTGGTCGAGCTTACGCCTGGTGCGCAGCGCCCGGACCCCTGGAGGACGGGAATAACTTTCCGTGCCAGTATAACAATCGATTCGACGGAGAGAAGAGCTAAACGCCTTTTTTGTCTTTTTTCTGGGCTGATCCTCACGGAATTTGAACAAATACAAGTCTGGGGCCTTACCCGACCCGGATTCAAACGTATCTCCACAAATCTCTCAGGGCGCAATTTCGGTCGGTAAAAGCCTCTACTCATGTTTGAGACAATGGGCCGCGAAGGACTCAGGGCGCGCATCAGCGGTCGCGGTTGCCAGCGGCCAGGTTCCTTGATGCCGCTTCGATCAGGGCGCTAACCAGCACGCCGCCGCAGGAGCAGTTTGGACCACATCCCATGGCGCGGGGCGTGAGTCCGAGCATCCCATCAAGGCTGCCGGTGCGGCGCGGGAATGGCTGCAGCAGAGGGCGGTCATTCCAGCCGAACGAAGCGACGACAGGAGTTGGAGGGACCACGCGGATGGGAGCTTGGCCGATCTTCTTTGCCTTGTCCACCGGGAACTTCCGGCCCTCGAACACGGTGCCCCACACCGCGATGTCCTTGATCGTCTTGGGATCAACCGTGAGAGGATCGCTGTCGAGAATCGTGAAGTTGGCGATCTTCCCCGGTGCAATGCTCCCGAGTTCGTGTTCCTTTTTCCAAGAATATGCGGCTTCGATGGTCACTGCGCGCAGAGCTTTTTCTACCGAGATCCTCTGCTCCGGCCCGGCGACGTGGCCGGACGGCGTTATGCGGTTCACCCCGCACCAGGCAAGGAACAATGGGCTGGCGGGGGCCATCGGCAGGTCGGAGTGGAACGAAAGTGGAATGTGCTGCCTCACTACCGAGCCGTTCCGCACCATCGCGTCGGCCCGTTCTTTCCCCAGGCCGACCTCGCCGAATTTGTCCGCGAACCCCACCGGGTAATACGGGTTCGAGCTGACGATACACCCAAGGCGAGCAATCCGTCCGACTTGTTCTTGGCTCGAATTGGCAAAGTGGACGATCACGGTCCGGTGGTCGGGCCGGGGGTTTTCCCTCATCCGTCGTTCGAGAATGTCGAGCAGAACCTGCAGGCCAAGGTCCCCATTGACGTGGATGTGGAGCCGATAGCCCGCGTCCCAGTACAGCTTGGCCCGCTTTTCGAGTTCCTCCGGAGGCATGATCCACTGGCCTTTGTGCCCGTCCTGGTAACCGTCCTTCATCTGCATGAGCTGCGAGATAATCGCCCCGTCGGCGAATAGCTTCACCTGCTTCGGAAAGAACGCTACCTTCCCGGACGTGCTGAGAGCAATCTGTTCCTCCGTAGCAGCGAGCGCCTTTCCCAGCCCGACCCTGTCCGGTATTCCCCGGCCGTCCGCCAAGAAGGTGCTGTACATGGGCGTGTCGTCTGCTCCGAGGATCCGCTGGTACAGTTTCCAGATCTCGGGCGTCACCAAGGCACCCGGCTCGTTGTATGCGGTCACGCCGTTCTGATGGAGATAGGCGACCGTTTGCTTGAGGCCGAAGGTGAGCCGTTCCGGCGTAGCGAGCTTACTCAGAAGTGGTGCCATGATGAAGTTGAGGCCGCCCTCGTAGAAGTGCCCGGCCGGCCAATCGACTTGCTCGCTCCAGAGTCCCTTGCCCTTGGTGCTCTCTTCGGTGACGTTGAGCGCCTTGAGCGCCGCCGAGTTGAGGTAGAACTCGTGGCAGGAGCGGTGCCAGATGGCGATGGGCCGGTCACTACTGATATCGTCGAGCATCTTGCGGTCGAGCTTGCCGTGCCACAAGGGGTGGTAGCCCCACGAGAAGAACCACTCCTTGGGGTCTTTCAAGCGTTTCTCCGCGCCTCTCAGCCGGGCCATGTACTCCTCCGGGTTGGCGGCCGCCTTGCACACCCGCCCGGGAAGAACCCAGTCCTCGTTGGCGATGACCTCCACCGCCAAGGTGAGCGCTCCAAGAATCGGGTGCAGGTGTTGGTCGATCAGCCCCGGGATGACCACCTTCTTGGCGAAGGTGTCGTCGGTTGTGAACGTGTTGCCGCCGAGCGCCTTCTTCACCTCGTCCAGCGAGCCGACGGCGACGATGCGGCCACCCGAGACCGCAACGGCGGTCGCCTCCGGATTCGCAGCCTCCATGGTGATGATCTTCTGCGCCGGGAAGACAACGACGTGGCCGGCGTCGGGGGCGAGGGCCTTACTTAACAGCGAGTTCAAGTCGCCTTGGCCGCGCGAGCTCGCGGCGAAGATCAGCACGGCGATGCCATAAAGGGGACGCATCTAATTATTTCCCCCCCTTCCGCGCGTCGTCCGGTCGTTTCCGTGGCCGGCCGCGGGGCCGGATCGTCGACTGCAAGCCTAAGCGCTTCACCACCCTTTGCACCCAGCGGTCCGAACCATACGGTCGCCCGCGCGCCACCGATTGGCGCATCGCTGCCAATTCCGCTTCCGTCTGCGGCTTGTTGACCAACTGCGGCCAGTTGGCCGGCAGGACGACCGGGCCGGGGTGCAAGCGCCGCAAGGCAACTTCGCCGCCCGCCAAACGGCACGCCAAGCTGGACCAGGGCCAGTCCTCGGCACGGCGCACCAACCCAGCCCGCAGGGGGTTGCGTTCGACGTAACGAAGCACGCTCAAAAGGTGTTCGTCCTCTGCCACCGCAAACGCCTTGAAGCGATTCTGGTAGACGTGGCCGCTGCCCGTCGAGTGGTGGTGCTTGTGCCAGCGGACCGAATGCGTCAAGGTCAGCCAGCGCAAAAACGCCGTCAGTTGCCCCTCGGCGGCAGGCCAAAGCACGAAATGCCAGTGGGTGGGCATGATGCAGTAGCCTAAGACGCGCAGGGGGTGCTTTTCCAGGGCCTCGTCGAGCACGCGCAGGAAGGCCTCGTAATCAGCAGCTTTGCGAAACAGCTTGAGCCGGGCCGTCGCACGGTTAAGTGCGTGGTAGACATAGCCGCCCGGCGTTTGGCGGGCACTGCGTGGCATGCAGGAAGGCTAGCAACATTGGGCTGCGGTGTCAAGAAAAATAGATGCGTCCCCTTTTTCCCCTTTTTCTTTTCAGCTCCACTCTCTTCAGGGGTGCGTCACAGACCCGTCAAGGTGAAAATGTCATCGGGCTCCGCGAAGAGGGAATCGATCTCATCGACCAACGTCACCTGCCTTGCACCCGCCAAGTCTTCCGATGGCGGCTTGATCTGCTGACCCGTGCCGGTCAGGGCAACCTTGAGGGAGGACGGCTGAGTGAAAGCGCTTGGCCCGGCGTCTGGGCCAGGCAGGTTGGGGCTAATGGTTGCCTCATCGGGCAGGGAGTGCGCCGACTGCGGGACGGCGGCATTCAGAGCGGCTTCGAGGTCAGCGACGGCAGTAGCAAGCGGGGACAACTCAAGCAAAGAGGCTGGTATGCCGCCGGGACCGCCCGAGCTGGGATCACTGTTGCCGCTCAGCGACAGCGTGCCGACTACCAGGGCGCCCTGGATGTCGGCGTTGCCGCTCAGGGACATAAGCGCGGCAGGGGCGTACACAATATTACCCGATCCTTGCTCGAAGGCGTTCTCGCTTAGTGTGATCGTCCGCGTGTTGCTGCGATCTTGAAACAGCACGATCCCCGCGTAGGCACCCCTCGTGGAAGCAATGAGGTTGAGCGTGCCGTTGCCGCTCAGCGTGATGCTCCCGAAGCTGCCGCCGCTACCGGGATACTTGCTATTGGTGTTGTAGAGCATGACGCCGGTGCCAATGACTACGGCGTTGCCCGTGACCGATAGGCCGCCGCCCTCGATGATGTACGCGCCGGGATTGAGCGTCAGCCTGGCGTTTCCGGAGGCGCTAATCTTGGTAAAGACGCCCGGGTTGAGGCTGTGCGTGCCGCTGCAGTAGCTGGCGGAGCCATAATTCATCAGCCCCGCTGCGCTCGGCGCAGATAGGCTGGCAAGCGGGTCGGGCGCGGATGCTACGCCCGTGGAAGCGGCCGGGCTCAATGTGGCATTGCCGCTTTTGCTGACGCCACCGACCGCCAGAATGCTGCCGGCCGTGACTTTGGCGTTGCCGCTGGCGGTGAGCGCAGTTGTCGCGTTCGAGTCCACCACCACAGTGCCGGGTAGATTGATGCTGGCGTTGTCGGAGAGGGTCAACGCTCCGCTGGCGGTGGAATTCAGGACGAAGAGTGACGAGATGATGGTGACGCTGACGGTGGTGTTGCTGGCGAAGAAGCCGGTGTTGCCCAGGTACGACAGGGTAATAATCTGCTTGCCGAGCGGCAGAGCCGTGGTGCTGAGCGTCGCCTTGCCGCCGGACAGACTGACGGTGCCGAGGTCGTCGTTGGTAGTGGTGTCGAAGAAGTCTACACTCCCAATCGACGTGGCTGTGCTGGGAGAGTTGGCGGTAACCGTGGCGGTGAACGTTAAGGCCTGGCCGAAGTACTGCGTGCCAGAGACTGAACCCGTGGTGGTCGTTCCGGCGGCGTTGACAGTCTGGGTTAGAGCCGTGCTGGTGCTAGCGACGAAGTCGGTGTCACCGGCATAGACGGCCGTGATGCTGTGCGCGGCCACGCTCAACGAAGAAGTGCTGAAGGTGGCCTGGTCGCTGCCGCTGACGCCATTGAGAGCGCCGGTGCCCAATGTGGTGGTGCCGTCCATGAAGGTAACTGTCTCCCCCTCCGGGGGCGTGCCCGCGCCCGGGGCGTCGGCGCAGACGGTGGCCGTGAACGTCACGGACTGGCCGAACACTGACGGGTTCACGGATGAGGCGACGGTAGTCGCGGTGGTGTCTTGATCGATCATTTGCGTCAGCGAATCCAGGCTTAGCAGATAAGTACCGTCCCCGCTGTAGCTAGCCCGAATTGTATGACTGCCAACGGCCAAGGCCGTGGTGCTCAGCATGGCAGCGCCGGCCGATAGCGTGACACTGCCCAGGTCGAGGCCGGTGGTCACGTCGAGGAAATCAACACTACCGGTCGGGCTCCCCGACCCGGGCGTGTCGGCTTGCACGGTTGCGATCAAGAGCACCGGTTGACCCCAGACGGTGGTCGCGGCGCTGGCGCCGAGGCTCGTGAAACTAAGAGCGTTCGCGGTCTGCGGGATGCCATTGACCTCGAACGTGTCGCCCACGGCGGCCACCGGGTTACCCGTGGTGTTGTGAACGAACTCGCCGGGTGCATTGACGCTGAGCGTGTTGCCCCCCGGGCTGGCGGCGGTGCCTAAATCCAGGCTGCCTCCCACGAAGGCGATGGCAGCATCAGCAAAACCAGTCGATTCCTGGACGACATCGCTCCGTAAGGACAAGCTGCCTCCTGTGAGCAGGATAGTAGGGGCATCCGTGGCCGTGCTCAGGTTGCAGTTAAGCACCTCAACTTGGCCGCCGCTCACCGTCAGCGCGGGCGACGTGCCGATCAGCGTGCCATTCTGGATAACTAGGGAGAGATCCGGGGGCGGGCTCGCGGCCTGGTCTGAGTAGGTCCCTCCTTGCAGATCCACCGTCAAAGTTATGGGAGCGCCGGGAGACTGCAAACCATTCACCGCACTGAGGATCGCCGTGAGCGAGCCAGACTGCGTCGGATCGGCTTCAAGAATGATCGGGTTACCCGACTGCAAAGATTGTGCAATGACACTCTGCAGATTGCTGCTAGTCATGGCGTTGACCTGCTGGCCCGCGTCGAGCGAGCCGCTGCTGTTGACGAAACCACCATCAGAACTGACATAGTTTGCAGTTACCGTATGATCTCCCGCAGTCAGGGCGATGCCCACGCTAGTTGCTATTCCTGTGGCGCTCAAAGTCACTGGTGAACCCAGGTTCTGACCATCGACCACAAACTGGACGGCTCCTGTTGGTGTGCCGCTTCCTGGTACTTGGGACGTCACGGCGGCGGTGAAAGTGACCAGCTGCTCATTGACCGACGGATTGGCCGAGGAGGCAAGACTGGTGGTGGTGGTCAGCGCCTGGCTGACACTGAACACCGTGCCGTATCCATAGGTGCCGCCCTCCGAAGTGGTGCCGAAGAGGTTGCCGCTATCGTCCTCGATGACTCCGGCGTAGGGACCAGCCCCGTTGGTGCCATTGAAGTTGGCGAGGACGGAGATGCTGCCGCTGCTCTTGACCCACTCGAACACTGTGCCTTCCACTGTGACTTCGCCATAGGCGCCGCCCTCGTAAGTGGTGCCGAAGAGGTTGCCGTTGCTGTCCTCGATGACTCCGGCGGTGGGAAAACCCCCGTTGGTGACATTGAAGTTAGCGAGGACGGAGATGCTGCCGCTGCTCTTGACCCACTCGAACACTGTGCCATCGCCAGGGTCGCCGCCCTCGTAAGTGGTGCCGCCCTCGTAAGTGGTGCCGAAGAGGTTGCCGTTGCTGTCCTCGATGACTCCGCCAAAGGGAAAAGCCCCGTTGGTGTCATTGAAGTTGGCGAGGACGGAGATGCTGCCGCTGCTCTTGACCCACTCGAACACTGTGCCATCGCCAGGGGTGCCACCCTCCGAAGTAGTGCCGAAGAGGTTGCCGCTATCGTCCTCGATGACTCCGGCGTAGGGAAAAGCCCCGTTGGTGCCATTGAAGTTGGCGAGGACGGAGATGCTGCCGCTGCTCTTGACCCACTCGAACACTGTGCCATCGTTATTGGTGCCGCCTTCCACAGCGGTGCCGAAGAGGTTGCCGCTGCTGTCCTCGATGACTCCGCCAAAGGGATTCTGCCCATCGGTGCCATTGAAGTTGGCGAGGACGGAGATGCTGCCGCTGCTCTTGACCCACTCGAACACTGTGCCTTCGCCATAGGTGCCGCCGGAGTTGGTGGTGCCGAAGAGGTTGCCGCTATTGTCCTCGAGGACTCCGGCGTAGGGACCAGACCCGTTGGTGCCATTGAAGTTGGCGAGGACGGAGATGCTGCCGCTGCTCTTGACCCACTCGAACACTGTGCCTTCGCCATAGGTGCCGCCGGAGTTGGTGGTGCCGAAGAGGTTGCCGCTGCTGTCCTCGATGACTCCGGCGTAGGGAGTCGCCCCGCTACTGAGGTAGGCAGGGTTGAACGAAGCCAGCGTGGAAAGGGTTGGGCCTGACGGTGTGAGCCGCGTCTCAAGTTGTTCCAATATTAGCCACGAGCGCTGCCAACACCGGGGCGGTGAGATGCCGATGCATCTAACGGAATTAATTCCGTTGCACACCTGGGGGCAAAAGCAACTCTTGAGCAGGCGGGTCCAGTTCTTCATGGTGATCTCCCTGTCGAAAACGAAGGAACCAGGTGCACTACAGTGCAGGGTTGCGCCGGTTCCGTCTCTAGCCGAACGGAGTGGAAGCCTTGCCGCCGCCAACCGTACGGTGGCTCAGCCGGGAGGCAGAGCGCTTTCGATTCAGCAACTAGACAAGCGGAACGCAGGTATCGTGGAGTCTCCTCGGGGAAGAATCGCAATGAATCTGCCGCCGCGCCCCTGACCTCTAGCCTTTGCTGCCGTTTTTTCGTTGAGTTGGCAAGCGGCGGCAGTACCATAGGGGGCTGCGGCGCGGGCAAACGAGACTTATGGTCTGCTGCGACCAAGAAATCCGGCCTCCCCCTTGAAGGGGTCCGTGAGGCGCTATGCGAGTTTGCTATCTAATACTCGCACGAGACATGGGGGAGCGAACATGGCCGCCCCGGAATTGAACGAATTTCTTGCCGTGCTGCGAAACGGCAGCCGGCAGGAAGTCGAGAAGTTGCTCCGCGACCTCGATCCGTTCCTGCGCAGAGTTATCCACTTGCGCCTGATTGACGGGCGCCTCCGCCACGTATTGGACACGGCGGACATCTTCCAGTCCCTCCTTAAAGACCTCCTGTCTCAGGAGCACCCGCCGGTAGAAACCTCAGCAGGCCTTCCTGCCTACCTGGCTGCCGCCGTGCACTACAAAATCCTTACGAGAAAGCGGAGGGAACGCCGGCACGCGGGCAGCCTTCCGGAAGGCCGGGAGACTGTTTCTCCCGAGCAGCCTGCCGGCCGGCAAGTGGAAGATCAGGATTTCAGCCAGGCCATCCGGGCCCGGCTTTCCGCGGAAAAGCGCCTGCTCTTCGATCTGAAGTCACAGGGCCTGACCTGGACCGAGATCGCCGCGAAACTTGGAGGCACAGCCGACGCCCTGCGAATGCGGCTGAGCCGGGCCGTAGCCACCGTCCTCAGCGAGCTGGGGCACGCGGAGTTGAGTCATGCACACTGAATCAGACCTTCGTATCCCAACAGGCGATTGCTCCCTGTCACCGCACGCGGAAAACCTCGATGGCACGGTTGAGGATTTGCTCGACGCCGCCCTGGCCGAGCAGCGCCGCGACTGGATCACAGGCAAGCGGACCCCGGCGGCCGAACGGCTCCGGCGATCTCCCGCGCTGGCTCTTGATCCGGCCCAGGCTGCCGAGCTGGTGTATCACGAGTTCACCTTGCGTCAGGAGCTGGGGGAATCCCCGGATTGGGGGGAATATCTACGGCAATTTCCCGAGCACGCCGCCATGCTCCGGCTGCTGCACCAGGCCGACCAGATTGTCGAGCGGGCGCTGGCCCCGGCCCAACCAGCGCCGCGCCCAGCGGCTCAGTTCAGCGATTTTGAGCTGCTGGAAGAAATCGGCCACGGGGGCATGGGTGTCGTCTACCGGGCCAGGCAACGAAGCCTCGACCGCATCGTGGCCGTCAAACTGATGCGGACCGACGACCCCGGCGAAGAAGAACGGAGACGCTTCGCCCGCGAAGCGAAGGCCGTGGCGCGCTTGCAGCACCCCAATATCGTCCAGATATACGAGGTCGGAGAGGCCGGCGGGAGGCCCTTCTTGTCATTGGAATTCGTCGAAGGCGAGAGCCTGGCGCGTCGCCTCAATGGCACCCCCCTGGCGGCCCGGCAGGGGGCGTCGCTGGTCGGGGTGCTGGCACGGGCCATGCATTACGCACACGGCAAAGGGATCATTCACCGCGACCTCAAACCCTCCAACGTGCTCCTCGCAGGGACGCCGCAAACAACACTGGAGCTGTGTACGGCGAAGGTCACCGACTTCGGCCTGGCCAAGCGGCTGGATGGCGGCGGTGATACGGGCTCGAGCACGGTGCTGGGAACTCCCAGCTACATGGCACCGGAGCAGGCCGAGGCGAAGACCGCGGCCATCGACCGGCGGACCGATGTTTACGGACTGGGGGCGCTCCTCTACGAGCTGCTCACGGGCCGCCCCCCTTTCCGGGCCGAATCGCCGCTGCAGACGCTCCAGCAGGTGGTGCAAGCCGATCCGGCCAGGCCGCGCCTCCTCAACCCCGCCGTCCCGCGCGACTTGGAGACGGTTTGCCTGCAGTGCCTCCAGAAGGAGCCGCGCCTGCGTTACCCCAGCGCGTTGGCATTGGCGGAGGACCTTGATCGGTTCCTGCATGGCCAGCCGGTCCGAGCCCGGCCGGTGGGGCCGGTGGGGCGCGCGGCGCGGTGGTGCCGGCGCAAGCCCGTGGTCGCGGCCATGGCAGGAATGCTGATCCTGGCGGTGGCAGGCGGCTTTCTGACGAGCTTGCTGCTCTGGCAGCGAGCTGTATCTGGAGAGGTCGAGGCCCTGGCTAACCTGCGCCGAGTCGAAGCAGCACGCCAGGAAACCGAGGACTTCGATGTCGGGATATGCACGCTTCTGGAACGATCACTCCAGCCATCGTTGTCGCACTTGTCGCTGGCCGAGCCGACGGCCACCTATCAAGCGTCATTGAACGATGCAAAGGATTGCCTCGGCTATCTGTCCGAACGGAACCGGACGAATCATGTATTGGCGGCGCTTAAGGGGTGCGTGTACTTGCAACTGGGCGTGTTCGAGCTTTTGCGCCACCATGACGCAGCGCAACCCCTCTTGGAGCAGGCCACGAGCTTTTGGCGAGAGCTGCTCGCTGAGCATCCCGGCAAGCATGGGGCCCACATGTGGTATGCGATCAGTTGTTTCTTGTTGGAACAGGTTTATGACCGGCAAGGAAATGCAAACGCTGCGCAAAAAACGTTTGATGAAGGGTTTCGCGTCTGGCAGGCCTTGACGCGAGAGCCCCCGCGAGGCCGCGACTGGCTCCCGCTGGTCAAAGCCGACTTGGAAATGGGTCGGCTGCTCGTTAAGGGAAGTTCCGCAGGCAAGGACGTTGCGGAGCGGCTGCGGACTATCCGCCAGCGATGTCGCCGCGCCGCCGGCCCGGCGGAAGGTGAAGCGTTTTTCGATCTGGTGCAGGTCGGGTATTTGCATGGCGAAGCGCAAGAGCAGGAGCCAATGGCTCCTCCAGTGCCTTCCTTGGCCGACTGCCGGGAAGCCGCATCCATCGTGAGCCGCCTGTTGTCGCGGACGGACCTCGAAGAAAATCTGCGCGTGCACGTGGCTTGTATTTCCGTTCTGGTGAGCATGGACCTGCGCCGGCGACAAGCGCCCGAGGAAGCTCTCCGGTTGTCCCGGCAGGCCAACCGAACACTGCAAGAGCTGCTCGCCGGATCGGCCGACAAGGCTTCAATTCTCGATGCCCTCAATGAATCTTGGTTCGAGATGTCCAAAGTGCGTTGGAAATTGGGCCAGGCGGAGGAAACGCTCACGGCCTGTCGCAACGCCCTCAAAGCGGCGCGCGATGCTTTCCTCCTCGACCCCGCAGTACCAGGCCGCGAGGAGGCCGTTGGGGATCGTTACCTCCGGCTGGGACGCAAGTTGTGCGAGCTGAGACGGCCCGACGAAGCGGAAGCCTGTTTCCGGGAGCGACAGGCGCTGTGGCCGGGCGACGGTAACAAACATGCCGAGGTGCTACGCGAACTCCGGAAATGGGCGGACCAGGCTGGCCCGGAGGGGAAAGCTTTGTCGCCGGAGCGACAGCAGGAACGGCAGCGCTACCTCGACCTATACGCCCGCCTGGAGCTGAAAGGTATCGCCGGGCAGGGCGAACGCATCAAACTCCACCTCAATTATTGAGAGGGCCTTGATTGGGACAAGTGTACAGGCCTACGATTCTTCCGGACTTTCACCTATTTCCCGGAGGAACGCATGGTTGCTACT
>Ga0116223_10000458_pt1 | contig 50134 bp, 47 predicted proteins | sample Sb_taG_3_FD_90092 | JGI IMG/M metagenome (GOLD analysis project Ga0116223, IMG submission 90092) | Peat soil microbial communities from Weissenstadt, Germany - Sb_50d_a_PC metaG | ecosystem: Environmental > Terrestrial > Soil > Wetlands > Peat | place: Germany: Weissenstadt | collected 2010-09-21 | reverse complement strand
CGCTGGGCCACGCATGGCCGCCCTACCGAAGAAAACGCCCATCCTCATCGTGACTGCACCGGACGCATCGTGGTCGTGCACAACGGCATCATCGAGAACTACGTCTCGCTGAAAAAGAAGCTGACTGAAGAAGGCCACAAGTTCACCACCGAAACCGACACCGAAGTCATCGCCCACCTGGTGGAAAAATATTTCCTGAAAACTGGCAACGGCCATCGTCCCGCGCTGGAGGAAGCCGTCCGCAAAACCGTCGGCCATCTGACCGGAGTGTTCGCGCTGGCCGTCATCGCCGTGGACGAGCCCAACAAAATCGTAGCTGCGCGCAATGGACCACCGGTGGTCATCGGATTGGGCAAAGACGAATATTTCGTCGCCTCCGATGTACCTGCGATTCTCTATCACACTCGCGACCTCTTCTTCCTGGCTGACGGCGACCTCGCCGTGATCACGCCCAACGGCGTGCAACTCACCGACTTCAACGGACAGCCCATCGTCCGCCAGGTGCAGCACGTCACCTGGGACCCTATTCTTGCGGAAAAGGGCGGCTTTAAGCATTTCATGCTCAAAGAGATTTACGAGCAGCCCCGCGCCGTCCGCGACACCACGCTCGGCCGCATCTCGCAGGAAACCGGCCACATTTTTCTCGATGAAATGGAAGTCACCGAAGCGGAATTCAAGGCCGCGCAGAAGATTAACATCGCGGCTTGCGGGACCAGTTGGCATGCGGCCCAGGCGGGCAAGTTCATGATCGAGCGTTTGGCGCGGATTCCGGTCGAAGTCGATTACGCGAGCGAATGGCGTTATCGCGATCCCATCATCCCGCCGAATACTCTGACCATGCTGATCTCGCAGTCGGGCGAAACCGCCGACACCATTGCCGCCCAGCGTGAAGCCAAGGCAAAGGGATCGAAGACGCTGGCGATCTGCAACGTGGTTGGCTCGATGATCACGCGCGAAGCGGCGGGAACGATTTATACCCACGCCGGCCCGGAAATCGGCGTCGCGTCCACCAAAGCTTTCACCGCCCAGCTCACGGCGCTATACCTGTTCGCCCTGTACCTCGCCGAAATGCGCGGAACCATGAGCGAGGAGCAAGCCCGGAAAGCTGTTCACGAGTTGACTCGCATCCCCGGAAAGCTGGAACATTTGTTGACTCATGAAGAAGAAACGGAAGACCTGGCGAAAGAATATGTCCGCGTGCAGGATTTTCTATTCCTGGGACGCGGTATCCACTACCCCATCGCGCTCGAAGGCGCGCTCAAGCTGAAGGAAATTTCCTATATCCACGCCGAAGGCTATCCTGCAGGCGAGATGAAGCACGGCCCGAATGCGCTGATCGACGAGAACCTGCCGGTGGTGATTCTCGCCACCCGCGATGTCAACGATGAACTCTCCAGCCTGCGCTATGAGAAAACGATGTCCAACCTGAAGGAAGTCAAAGCGCGCTCGGGAATCGTCATCGCGCTGGCCACCGAGGGCGACGAAGAAATCAAAGAAGCCGCCGACCACGTGCTTTACGTTCCGCCGGCGCCGGAAGAGCTGTCGCCGATTCTGGAGATCGTGCCGTTGCAGTTGCTGGCGTACCACATCGCTGTGCGCCGTGGCTGCGACGTCGACCAACCACGAAACCTGGCGAAGTCTGTCACTGTGGAGTAGAGATCCTTCGCTGCGCTCAGGATTTCGGCTGCGGGCTCCCGCTGCGCTCACGCCCGCAAAGCGCCTCAACATCGCGGTGCGCCGTGGCTGCGACGTGGACCAGCCAAGGAATCTGGCAAAATCGGTAACGGTGGAGTAGCTGGCTGTCAGCAACCAGCCGTCCGCTTTCAGCTTCAAACACCTGTCATCTTGAGCGGAGCGTTGCGATTCGCTTGCGAATCGCAATGCGCAGTCGAAAGATCCCTTTACCCTTTCCCAACGACGTATTTCCGCTCCACGTCTTCCGCCGCGCTCCTATCATCTACATAATCGATGGCGCCATTCCAAACTTTCACCGCACGGCTAACTCAGGCGACGGCACTGTCCGAACTCACCAAGCATCTCGAATTCGAAATGCAAGGCGTACCACGGTTCGGCTTTGTCGCCGGGCAGTGGCTTTCGTTCAAAACCACCAAGGCCGATGGCGAAGAGATCACCCGCCCCTACTCCATTGCTTCTGCTCCGGCTGACAACGGCAGCTTCGCTCTCTGTCTGAACCGCGTGCAGGATGGCTTCATGTCGAATTTCCTTTGCGACATGAAGCCGGGCGAGGAAATCGCCTGCTCGGGACCATTCGGCGATTTCATTCTGCATCCGCCGCTGGGTGACACCATTTTCATCGCTACCGGCACGGGGATTGCGCCGCTTCGCTCCATGTTGCACTGGCTTAGGTCCAATTCTGACGGGCGAGGACGCCCGTCCTCCATTGATCAACACCAGTTCTGGCTTGTCTTCGGCAACCGCACCGAGAAAGACATTTACTACCACGACGAGTTCCTGCACCTCACTGCCGGCCATGCAAACTTTCATTACCTGCCGACGCTGAGCCGGGCCAGCTCAGAGTGGCAAGGCCTGCGCGGTTATGTTCAGGATCACGTGCCGGCCATCGCCCGAGGCCGCAGCGACATGCACGCCTACATCTGCGGCCTGGACAAGATGGTCAAAGCCAATCGCGAGCTGCTGAAGTCGCTGGGATGGGACCGCAAAGCGATTCGGTACGAGAAGTACGACTAGGAAAATCTCGCCGCAGATTTACGCGGATAAAGCAAATCGGGCCCTCAATTAATCGCCTAATCGCCGCGTTCCTAGCGAATAATTCGTGCCGTATCGAGGTTTGCGCTGACCGGCTGTCGCCTATGCAGGCGTTCCCGCATTTCTGCTAGCGTAGGCGGCGTGGAAGTCTCAAGGCTTTGGGCGGTGAAGTCGAGCACGGCTTGCACCTGTTCACGGGTGAGGCCGTCGAACATCTGAACAATCTCGTTGATGGTGAGGCCGTCTTCCAGGTTTTCGAATACAGCGGCTACTGGTATACGGGTTCCGCGGAACACCCAGGCACCGCTCACTTTGCCGGGCACGCTTTCAACCGCCGCGCATTGTGACCAATCGAGTGGCATGCAGCCTCGCCTCGGTTCATTATCCCAGCTAACTGGCGTACGCGCCAGAAGCAATTGCGCAAATACTTTCCCACGTCTCGCAAAAGCGGCGAGACATGGGCACCTCGACATGCGATCCACTAGAATGAAAGATGAAGATAACGATGCCTATTGCCCCGCATGAAGCCTGCCCCGAGCCCGATTCCCATGCCATCATCTGCCGCTTCGTTGATCTCAAGAAGTTCCGAGACTTGTTCGCGAATGAAGAGCTCTATTTCCGGAGGACCGATTTGTTTAAGGAGAGCGATCCCGCAGAAGCCTTGCCGCCCGACAACTATGTTCGGCAGACCCTCGGACTTACGAAATATGACATTCACGACGAGCTAAAACTGAACCATGATCAGGCATCTAATCGTCAATTCAGCGAGGCCCACTATATACAGTGCTGGCAGATGTTTGAAGGCGAAACCCTCGATATGTGGGCGAGGTATGGCGGCGGCGTGGCAATCTTCTCACGCTTCGAGCTCCTCAAGTCTATACTCAGCACGATGCTCGACGAGATTCATGTCGGCTTAGTTCAATATGGCGATAACGGACCGCCGCGGTACAACACCATTCATTTTCTCTTCATGAAAGGAAAACATCATGACAAGGAACGAGAGCTTCGCATAGCGCTGACCTCCTACGATCCAGTCGGCGGCAATAATCGACATCTCCGGCTGAACGGGTTTCCTGATCGCGAACCACTGGATGAGAATCCGTTGCATGAATGGGTTCATGGGTGCAAACGGCGGCGCATCGACCTCAAAGCTCTTGTGACGGAGGTTCGGGTATCGCCGTGGGCCACAGATAACGAAATCGAAGAGGTCAATTTACGGGTTAAGAGCCGAATCCCAGGCTGCCCTGTGACTGGATCCGAACTGGCCAGCCCGTTGACGCCGACCCTCGATGAGTTTCGCTGTCGCAGACGAGATCCGTAACCGCGTTCTTTGCTCAGGCTTCTGCAACTTCTTGCCTTACCGGCTCATCTAAAACCTTGACAGCAAGTCACTCAAGTCATAGCATGGGTAACGGCGCAATCATAATTGCATTGATTGCAAAGCACTTATAACTAGAAAAGGAGCCAGTTTATGGCCAAGATTATTGGAATTGACCTCGGCACCACCAACTCGGTCGTTGCCGTCATGGAAGGTGGCGAGCCCAAGGTGATCCCTAATGAAGAAGGAGGGCGGACTACGCCTTCCGTCGTCGGCTTCACCAAGACCGGCGAGCGGTTGGTGGGGCAGGTGGCGAAACGCCAGGCCATCACCAATCCCGAGAACACCGTGTATTCGATCAAGCGCTTCATGGGACGGCGCTACGACGAAGTCAGCGAAGAAATGAAGATGGTCCCCTTCAAGGTGCTGCGGTCGGGGGACCACGTGGCGGTGCTGGCGCAGGGCAAAGAGTATACCCCTCCGCAGGTCTCCGCCATGATTCTGCAAAAGTTGAAGAAGGCCGCCGAAGACTATCTCGGCGAGAAGGTCACCGAGGCGGTCATCACGGTGCCAGCGTACTTCAACGACGCGCAGCGGCAAGCCACCAAAGACGCCGGCCAGATCGCGGGCCTGGAAGTGAAGCGCATCATCAATGAGCCTACGGCGGCGGCGCTGGCTTACGGTCTCGACAAGAAGAAAGATGAAACCATCGCGGTGTATGACTTCGGCGGCGGAACGTTCGATATTTCGATCCTCGAAGTCGGCGAAGGCGTGATCGAAGTCAAAGCAACCAACGGTGACACGCACCTGGGCGGCGACAACATCGACCAGCGGCTGGTGGACTGGCTGGTCGACGAGTTTAAGAAAGACGAAGGCCTCGACCTGCGCGGCAAGGGCAACGAGATGGCGCTGCAGCGTCTGCGGGACGCGGCTGAGCGCGCCAAGATCGAGCTTTCCACGACGATGGAGACTGAGATCAATCTGCCGTTTATTACCGCCGATGCCAGCGGCCCGAAACACCTGGTCAAGAAGCTGACCCGGGCAAAGCTCGAGTCAATGGTGGAAGACATCATTCAGCGCTCGGTTGGTCCGTGCAAACAGTGCATGAAGGATGCCGGTGTGGATGCCAGCAAGATTGACGAAGTGGTGCTGGTGGGCGGGCAGATCCGTATGCCGCGCATCCAGAACCTGGTGAAGGAACTGTTCGGCAAAGAAGGCAATAAGAGCGTGAACCCGGATGAAGTGGTCGCAGTCGGAGCGGCGATCCAGGGCGGCGTGCTCAAGGGCTAAGTGAAAGACCTGTTGCTGCTCGATGTGACTCCGCTGACCCTGGCGATTGAAACGCTGGGCGGGGTGGCGACGCCGATGATTCCGCGCAACACGACGATTCCGACCCGTAAGACGGAAACGTTCTCGACCGCGGCGGACAGCCAGACGTCGGTTGAAGTTCACGTTCTGCAGGGCGAGCGTCCGATGGCGGCGCATAACCGCACCCTGGGCAAGTTCCACCTGACCGGCATTCCACCGGCTCCGCGCGGCGTGCCGCAGATCGAGGTGACGTTCGACATCGACGCGAACGGCATCCTTAATGTGACCGCGAAAGATATGGCCACGCAGAAGGACCAGAAGATCACGATCACGTCGTCTTCGGGCCTGAGCAAAGAGGAAGTCGATCGCATGGCCAAAGAGGCGGATGCGCACTCGGCCGAGGACAAGGCCAAGCGCGAAGAGATCGACGCCAAGAACCAGCTCGACTCCATGGTGTACAGCGTGGAGAAGATGCTGAAGGAGCATGGCGACAAGATCTCGGGCACGGAGCGGGGCGACGTCGAAAACGCCGTTGCCGATGCCAAGAAGGCGCTCGAAAGTGCCGACAAAGTCGCCATGGACAAGGCGCGGGAGCGTCTGACGCAGGCCTCGCACAAGCTGGCTGAGCAGATGTACAAAGCGGCTCAGTCGCAAGCGGCACCGGGAGCGGGTGCAGGCCCGAGTGCTGACGCGGCCGCAGGCGGCGATGGCGACGCCAAGAAGAAAGACGAAGGCGTGATCGACGCCGAGTACGTGGACGTGGAAGACAAGAAGTGATCGCGTCTAGCGGGACCCGTTCGGCAACTCGCTTCGGCTCAGTTGCTCAGGGCAGGCTAAGAACTGAGCCCCGCTGCGATCATCCCGAGCGAAGCGAGGGATCTCGGGCCACGGATTAGCACGGATCAACACGGATCAAGACAGTCCGTGAAAATCAGTGAAATCCGTGGCTTGATTTTTGAAGTAATCTCTTAGCAGATGGCAACCACTACTAAGAAGGACTACTACGAGCTGCTCGGAGTGAAGAAGTCGGCTTCCTCCGATGACATTCGCAAGGCCTTCCGCAAGCTTGCCCGCAAGTACCATCCCGACGTTAATCCCGGCGACAAGGCTGCCGAAGAGAAGTTCAAGGCGATGTCCGAGGCCAACGACGTTCTGAGCGATCCCAAAAAGCGCAAAATTTACGACCAGGTCGGATACTATTCAGACAACATCGATCCTGCTACGGCCGAGGCATACGCGCGCGCGGGCGGTGGTCCCGGCGGATTTCCGCAGGGCGGAGGGTTTCCCGGTGCTCAGGCCGCGTCCACCGGGGCGCAGGGGGCTCACTTCGACGGTTTTGATTTCTCCGACTTGTTCGACTCGGCACGCGGTCGGAAGTCCGGCAGTTCGGGTGGATTCCGGGACATCTTCTCCGGCATGTTTGGTGGCCGGGGAACGGCCGAAACCGGGCCCGAGCCGGGATCGGACCTGGAATACCAGGTCAACGTTCCTTTCTGGACTGCGATCCGTGGCGGGGTGATGCGGCTGAACATTACTCGTCGCGATACCTGCAGTAACTGCCACGGGCAGGGCGTGATCGAGTCTCCCGGCAAATGTCCGGAGTGCGATGGCACGGGACAAATTACCCAGCAAGGCGGACGGATGAAGTTCAATGTTCCCTGCCCGCATTGCAACGGCACGGGCAAGAATCTTTCCACCTGCCGGGGCTGCCATGGCGAAGGCACGGTCGAGCGGACCGAACCGTTAGAGGTTCGCATCAAGGCCGGCACGCGCGACGGTCAGCGCATCCGGATTGCCGGCAAGGGAAATGCGGGGCTGCGCGGAGGCGCGGCCGGCGACCTTTACGTGATCATCCGCACCAGCGACCACCGCATCTTCCATCGTGAGGCTGATGACATTCACCTCACCGTGCCGGTGACCGCGGTGGAAGCGGCACTGGGCGCTAAGATCGAGGTTCCTACGATTGACGGCCGGACCATGCTCAAGATTCCTCCCGGAACCCAGTCGGGCCAAAAGCTGCGTCTCCGGGAAAAAGGAGTGCCGTCAGCCACCAAAGACGGCGCCCGGGGAGATGAGATTGTCGAGGTGAAGATCACGGTTCCCATGCCCCGGGACGAGAAGACCAAAGAACTGCTGCGCGAACTCGCCAAGCTGAACCCCGAAGATCCGAGAGCAGAACTCTTTAAAAACCTTTAAACACAGGGGACACAGAGGAACACGGGGTAAATCCTCTGTGGAACCCTGTGTTCTCTGTGTTTAATAGTCTTTCCAACATTCTTGTATGTTCACACGTCACTGTTTCTATTTGTGGCCTGTTCTAGAAAGACCAAATGGCGACGGCACAGGCTCCTCAACCTCGCGTCAATCAGATCACTGGAGCGATCGTCAGCGCAGCGATGAAGGTCCATTCCCTCCTCGGGCCTGGTTTGCTTGAGAGTGTCTATCAAGGATGCCTCGCTCAAGAACTCCGCATGCGCGGATTTCATGTGGCTTCACAGGTGGGGCTGCCGGTTGTCTATGAAGGCTCGAAGATCGAACTCGGATTTCGAATCGATCTCGTTGTTGAGAACTCGGCGATCGTCGAGGTCAAGTGCGTGGAGGCAATCCATCCGGTCCACCAGGCTCAACTGCTGACATACATGCGGCTCAGTGGCATTCACGTCGGCCTGTTGATTAATTTCTACGTCGCCCATCTCCGGGATGGAATCAAACGAATGGTCTTCGGTTCGGACTGGGGAGAATAAACACAGAGAACACAGAGGAACACGGGGTAAATCCTCTGTGAGACCCTGTGTCGTCTGTATTTAATGGTCTACGTCGCCCATCTGCGGGATGGAATCAAACGAATGGTTTTCGGGAGGGACTGGCAGGAATAAAACACAGAGGACACAGAGGAAACCTCCGTGAAACCCTGTGTCCTCTGTGTTTATGATTCTCACTTCTTGCTCGGATCATCCGCCGGATTCACGTAGTTGAACTGCAGCGGCGACATGCCGTGCACCTGCACAACGGTAGGACCCGAGGCCTGGGCGTAATGGTGCATCTCCGGATCCAGGTAGGCAAAGCTCCCCGCCGGGAAAGTCTTCATCTTGCTCGCTTCGAACTTGTCGCCCATTCCTACTCTGAAGCTGCCGGAAATCACCGTCACATTTTCGCGCTTCGGGTGCCAGTGAGGCGCGATCTTGTAACCATCCGGCATCTTCAGGCGGACGGTGAAATCCCCGCTGCTGGCGGTGGGATCACCTTCGAGAACCGCAAGCTGCGCCCCCGCTGCTACGAATGGAGGCGGTGGACCATACTTGATCTGGGCTGGCGTAAACGCATTCTGCGGCTTGCTGGATTGGGCAAAGAGAACGGCGCTTAACAAAAGAACAGTCATCGTTCGTTTCATGTTTTGTCTCCTTGGGAAACGGTTTCGATGGGTACCTTTATAACGCAAGACGCAGAGAAAGTGAACCTGAGTACCGTGTACCTAGTACCGAGTTCCATCCCGTTGCAGTGAGTTCTCGCACTCGCTACTCGGTACTGGCAACTCGGTGGTCGATTACCTCCGTACCAGCCCGCCGGCTACAAAATTTTCCAAAAAACTTCTTGCATCTGGGGAAATTTGCCGTAATCTCATACCTGCGAACTAACTCCAGCCGAGATGCCCGGAAATCGCACGTAACCGGGAACCTCGCGGCGTTTTGCCGAAGACAAGGGAGACGGGGTGGCTGAGAGTGATTCGCCCGGAGGAGGAAGCCATCGAAATTGGCAACCGCTAGCGCTGCCCGTCAACCTATCCCGCAACCGACCGTAATCCCCACCCGGAAAAATTCTGTTCGTCTAACGCTCTGGCCCCTGGTCGCTGCCACCTTCTTTATGGTGTCCGGTGGCACCTATGGCACGGAAGACATCGTGCATGGCGCCGGGTATGGCAAGGCAATTCTGATCCTGCTGCTCACCCCGATTCTCTGGAGCTTGCCCACCGCATTCATGATCGGCGAACTCTCCAGTGCTCTGCCTTACGAGGGCGGCTACTACGCCTGGGTGCGCCGGGCCATGGGAAATTTCTGGGGATTTCAGGAGGCGTGGCTCTCGCTGGTGGCGTCGATCTTCGACATGGCCATCTATCCGACCCTGTTTGTGCTTTATCTTGATCGCCTGTTCCCGTGGTTCGCCGTCGGGCATCGGAGAGTGATGGTTGCGCTGGGCGTGGTGATCGTGTGCGCTCTCCTTAATATTGCCGGCGTGCGCGTGGTCTCGACTACGTCTCTGTGGCTGTTTTTCGCCCTGTCGGCGCCGTTCATCGCTATCGTTTGCATCGCTCCGTTCAAGGTTGGCGCACTGGCCGCAGTCAGCAAGCCCACCGGCTCCAGTGTAGATATCCTGACCGGCCTGCTGATCTGCATGTGGAATTACATGGGCTGGGACAACGCTTCGACCATCGCCACCGAAGTCGAGCGGCCGCAGCGAACTTATCCCAGGGCAATGCTGGTCGCAGTCATGATTGTTGCCCTCAGCTACATCGTCCCGGTGGCCGCCATGTGGATGACCGGACTTTCTCCCGCCGCATGGGATACCGGATTTTGGGCCGACATCGCTGGAATGCTGGGCGGCCCGCTGCTCCGCTTCGGGCTTGCGCTCGGTGGCATTATCAGCGGGTTTGGCATGTTCAGTGCCCTGGTAATGAGCTACTCGCGCCTCCCGCTCGCCATGGCACAGGATGGAATGCTGCCCAAGATATTCGGCAAGCTGCACCGTCGCACGCGTGCTCCCTGGGTCGCGATCATTGCTCTGGGCATTTGCTGGGCGATGTGTCTCGGCCTCGGCTTCGAGCGGCTGGTTACGCTCGATATTCTTCTGTACGGCGCCAGCCTGGCGCTGGAGTTCGCTGCCCTCGTCGTGCTGCGAATTCGTGAACCTGAGCTTCCCCGCGCCTTCCGCGTTCCCGGCGGGATGTTCGGAGCGGTTGCCGTCGGCATCGCGCCGATGCTGCTGCTCGGCTTCTCGGTGATTCGCAGCGAGACCGAGCAGGTGCTCGGCATGAGTTCCTTTGCGTTTGGAATGATCCTGATCGCCGCCGGTGTGGTCGCCTACCTTCTCAACATCACCTTGAAGCCTCAGGGCTGGGCGCCGACGCAAAAAGAACACTTGGCTACAGACTAGCCATCAAAACCGCCACGGATTTTCACGGATCATCTTGATTGATTTTCATTGATCCGTGTAATCCGTGGCATTGTGTTTTAATACTTCCAGATGGCCAAGCGTAAATCCAAAGGCGCGTACATGATCTCGGCGGTCGCCGAGATGTATGAAATCCATCCCCAGACGCTGCGTCTCTACGAACGCGAAGGATTGCTCAAGCCCTCACGCACCGAGGGCAATACGCGGCTGTACACGGATGAAGACCTGCAGCGGCTGGAATTCATTCTTTCGCTGGCGCGTGACCTCGGCGTGAACATCAGCGGGATTGCGATCATCCTGCAGATGCGGGAGCGCATGGAAGAAATGCAGTATCAGATCCAGGATTTTGTGAAATACATTCAGGAAGAGGTTCTCTCGCGAGCCACAGCCGCTGCCGATCCCTCCCGCGGCGCTATCGTCCCGGTTCGCCGGGCGATGGTCGCGCCCGCGCAGCCAATCCGCAAGAAATAGCGGCCACGCTCGCCTGGTTTCTGGCGCTCGCGGTTACACTGCTCTAAACTCATGACGAACACATCTCCGGTACCGGCGTTTGCTGCAATCCTGCGTCAACCGTGCCCCAGGTGCCGCACGGGAAGAATCTTCCACAAATCGATTTTCACCGGATTCCCTTCCATGCACGAGCGCTGCCCCGTCTGCGGATTGAAGTTTGAGCGCGAGGCCGGCTATTTTCTGGGAGCGATGTACGTCAGCTATGGCCTCGCCCTGATCACAATTGTGATCATCGGCTTGGTCCTGTGGCTGTGCACCAGTTGGTCGCTGATGAAGATCACGCTTTGGGCAGTGCTGCTGTTTCTGCCGCTGGCGCCCACCATCACATTGTTTTCGCGCGTCCTGTGGATTTATCTCGATCAGGCGATCGATCCGGAACAGTCTCGCTGACTATCGCGCGATAACCAGCGCCAGAACCCGCTGACCTTGCTCCAGTCATCGGTCTGACGATTAGAGCTCTTCAAGAATCTTTAAACACAGAGGGCACAGCGGAACACGGGGTAAACCCTCGGTGAAACCCTGTGTCCTCTGTGTTTAGTAGTCTTTGGTTTCTGCCGCTGGCGCCAACCATCCCGCTATTTTCTCGCGTGTGCTTTGAATTTATTTCGACCAGGCGATCGTCCCGAGCAGCCTCAGGTTTGAGCTAGCTTCGAGTGCAGAGCGCTACCGCGTGATCACCAGTGCCAGAAGACCGCTTACCTTCCCCCAGTCGTCTGTCTCCCGATTGAAGACGGTGAACCGGCTGTGGTCCGAGAACCGGGCGTCGATTAGCAGCAACTTGTGGACTACATGCGCATCTCCGCCATCGGAGTATCGGTATTCGTCGAATACAGCTCCGCACACCACGTAAAAGTGACCATTCCAGTGCATGATCAGTGGCCGCTGCGCCATCAGGGTATTTACGATTACGTCTGCGTTCACCGACTCGCCCGGCCAGTATTGGTCGGCGATAACAATTGAAGAGCCACTATCCAGGTAATGCTTGCCGCGGAGTTTTTCTCCAAGCTCTTTTAGAGACCGAGCTGAACCTGTGCGATCTTCCAGGGCGGAACGACGTCCGCAACAGATCTCTGCGTCCATCACAGCTATGGCTACGCTAGCCGTCATGACGTCGGATTCGCTCCTCGAGTCCGCCACGATCGAAGGCAACGCCGCAACGCGGACTTCCTGATTCAGAAGGACGACCGGGGGGGACTGGCCCTCAGTCTGGGCGTTGGCGGAGCAGCAGGAAATCAGGGTGAGCAGCAGGATCGATGCGGGAAGGTGTCGCTTGAGAAACATGGTCGACCTCCCCACACAGTATAGTTGGCAAATTGCGCGGCTCCCGGTGACCAAAGCTGTTGCTCGATCGGACATGTATTTGCCGACTGTCGAGAGAAGCCCTCTATTGCAGTCCGGATTGGGTGAGCTTCACGGCGCAGAAGTTGCCGGCGCCGCAGGGAGTGGTCGTCCCCCCAGGCGGAGCCGAGAGGGTTCCGAAGTAAATACTGGCCGCCTGCGGCTCCGTGCTCACGTTATCGACGGAGAACGCACTCGTCCCGCCCCAATATCCGATAGCCGTGTTGTTGGGCAGCGTCGCGTTCGAGGGAATGCGCGTGTTGACATTCCATTCCGTGACCTGATTCCCGCCGGTGGTAGCGGCGTCTGCCCCGACGCCCACGAAGAGCCGGTCTGTGGTCCCATCGAAGAAATCGAGCAGTGAAGAACAGGTGCCATTGGGGTTAGCGGCGGGGTTAATGTGGCGGTCGTCAGACATGGCGGGCGCGGCGTTCATCACTCCGTTCGGAGCCGCAAACGACAGCGCATAGAGACTGGGCTTGTTGCCGTTGTTGGCGTCGGTGCCGCAGGCGTACAAAGTCCCCGCCCCCGCCTTCGGACCGGTCGTGTAATAAGCGTTATCGAAGTCGCCGTCCAGAATGTATTGGCCGTTCTTCAGGCCGATAATGGCAACCGACTGCGATGTCAAAACCTCGTTGATCTGCGACACAATCGAGTCTTTGTTGGTTGCGTCGTCGCGGGAGAAAACGTAGACAAACCCATTCGTCGGATCGACGATGGGCGAGAGCACGATCGGATCAGTCCCGGCGGCGCTGGCGACGGCAATCGATTTGACCAGGGTGAAGCCCGCCGCTCCGGGCGTATAACCATAAACCGAATAGCCATCTGATACGAAGACTTCGTTATGGATCGAATCGTAAACCGGTGAGGTCAGCAGCTTGCCGGCATTTACGGTGATGCAGTATTGCAGCGCCGGCACCCCATGGAACACTCCGGTGATGCGATAGAGGACACCGTTGTCCGCGCCCACATATGCGGTATCGTTGATGTAGTCAACGTAGGCGGATGAGTTGCTGTCTGCGCTTGCGTTCGCTGGACATCCCGCAACGGCCGTACTGGTAAAGTTGACCGTCGCCACGGAGGAACCGCCGGCGCCGGGCACAACCGGGTGGGTCGCATCTGTTCCCTGCCCGCTCACCCAGGTCAGCACGTAAAACGCTGCGGGATTGGTGCCTTCGACGAAGGCCACCTTGGTTCCGTCCAGCGACAAGACCGGAGAAAGATACGCCTGGTTGTTGCCCACCGCGTAGGACCACATGAAAGTCGGCTGGGTGTAATCGGTGGTGGGCGGAGTTTGCGGTCCGAACGGACAAAAAGAAGAGGTTGTGCCGGTGTAAAGATTATTGAAGGCCACGATATTGGCCTGCGTGGCGGAGGGCGCGGCGGCGACGGTGAATACCACGAAGTCGTTAGCGCAGCTCGGCGTGCCATTTACATTGAAGGAGTACTTGGCTGGAGTTTCTCCGACCGGCATCCCACCGGTCGGGCCGAGCGACATTGCCCAGTCTGTCTGTAACCCCAGTTGAGGCGGATGTGAAGTCGGAGTGGGAGGTGCGAGTGAACCCGCACTGCGCAGCATCCAGTTGATAAAGTAACGCGGATCGCGCTCCGCCGCGGCGACAATTTCCGGCGAGGCGCCGTTGGTGAAGAGGACGTGCCGGGTGCTCCAGTCCTGCGGCAAACCCATGTGGCTCTCCGCGGGCTGCTGGGCCACGCCAGTACCCACGAGCACACTCAACAGGATGGCAAGTGCGTTTACACGCATGACAAGACCTCCCGGCTGCAGGCTGTGCGCTGGGTAATTTCAAAATAACAAAGTCTGTGACCGAGGGATGTTTGCTAGGCAGGTACAGCCGTAAAGGTCTTGTTAAGGTTCGTAGACGGAGTTGCCGAAGCCCTCCTTGCGGGCTGCGTCTTGCATCTGTTCAAGCTTTCTTTTCTGCTCGTCGAGTTGGAGCTGCATGGTCTGGACAGTGTCCTGTTTTTGTATCTGGCGCTCGTTGTATTGCACACAACCCCGTACGCAATTCCCCGGGGCAAAACGAATGGAGGTGTTGAGCCGTTCCATCCGGCTTTGCAGGTCTTCGACGACCTCCTTTTGCCGTGCGATCTGAGCTTTCCACCCCTCTGCAGATCGCGAACCCAGAGGACGACTGCCCGGAGTCTCGACCGGGCTGTTGCCGGTCACGGAAATCCCGCCGTCCGTCGGCAGGTCTTCGTTAGTGAAGACTTTGGGCGTAGTCTGTTCCGCCTGCGTTTTTTGCTTCTCCCGCTCCTGGCGCGCCACGTCTCCCAAAGACTGACCGTAAGCAGCACTCACCAGAAGAAAACTCGACCCTAGTAGGAGCAGCGTTTTTTGCAGCGTTTTGCGCATGGCATGGCCTTTCGTCGACGACAACTGCGTTGGGGAAATGCTATCGCTGCGGCCCTGAGGCTGCGACGTTACGATCGTGCAGTGTCCTGGGAGGAGGGCTATCTGGGAGATTTTTCAGGTGGTTGCAACTTGGGGAAGCCGGTGCCCAGGTCCGCGCCGTTTGGCGGCGCGAACCTGGGCGTCACCGTGCTTGCAGAGTCCTACTTGCCAAGATTGGTGTATACGCCGATGCCGCGGTTATTTCCGACGATCAGATCGGGCAATTTGTCGTTGCCAAGCAAGCCTGGCAATTCGACCCCTGCCTCGGTTCCGATGACGGTTACCGGCTGCTGGAAGCTGCCGTTGCCGTTGCCGAGCAGGATGTCGCCAACATTGTTGCAAATGTCAGGAATGCCGTCTCCGTTAAAATCAGCCACGCAAAAGGGGACGCCGACGGTTGATCCCGTAGTTGCAACCGGAGGACCGAAGGCTCCATTGCCCTTGCCCAGGACAACCGTGATCGTGCCAGCAATACCGATGGCGATGTCCGGATTACCATCATTATTGAAGTCTGAGACTTGTAATCCAGCAATCTGGGCTTCGCTGTTCTGGCCGTCGTGCACTGGACTTTGCGGCCCGAAGGTTCCGTCACCCTTGCCAAGCAGAACATTCAAATTGCTCGCAGCCTTGGGGTCAGAACTCGTGACTGCGAGGTCAGGAATGTGGTCGTTGTTGAAATCGGCTGCCGCCAGGCCAACGGGCGAAAGGTTGACGTCGGAACTGGCTGCCGCGGTAAAGTTTCCTTTGCCGTCGCCCAGCATCACAGTCACTAATCCGTTCTGGCAGTTCACACTGTTGATGCATTGGGTGAGAACGGCCACGTCCAGGTTGCCGTCCTGGTTGAAGTCAGCCACCGCGAAAGCGACGTTATTGTAGCCCGGAGCAGTGATCGTAATCGGCGATTGGAAGGTGCCATCGCCATTACCGAGGTAGAGGAAAAAGTTGGTTGGCTCAGGATAGCCCTCCCCGAGCACAACCAGATCCAGTTTGCCGTCGTTGTTGAAGTCTCCGGCCAAGATTCCGAGCGGATACGGAGTCGGCAAGTCGGGCGCAGAGATCGGGCTCTGGAAGGTGCCGTTGCCGTTGCCCGGGAAAATCTGCAGGACGTCATACTCGGCGCTGGCAACGTCAAGCTTGCCGTCGCCGTTGAAGTCAGCGCCCACAATCTGGGGGAAGGCGTCAATCGCGGTTGGAAAAATGCGTGGCGATTCCAGGGCGCCACCGCCTGCTCCGAAAGTGAGAGTGATTCCAGAGCCGGTATTCGAGTAGGGCTGGAGTACGTCAAGAATGCCATCACCATTTACGTCGGCCAGCACGCGAGTAGTGGTGTTTCCGAAGTAGAGGGTTGAGGTCGCGCGGAACTTGCCATTGCCCTCCCCGAACATGATGCCGTTCGAGCCGAGAATCACGTCGATATTGCCGTCGTGATTGAAGTCGGCGAGAGCGAAACCGCCGCTGAGTCCGGTGGATTGTGAAACGATGTAATTGGTGAACGTGCCGCCGCCCTTGTTCAGGTAAACGCCAACGGCAGCACCGATGCTGAATACGATGTCTGGTTGGCCATCATTGTTCACATCAGCGACGGCAACCTGGCTTGCGCCCGCGCTGAGGACCACCGGAGTTTGGAAGGTACCGTCACCGTTGCCAAAAAAGATATTGATAAATTGACTGGCGGAAACGATATCGAGTTTGCCATCGCCATTGAGGTCGCCGATGGCGATGGTTTCGGCGTGGAAGCCGCCCGAAACAGCGTAGTTGAATTCCGGCTGCAGGGTGCCATTGCCGTTGCCAAGAAAAACGCCGATTGAATCGTTGCCCGCTTGCGCCACGGCCACGTCGAGGTTGCCGTCTCCGTTGAAGTCGCCGACCGCAACCGCGTAAGGCTCGATGGCGGTGTAACTGGTGGGCGTCTTGAAAGTGCCGTCGCCATTGCCCAGGAATATATAGACGACCGATGGACCGCCGAGCGAAGTGGTCACGATGTCCGGGATCCCGTCATTATTCATATCTGCGAGGGTGATGGCGTCGTATCCCTGCACGCTCTGTTTCAGGGCATAAAACGCGCCAAGAGTGAATCCGCCCTTGCCGTTGCCCAGAAGAATCTGAACTCCTTGCTCAGTGCGCAAAGCAATGTCGACGTTTCCATCGCCATTGAGATCCGCCGTCGCAATCGACAGAGGAACCTGCCCAGTGCTGATGGGGATGATCGTCGGGGTAAGGAACCGCACAGCCGGAGGTATGGCAGGAGTGAAGTTGATGGTGGTTAACGGCGCAGTGCCCGCCGAAGCGAATGAAACGAGCAGTACGAAAGCGGCGACCGTAAGAACCAATAAAGCGGAACCTGTACGGGTAGACATTGTGCCCTCCGAGGAACTTGACTTGCGGCGACTGGGAAAAGGCCCGGCAGAGCTTCCGTTGGTGTCCTGAGGAAAGTGATCCGTGGGCTTGACGGTAAGTTTTAATGTGCGGCTAACTTTTGGTCAAGGAGAAGAAAGTCTCTTGCGACCATTGCTCCGGCGCAGTGTGGTGGGCTCCCGTCCGTCCGGCACACAACTGGCCGTCGCCGAGCCGCAGCCCCGCGCATGACAGTCCGCCGCTGGTTCTTCGCGTGCGGAACGGTGGCTGGCCCTTGCGTGACCCTCATCACATCCTCCGGTGACAAGCACCATATCCCTCCTGCGCCAGGATGCTTAACGTAACAAGGAGCAGGCGGATGTGGGCCATTGCGAGAAAACTACCCCGTCGCCTGTATTGGAGGATTGTATGGGTGAAGGTCTTTTTCAGCCGATGCACCTGTTGGTCATCGGTTTCATTGCATTGCTGATTTTTGGGCCGAAGAAACTTCCCGAGCTTGGCAAGGGTCTGGGCGACGGCATTCGCGCATTCAAAGAAGGCATGAAAGAACCAGAAAAACCAACTGCGGCAGGCGGCAATGCTACCGAAAGTAAACATTCATAACACAGCGCGAGAACCTCGATTACGAGCCTTTGTGCGCTGCGTTTTCCTCAGTTGGCTGGAGCGATGTGGGAGAGAAGCCGGCAACAGATTCCGTTCTAGTGTAGGCGCGGGCGTCCTCGCCCGTGCGGGTTCCCGAACAATTGGCGGAAGCGAGTGGGAGTCGAACCCACCAATGACACCGAAAGATGCCATCCGCCGGTTTTGAAGACCGGGAGAGTCACCGGACCCCATGCGCTTCCGTGTGTGATTCTAAAGGAAGCCAGGACGTGGCGCCGGGGGAACGCAAGGTACGCACGATCCCGCCTCCGCCCGCGCGATAGGCAGACTGCCCGACCCGGTCACCCGGCGATCTGCGCGATAAAGATGATTTCTCGCGAGCGTGCGGCCTCGAACGGGCCGGCATCCCAATGTCCGAACACGTCACGGACCACCAGTCCCGAACGGGCGATGAGCGCCTCGACATGTTCTCGCGATGGAAACCGCAGCGTGCTGCTCGTGGTCAGCGTCCCGTGTGGAAAGCGGTAGGAAGTCCGGAACGAGATGAATTCACCGTCCTGGCCAGTGATCTCCAACGTCTCGCGAAGTTGTGCGCCGGGCAACCTGCGGACCCGCGCCGCCCATTCGCCAACCCAGTCCACACAAGGATTGCGAGTCTCAAATGCAACCCTGCCGCTCTCCTTGAGATGGCCGCGCACGGTCTCTAATACCGCCAGCGCATCGCCGTCGGTAAGCAGGATTTGAAAAGCATGTCCGGTCATGACGATCAGGTCGAAGCGCCGCTGCGCCGTGTAGGTTTGCGCAGAGGACTCGACCCATTCAACCTGTTCCGCGCGTGGTTTGCTTCTGGCCACAGCCAGCATCGCCGCTGCCGGATCCACACCCGTCACCTGGTGACCACGTTCGGCGAGGGCACAGCAGAGCGTGCCCGTACCGCAACCCAGGTCGAGGACACTGCATGGGCGCGGTCCGGCGAGGGAGAGGTAGAAGTCGGTATCCTGCGCCCGCGGGTTAGCGAGGTCGTAAATCTCTGCGATCTGAGCGTGCTGATAGTCCCACAACAAACAGAAGCTTACTTCATGGACGGGCGCGGACGCCCGCGCCTACACAAACTAAGGTCTCTAGCGTGAGTCAGGCGCCCGATGGCACAATGCTTAAATGTCTAGATTTGCCAGCCAGGCAGCGTTCATCATCGGATTGATTGCCGCCGCATCCGGCTTCATTTCACCACCAGTCGCGCTGGCGCTGGGTATCGTCTACGGACTCATCTTTATCAATCCATGGCGCGCTCAGGTAAAGCGGCTTTCGCAGTGGCTGCTGCAGGCGTCGGTGGTGGGCCTGGGTTTCGGGATGAACCTGGCGGAAGTTTGGCGAGTCAGCCGCTCAGGATTTGCGTATACCGCCCTGACGATATCGACCGCGGTCATTCTTGGGCTCACGATCGGAAGAATCTTCAAGGTCGAGCGCACGCCGGCGCTGCTCATCACGGTGGGCACGGCGATCTGCGGCGGCAGCGCGATCGCGGCGGTGGGACCGATCACCAAGGCCACCGACGATGAAATGGCCGTCTCGCTCGGGACGGTGTTCGTGCTGAATTCAGTGGCGCTGATGCTGTTTCCATTCATTGGCTGGGCGTTGCATCTGAGCCAGACCCAGTTTGGCCTGTGGGCAGCGTTGGCGATCCACGACACCAGTTCGGTGGTGGGCGCGACCGCGAGATATGGGACCATCGCATTGGCCGTCGGAACCACCGTTAAACTCGCCCGCGCGCTGTGGATTCTTCCCATCTCTGCCGGAACCGCGGTGCTGAAAAAAAACGGGAAGCCAGTGCAATGGCCGTGGTTCATTCTCTTCTTTTGTCTGGCGGCGTTGGTGAATACGGCCGTTCCGGCGCTGCACTCGGCGTGCTCCGCGGCTTTCCATGCTGGCAGACTGGGACTGATCGTGACTTTGTATTTGATCGGCGCGGGCCTCTCGCGAGAAACGCTGCGACAGGTCGGGATTCGTCCTTTCCTGCAGGGAGTGTTGTTGTGGTTTATTGTCGCGGTGGGATCACTGGCGCTGATTCGGTCGGGATGGATTCGCTTATAAAAGCACTAAACACAGAGTGCACAGGGTTTCACAGAGGAAAACCATTGTCTAGAACCCCGTGTTTCTCTGTGTCCTCTGTGCTAAAAGTTTTTACTTCGGTTGCGCAACCGTCCGCAAATACGGCTTCAGCGTCTTGAATCCGCCCGGATATTTCTTCTGCGCATCTTCGTTCGAGACCGTCGGCGGAATGATGACGTCGTTGCCCGGCCTCCAGTTCACCGGCGTAGCCACAGTATGTTTCGCGGTGAGCTGTAGCGCGTCGAGGGCCCGCATGACTTCATCGAAGTTGCGGCCGACCGCCATCGGATAGGTCAACATCAGCTTGATCTTCTTATCCGGGCCGATGACGAACACGGTACGCACGGTGGCGTTATCGGCGGCGGTGCGGCCTTCCGACGTGGTTCCGCTCCCGGCCGGCAGCATGTTATACAGCTGGGCGATCTTGAGTTCCGGGTCGCCGATCATCGGGTAATTGACTTTGTGGCCCTGCGTCTCCTCGATGTCCGCCGCCCACTTGCTGTGGTTGCTGACGGGATCGACGCTGAGGCCGATGATCTTGCAGTTGCGCTTGGCGAATTCCGGCTGCAGCCCGGCCATGTAGCCGAGTTCGGTGGTGCAGACGGGAGTGAAGTCCTTGGGATGGGAAAACAGAATCGCCCAGCCGTCGCCAATCCACTGGTGAAAGTGGATCGGGCCTTGTGTGGTGTCGGCAGTGAAATCGGGGGCCGTGTCGTTGATGCGCAGCGGCTGGGGCGTGGTTTCGGGTGCGGTGTTAAGAACTCTTGCGGTGCTCATAAAATCAAGGATACGGCGGCGTACAAGCGTCCGTCAAACAGGTTACTGGCGCGGTAGTGGCTCAATTTGCGAATAGGGAGGCGCGCCAAGGCGTGCGATTTGGTGCTTCGCAAAGAACGCCCATTCGACGCGCTCGCTTCGCTCGCTTGCTCAGGGCAGGCTTTGCATCGCAAGGGCGCGCCCATATCCCTCGCTCGCCAACAGAAGGCGACTCGGGATAACAAGGCCAACTGAGCGACATACTCCGCAGGAACTTTCGCTACAATGAACGCTAATGAACACCAAACTTCGACGCTTCCACTTCGTCCAGCTGGATGTATTTTCCTCCAAAGCCTTCGAGGGCAATTCGCTGGCGGTTTTTCCCGATGCTCGCGGACTCAGCGACGAGGAGATGCAAGCCATCGCCCGCGAGATGAATCTTTCGGAGACGACGTACGTCCTTCCCCGCGATGCAGCCATCGAACGCGAGCGCGGCATACGGGTCAGAATCTTTACCGTGCAGGAAGAGCTGCCGTTCGCGGGTCATCCCACGTTAGGCACCGCCTTTGCCCTGCGGACCGCGAATGCGCGAGAGATCGCCCTCGACCTAAACGTGGGCAAGGTACCGGTGACGTTCGAAGAAGTGCCGGGGCAACCCGTTTTCGGCGAGATGACCCAGATGGAGCCGCAGTTCGGCGTGCGGCATGATCGCGAGGAGGTCGCTCAAGCTTGCGGCCTCGATCATGGAGACATTGATCCTTCTCTGCCCATCCAGACCGTCTCGACCGGCGTGCCTTTCACCATGGTTCCTTTGCGCGGACTGAAGAATATGCGCGATCTGAACGTAAATCTGCGCACCTCGGCCGAATATCTGGAACATTCCGGCGGAAAGTTCTTTTATTTCGTGACCCGGGAGACGGTCGACCCTGCAGCGCGCCTGCATGCTCGCATGATCTTCTACAACGGCGAAGACCCCGCTACCGGAAGCGCTGCCGGCTGTGCTGCGGCCTGGATGGTAGCGAACGGAGTGGCCCGCTCCGACGAACGAGTGCTGATCGAGCAGGGAGTCGAGATGCTGCGGCCGAGTCGCATTTTTGTCCGCGCCACCCGCAGGGATGATGGAGTGGTTAATGTGCGTGTCGGTGGAAATGTGGTGGAGACCGTCCGCGGCGAAATTTTTTTCTGAGTCGAAGATCGGCGAACGCGCCGGAAAATGCGGACATACACACTCACAGATTTTTCTTACTAGACCTATGTGCCATTAGCATCCGCGACACTTTACATCGCCTGGCTTCACCAGTAGCATTCACTCACTCTGAATTGTTGGAAGAGAAAGATTGCGCGCCCACGGCACAGCCACCCAGGACGCCACTTCGGAAGAACGAATGAAGCCCAAGAGAACCATTCTGTGCGTCGACGATAACGAGCAGTCACTTTCCATTCGCAAAGTCATGCTGGAGACGCGGGGATATCGCGTGCTCGCCTGCAACAACGGACAAGATGCGCTGACGACTTTCCGCAAGGGTGGCGTAGACCTTGTGCTGACCGACTTAGTCATGCCGGGTGTCGACGGAAACAAACTGGTCGAGGAGATCAAGGCGATCTCGCCGCAAACCCCGGCCATCCTGCTCTCCGGCAGGGTGAAAATCTACGACCAGGACACTCGCGCCGACGTTTTTCTACCCAAAGGGATGCACGCTCCGGCGGAACTGCTGGAGCGTATCCGCCTGCTGCTGGTGCGGAAACGAGGTCCCAAGCGCACTCAACCCTCGGCGCCGCAATCGCCATCGCAACCCACTGCGGCCTGATCGTCGCTGCGGATCCGGGAGCCGGGGCCTCTGCCTTCATGTAATAATCGAAATGGATGGCCGCTTTTATTGAAGCCACGGATCTGCGCAAGACCTACCACGTGGGCAAAATTGAGGTGCCTGCGCTGCGCGGCATTTCCTTCATCATTCAGAAGGGCGAGTTCGTGAGCGTGGTCGGCCCCTCGGGCAGCGGCAAGTCTACGTTGTTTTATCTTTTGGGTGGACTGGCGCGGGCAGATTCCGGCCACATCATCGTCGATGGTGACGATTTCGCGCAGCTTTCTGATGCCCAGCGCACCCGGTTGCGCAAGCGCAAGATCGGCTTCGTCTTTCAGAAATTCAACCTGCTGCCGACGCTGGATGCGCGCTCCAACATCACCATCGCGCTGGACATCGCCGGCGCCAACGGCAACCGCGACCCTGCCTACTTCGATAAAATCGTAGGCTTGCTTGGCCTGGAGAAGCGCCTGCCGCACCGGCCGAACGAGCTTTCCGGAGGCGAGCAGCAACGAGTGGCGCTGGCGCGGGCGCTGATCAACAAGCCGGCCATTGTGCTGGCCGACGAACCTACCGGCAATCTCGACTCGGCAAATTCTGAAATCGTACTGAACATGCTGAGGCACACGAACCGCGATCTAGGGCAGACGGTGCTGATGATCACCCACAATCCGGAGGCGGCGGAATATGGCGATCGCATCATTCACATGCGCGATGGCGAGATCGTGGCCCCAGAGAAAGACCCGCAATGGACCGGGCACAAGGAATCTTGATTTGAGATTTTAGATTGCAGATTTTTTCGGCGCGGCGTCAGACTCGATCTTTGGATTCTTCAATCACAAATCTGAAATCAACAATCTGAAATTTTCCTATGGATGATCTGAAAAAGCCGATTCTGCCAGGCAAAGGTAACTCGGACTACGAACGTTACCTGCATACCGACGAATTGTTGTCGCTGCAAAAACCTGCCGGAGAAATGCGTCACCCGGACGAGCTTACTTTTCAGGTGATCCACCAGGCTTCGGAGCTATTGCTGAAGGGCGTGGCATGGGAACTGGGACGCGCACGGACGCTCATCGAAGAAGGTGATTTCGCCAACGCCGGCCGCCTGATTCGCCGCGCCAACCACATGCTCGATCATCCGATCGCGCTGCTGCATGTGCTCGAGACCATTACGCCTTACGATTACCACATCATCCGCGCCGGCCTTGGACACGGCAGCGGGCTGGACTCACCCGGTTTCCTGTCGCTGCTGCATATCGGCCCACGCCTGGGCGACGCCTTCCACGCACAGCTTCATAAGGCGGGCCTCAGCGTGGACGACATTTACCGCCGCCACGCCGAGTTCTTCGGCCTGCACGATGTTGCCGAATGCCTGCTGGATTTCGACGAGCGCGTGCACCTGTTCCGCTTTCATCACTTGAAGCTGGCGCAGAGAATCATCGGCGGCGGCGTGGTCGGCACCATGGGAACCCCGGTCGAAGTTCTCCACCAGCGCATGGAGCATCTTTTCTACAAAGACCTGTGGAACGTGCGCAACCAGATCACGGCCAAAGCCAATGAAGCGATGCAAAAGCAGGCGGGGACTTACTGACTTTTACCACGGAGACACGGAGTCACGGAGAGAAATCCTGAATCACTTGATTTTCTCTGTGTCTCTATGTCTCCGTAGTGAATTAAGAGGTGCAGAGGCAAATGTTATAATCGACGCAGCCGAGCGGGAGTAGCTCAGTGGTAGAGCGCGACCTTGCCAAGGTCGATGTCGCGGGTTCGACCCCCGTCTCCCGCTCCAGAATTTGACGGCCCGCGCCAGCGCGGGCTTTTGATTTTAGTGGCGCGGGTGCATCCTAGACTTTTTTTGCGGGGCACGCTAACTTAACGGATAGGGCGCGGTACCCAAGTGGTAAGGGAGAGGTCTGCAAAACCTTTATGCGTCGGTTCGATTCCGACCCGCGCCTCCAAGATTTCCCGAAACATTCTCGCGGCTGAGGTCCCTCGCTGCGCTCGGGATTTCGGCAGCCGGCTCCCGCTGCGCTCACGCCTGCTAAACGCCTCAAGTTCGATTCCGACCCGCGCCTCCAAGTCTCCCCAAAATATTCTCTGGCTGAGATCCCTCGCTCCGCTCGGGATTTCGCCTGGCGACTCCCGTTCGCCGCTTCCCGGCTCTCTCACGCCGCCAAACCGGCTCAAGTTCGATTCCGACCCGCGCCTCCAACCCAGCTTTATAATCCGAAACAACCTCGCTATGAAAACGCGACGTATCTCGACGTGGCTCTTCTTGTTGTCCCTCGTCCTGAGCCACACGGCCCGCGCGCAGGAGATGACGCTCGAACTCGATCCTGCCAACACCAAGATCGAGATCACCCTGCCGGCATTTGCTCATACTGTGCACGGGAACTTTTCTCTCAAGAGCGGCACCGTCCACTTCAATCCGGCAACCGGCTCGGCCTCCGGCCTTATTGTCGTCGACGCTGCCAGCGGCAACACGGGCAACGACGGTCGCGACCACAAAATGCACACGCTGGTCATCGAGAGCCAGCGCTATCCGGAGATCACCTTCACTCCCAACAAGCTGTCTGGCACGGTGAACTTACAAGGGAACTCTGATGTGCAGGTCGAGGGAGTCCTTAGCCTTCACGGAAGCGACCACCCCATGACACTGCCACTCACGGTACAGGCCACCGGCAACAACCTTACGGCGAAGACTCACATCGTGATTCCCTATGTTAGTTGGGGCCTGAAAAATCCGAGCACGTTCATCTTGCGGGTCAGCGAAAAGGTGGACGTTGACATCTCTGCGAGCGGAAAACTTTCGCCGCCGTAGGGCGTGGCTACTGTCGGGTGGTGCCGTCGAACATCTCCGGAGGATCGAAGTAGCAGCGGTGCCACAAGGCCTCGTCCGACAAGTTGCCTTCTTTCCACTGTTGCAGGACGGCTAACGTAGCCGCCACCATTCCGCCGTCGGCCGAATCGAAAATGACCACCACTCCGGCGGCGGTGCTGGAAGTCTTCGTCAATTCCGCATATTCCTGGCCGAACAACGACTTGGCAAATTGCAGTTTGGCCTGCGGACCGCTGTCTGCGCTGTGGCCCGCTCCATTCTGCACGGAAACGATTTTCACCGTCTTTCCCTTAAGCGGCGTCCAGTTGCCAGGGAAAGAGGCGATCTCTTCGTTCTCGACCTGGAATGGCGGGCCACTGCTTGCAGGGGCAGCAGCGGGAGCCTTGGTCTCTGCCGGCTCTGGTTCTGGGGCGGATTTTTCTGGAACCTCCAGGCTGGAACGAAGAATCCATCCGCGGGAAATGCCGGAAATACGCACATGTACCCAACTAGCGTTCATGTCGAGAATTTCAAACTCATCTTCCGCGGCAGCCAGAAATAAAACTTTGGCGCCTTCGTTTGGACTCGCCACTACCGGAGTTCCTGACTTCCGCACGGCGGCCAGGTTGTTGGGATGGGACTGGCCGCGGAGAATCTCCTCCAGGCTCTTAGCTTCTTTGGTGAGCTCTTGCGCGTGCTTGTCGGCAATCGCTGTTCGGGTAGCCAGAGATTCGGTTTCATCACTGCCGGGAGCGCCTACTTTGAAAGGAGCCGAGGTAGGCGCGGAGCTCTTGGATGCAGCGATCGGCTCACCAGGTATCGTCCCTTGCGGCCTCGGCGCAGAAAGAGTGGGAGCCGGCGTAGCAGACCTTGCGGGCTTGGCCGATTTGGCCCATGTTGATCCCACCTCAGCCGAAGCAGACGGAGACGGTGCGGCTGGGCCAAGCGCTTCTGCCAGCCGGTCCAGCAGATCGGACTCCAAACGGCCGTTGGAGGGGAATACTTGATAGCCGGATTTCGCCGCGTCAGCATCGTTGTACCACGCAGTAATTTTCGCGCTGACCTGAACCACCGTTCCGCCCGACGGACTTGCGTTTACGCGCACCGTGCACTGGTAGTAGCCGCGCTGAAAGCGGTCCAAAGATCGATTTCCGGGAGGTACGAAACCGTCCAGCACTGGCAGTCGTCCCGCCGTGGATGCCTGAAGATCCTTCAAGACTTTCTGCACCGCGGCTGGCGCCGCCTGAGGGAAAGTCCGCTCGTAGGAGCCGGACTGCGCACTGCTAAAGCGCGGGGAAAGAACCAACGCGAGGATGCACAGCAGCGCACGCGCAGGCAAACTCATGGCAGCGGCTCCAGTTGCGCGTGGTTTATCCAACCGTGTTCTCCGTCCTCAGTCTCCACGCCATACCAGTAGGGGGTCACAATAAGAATGACGACTTCCGAGCCGGCATCGAGAGATTTCAGTTTGCTGGCGATGTGGAATGGGGCAGATTTCAACTCCGCACCTGGGGCTTTAATCACTCGTTCCAACTGATGGCGCAACTGCGCGACGTGCTGCTCCAAGGTCTGGGATGAAGCCTGGGCAGCAGCCAGAGCGGAGGCTTGATCTTGCTCGTTCCTGCGCTCCAGGCTCTGTTTGGCCAACTCCTCTTGCCGGTGTCGCGCGTCTTCCTGATCCTGTTTCTTCTGCGCTTCGATGGTGTCCACTCGGTCCTGAATGTCCTTGTATTCGGCACTCTCCACGCTGCCATCCGAGGGGTGCACGGTGCGGCGAAAATCTTCAGCAAATACCGCGTCAATCCGAAGAATTGTCCTGGATGCATCTTTGCTTTGCACCACGTAACGCACGGCCAATGTGCCCTCGTCGTTACTCTCGAAGAAGTTCACCGGCGCCAGCACCTTCTGGCGGACTTTGTAGAAAACCTTGCCTGGCTCCGTCCATTGGGCAAACAAATGAGAAGAATCGGCAGGAAACGCCTTGTCAATGTATTTGTCCTTGTTGTATTCCTTGCTGCCCTGGATAATTCCGTCGTTCACCACCAGTTCTACCGCCTGCAACACCTCGCTTTCCGTCGCGGAAACTTCGGTGGAGAAGCCCAGACCGAAGTTCTGTTTTTTCTTCTTGGATTCGCGGCCCTGCAGAGTGGGGACTGCCAAAAGGAAACAGAGCAACGAAAACACCACGATGGCGGTGTTCAACCGCGCCCGGGATGAAAATTTCTCTGCCCCTGCCAAAATAGCGAACTTTCCTGTACCCAGGCTGGAGATCTTCATGTCTTTGAAAGCTGGCGCGGCGCGATAGTCGCAACGCGAGAGGCTTGCCTCCTAGCTCTCATACTATCGCTGGTGTTGGCCTGTCAACCCGGAAAGTACGCGCCACATCCGCGCTGCGCTGCTTTGTTAGGCGCTCTGGAGACCCAACCATCGACAGCCCACTGACTCAGACGGCGCACAAGATTCGATCTCCTTATCAGCTTGATCAGCAATGCTTATCAAATTTTCGATTTGACATTCTTTTTACAAAAATTTGGCGAAAAGGCTCTTGACTCACCCCGGAAGCGAACGATACCGTCGCTTGCGTGAGGCGGAGATTTTTGGGGTTATGAATTCGATGCACCAGGTGCGGTCGACTCAGTCCAGCGCTACGGCGGAGATTGCGCTCCCGGCCCGTCACCGGCCCAAGCGAAAACGCGACCGCGCGGGCAAGCAGCAGGCGCTTTTGCAAGCCGCGTTACGCCTGTTTGCCGAGAAGGGATACGAGGCCACAACGACGCGGGAGATCGCTGCCTCCGCCGGTTGTGCTGAGGGCCTGATCCATCGCTACTTCAACGGCAAGTCCGGACTCCTGCCCGCGCTGGTTGAGCAACGAGTGTCGGAGGAAGTGGGTGAACTGAGCCAGGAGGTGCGACCTGCACCCACACTGCAAGAGGAAGTCTTGCAGTTGGTCGGCTGGGAGGTGGAACGCATGTGGCAGAACCGCGACTTTCTGCGGGTCTTCATTCGCGGCGCGATCGTCGATCCCGCAGCGGCCAATGTGATGGAGCAGGTGGTTCTGTCCCTGCGCAGCAAGGCCATCCTCGAACGCCTGCGGCGCTACCCATCCTGCGCCAAGCTTTCGGATGACGAACTTGAAGCGCTGGCGGAATCGGTGGGAATGCTGGGTTTCGTATTCGGCTTCATGCGTCCTCTCGTCCTCGGCCAGGACCGCCTTTTTGCCAAAGAAATGGCGGCGAGAATCTCAAGACTGCTGGTCCGTGCACTGTGAACTTTCCCGCTACGCATCAGCTGTTCCAATCGTTGCGATCACCCCCGTTTATTTTTTCTTGACATGACTCTCTCGGACGTGATACTTAGTGCGTCCACGCGCACTTGTGGGGTTTTCCGAAATGGAAACTGAGTGGAATTCTGTCTCCGCTCGGCCCAGCTTTTCCGTACTGAGTGGAATTCTGTCTCCGCTCGGCCCAGGTTTTCCGTACTGAAAGGTTGCAAGTAGAGTCTTTTCAGTTAGCCATCATCACCGGCAACGGGAGACGCTCCCAGGGTTCTGAGCGCGGCTTCCACACACAAACGGCAGTTTGACGCTTGACTGATTCAGGAGGATTGAATGACCTCGCCCCGGGGGGTTTCCACCTGGCTGTTGGTTGTGGTGTTTGTGGTTGCGGCAATGCCCAAGGCCCACGCGCTTCCGGCCTTCGCCCGTAAGTACGGCCTGCGCTGCTCGGCTTGCCATGAAGCCTGGCCGATGCTGAACTATTTTGGCCAAAAATTTAAGGACAACGGCTACCAACTGATGAACGATCGCGATTCGCCGGTCTGGCAGAATCCGTCGTACTGGCCGGTCACGTTCCGCATAACCCCGTACTGGCATCGTGAGAGCACGGACAAGGTGGCCATTGATTCTGTAACCGGGAACGCTGGAAGTCCATCGGTCGAGCGCACGGTTCACGCCCAGGGGTTTGACCTAAGCGGGCTGGACTTCCATACGGGCGGCACTTTGGAGAAGAACTTTTCTTTCTATGTCCTGCCATCTTCCGATTCGACGGCGTCGTTTCACTTCGAAACGGTCATGGCCCGTTTGGACAACCTGGCTGGAAGCTCGTGGCTCAACATTAAACTGGGCAAGTTCGAGCTGGACAACCTGGTTTCTGAGAAGCGAATTCTGACGCTGACCAGCATCTCGGGCGTTTATCAGACGTACCACTTCCTCCCGCCAGGTGATGCCAATGTCTTCGGCCAAATCGGGGACAACCAATTGGGCCTCGAGTATATGGGGCACTCCGTCGACGACCGGACCCGTGTCTCGGCCGCGCTGCTTAGTACAAGTGACGGCAATGTAAACCTGGCCTCGGGTGCGAATGCGTACAGCGGCTTCTTTGCTGCCAGTCAGGCATTTGACGCGGGCAAACTCGGCGTAGAGCGATTGGGTATGTACGCCATGGTGGGGTCGGCCCCGATTACGTTTCTAACCAGCGGTGGCGTTCCGGTGCTAGGCACCGGGACTGGCAACAAGGACTTTTACCGGGTGGGCTTCGTCGGGGAAATCTACCTAAAGAACCTGGACTTCCTGGTTGTTACTCAACACGGCTACGATAACGTCTATTTTGGACAGGGTTACGGCAACGCATTGAATCCATTCAACGGGACTCCGGGGGCTGGAACTGGAAGCGGTTCCAACTTCATCCCCGGAGTATCGCCAGTCCTTCCAGCCACGGCGCGAGCCCCGACCTGGAACGGTTTCATGTTGGAAACCCACTATGTGTACAATCCGCAACTGATCTTCATCCAACGATCCGAGTGGGAGCGCGTATCGCAGCAGGCGGACACCAGCCTGCCCTCGAACCTTGGCGATATCGATATGTACACGTTTGGGTTCCGCTGGTATCCCATTATGAACCCGCGCGCCGGGTTTGCCTTTCACAACGAGTACTCATGGCTCCGGCAAAACGGTGTTTCACCGGTTACCGGTACCGACCAGACCGCCAGCAGTCTCCTGTTCGGTTTTGATTTCGACTTCTAGAGAGGACAGCATGCGTACAAAAACACTCAATTGCTCGCTGTTGATGGTCGCGGTTGCTGTTCTCGGGATGTCAGTGATTGCTCACGCTCAAGTGAGTGAGTACCAGGAACAGCAATGGCTGAACACTCCCGCCGCTTCCAGCCACGTCGGCAATGTGACCGGGAACGCGAAGGCGGCCGCGATGGATTACCGGCGCTACTGCGTGGTTTGTCATGGCCAACTGGGCGATGGTAACGGGGAAAGCGCGCAGTGGTTAGAACCAAAACCTCGTGATTTCACGCTCGGCGTTTTCAAGTGCCGCTCTACACCGACGGGCACTTTGCCCACGGACGAAGATCTGTTTGATACCATCGCCCGTGGCCTGGATCGCTCGAACATGCCGCCGTGGAATACTTTCACCAAGCAGCAACGCGCGGACCTGGTGGCTTGGATCAAACACTTCTCGCCGCGCTGGCAAACCGAAAAGCCCGGCACGCCCATTCAGGTCCCTGCTGAGCCCGAAGTCACGCCGGACCGGGTGAAAGCGGGACAGGAAGTGTTCGCGCGGGTGCAGTGCTGGAAGTGCCATGGGGTTGAAGGAAAAGCCAACGGACCCTCAGCTTCCACTCTGCAGGACGATCTCGGCCGTGCGATCCTGCCCTACAATTTCGCCGAAGGCACGCGTTTCAAGTGTGGCTCGACCGATGCCGATCTTTACAAGATTTTCATGACCGGTCTTGACGGAACGCCCATGCCGTCGTTTTCCGACAACATCAAACCGGATGAGGCCTGGGACCTGGTGTTCTATCTGCGTTCCCTGCAGCCTCACAATGCTTTCAACGTAAAAGAAAAGCAAATCGCCAAGCAACTTGGATTGAAGCCGGTCAATCCCAATGCGGGACAATAGTCCCTCGATTACTTCGCGGGGGCCAGGAGAAGGCTATGAAAACTGAGTTTCGAAAGCAGTTTGCCGTGACACTAGCAGGCATAGTAGTGGTCGCGATGGGGGCGGTGATTTTGGGCCAGAGGGTCGACGCCGCCGGCGGAGGCTCAATCACCGGCAGTGTGAAGCTGAGCGGCACCGCGCCTCACATGAAGGGCATCGACATGTCCAAGGACCCCTACTGTGTGAAGCAACACACAGACCCAGTCAAGATGGAAAACGTGGTGGTCGGGTCGGGCGACGGTCTGCAAAATGTCGTTCTATACATCTCGGAGGGATTGACGGGCAATGAGGCCAGCGCCGTGCCGTCAGAGGAACCAATATTTGATCAAAAGGGTTGCATGTACGTTCCTCACGTCATTGCAGTGGATGTCGATCAGAAATTCAAAGTGACCATCAGCGACCAGACGACGCACAACATTCATCCGTTGCCCGCGCCGGGCAGCGCCAACATCGGGTGGAACAAATCTCAGCCACCCGGGGCTCCGCCGATTGAGACGAGTTGGAAAGCCACAGAAGCGATTTCGGTGAAGTGCAACATTCACCCATGGATGCATGGCTGGCACGTCGTGGTGAAGGGACCTTACGCGGTTAGCGATGGCAACGGCTCTTACACCATTAAGAATGTGCCGGCGGGATCGTACACAGTAACCGCCTGGCAAGAGGAATACGGAACCCAGACCGCGAAAGTGACAGTCGCGGGCGGGGCAGCGGCGAAAGCGGATTTCACTTTTAAGGCAAAGTAGAAAAGCTGCAAACTAGAAGACCGCCGCAGCACTGCGGCGGCAGCTTTGAGACATAAAAAGCCGGAGGCGGCCGGCGGAGGGCACCATGGCGAGGTTCTTTGCCATTACGATCGTCGTGATTGCGATTCTTTCCGCGATTCCCATTATCCAGAACACTTGGCACCCAGTGCCCGACATCTCGGCCCATGGTCAAGCAATTGACGACCAGTTATCGGACACCATGTGGGAGGCTGGACTCTCGTTCCTAGCCTCGCAAATCCTCCTGGCCTGGTTCATCTGGAGGTTCTCCGGCAACAGGCCGGGTGAGAAGAGTAAGAGCTTTCCCGGCGGTGCCACGGGGCTGGTTGCTGCTGCGATCATTCTCGTGGGTGTGGAAGTGTTTGCCCTGGGAATTTTCGGAGTAAAAGCCTGGGCCGCTATCTACTTCACGGAGCCCGGTGCAGACGCGATGCCGGTCCAAGTGCAAGCGGGGCAGTTTGCTTTCTACTTCCGCTATCCGGGACCGGATGGAATGTTCGGCCCCATTCATCCCGATTTGATCAGCGAGGCCAATCAGAATTTCTACGGGCTGGACACCGACCATGATGCCGATGCCAAAGACGATATTGTGACGGCCGAGATGGCCATTCCAGTCAACCGTGAAATCCGCTTGCTGATGCACGCCAAGGATGTCAGCCATTCTTTTTATGTTCCAGCGTTGCGAATCCATCAGGATTTCGTGCCGGGACTGGATCTCCAGCTTCACTTCACCGCGACGAAGGTTGGCAGGTATGAAATTGTGTGTAGCCAGCTCTGTGGCCTGGGGCACTACAACATGAAGGCATACCTCAGTGTGCTTTCCCAGGAAGACTTTGAGAATTGGTTAAAGAAGCAAGCGGCGTTTCAGTAGCTGAAACATCTCTTTTCGAGGTGACGATATGCACGACATGTCAGCGCACGCAGCGGTTCACCACGGGCCTCCGACGAGTTTCATCCGGAAGCACATCTTCAGCCTGGACCACAAAGTCATCGGCAAGCAATATTATGGGCTGGGTTTGGTCGCGGTCACAATCGGCATGGTGCTTTCCTGGCTGATGCGCATCCACCTGGGGTGGACGAACTACGCGATTCCGGGGCTGCATTTGCTATCGCAGAATGGCGCCCCTGGCAATGTCATGACACCGGAGTTCTACCTGCAGCTCATGACCATGCATGCAACTTTCATGGTCTTTTTTGTGCTCACGGTTGCGCCCTTCGCGGCATTCGGCAATTTCTTCCTGCCCATCCATACTGGCGCGGAGGACATGCCCTTCCCGCATTTCAACATGATGTCGTTCTGGACCACGTTCGTGGCGTTCTGCGTCATGCTTCTGTCGTTTTTCGTGGGCGACGGGCCCACTCTGGGCGGTTGGACCCAGTACGCCCCGCTGAGTGCGGTAGGGAAAGTGGGAGGTCCTGGCGAGGGGTCGGGGGTGGTTATTTGGGCGCTCTCCATCGCCATATTCTGCGTGGGCCAGTTGTTTGGGGCATTGAATTTTATTCCCAATGTGCTGGATCTGCGCTGTAAGGGCATGAGTATGTGGCGGCTGCCGTTGCCGACCTGGGCGTGGTTCATTACCTCCTGTATGGGGCTGACATCGTTCTCCGTGCTGATGCCCGCCTGCATCCTGCTCATTCTGGACCACGTGGCCGGCACGAGTTTCTTCGTGGCGTCCAATCTGGTGATTAACGACCAACTGCAACCTCACTCGGGTGGATCGACTCTGCTATGGCAGCACCTGTTCTGGTTCTTCGGACATCCCGAGGTATATATCGCCATTGTGCCCGGGATGGGTATCGTATCGCATGTCCTCATCACCAATATGCGCAAGCCCATGCTCAGTCACCGCGCGCTGGTTTACTCCATGGGAGCCCTGGCAGTTCTGAGTTACATGGTGTATGGGCATCACATGTTCGTCAGTGGCATGAATCCAGTTTCCTCAATCGTGTTCTCTTTCCCCACGTTGATGATTACGATTCCATCCACAATCATCGTCTTGCTCTGGATTGGCAGCCTTTACGGTGCGAAGTTGCGCATTAATTCAGCTTCGCTGTTTGCCCTGGGTTTTATTTCGCTGTTTATCACCGGCGGGGTGAGCGGATTTTTCCTGGCGCAGCCGTCGATTCAGATCCTGCTCCATGCCACCTACTTTGTGGTTGCTCATTTTCATTTCACCATGGCCATCGCGGCGATCTTCGGCATTTTCTCCGGAACTTATTTCTGGTTCCCGAAGATGTGGGGACGGATGATGAACGACACCCTGGGAAAGGTTCACTTCTGGCTCACGTTTGTCGGCGTCTACGCCATTTTTATGCCGATGCACTATCTGGGACTGGCTGGAAATGTGCGCCGCTACCAGGCATTCGTCGTGGATTACATGCAGCCGCTGGTCGGGGTGCACCAGTTCATTACCGTAGCTGCGCTCTTTACAGGTGCTGTTCAGTTGATCTTCTTTTACAACCTGATTCACAGCCGATTCTGGGGGGAGCCTGCGCCAGTCAATCCGTGGCAAGGCACTTCTCTGGAGTGGTCAATCCCTTCTCCGCCGCCGCACAACAATTTTGGCGACAAGATGCCTGTGGTCTACCACGATCCTTACCAGTACGGGGTAGAAAGCTCGCAGGGCGATTATCTGATGCAGGACTCTCCCGAGCAGGTGAAGAACGCACACGACGAGCCGTAAGCGAATGGTTGTGCAATTTGTCTAACAGGAGTGCAGTGCCATATGGCAACTACGGTCCACGAACCGCCTAAAGTTGAGCAGATTGGATCACCGGAGCGGGGACGTCCCGGCAATGGAGGCTTCCGGAATTTGGTTCCGGACAACGGCAACTTGCGTGCGGTCCAGGATTACGCACCGGCTCCGTCAATAACCGGGGTCTGGGTGCTGCTCTCGGCGATTGCTATGTCCTTTGCCGCCTTTACCAGCGCCTTGATCGTGCGGCAAGGCTCATCTTTGGACTGGCACCACCTTACCCTGCCTCGGGTTCTTTACTGGAATACATTGGTGCTGCTGGCGAGCAGCGTAACTTTGGAAATCGCGCGCCGCCGGATTGCGGTTTTCATGAGCGGTCCCAGAACCGCCGGCCTACACCCTGCGCGCTGGTTGTACGTTACCCTGCTTCTCGGCGTGGTTTTTGTTTCCGGACAATACGCAGCCTGGCTGCAATTGCGTTCCGAGGGGTTATATCTCGCCACCAATCCAGCCAGCTCCTTCTTTTATTTGCTGACGGCAATCCACGCGCTGCACGTGCTGGGTGGGCTAGGGGGCTTGACGTACGTTATGCGTAAGCTGCATCGGGTCGTCCTGCGGCGGAGCACGCTGGTTACTTTCTCCCGTTATTGGCACTTCATGGGCATTCTTTGGGTGTATCTGCTTTTGTTGCTTTGGATGAAGCTTTGATAAGGAACAACACAGGAGGCACTGTGAGCGAAGCACATGTGACGATGGGAGCACATACGGCTGCACCGATGGAGGCACCCCCGTTTGCGATTCCTTCCAAAAAGCTGGCGATGTGGCTGTTCATCATGGCTGACGTGATGACGTTCGCTGCCTGTGTGGCAGCCTACGCATTCACGCGCAACGCGACTCCGGATTGGCCGAGACCTTTCCACGGCGTAACCAGCGTCGCGATCATGACGTTCATTATGCTGACCACCAGCTTGACGATGCTGATCGCGCTCAAGGCGGCCAAGGAAGGCGACAAGGCGGGGGCTTTTCGCTGGATGATGATCACGGCGGGCGGGGGCATTCTTTTCACCTTGCTGCACATCCGCGATTGGATGGGGATGATCAACCAGGGCGCCGGACTGTTTCAGAATCCCTGGGGCACAGCAGCGTTTGGAGCGTCGTTCTATGTGATCACTGGATTTAGCCTTCTACACATTTCAGTCGGTACGATTGCTCTGATCATCGTGGCGATTCGCTATCAGGGAGGCCGGTATAACGCGGACGATATCGAAATAGTGAGTATTTTCTGGCAATTCGTGAGTCTGGTCTGGTTGTTCATCGTGCCGGTCGTCTATCTCATGAACCTGGCACGCTAGACCTGAAAAGATGATGATGATAAGGAGCGAAATACCATGACAACAGCTGAACGGCACGGAATCGGGAAGTATGTTGCCGTGTATCTCTGCCTATTGGTCATTACGGCGCTGCAGTTCGTCATCGGCTACCAGAACACCCAAGGATCGCAAATGGCGGTGCGCATGCTGACATTTGCCATCATCGAAACCATCCTCTTGGTGCTATTCTTCATGAATTTGGGCTCGGAAAAGCGGGTTTTCGTCAAGTTCGTGGTTTATTTCATGCTTTTCGTGCTCGCAACCATGAACTACATCTGGACGGACAGCTTCCGGCTGCTCCTGTTTCGGCTTACAAAAATCGGGCCAAGTTAATTCTTGGGATGGTTTTGTTAGGATCAGCAATGAAACTTGAATCGCGCTTACGGACTGTGTACGTCGCCCTGACGGGATTGGTCCTGTTGCTGACGGCTCTCCCGGCTTTTTCGCAAAACTGCGCGCTTTGCTATACTCAGGCGGCCTCGGCTGGGGCAAGAATGATTCAGGCGTTAAAGAGTGGGATTCTGGTTCTGATTATTCCTCCCACGCTCGGATCCATAGGCATGATTTTTGTCGTGCATCACAAACGCAATCAGGTGCGACGGACCGAGTCCCCTGACGAATTCGGGCAAGACTGGTAAAATGGCGACCACTACTACTGTGATGGCAAATCCGACCTCCTCCCAGGCGTTGGCTTCGAAGCTCAGGGATTACTACATTCTGACCAAGCCCGAGGTGAATCTGCTGATTCTCATGACCACCTCGGCTGGCTACTATCTGGCCTCTCGCGGTCCTCTACGGATCGCCGGCCTGGTCAATACGCTGGTGGGGACTTTGCTGGTCGCCAGCGGCACCGCCACGCTCAACCAGTGGATGGAGCGGACTTGGGATGGTCAGATGCGCCGCACCGCTTCCCGACCCCTGCCTTCGGGCAGACTCAGTGCCCGGGAGGCTCTCCTGTTCGGCCTGCTGCTGAGCATCGCGGGTGGGCTCTATCTTGGGCTCACGGTGAATGGCCTCTCGGCCCTGCTCGCCGTATTGACGCTGCTTTCCTATCTTCTGATCTATACCCCACTTAAACGGAAGACACCGCTGTGTACGTTGCTCGGCGCGTTCCCAGGTGCCATGCCGACTCTGATCGGATGGGCAGGAGCTGGCGGGGGCATCGACCGGCGTGCTTGGTTTCTGTTTGCTATCCTCTTTCTCTGGCAGTTTCCGCATTTCTTGGCTATCGCCTTAATGTACCGGGAAGACTACGCGCGTGCCGGCTACCGAATGCTTCCGCGCTTTGATTTGGACTCCCGCTTCACCCGGGCGGAAATTCTGGGTTTCACAGCAGTCCTCGTGCTAGTGACGCTGCTGCCGCTCAACGGGCGCGGTGGGCCGGTTTATTTGACGGGGATGTGCGTGGCCGGAGCCTTCTTTCTCTATCATGTTCTTAAGCTGACGAAATCCACTTCCAGAGTCCTGGCCAGCGGTGTCGTCCATGCTTCGGTGATCTATCTACCAGTGGTTCTTGGGATGATGATCGCCTGGAAGAACTAACCGCTCAGGGTTCGAGGGACATTCCTCGGCACCCGCGTCTTTCAGCAGTTATTTGGGGCTTGGGTTCGGGTCGAAAAAGGCGTGCGGGCCTCTGTAGCCCACTACCGGAAGTCACAGGTGACCTGAAGCAGACCCAGAGCTTTCTTGGGCACAGCGGAATCGGAATTACGAGTGACGTTTACGTTCACTTGCAGCCTGATTCCGAAGTTGAGTCAATGACGAAGCTGGAAGAGGCTTTTTTCGGTGAGTTGTGCTCAACTGTGCTCAAAACGGAGGTTGAGGATCGCCCAGCGAAGGTACAGTAGGTGATTTGTTAGTGAATTGCTATGCTCAGAACCCCAATTAAGCCAAGGCTTTCAGGAATGTTTCCGAGGAATTGAGGTTGGTTGCGGGGGGTAGATTTGAACCACCGACCTTTGGGTTATGAGTTCACCGTCAATCGATGTATGAACGGGTTACGCGGTGTGACAGGGGCGGTACAAGGACGCTTCGGGACGAAGTGATGGGGTTGTTGTGGGGTTTTCGCACAAAAGAGTTGGTCTTGTCGCAGCGACTGCTTCTTTGGCGTAGACCGCCTCGCGTAATGAATTCTATTGTCCGGCGTTCCTTGGCTTGGTGGCGCGAGTTCCCAGCCCGATCACCATGGCCATGTCTTTCGGATAGACGACATCGCGGCCTCGCGTCAGGAAGTGGTAATAGATGGACATTGCCGCTCCGTACGAGCCGAAGCCAGCTGACACCACGCGAGAACGCGCCGCCAATCCTACCAGCATTCCTACAAACCGGAATCCCGACGCGCCGTTCGCTGCACTGCTTCCCGCCTCTCCCACGCTTGGATTCCCCTGTCCGGCGTCGCGATCCGGAGCCGCCTGCGTCGCCGCCAGCATCACCGCGATCCCCGTCATTAAATACCGTGTTCGTGGCGTTGCCACCTCTGCTCCACCTTCTGTGTCTAGCTTCAGGTGCTCACCTTTGGCCACGGCCACGCCCTCAAGGCTAGTCTCGACTTTCTGCTCCAGCCCATTCGGCGGCGCAACCTGATGAAACAGGATTCGCAGCTGCCCGTTGCGTCCGAAGCGCCGTGCTGGTCGAACCTGCACCACCGAGCCTTTAATCGTGCTGCCCTCTGGCAGAATCAGACGGTCTGAGACTACGAGCGGCTGCGTAACCACGGCCTCCACTGAATCCCCATCCTTTGCCGTTGCCGAACTCAGTGGCGTAACCAGCCGCGCACGCACAATACTTCCATCTGGAGGCGGTGACCCAATGTTCGTGAGCGCATCTGGCTTAATCTTCTCAGTTCCAAAATCCAGCGGCTGTAGCAGTTCCGCATCGAAGGTCGTTCCGGCGTCGATGTATTGGGGATGTAGCGGAAGCTGCGCGAGCGCGATCCGCTTCAGCTTGTGCATCTTTCCTGGCTCGTGGATCTGCTTCTGCACATTGTCCCACTGTCGCCGGATTTCCTGCCGGATCGCACTCACCCTCCTAGACGCCTCCTCCTCTACTTTTTTCTTCTCGTTGGCCGACACAAACTGCAGCACCCCATCAGGCGCCGGAGATGCAGCTGTCTTAACCTCGATATGCCTACCGTCACCCATCACCAACTCATCAAACTGCACATGAACGTGCCGCGCGGGCGAAAAATAAGCACTCTCGTCTTTCCCGGCACGGCATCGATAGCCGATACCTTACCGTTGACCATCGTTCCCGCCGGAATCAACAGCTTGTCGAACGTATACACCGGTTCCATTGTTCTGCCATGGATTGTCTGTCCTACCGTGCGAACCCGCACCTCCGAAGCAAGCGCCACCTTGATTGGAATCCCCGCCGCCACGTTCATGGACACCGTGACTGTCGCAGCGCTCGCCTCAGTTCCTGATTCAGTCTGGGATAAAGCCCCGTCCTTTTGCTGCGTTCCGCCAGCGGGACGCGGCTTCAGCGCTTGCCCAAGACTCCAACCGCTGCACAACAACGTCACTAACAGTACGGCAACCCGCCACGAGATAAATCTGCGCATCCGGAGGTTCCTTTCTCACCCGCGCGAAAGAACGGGCCTGGTGCAAAGTTTAAGCAGGGGTCGGGTTGGCGGTGCCGTGTGCAAAACCAGAAGCCACCAAAGCCGTGCTTACTATGAAGCGGGAAGAATAGAGAATGGTTGCTACGTGGACCATGATCGCTGGTCACGCCTCCTGTCCAGAACACGAGAGAATAAGAGATCGTACCCCATCAGGGAAACCGCCCGCACATGACAATTTGCTCACTTTCCCTATGTCGTGACAGTACGTCGTGGGCGATACCGAGCGGCCGTAAGTTCGACGATTCACGGCCTGCTTCCTGCATCACTTGGCAGCCGATTCGGGGTCTCGAACTGGAGTCAGTGCAGGCGCCAAAGGTGAGGTCGGCGGATCTGGCTTGAGCACGCTCCTCACAGATTCGGGAATCTCATTCGCGTGAGCAAGTAACTGGCTAACCTGCCAGAGCTGAGTGTCGGGTAGCTTGGTCTTGAAGGCGGGCATCCCGGACATACGGATGCCGTTGGCTGCTTTCCAGTAACTCTCCGACGGAGGATCGTCGGTCACACCCTTGCCTCGGAATAATTGTGTGGGCTTTGGATACATCGTCGCCGCATAGTCTGAAGGTGGCTGTTCTGGAAGTCCGTGACAGGTAGCACAGTGCTGTTTATATACGTTGGCACCGGCAAGAAACGTAATCTCGTCAGCGGATACGGGAGACTGAACTACGTGTTGCTTCGCGATGTGCGCGTCCAGGGCCATATTCGCCAGCTTCTTCTCAAATGGCATTGGCGGATCGGTAATAGCCACTGGTGCTATACCCGCAGCAAAGTAGTAAAAGAAACTACCCCCCAAAATTGCTGTGCCCAGAAAAAAACCGATTACGATGCCTTTTATCATTTAACGGTCCCCATTCTCTGATCAGAGATTTCCCTTTTGAAGCGTCCACCCCGAAGGTAACAGGTGTATCAGTCCGCAGAGCGAATCCCGTATTTGTTGAGCTTGTAGGCCAGCGCGCTCCTGGACAGCCCCATCCGCCGGGCGGCTTCTGCCTGCACCCCGCCCGTTGCGGAAAGGGTCTGCACGATCAGGTCTCTCTCGGCTTGCTCCAGCACTGCGGTGAGGTCGAACGATTCGGAAACCGGAACTGCCGGAACCCGGACCGGAGCGTTGTTACCGTTCCCACCGGTGGTCAAGAGTTCCGCCTGCGGCGGGAGAGGCAAATCCTCCGCTCCAATCTCCAGATTGATATTCAGAATGTAAGCCCGTTCGATCAGGTTCTTGAGTTCGCGAAGATTGCCCGGAAAACGATACTGCTGCAACTTTTGCAAGCCTTCGGGACTGATGCGTCTGCAAGGCATCTTTAGTTCAACGGCCACCTGACGACAAAAAATCTCGCTGAGACCGGGAACGTCTTCCTGCCGCTCGCGCAGGGGAGGGAGATGAATGGGAACCACGGCCAGCCGGTAAAACAGGTCTTCCCGAAACAGATTCTCGCGCACCCGTTGCTCGAGATTGCGATGAGTTGCCACCAATACGCGGACATCCACCTTGCGCGGCCGCGTGGAGCCAACCCGAAGCAGTTGCCCGTCGGTCAGGATGCGCAGCAATTTGGCCTGCGCCGCCAGCGACATTTCTCCCGCTTCATCCAGAAAAAGAGTGCCTTCATGGGCGGCTTCAAACAGCCCTTGGCGGCTACGATCGGCACCGGTGAACGCGCCCTTTTCGTGTCCAAAGAGTTCGCTCTCGAGCAGCGTTTCAGTGAAGGCAGCACAATTTACTGCCACAAACGGTTTGACCTTTCGCGGACTATTGCGGTGAATGGCCAGTGCAACCAGTTCTTTGCCAGTTCCGGTCTCGCCGGTGATAAGCACCGTGGCATTGGTTGGAGCCACGCGGGCAATCCGTTCCCGCACGCCCCGGATGAGCTCGCTTTCACCGTAGATCTCGGAAGCTCCTTCGAGACGAACGACTGTGTCCTTCAGCAGGACGTTCTCGCGCATGAGCCGAGTTCGCTCGCAGGCTCGGCGCACTGTGGCTCGGACAACATCGGGCTGGAAAGGCTTGGTTAAGAAGTCAAAGGCACCCTGCCGCATACTTTCCACCGCCAGCTCGATAGTGGCGACGGCGGTCAGAACAATGACCGAGAGAGTGCAGTCCATTTCGTGCGCTGATGCCAGGACCGCTAGACCTTCTCCGTCCGGCATCTTCTGGTCAGTGATGACGACATCAAAGTCGTTGGCGGCAAAACTGCGCTGGGCCTCTTGCACCCCGGCCGCCTCAACGATCTCATGCTGGTCCTGGCGAAGGTTGGACGCCAGGATGCGGCGCATGCTGGCTTCATCGTCAACCAATAGGATCCTACCCATTTACTGTATTCGCTCCTGCGGCGGCTTTTTCAGACGCTGGCAAAATTAAGGAAAAACAAATTCGTTGCGGACCATTGGCGGAGAGAACCAAATCTCCCCCGTGAGCCAACGCGATGCTGCGGGCGATGGCAAGTCCCAGACCGGTTCCATGGGGCTTGGTGGTGAAAAATGGTTCGAAGATGCGTGCCAAGTCTTCCTCGCGGATCGGATCCCCGGAGTTTTCCACGTCGATGCAGACGTTTTGGTCGTGCCGATGTGCACTCAGCAAGATGGTGCTACCTGGCGAGGCATCGTCTACCGCGTTCATGATCAGATTGATGAGCGCCTGCTGCACCTGTCCGGCATCCACCTCCATCGCCAGTTCGTCCGGAGCACTCACCTGGATCCGGGCGTCCTGCTGGCTCACGTGCGCTCGGCAGGCGTCCACCACATAAGCCAAGGTATCGGCCGCGGAAGTCGGTTCCCGTTTGGGTGGACGGGGCCGCGCATAGCTGAGAAACTCAGTCGTTAACCGCACCAACCTAGTCGCCTCCTCTGACGCGATCTCGAACATTTCTTCTCGTTCTGTTCCCGACAACTGTTTTGCGGTGGCAATGGAACTGGAAATCATTGCCACTGGATTGCGGATCTCGTGGGCAATCGCACTGGACAGGCGTCCTACCGCCGCCAGCCGCTCCTCTTGCACCAATCGCTCTCGGGTTCGCTGCAGTTCAAGCACGTTCTTTGCCAGACTCACTTCCCGTTCGCGTAGCCCTCGCACCAGCAACGAGACCACCACCCCAACCATGACGAAAATCAGCGAGGTGGTTCCAGCTTCGAAATACTCTCCCACCTCGAGCGGCGGGTTTCTCGCGAAGTAGAGCCAGACCCATAAGAAGAGTGAGAGGTCGGCAACCGTGACCACTCCCAAAACAGTGATCAACTCGAAGCGAAAAGCGGCTTCGAGGATCGGCACCACCATCAGGACAACATAGGGGCTATCTTCATGGTTCGTCAGGCCCGAAAGCAGAATCGCAAGCCCGAGGTTCACCACGATTGAAGCCCAGGTCAGCGCAGCTAGAGCGTCTGCCCGGAGCAGCTTTGAAAGCCGCTGGATCCAGATCAGTTCCAGACTTCCGACGACAAAAACAAACGTAATCGCAAGTACTAGCGACCGCGAAAAGCTGCCCCAAAACGAAGCGAATAACCAGTGCAAGAAAACAAGAACGGATAACAGCAGCAGGTTCAAGACGATAAAAATGGACTCCTGGCGCTGGAAGGAAGCCAGGTCAGAGGCAAGCAAAGATAAAGACGAAGAAGGATGAAATTTCTTGAGCACACCGCCTCCCAGCACTCCTTGGCACAGACACACAGTCCCATTTTTAATTTAAGGACTAGGAGCATGAATGCTTTGTGATCTGGATCACACACAGTTGTGATCAAATTAGCGCTCGGCGCGTTCAAACTTCTTTACGTCTGGAGTTCAGGTTTCTGTACAAACAGCCACTCGATCTTCCGGCCTCCACCGATCGAGACACGACATTTTGACCACAACTCCGGTCCCATGCTGCAGCGTATCTGCTTGCCAGCGCGGCGACTCGACCATGGTCCGCGCCTCCAGATTCTGCTTGCCTGCGAACTTGGCCCGGTAATTGCCTCACTGGACTGCAGCAGGATGGCACAGCGTGGTTGCCGAGCAGTTGCATCTTGACGCTGGCTTTGCCGGCTATATCCCCAGGTTCTCTCAGGAGAGACAACTATGAAGCACCGTATCGCTCACTCCACTCTGATCCTTCTTGCGGCGTTCATGATTTCCATGAATGCATCCGCATTTGCCGCCAGCGGAACGTGGGCGCTTGCTGCCGATGTGCACACACCCCGCGATGGCCACACAGCCACCCTTCTCCCGAACGGAAATGTGGTTGTCGCCGGCGGAGAGAACAATAACCAAGCTCTTGCTTCTACCGAGGTCTACAGTTCCTTGACGGGCTCCTGGACTTACGCGGGAAACCTCAAAACAGCTCGCTCCAATGCGAGTGCGGTCTTGTTGCCTAGCGGACCGGTACTCGTGGCCGGAGGCTGCATTTCAAACTGCCTGGGTGCAACCACAGCCAGCGCCGAACTTTACAACTCTGTGGGCGGCACGTGGTCATCCACGGGTTCGATGCTAAAAGCGCGCACATACTTTGGAATGGTGCTGCTGCCCAGTGGGCAGGTGCTGGTGGCCGGAGGATGTACCGGACTCAACGCTAACGGCTGTAGTGGTGTGACCGCCGCCGCGGAAATCTACAACCCGAGCACCGGCAAGTTCAGCAGTACCGGGCCCATGAAGGCGCCTCGCGGTTCTTTCAGCCTTACACTACTACGCAACGGCCAGGTGGTGGCCGCCGGCGGTATAAACGCCGCGGGTAATCCCATAGGAAGCGCTGAACTCTATAACCCGGCCACGGGTAAGTGGACATTGACGGGCAGCATGATCACCGCTCGTGACGAGCACACTGCCACCCTGCTATCCACCGGGGAGGTGTTGGTTGCGGGAGGAGAAAACTTCGCGAGTGTTACCACCGCCAAGACCGAGTTGTATGACCCCTCAACCGGGAAATGGACGGCTACTGGAAATCTGAACACCAGCCGACTGGAGCACACCGCCACCGTGCTGATGAATGGCAACGTCCTCGTCACGGGTGGTAACAATGTGACTGCAAACACGACTACGGTTCTGGCGAGCGCGGAGATCTACAACCCTGCCACTGGGGTTTGGAGTAAGACCGGGAGTATGAGCAGCGCCCGCGTCGGGCACACCGCAACCTTGCTGACATCGGGCAAGGTGCTGGCTGCGTCTGGAAGTGACGCCAACAACGATCTGATTAGTTGCGAGATCTACACTCCGTAACAAAAGGAGAACGAATTTCCTGGGTCTCTCTCCCCAGGCTTCTGGCTGGCCGCTTGGTAAGGGCTGGCCAGTTTTTTATAACTGCCGTGCTGGATGCGGCCCGCGGCTTGCCCGGTTCTAGCCCTGCCACGTCGCCGTGATGCAAATCACAACTGCATCTTTCCGCTCGGCCTAAACTTGGTCACCGGGCAAGTTGATTCATAGGGTATTGGTAGTTACGCGCCAAGGATAAGACACAATGGGCTTGCTACGACTTTCGACTCTGGCGATCATTATCTTCCAAATCTGGCTGATCACGGCCCATGGGCAAGACAACTACGAGATCCAAGTCTATGGCTCTGAGATGGATCCTCCGGGTACGACTACCTTGGAACTGCACAGCAACTTCACCGTTCAGGGCAGCAAAATCCCGCGGGATGGAGTGGTTCCTACGAACCACGCGATGCATGAGACCCTGGAAGTGTCCCACAGCTTCACCGATTACTTCGAAACCGGCGTTTACGTATTCAGCAGCATCCAGCCCGATGGCGGCTGGCAGTGGGTGGGCAGCCACATCCGTCCCCGCTTCGCCGTGCCCGAATCCTGGCACTGGCCGATCGGTCTGAGCCTGGGGCAGGAAGTCGGGTATCAGCGCCGGCAATTTTCGGAAAACACCTGGACCTATGAACTGCAGCCGATCATCGACAAGAAGCTGGGGCGATGGTACCTATCGTTCAACCCCACATTTGATCGAGCGCTGCACGGCAACGATGTACATCGTGGGTTCGAGTTTTCACCCAACGCAAAAGTCAGCTACGACTTCACCAGGAAGATTGCCGGCGGTCTGGAATACTATGGCTCGCTGGGGCCTGCGACCGACTTCCTCCCTCTGGCGCGCCAGCATCACCAATTCTTCCCTTCGATTGATCTCGATGTCTCGCCCAACTGGGAGTTAAATTTCGGCGTGGGCTTCGACCCAAGTCACGCCGGCGATCACCTCATCGTGAAGTTCATCATCGGCCGACGGTTTCGTTGGTGAGAGAAAAATCGATAGTTGCCCGGCCGAGCCCAAGTAGTCGCACTCACCGGAAAAGAGAGCATGACGGCGGATTTTGCGCTGAAAGGCCAACTGCAATCCTTGAAGAACCCCTGTGGGCACAGTTCCTGCCCGTGTCAATTTGGCGACGGAACGTTCAAACTCCAGCACAACCTCGCATCAGCGTCCAGAATTTTTCTGAACATCCGAGAATCCGCGACCAGTTAAATACCCTGTTTTCACCACGACCACTATGGAACAAGAGCTGCTTTTGATGAAGCAATGCTGTATCCGCCACGTCGAGAAGAAATGGAAGTTCAAATTCGAAAGGTATCAGGAGGAAAAGGTCATGAAGAAATTCGCAGCTCTGTTGTCCATGGTCCTGCTGGCTGGTGCGGTGCAAGCAATGGCCGCAGGACTCATTTCGAAATCGCAAGCAGAACAGGATGCGCTGAATGCGGTAGGCGGTGGCAACGTGGATCAGGCATACCGCGAGAAAGAGATGGGCAAGTTGATCTGGTCGGTTGACATTACTGGCCTGACTAACGACTACGAGGTGTGGGTGGATGCTCACAGCGGGACGATTCTCAGGATCATTACTCAGCCCTTGTCGCCAGACGGTATGAATGCGCTTATCAGCAAGGCCCAGGCTGACCAGGACGCTCTAAAGGCGGTCGGAGGTGGAAAAGTCCTGCAGGCGCAATTGGACGAGTGGAAAGGCAAGAGAATCTGGGACATTGACATCACCCAGCCTGGAGTCGAATACACGGTCTATGTGGACGCGCATTCGGGCGCCATCCTGAAAATCATGCAACAACTCCAGCCCGCTGGCTCGAAGTTCATCAGCCAGGCACAGGCAGTGAAGATAGCATTAAGCACGGTAGGCGGTGGCCAGGCACTGCTTGCCGTCCTGGACAAAACCGACAACCCCCCGAACTGGTCTGTAGACGTGGTGGCCACGAGCGGCGCGGAGTTCGAGGTGAAAGTCAACGCCTATACTGGGAAAGTGATTGCCATCATTCCTGGCGGTTAGGCCGTGGTGTTCGGAAGCTCTCTCTAGCCCCCGGGTGGGCGGCCAATCAGCCGCTCCCCGGTTTTTCCGTCACCTGAAACACAACCGGAAAAGAAGCCACGCGCAGCCGGCGGCTTTCCTGCTTCGCTTTGTTTTGTCACATGCGCCTTTGATGTAGATCACAGAACTGCGCGGAGGTTTTCCCGTAGATCTTAAACACGGAGTTTTTGTGCCTCCCTGCAGTCCGTGCAAGGTCAGGGGACCCATTGCGATATTGGCGGCGGGGGCGACGGATAGAATTCGGCGTTGTCAACTCTTACTAACTGTCGTAGTGAATGCTAGCAATTGCGTGAATCTGGTGATGAGCAGTCAACAACGCGAATCGAGAACTCTCACAAGGCCGCGTGTGATGCGAATCAGCTTGCCCGCGCTGTTTTGTGGCTTTGCGATTCTGACCCTTGGTTTTGCGCTACAGATCAATGTCTGGCAAAGAGACAAGGCCTTGCTTGCCATAACGCTCTCCATCATCTTCTGTTTGTTGTCGTTAACAAGCCCGCGAATAGCCCTCCTTGTACCTGCAGTTCAACGCAGCGTACTGTGGCGTTACTTCGTTATTGTCCTCGTCGCCTATACGCTTCTTGCGCTTGCGGTACTGCGGGTTCGGCACCCTCCGATCGACGTCCTGGAATTTGAAGTCGATTCTGCGCAAGCGCTCTTGCGAGGTACGAATCCTTATGGAGCGAATGTCACCCATCAAGATATCTACTATGGGCACCCGGAAATTTGGCATGGAGCGCAGTTCTATGGCCAAGGGGTGTCTGCGAATGGACGTGTCCACGTCGGATTGCAGTATCCTCCCCTCGTAGTGTTCTGGATCATACCTGGTTACCTGACAGGTGATGTCCGCTATGCCTGGCTTTTGGCCCTCGACCTGGCGGCAGTTCTGCTTTTTTGGATGACCTCCGATCTTAATGGACTCGGCGCCGCTTTCTTGCTTTTGTTCGCCTCGCCCAGCATTTACGTGTTGTCTCTGGGATATACGGAGCCGTTGCTATTGCTGAGCCTGGCGGCTACCGTATTTGCCGCGCATAGGAATCCGCGATTGCTGCCGTTTGCCTTCGGTTTGTTTCTCTCCTCAAAACAGTATTCGCTTCTTGCCCTGCCACTGGCCGTGTTGTTGTTGCCACGATTTTCGTGGAAGCAGTATCTTGCACTTTTGGCGAAAGCTTGCAGCGTTGCTGCCATCACCGTGATACCTTTCCTGATTTGGGACCCGAGAGGCTTGTGGTGGAACTTGGTCACTTTTCTAGTGTTGCTTCCGTTCCGCACGGATGCCATGAGCTTTTCGGCGGCACTTGTTGCGCATGGCCTTCCGTCGATACCGCAGTGGTTTGTTGCGCTCGCCACCATGGCAACAACTGCACTGGCGCTGTGGAAGGCACCACGGACTCCGTCGGCGTTTGCTATTTCTTTTGCACTAGTCTCTCTCTGCTTCTTCGTACTAAACAAACAGGCGTTCGGGAATTACTATTTCCTCTCTTTTGGTGCTTTGTGCGTTGGCTTGTCATCTGCGGCGCATGAACTCAACCGCGACTTCGCGGCTGTCGAGATCACGACGTAAAAGGAATTTTATGAACCCGGCGCAACTTCGAGCCCTGATCACCGGAGCTGCTGGATGGGTCGGATTTAATTTGTGCAAGCTCTGGTTGACAAAATATGGCCCCCAGAGCGTTATCGCGCTGACTGGGCCCCTCCAACATGAAACCGAGCGCCTTCGGTTCGTCGAACTCTGCCAGTGGCCCGTCCAACACGTGCCGCTCGACTTAAGGCGCCGTCCCGTTCTCGTGGGCGACATCGAGGATTTCGACGTGCTCTTCCACTTGGCGGCCTATGTGCGCACGGAAGATGATTCTTCCGACGTGCGCATTAATGACAATGGAACCCGATGGCTCTTGGAGGAGCTCGGAGAACGCCTCCGAAACAAGCACATGGTCTTTACGAGCTCGATTTCGGCGGTGGACACGACACGCGCCAAAGGCGGATGGATGGATGCTGGAACCGACTGCTGTCCTCGAACGGAGTATGGGCGCAGCAAGCTGAACGCCGAGGAAATCATTAAGGCGGAGTCTGTCCGCCTTGGCTTCACCTACTCTATTCTGCGGCTTCCGATTGTCTATGGCCCCGGCTACCGGCCGGGAGGAATGTTCGAGTTTTTCCGCGAGCAGTTGCCCAAGAAAACCCTGGGTAGCAGACTTCCCTGGCCAGGAAGGGTATCCATCGTGGAGGTTTCCGACGTAGCGGATATCCTCGCGGAGGCAGCAGTGCGAGACGAGATGCGCGGTAAGACGTTCTTTGTGTCCAGCGCAGAAGACCCCACCATGGCAGATATGGCCAAGGTCGCCGCCGATTGTCTTGGAGTCCATTACAAACCATTGCCTGTCGGGAAGCCGCTGTTTCGCTTGATGGGGACCGCCGGCAGGGTGTTAAACGGTGCGACCTTTCTACCCCACTCCCTGAAAATCTTAGGGTGGCGCGTTTCTCTGGTTGTGGACGGCTTTTGTTGCGATGGGACGGAACTCACCGAGTTGCTGGACATGCAGTATTCGCCATGGGGGGATTCCTTCCATCGAATGTTTGACTCCCAACCCTGATGGCAATCTCTCCCAGGGACTGGAGGCCGTCGAGTCCCCTTCGGTCTTTCGCTACCTCAATCCTCGGAATGGGCCGTTTGTCATCGCTTTCAGAGACTTGAATCCGCAAACCGGAAATGGGCAGCCTCTGGGAGGGGCCGGTGAGTTGGGCGGCGCGACCGGATTTCCAGTCAACACCTCTTTGGGATGGAAGCTCGAAAAAACGGCTCTCGTGGTCAGTTGGCGCAAACCGGCGATTTCATTCAGAAATGGTGATCCGGGTCAATGAGTGCAATGGCGATTTTTCGCCAACCACGTGAACTACTTCCAGATGCCGGTGATGACCGACGCAGTGCCGTCTCCTGATTCCTTGTGAATTGGGTCGAGCTCGAAATTATCCTCGATTGTTCGCAAGACACTGTAATGGTTGTAAGCAGCCGTGATCTCCTGTGGCTTGACCATGGCACCCAGAAATACTGTGTAGATTCGTTCCGGTTTGTTATTTCCCTCCGACTCGTCAAAAGTAACGATCACAAGCGTGCGCTTCATTTGTTCGTCTTTCGGAACCCATGTTGTATCACTGAAATGAAGCCACGTGGTGAGAAACACGCGTAGCCAGTCCGAGGCCTTCTTGAGCCCTTCTTGCGGATTGGACGTCGGGTCATGGCCATCGTCGTCGAGATT